>Ga0101941_1000274_pt1 | contig 109822 bp, 97 predicted proteins | sample DewCreD2012metaG_3_FD_75242 | JGI IMG/M metagenome (GOLD analysis project Ga0101941, IMG submission 75242) | Hot spring sediment bacterial and archeal communities from British Columbia, Canada, to study Microbial Dark Matter (Phase II) - Dewar... ... | reverse complement strand
CTCGTCGCGCTGGAAAACGAAAACGAACGCAGCGCGCATTTTCACTACGACCCGGTCGGCAGGCTGCTGGAAGAACGAGGCTTCGACAATCGCTCGACTCGCTATCAGTACGATCCGGAAAGCGGCCGGCTTGCCGAAACTATTAACGGCCAGCGCACGATCGCGCTGACGTTCGATCCAGTAGGCCGCCTCACCGAACGCCGCGCCACCCTCGGCGACAAGTCCAAAAGCGAAACCTTTGCCTACGACGGCAATGGCCATCTGATCATGGCGACCAACGCCGTCAGCAAGCTGCAATGGTTTCACGACCCGGCTGGCAACCTGCTGCGAGAGCACCAGCACTACTCGAATCTGGATAAACCGCTGGTTGCCGTCTGGCAGCACGAGTACGACGCGCTCAACAACCGCGTCGCGACCATTCGCCCGGACGGCCACTGCGTTAGCTGGCTGACCTATGGCAGTGGTCATCTGCTGGGGCTAAAGCTCGACGAGCATGAACTGCTCAGCTACGAGCGCGACGACCTCCACCGCGAGATCAGCCGGCACCAAGGCAATAACCTGCTGCAAACCCAACAGTGGGATCCTGCGGGACGCCTTCAAGAACAACTGCTAGGACGAGCAGACGACAAAACCACCCTAATCAAGCGCGCCTATACCTGCGACGCCGCCGGCCAACTCACCGACATTAGTGACAGCCGCCGTGGTCCGCTCTCGTATCGCTACGACCCCGTCAGCCGACTGCTCAGCGCCACCAGTCGCTTGGGCACCGAAACCTTCGCCTTCGATCCGGCAAGCAACCTGCTCAACGACAGCTCCGCACCCGTCCGCCGCCCACTAGACCCCGAGCCTACTCAAAACAAACTCGTGGACAACCTGCTGCGCGACTACGCCGGGGGCCACTACGAATACGACGAACGCGGCAACCTGACCGAGCGCTGGACCAACGGCCTGCGCAGTGAACTGCACTGGGATCTCTTCGATCGTCTGGTGCACTTCTGCGATCCGCGTCTGACCGTCGACTTCGGCTACGACCCCCTCGGAAGACGCCTCTACAAACTCTCCAAAGCCCACTACCGCCCACGCCCCGAAGCCGGCACCGGCTGGAACGAAAACGAACACGCCCGCAAGGAACGCGAGCTCGGCTGCGGCTTCACCCTGTACGGCTGGGACGGCGACAACCTGGCGTGGGAAAGCAGTCCACCGCCGTACGCCGGCGCCCTCGGCCGCACCGTCCACTACATCCACGAGCCTGGCACTTTCGTCCCGGTGGCCCAGGCCATCCGCCACGAAACAATCCGACTCGTGAGTCAGCCGACGTATCAGGGCCGCTACAACTTCAAAGAAGACCCGCTCTGGAACTACAAACCCGTCGCGCTACCAATTGATGCGTTGGCTTGGTACCAATGCGACCACCTCGGCACGCCGCAGGAAATCACCGACCACAACGGCAACACCGCCTGGAGCGCGCAATACAAAGCCTGGGGCGAAGCGCAGGAACAGCGTTCTGAATTCGCCCAACAACTCGGTCTGGACAACCCGATCAGATTCCAGGGCCAATACCACGACCACGAAACGGGCCTGCACTACAACCGCCATCGATACTATGATCCAAGGGTCGGCCGGTTCATTAGCAAGGATCCGATCAGCTACGCGGGCGGTTTAAACCTGTATGTTTATGCGCCGAACCCATGTGAATGGGTTGATCCTCTCGGGCTGATTTCATGCGGGTTGACCGGCAACGATGTAGGGGACGCTAGCAATCTCCCTGTGATCGCTAAGGGAAGTAAGGAATGGAAAACGGCCACCGAAAGCATAAAAAAAGGAGGGAAGACAAATTTCAGAGTGGCAGATCAAGTGACGGGCGAGAAATTGCTAAAGGATGCGAAGGGAGACATGGTGAACTACGCTACCTATACGGAGCAGCCGTATAAAAAGGGTTTTGAGCATCATCCCAACGAATCGCATACTAACGCCCCTGAAAACAATCTTCCTCATCTCAAATGGAAAGACTGGATTGCAGGCAGAAAGTCAGGCGGAGCAGGACATATATTTCATGACTAAAATGACTTACGTCATAGACTGCGAAGTTTACCCAATCGCTTGGCGATTCAATTCTGAAGACTGCTTGTTGTCTGACCAAGAAAAGCAAAGCATTGTTTTTCTTGATGAAAAACAATCGCAACGACTGTGGAATATATTCATTCCTGCGAAAAATCTGATGGAGCTGAGCAATAAGAATTTTGTGCTTCATGAAAAAACCATTTTGAGCTTTGGCGATATTAATGAGTCGAAAAAATTCTTCGCGAGTCGATTGGCCCATAGCAGTTTTGTCTGGTTTTTCTGGAGTGCGTGTGCAGCCGCCATAGTTCCTCGTCAGGTGTTTTTGAAATCATGGGACGATTTCTTCTATCCTTCTGACGAGAATTCTATTTTACTTACGCCCGATTGCCCTAAAGCAATATTTTCATTTGAAGACACCTTTTTCCACGGCGACTTAGTGGGCTCGTATTTTCAGGACGAGCTAAAAGAATAGTCATCTCCTGGCTGATCATAAGTGCCTGAGTCCAGATGTGATTAGAGGACTGCACGCTAAGCAAGCCAAAGGTGACGCCCCCCCTATGCAGCGGAGGGAAGTTAAAGGGGACGGACCCCTTTAACTTAAAGAATTAAAGGGAGCGCCCCTTTGACTCCCAGACAAATCTCGTATGCGGATACCTGATCGTGGGGAATAGTGCATGGGAGCTTGTATGCTTGATAGCGAATCATCAAGCAGATCCTAATGTGTGCGGAGACCGCACAATCAAATACTAAGCAACATAGATCAAAAACATCAATCATAAGCGACCTACACACAAAAAATTTAAACAGCCAAGCCCTTTAACTAGCAGCCACTCAATATATCGCATCTGAATATTATGGCTATACGCTGGAATTTAATTAGAGCTAATGACGGTTATTCCGTACCTGGTTCGTCTGCGAGGAGTGTCAGAAAGCAACATGAAAATCTATCGAATCCTATGCTACACGTCAGAATTCAGTGAATTCAAACATCATGCTAATGACCCCATAGCGGAGCTATCTGCAAATGAGCAAGATCAATTTGCCTTAATTATGGCCGTCAGTTTGGATGGCGGGATTGGATTTAACAGAACACCTTACGGTGACGCAGCGATCGACGCCCTTGTCTCAAAATGCTTTTGGGTCGAGCCCCGCAAGACGACCATCGAGCCACCTGTTCGTACGCGTTCAGGACACATGCCTTGCCTAATGTTCAGAGCTAAGAATGACGGCTTTAAAAGACTGCTTGAGGACCATGAAAAGTACGACAGGAATCTCAGAAAACATCAGGTCCTCATCAGGCACAGACATGCCGAAAGTCCCAACCCCGCTATACTCTCAAGCATTTTGCAGAGTACTCACCTCCGGATCCGGGGCAAGGAGCTATATGACGCCCTGCAAGAGACTTGTCACTATGTGGCAGTACGAGACAGAACCGGGGAGCACGGCAGTGGCGCATTTATCGTATTCTCACGCAACCTCGACTTCTTTTTTAAAGAGTTCGATGCCGCGATTGAAGGCTATGCGAAGATTGATTTTGTAGATAGCCCACGGAAATTAATTCACTGGTAGCAAAATAACATTCGATGATTCGCATTTCGAGCGTTAGCACTCAAATATGTGGGATGGCCCTTTGACCAGCTTGGTCTCTCTGGCAAGGCGTGCTCGCCGACGTGCGCTACAAGTAGCGCAGAGGCGTGCAACTTCTTGCGCATATCAGGGCTAAAAGAGGGCTAAAAGGTGACGGACCCCTTTAATACTTTTAACCTAAGGTTAAACAGCTTAACCCATCAACATCCAGAAATTTTATATGCAAGGCAAACATGATTACATCGGCTGAATAATTTGTAACCCTACGCACCAGCCGTCTCAAGGCTGAATACGACAGGTCTGCCATGGAGGAAGCGCCTCTCGCTGTATGGCGTGAAGTGATCAAGAGATATCCCGATTACGTACAATGGGTAATACACAACAAAACAATTCCATTTGAGATCCTAGAGGAGTTATGCGAGTCCCATCCTGAAAGCAGGTATTTCATAGCAAGTAAGCGAAAACTGTCGCTGGAGTTGTTTGCGTTCCTTTCGCAAGATCCTGATCCTATGGTGAGAAGTGGAATCGCTCTGAACAAAAAGGCTCCTTTGGAAGTACTTGTAAACCTGTTAAGTGATGAGGATGAAGATGTGGCTGACACTGCAAGGAGGCAATACGAAACCAGGAAATCAGTCTGACGGGGACAGTCCTTTTAGACTGATGCAATCAACCATTCCACACTAACTGGCCATTACCCACCCCAACTCCAAACGCAAAAAGCCCCGAATCATCGGGGCTTTTTCACTACGCCATTCAGCTAATAAACACCCTCAAGGATCAACCTGCGCCATCAACTCCACCACCGGCTCCGTCCGCTTCGCATACCGCTGCGCCACCACGGCACACACCATCAGCTGAATCTGGTGAAACAGCATCAGCGGCAAGATCAGCAACCCAATCGTGCTCCCCGCAAACAGCACCTGGGCCATCGGCACGCCTGTGGCCAGGCTTTTCTTCGAGCCGCAGAACAGGATGGTGATGCGGTCTTCCTGATTGAAGCCGAACAGCTTGGACAGCAGGGTCGCAGCCACGAGCACCAGTGTCAGCAGCAGGCAGCACACTCCCACCAGCCCGGCCAGGTCCCAGATCGGTGTTTTCTGCCAAATGCCTTCGTTGACCGCTTCACTGAAAGCGCCGTAGACCACCAGCAGGATCGAGCCTTGATCGACGAATTTCAGCCAGTTCTTGTTGCGTGCGACCCAGGCGCCAATCCAGCGACGCATGATCTGGCCGGCAATGAACGGCAGCAGCAACTGCACGCTGATCTTGATGATCGCATCGAGGGTCGAGCCGCCTTCGCCGTGAACATTCAGCAACAGCGTGACCAGCAGCGGCGTCAGGAATATCCCGAACAGGCTGGAGGCCGCCGCGCTGCAGATCGCCGCCGGGATATTGCCGCGCGCCAGTGAGGTGAAGGCAATCGCCGACTGCACCGTCGCGGGGAGCGCACACAGGTACAGGATGCCCATGTACAGGTCTTTGCCGATCAGGGGCGACAGCACGGGTTTGAGTGCCAGACCTAGCAAGGGGAACAGGACGAACGTCAGCCCGAACACCAGCAGGTGCAGGCGCCAGTGCCCTGCCCCGGCGATGATTGATTCTCGGGACAGTTTGGCGCCGTGAAGAAAGAACAACAGCGCGATGGCGATGTTGGTCAACCAGCCGAAGCCAACGGCCACTTGCCCGGTGGCGGGCAGGAAGCTGGCGATGATCACCACGGTGATCAGCATGAGGGTGAAGTTGTCGGGGAGAAAACGGGGGCGGGTCATCTGCGTCATCCGAAGGTGCCAGGAACATGCTCGCCACTTTAGCGCGCAATGCACTTACCGACTAACGCCAATATGTCGATCAATAGCGCCTAACGGACACCGAGGCCGAGCTGGACCTACCGATGACGTATTCCCGGCTAAAGCCGGTCCCACTAGAAGCAGCGGAAGCCGCTTGCCAGACGTTGTGTCGACAAGCGGATCAGCGATAACCCGGGTTATGTCAGGCAAGACCGCCCTGAATCACGCGCATCACGGTCACCCGACGCTGGCCCGGGTTGTCGGCGATGAGTCGGGACAATGCGGCTTGCCACTTCTGTATGTCTTTCTCTTTCGAGAGCATCATCAGTTGTTCCCAGCCCATCGGTCCACGGGGGCCAGCCTGTGCAGCGGATATCTCGGGACTGTCTTCGCGTTTCAAGAGGTTTGCTGCAATTTCCGAGAGAGTACTCATGGCTGGCTCCTGGGCATGCGCTTCATGGAGCATGCCGATTCAAAACTAAAGGTGATTTCAGGAGTGCCTTCGCGCCAATTTTCTGTGATCGAGGCCGCCTGTAACAGGCTTGTAGCAAAGTTCAGACCAACAGAGACACGGCCATCCATTGTTCATTCTCCCCTTCAAAGCGGCTGGGAAATACCCGTTCGATCACCCCTCAATTTTCCGTCAGAACGCCCCCTTAAGCCGAGCTCTAAACCAACCCGTCTCGCTAAATCTGTAACGCTGGCTTGACACATGAGCACAAAATTTTGTCGCTTTTGTTACAGATTTGAGAAATCTTGATACATTTTTAACTGAATCGCTGGACGATCGTGCCAACCCTGTGCCAGTTTTTCCTCGCTTCATGCACCAAGCGAGTGATTGGATGACCTCGCACCTGAGGGTCATTCGGTCGTTTTTTTTCACGCAGACAAGGATATGTCTGAATGTCGAAACTTAAACTCAATGCCCTCGGCGTAACGCCGCAGGGCCCAAGCTCTGCCTACAACCAAATCAACACGTTCAGCCACCAGTACGATCGAGGCGGTAGCCCGATCAATGGAAAACCGTCGTATACGGTGGACAAGGCCGCCGACTACATCTTGCGCGACCATGCCTCATGGGCAGACTCGAACAAGAGCGGCACCATCGAGTTGACCTACACCTTCCTGACCAGCCGCCCCGCCGATTTCGATCGCACCCTGGGCACGTTCAGCTCCTTTTCGGCGCTGCAACAATCCCAGGCCAAGCTGTCGATGCAGTCATGGGCCGATGTCGCGAAAGTCACCTTCACCCAAGCCAACTCCGGCGGTGACGGACACATGACGTTCGGCAACTACAGCGGTGACAACGGCGGCGCGGCGTTTGCCTACCTACCTGATAGCGGCTCGTATGCAGGTCAGTCCTGGTACATGATCAACAACGGCTATCAGGTCAACGCCAACCCTGGCACCAGCAACTACGGGCGCCAGACCCTGACCCACGAAATCGGCCATACCCTGGGCCTGTCGCACCCCGGCGATTACAACGCCGGCAACGGCAACCCGACCTACGCCGATGCCACCTATGCCCAGGACACTCGTGGCTACAGCGTGATGAGCTACTGGAGCGAAACCAACACCGGGCAGAACGCCAAGGGGGCCTACGCCTCGGCACCCTTGCTCGACGATATTGCCGCCGTGCAAAAGCTGTACGGTGCCAATCTCGCGACACGTGCCGCAGACACCACCTACGGGTTCAACTCCACGGCAGATCGTGACTACTACTCGGCGACGTCCACGTCGTCCAAGTTGGTGTTCGCGGTATGGGATGGCGGTGGCAAGGACACCCTGGACTTCTCCGGCTACACCAGCAGCCAGAAAATCAACCTCAACGAGGCTTCGTTTTCGGATGTCGGCGGTCTGGTGGGCAACGTGTCCATTGCCAAAGGTGTGGTCATCGAGAACGCCATTGGCGGCTCGGGCAATGACCTGATCATTGGCAATGGCGCAGCCAACGAACTCCGGGGTGGCGCCGGCAACGACATCATCTTCGGTGGCGGCGGTGCCGATAAGCTGTGGGGCGGTACGGGCGCGGATACGTTTGTATTCGCGGCCAGCAGCGACTCCCGGCCGTCGGCGCCGGACCAGATCGTGGACTTTGTCAGCGGTCAGGACAAAATCGATCTGTCGGCCATGCCGGAGTTTGCGACAAGCCATATCCCGCTCACGTTCGTCAGTGCGTTCAGCGGTACGGCAGGTCAGGCCATGCTGTCCCAGATCAGCACGGGCAGCACCTTGTCGATCGACCTCACGGGTGACCGTGCGGCCGATTTCATGGTTAACACCGTAGGCCAGGCCGCCACGACTGACATCGTGGTTTAAGCCTGAGGGGGCGGCGTGCAAACGCCGTCCCCGCCTGACCCGGAGCAGATCAATGAATTGGAAAACCGCGGCGTGTCTGTTCACGACGCTTTTCACCGTAAGCGGAGCACCCCTCATGGCCAGCAGCCTACGTCTCGCGAGCCCCGCCGAACTGGCCGGACCCTGGCAGTTTTACGCCAAGGACGACGCGCAGAAACCCTGCACATTGATTCTGCAAGAACAGGACGGTCAGCTCGCCGGGGATCTGGCCTGCGCCGGTCACTGGCTGGGCGGCACACCGGCAACCTGGTACCCGACGCCCGATGGCTTGGCGCTGGTCGACAACCACGACGAACTGCTGGTGCACATGGGTCGACAGCGAGAAGGGTTCTACATGGCGCAACTCCCGGATGGCCGCACCCTTTTTCTGCAACGCGAACCCGCCAGCGCCACCCCACGCTCCTGACTTTTTTCAAGGATGAACCCCATGACCCAAGGCCGGCCAAGCCCCCTGCCGCGCGCGCCCATGTGGGCCACGCTCAAGGCCTATAAAGGCATCCTGCTCAGCGTCGGCGCCTTCACCGCGCTGATCAACCTGTTAATGCTGGTGCCCTCGGTCTACATGCTGCAGGTTTACGACCGGGTGCTGTCATCGCAAAACGAAACCACGCTGGCAATGCTGACCGTGATGGTTGTCGCCTTTTTCATGTTCATCGGGCTCATGGAAGCCATACGCAGCTTTGTGGTGATCCGCATCGGCAGCGATATGGAGCGGCGCCTGAACCTGCAGGTGTACCAGGCGGCTTTCGAACGCAACCTCAGCCAGGGCGAAGGCAATGCTGCACAGGCGCTGGGCGATTTGACCCTGGTCCGGCAGTTCGCCACCGGCCCGGCATTGTTCGCCTTCTTCGATGCGCCGTGGTTCCCCATCTACCTGGCGGTGATCTTTCTGTTCAACCCCTGGCTCGGCCTGTTTGCCACGGTGGGTGCGTTGGCACTGATCGCCCTGGCCTGGCTGAATGAAACGCTGACCCGCAAGCCGCTCGCCCAGGCCGGGCATTTTTCTGTGGCATCGAGCCAGTTGTCCGGCAGCCACCTGAATAATGCCGAAGCGATCCAGGCCATGGGCATGCTGGTGCCGCTGCGCCAGCGCTGGTTCGCCTTGCACAGCCGGTTTCTGGAGCGGCAAAACCGCGCGAGCGACATCGGCGCGCTGATCGGCTCGTTCAGCAAATGCCTGCGTTTGTGCCTGCAATCACTGGTGCTGGGGCTGGGTGCCCTGCTGGTCATCGAAGGCCAGATGAGCGGCGGCATGATGATCGCCGGCTCCATCCTGATGGGTCGTGCGCTGGCCCCGATCGATCAACTCATCGCGGTCTGGAAACAGTGGAGTTCAGCGCGGCTGGCCTGGCAGCGGCTCGACGCCCTGTTGATAGCACACCCCGAGCGTCCAGCGCCCATGCCCCTGCCCGCTCCCACCGGGCATATCAGTGTCGAGCAAATCAGTGCCGCACCGCCGGGGCGGACCACCGTGACGCTGCAGCAACTGAGTTTCGCCGTGAATGCCGGAGAAACCCTGGGTGTACTGGGCGCGTCCGGCTCCGGCAAATCAACCTTGGCCCGGGTGTTGATCGGGGTCTGGCAACCCCTGGCCGGCGTGGTTCGACTGGACGGCGCAGAGCTGCATCGCTGGGATCGCAACGCGCTGGGCGCCCATGTCGGTTATCTGCCCCAGGACATCGAACTGTTCAGCGGCAGCATCGCCGACAACATCGCACGCTTTAACAGTGCCGATCCGCACCAGGTGGTGACCGCCGCCCGCCTGGCAGGCGTACACGAAATGATCCTGCGTCTGCCCCAAGGCTATGACACGCAACTTGGCGACGGCGGCTCCGGGCTGTCCGGCGGTCAGAAACAGCGCGTGGCGCTGGCCCGTGCGCTGTACGGCGAGCCGAAACTGGTGGTGCTCGACGAGCCCAACTCCAACCTCGACAGCAACGGCGAAGCCGCACTGACCGCTGCCATCGCCCAGCTCAAGGCCCGTGGTTGCACGGTGATACTGATTACCCATGGCTCTGCCGTACTGAATCAGGCAGACCGCCTGCTGGTGCTCAACGACGGACGTCTGCAACTGTTCGGTCCCGCGGGCGATGTCTTGAGGGCGCTCTCCGGTGCCCAGCCCGCGCCTGAACGACCGCAGGGGGTGAGCTTCAGTCGCCAGCTCGGTGCGCAGCAAGGAGGTCAGCGCCATGAATGAACACATCCTTAAACCCGAACGCAGCGCACAGTTTTTCGTCAGCGCAGGCTGGTGGCTGGCCCTGCTCGGTGCCGGGAGCTTTTTCCTTTGGGCTGCCCTTGCCCCGCTCGACCAAGGCATTGCAGTGCCTGGCACTGTGGTGGTTTCGGGCAAGCGCAAAGCGGTGCAGTCGGTGGACAGCGGCGTGGTCAGTCGCATCATGGTGCGCGAGGGCCAAGTGGTGCATCAGGGCCAACCGTTGTTCCTGCTTGACCACACCCAGGTCCAGGCCGACGTTCAATCGTTGCGCGCCCAGTACGAACTGGCCCAGGCCAGCATCGCCAGGCTCCAGGCCGAACGGGACGGCAGTGTGCAAGTGCGCTTTCCCGAGGCCCTGTTACAGAAGGCATCTCCACAGTTGCTCGGCGTACTGGAAGGCCAGCGGCAGTTGTTCAGCAGCCGTCACCAGGCGTTTCAGCGATCCCAGGCAGGCATCCATGCAAGCATCGAAGGTGGCATTGCCCAACTCGCCGGCATGCGCCAGGCGCGCAATGACCTCCAAGCCCAGGCCGAGTCATTGCGCCAGCAACTGGAAAACCTCCGGCCGCTGGCCGAGCGCGGCTACATCGCCCGCAACCGCTTGATGGACTACGACCGGCAACTGTCGCAGGTGCAACGTGATCTGGCACAGAACACCGGTGACACAGGCCGGGTCGCTCAGCAGATCGAGCAATCACGGCTGAGCCTGCAACAAGGTGTCGAGGAGTATCAAAAGGAGGTGCGCGGACAACTGGCCGATGCGGAGCTGAAAAGCATCACGCTGAGCCAGCAACTGGCCTCGGCACAATTCAGCCTGACCCACAGTGAAATCAACGCACCCGCCGATGGCATCGCCGTGAACCTCTCGGTGCACACCGAAGGCGCGGTGGTGCACGCCGGTGAGTCGCTGCTGGAAATCGTGCCCCAGGGCGAAGGCCTTGAGATCGAAGGCCACCTGCCGGTGAACATGGTCGACAAGGTGGCCGAACAGCTGCCAGTGGATGTGCTCTTCACCGCGTTCAATCAAAGCCGTACACCGCGGGTGAACGCCACCGTCAGCCTGATTTCCGCGGATCAGCTGCTCGACGAGCGCAGTGGCCAGCCGTATTACATCGTGCGCAGCACTGTCACCGACCAGGCGCTGGCCAAACTCAAGGGCCTGGTGATCAAGCCCGGCATGCCGGCGCAGATGTTCGTCCGCACCGGCGAGCGCTCTCTTCTCAATTACCTGTTCAAGCCTTTGATGGATCGCGCAGGAATGGCACTGACCGAGGAATAGGATGTTTCGGTACATGAAAATCTGGCTGGCAGCGCTGCTGTGGATCAGCGCCGACATGCAGGCCCAGGCAATGGGCTTGTTTGACGTTTATGAACAAGCCTTGCGTAACGACCCGGTCTTCCTCGGCGCCATGAAGGAGCGTGACGCGGGGCTGGAGAATCGTAATATCGGCCGTGCGGGGCTGTTGCCTCAGGTGGCCTGGAACTACAACAAGGGCCGCAACGACTCCAGGGCCACCTACAAAAGCGATGAGCGCCCCAGCTCCCGCGAGGACCGTCACTACAACAGTTTCGGTTCGACGCTGAGCGTGCAGCAGCCGATCATCGACTACGAGGCGTACGCCAATTACCGCAAGGGCATGGCACAGGCCTTGTTTGCCGACCAGGCCTTTCGAGGCAAAAGTCAGGAGTTGCTGGTGCGGGTGTTGTCCGCGTACAGCCAGGCGCTGTTCAGTCGCGACCAGATCGAGATTGCCGAGGCAAAGAAGAAGGCGTTCGAGCGGCAGTTCGAGCAAAACCGACAGATGTTCGATCAGGGCGAAGGCACCCGAACCGACATCCTGGAAGCCGAATCCCGTTACGAACTGGCCGGTGCCGAGGAAATCGAAGCGCAGAATGAGCAGGACGCTGCGTTGCGTGAGCTGGGGGCCTTGATCGGCGTGCCCGAGGTGCGCATCGACGAACTGGCGCCCCTGCGCACGCCGTTCAACTTCCTGGCGCTGACGCCCACCACGTACGAGGCGTGGAATGCCATCGCCCTGAGTGAGAACGCCGACCTCGCCTCCCAGCGCCAACTGCTGGAAGTCGCGCACCAGGAGGTGAAACGCAATGTCGCCGGGCATCTGCCCAAGCTCAATGCCTACGCAACGGTGCGCAGCATGGAATCCGACAGCGGCAATACCTACAACCAGCGTTACGACACCAATACCATTGGCCTGGAAATCAGCCTGCCGCTGTACGCCGGCGGTGGCGTCAGTGCCTCCAGCCGCCAAGCCAGTCGTAGCCTTGAGCAAGCAGAGTATGACCTTGAGAGCAAAACCCGTGAGACGCTGATCCAGCTGCGCCGCCAGTTCAACGCTTGCGCCACGGGCGTACGGAAAATCCGCGCTTACGACAAGGCATTGGCTTCAGCGGAGGCCTTGGTTGTCTCCACCCAATACAGCATCAAGGGCGGCGAGCGGGTCAACTTGGACGAGCTGAATGCGCAGCAACAGCTTTACAGCACGCGTCAGGACCTGGCGAAGACTCGATATGAGTACTTGATGGCGTGGATCAAATTGCATTACTACGCCGGCACCTTGACCGCCGAGCAACTGGCGCGGGTCGATGAGGCATTTGGCGCGGGTCGGCCGTACCGCTAAACATCAGTGACCGTCTGGGTGACGTCCAGTCCAGCGGTCCTGGCCCCCCGAGAGAGCAGTTGTAACTGCATATTGATGACGCCTAAATACGCTGAACTATGTTCCTGGCGAACTGATCCCAAACGATGCGCACCCTGCGCGGCCCTGATGGGTCAGTTCATCTGCACAGCGTAAGCATCAGTAAAATAGGGAGCCGTTTTGAACACTACTACCCATCTTGATTACCGAAGCCCGCCAGGTCCGCTGCACGCAATATTGCTGGCCGGCACCGTCCCGCTGTTTCTCGGCGCGTTGCTGAGCGACATCACCTACTTTCAGACGTACCAGATTCAGTGGAGCAACTTCGCCTCCTGGCTTATCGCCGGGGGCCTGGTGTTCTGCGGACTCGCCGTGCTGTTCGCGCTGGTCAATCTGATCCGCGTCGATCGCAAAGCCGGGCGCCCCGTGGTCTACCTCGTCTTGTTGGTGGTGACCTTCGCACTGGGGCTGGTCAACGCTTTTGAACACGCCAAGGATGCCTTCGCCACGATGCCGTCGGGCCTCATTCTCTCCGCACTGACCACGCTGTTGATTGGCGTGACGGCGTGGCTGGGACTCACCAGCATCCGTTCGGGAGAAGGACAATGAGCCACTCGATCAAACTGACCGCGATCAGCATGGCGTTGTTGTTAAGCGGTTGCGGTGACGCAGGGGATAACACTCAGGCGCTGGGTGCTGACCCGAAAATGCCGGCCCCTCAGCGCGGTCTTTTACCCAGCATGAAGATTGCCGAGCCGGTCTTGTGGGGCGATCAGAAGCCGACTGTCCCTGAGGGTTACAGCGTCACGGCCATCGCCGCCGACTTGCAGATTCCTCGCCAGACGCTGGTGCTGCCCAACGGCGATATCCTCGTGGCGGAAGGCCGTGGCGGAAGCGCCGCGAAGCTTAAACCCAAGGACGTGATCGCGGGGTACATCAAGGCCCAGGGCAACACCAAGGTCAAAGGCGGCAACCGTCTGACCTTGCTGCGCGATGCTGACGGTGACGGCGTCTACGAGACGAAGACGGTGTTCGCGGAGAACCTCAACGCGCCCTACGGCCTGGCGTTTGCCAATGGCAAATTGTACGTGGCCAACCAGGACGAACTGGTTCGCTTCGATTATGAAGAAGGCCAGACCAAAGCCGGCGGCCCGCCGATCAAGGTCACTGACCTTCCTGCTGAAATCAACCACCACTGGACCAAGTCACTGGCCGTCAGCGACGACGGGCGCACCCTGTATGTCGGCATCGGTTCGAACAGCAACGTGACCGAGCGCGGTATGGAGGTCGAGCTCGACCGGGCGCGGGTCTGGCAGGTGGACGCCGAGACCGGGGCCCACAAGGCGTATGCGACCGGCATCCGTAACCCGACGGCGCTGACCATCCAGCCGAAAACCGGCCAGCTATGGGCAGTGGTCAACGAGCGCGATGAACTGGGTCCGGATCTGGTACCGGATTACCTGACCTCCGTTCGCGAAGGTGGGTTTTATGGGTGGCCGTACAGCTATTGGGGTCAGAACGTCGACACGCGGGCCCAGCCGCAGAACCCGAAAATGGTCGCTGCCGCCATCAAACCCGACTACAGCCTGGGGTCCCACGCCGCTGCGCTTGGCGTCGATTTTTCCATCCCGGCGATGGGCGACAAGTACGCCGAAGGCGTGTTCATTGGCGAACACGGCAGTTGGAACCGGGAAAACCCGGTGGGATACAAAGTCGTGTTCGTACCGTTCAGCAATGGCCGTCCGAACGGTGCGCCGATCGACTTCGCGACCGGCTTCCGGGGTGCCGACGGCAAGACCCGCGGCCGGCCCGTGGGTGTGACGGTGGACCCCAAAGGTGCATTGATCATCGCCGACGACTTGGCTAATACCGTGTGGCGGGTCACTCGTAATCGATGAAACAGAATTCCAGGCAGGGCAATCCTGCCTGGAGTGCACCAGGACGTCACCGCTTCGCTGGCGCGGATTCCTTCACGCTTCTCACTTATTCAATAAGCCATTAACCCATGAGTAACGGACCGACGCCTGCCCAATGAGGCCGAACCGCCTTACCCTCAGGCCTCGGGTCGCCAACCGCTCAAACCATATCAATATCGGGATTACGATCTCGCCGACGTACGTGGTTGTCGTATTCCGCACGCAAATCCGCCGCCGTGGTGACCGCAGCGCGAGTCGTTCGGTCGGCGAGCGAGCCCACTGCCCTGCCCCCTGCAGCGGCTTGATCGCCGACAAACGAGGCGGTGGCGGAGGCTGCGTTCTTGACGCCATTCTGCAGCAGGTCTTCGGCCGCTTCGGTGGCCGGGCCGGTGACGACGCCGGCGGTGGTCCAGCCGGCAAACACTGCGGATGAGGCAGCGGTGTTGGTCAACTGGCTGACGGCGGTTTTCAGGTACGGGTTAGTGATGTTCTTTGTCGCCATTTCCTGAAGTTTGCCCACACCGGCGAACCCGCCGGCCAGGGCCAGCCCGTTCTGCGTCAGGCTGGTGGCGGAGACCAGACTGCGAACGGCCTTGCTGCTGTCGGTCAGGATGTCGAGGGGCATGCCTGCCAGACGTTTGCCGGCGTTCAGGGCGGCGCCGCTGTAGCTCGCGTCCTTCACGCCTTGGTACGCCGCCAGCCAGTCGGTTTCATCATCGAGCGGCTTGGGCTGGGTGTCTTTGCGCCCGAAGATGAACGCGCCACCACGCTGATGATCGCGGTTCTCGGTGGTGTGCATGCGGTTACCGAACAGGCCGTTGGCGACCAGGCCACCGGCCGACGAAATGACGGTGTCGGTCAGGGCCTGGGCTTTGGGACTGCCGGCCAACGTGGTGGCGACACCGGCGCGCAGCAGGTTACGCGCGCTGTACCCCTGAATGCCGACGCCCATGTCGACGCTTTTTTGGGTCAGCCCGGGGGCATTGCGCCTGGCTGACTCGGCCAGCGCGTCGTGCAACTTTGCCGCAGGCGCTTTGAGGTAGTGGGCGTCGTCGGTGACGCGGTCCATGACCCCGGTGCCGACCTGATCCATGATCCCTGACACCGCGCCGGAAATGAACGGTGTGAGGGGTTGCAGTGGCGCCGGCAACCAGGCGCCCTGGGTGATTTCCGGCTTGGCGTACTGCAACACCGTGGCACTGGCAAAAGGGATCGCGCGAAATGCGCTAGAGCTGCGCGAGGCAAGACGGTCAAGTTTCTCTGCCTTGGCCAGCGTGTCGGCAATGGTGGCGGGTGTTTCGTTGAGTCCGTGGAGCACTCGCGCGCGGCTGTCGGCAATGGCGTCGAGCTGCGCATTGTTGCGTGTGACACCGGCGTTGTGCGCGTTGATCTCTGTCAGCTTGGCGGCGCTGACGTCACGGGGTGGCGTTACGGGCGCCTGTTTGTGACCGGCGAAAACCTGGGTCTTGAGGTATTCCGAGATCGCCCGGATTTCAGTCTCGGCCGTTGCGGCGCTGACCTGATTGACCGCACCCGTTCCGTGAGCGCCTTCAGCGCCGTGGGTGGCGGTGGCCGTCTCGGTGTGAAGTGGCAGATGGGTCGATAATGATCTGTTGATTCCGTCCACGTTATTACCCCCTGTGGGTCAGTGCCCGCGAGGGGCACTCCACGCTGTGAGAGGAGCGCGACACCTGTGAAACCTGCTCCCCGATGGATTGACGATAACGATCAAGCCGGCAATTGCCCCTGACCGCTTTCAATGATTTTTGCGAAATTCATGACGTTCTCGACGTACTTCGGATCGCCGATGCCGCCGGCATCCCCGAGGTTGCCTTTATTGACCTTGTCCGGGCCCGAGTTGTAGGCGCGCAGTGCCGAATCCCAGTCACCGAACGCCTTCTTCTGATCACGCATGTACAGCGCGCCGGCCATGATGTTGTCATGGGCGTTGTTGACGTCGGCGTTGCCGAGCTCTTTGGGGTTGTCTCGCTTGAGGGCGGCGAAGGTGTCGGCGTTCACCTGCATCACGCCCGCATCGGTCTTGCCGTTGACGTTGGTGGTGTCCTGACCCAACTGCCCGCGGGACTCGGCCCAGATCTGCCCGGCCAGAATGCTCGGCGGTACGCCGGTGGCCTTGGACGCGTCCATGATGTCGTTGCGATAGGGTTCAAGCTGTTGCGGCAAATGCAAATCGCCCGAACCGCGGAGGGCCATGTCGCTGCTTACCGCGCCGGCGTTGGCAGCGGGCGCGGCGGCGGCCTGAGCGCCTCCTGCAGCTCCTGCACCTTCGGCACCACCGCCGGCAGCCTCCGCAGCGCCAGCACCGCCGCCCGCACCCTCGGCCGCACCGCCGCCTCCCCCGCCGCCGGTCACCGCATTGTTCTGCGCACCAGGATTACCGGTCTGGTTGGGGTTGTTCTGCATCAGCATTTGCATCAATTGAATGATCAACGCCATGAGCTGCTGGGCGATGCCATTCTGGTCGGCGCCACCGGCGAGGGGGTTAGCGGCGTTGGTCGTCGGGTCCTGATTTTGAGGGGAACCGAAGTTGACCTGGGACTGCCCGGCATGGGCAAACAGAATCGAGCTCGCGTCGAGCGCCCCACCGGCGCCGCCGCCACCGCCCAGGGAATTGCTCTGCCCGGGCTTGCCGCTCAGGGATGAAAAATCCGGGTGGGCGGCGGGGTCGCTCAACGGCCGAATCTGGGAAATACCGATACTCATGGTCACTTACCTCTTTCGGGTCAGGAAACATCAATGGGCTTTGGGGATGCCGAACTGATCGAGGACCGGGTCGACGTTGTGATCGAAAGCCTTCTGGGCCTTGTGCTTTTTGACGGCTTCGATGATGGCGGAGATGCCGAAACCCAAGGCCATGGCCGCGTCGGCAATCCAGCCCACCACCGGAATGGATGCGCCAATGGCAGCGCCGGCCGCCAGGCCCGCTGCTTCACCCACGACCATGCCGGCAACGCGTCCGCCGACTTTCGCTGCCACCTCGCCGAGCCCTGCGCGCCCGGCAGATTTGGCCACGGCGTCGTAACCGGTCTTGGCCGCCGAAAGCCCGGACTTGGTGCTGTCGTAAATCGTCCTGGCGGCGTCGGCTTTGTCGCCGCGGGCGAGCATGTCCGAGACCGAGGCAAAGCCTGCGACCGAGCGCAACGCCGAGGGCCCCATGTTTGAGGCGACTTGAGCCGCCATCGACGGCGCATGGTCTTTATCGCCCTTGGCGTTTTCCAGCACCTTGCGACCACTCTTGGTGTCTTCCAGATGGTGGAAGGTCGAATCCACATAGCGCGATTGCTGGCTCTGCACGAAGGTGTCCGGCAGGACGCTGTCGTAGGCGGCCTTCTGCGCGTCGGCGGTCTGCAGCGCCTCTTCGCCATCGGCTTTCTTCTGATCGAGCAACTGCCTGACGGCGCCGCCTTCACTGAAGTTGCGCACATACGAATCCTGAATCTTGCCCTGCAGATCAGGACGCTGCCCCAGTACCTGCTGCGCTGTCGGCACAGTGGCATTGTCGCCGAGCAAGTCTTTCTGCATTTGCAATTGCGCCGACAACCCGCCCAGGGCGCTGCTGTAATCGGCGTTCGGCTTGTCTTTTTTGGTGGCCTTGTCGGCCGTGCTCAGATCCGCTTGCAGGGCCTCGCCGCTGTTGACCCTCTGCATCTGCCTGGTGACGGCTTCCTGCAACGACGGCGTACTGTCGACCAGCGCCCGCGACTGCTGCGGGATCTGTTTGTCGAGAAACGCCTGCACGTCGGGATCGGCCTGCAGTTGGCCGATCTTTTCGTTCAGCGCATCTTCGGTCTTGCCGGTCTTGCGCAGGTCCTGGCCGGCAACGACGCTCTGCTGGGTCTGCTGCAACTTGACCATGACTGCGGCTTTCTGCTCGCCGCTGTAGGCCGACGGGTTGTCGAAGACGTCCTTGCCCAGCTTGGAAATATCGACGTTGGCCACCGAGTTGAGGGAGGCGGCATCGCTGAGCACGCTGGCAAATTCGCCGCCATTGGTGGGTGCCTGCTTCTTGATCCAGTCACTGATGTTCTTGGCGTTGAACAGCTTGTCGGGGCTGTGGGCCGCGAGCGATCGACCGCTCAGACCACCCTGATCGATCTGGGTGAGAAACCCGGGCTGCGACCAGGTTTTCGCCGCCTGCTTCAACGGCCCGCCCAGCCCCGGGTTGTCGTTCTGAATCGCCTTGAGGCCATCGGCGCTGGTCAGGCCATCGACCTTGGTTTTGCCGTCGGCGCCCAACGCATGCTTGGGGTCGGCGGCTTTGGTCAGGGGTTCGTTGGCACGCATCATCGCAGCGCTGCGGACCATTTCCAGGGATTGCGGGTCGGCGTCCGGATGGTCTTTCTGGTAGCTGGCAATGTCCTTGTCCGCGCTGTCGGCGGCTTTCTGCATGTTCTTGGCAAAGGCCTTGAGGTCACCGTCGGTGATTTTGCCGTCCGCTTTGCCGCCGTGTTTGCCCGTGTCCACGGCGGTTTTCAGCGACGGGTTGGCGTTGATGAAGTCCATGGCCTTGGCCGCGTCCGGGCCTTTTTCAGCGGCCATGCGCGCGGCGGCGATGGGTCGGTTCAGCTCTTTGGCCGCCTGATCGCGCTGGTCCGCTGGCAGGTTGGCGACCATCGGCGCCCAACGCTCAAGCTCCTTGGGCGACGAATATTTCGAGTCATCGAGAAACGCTGCTTCGGTGGCTTTCGGTTCTTCGGCGGGTTTCGCCGCCTCGACCGGGGCTGCGGGGGCTGAGGCGTTAACCTGAGCCACAGGCTGAGGGTTGCCTGTGGGAACGGCACCACCGGCGGGAGCGTTCTGTGCGGGTGCACCCGTCGATGAGGTGGCGGATTCGGGCGACGATTGCGCCTGGCCTTTGAAGAGCTGAGTGAGCTGGTTCAGCAATGAAAGCAGCTGCTGTTCAGTGCTTTGCATCTTGCCTGAAGGGCTACTGCCGGCAAATGCACCGTTCGCCGAGGACTGCTGGGGCGAAGCGCCGAAACGCACATTCGGATCGACCCCACCCTTGAGCAACAGCGCCGATTTGGGGTCGGCAAGCGGCGATCCCTGGGCGGCATCGGCGCCGGCGGATTGAGGGGCAACGCCGTTGTAGGGAGTGCTTGAGATACGCATGAAGTCGTCATCCGGGCATGAGGGATAGCGACTGTGTGGTTGCTGAGCCGGGTCGGTTCCGATAAATGTTGCAGTTTGTTTCCCAACTACTGAGCTTTGCTTGCCAACTACTGAGCGTGCAGCCAAAGCCACTGGCTGCACGCAATGCTTTTTAGTGGGACCGGCTTCAGCCGGGAAGAGGCCAGCGTGATCACCATCAATCTTGCAGCGTGACGCCCGACGCCTTCCCGGCTAAAGCCGGTCCCACTCAGATCGCATTCAGTCAGTCCCGCTGGATGTACGCGTTGCTTTTTAGTGGGACCGGCTTCAGCCGGGAAGAGGCCAGCGTGATCACCATCAATCTTGCAGCGTGGCGACCGACGCCTTCCCGGCTAAAGCCGGTCCCACTCAGATCGTATTCAGTCAGTCACAGCGGATGCACGCGATGCTGTTTAGTGGGACCGGCTTTAGCCGGGAAGAGGCCAGGGTGAGCACCATCAATCTTGCAGCGTGGCGACCGACGCCTTCCCGGCTAAAGCCGGTCCCACTCAGATCGTATTCAGTCAGTCACAGCGGATGCACGCGTTGCTTTTTAGTGGGACCGGCTTTAGCCGGGAAGAGGCCTGGGTGAGCACTATCAGTCCTGCGGCGTGGCGCCCGACGCCTTCCCGGCTAAAGCCGGTCCCACACAGATCGCATTCAGTCAGTCCCGCTGGATGTACGCGTTGCTTTTTAGTGGGACCGGCTTCAGCCGGGAAGAGGCCTGGGTGAGCACCATCCATCCTGCGGCGTGACGCAAGACGCCTTCCCGGCTAAAGCCGGTCCCACTCAGATCGTATTCAGTCAGTCCCGCTGGATGTACGCGTTGCTTTTTAGTGGGACCGGCTTTAGCCGCGAGACGCCAGCGTGATCACCATCAATCTTGCAGCGTGACGCCTTCCCTGCTAAATCCGGTCCCACTCAGATCGTATTCAGTCAGTCCCGCTGGATGTGCGCGTTGCTTTTTAGTGGGACCGGCTTCAGCCGGGAAGAGGCCAGGGTGAGCACCATCAATCTTGCAGCGTGACGCCCGACGCCTTCCCGGCTAAAGCCGGTCCCACTCAGATCGTATTCAGTCAGTCCCGCTGGATGTACGCGTTGCTTTTTAGTGGGACCGGCTTCAGCCGGGAAGAGGCCAGGGTGAGCACCATCAATCTTGCAGCGTGACGCCCTACGCCTTCCCGGCTAAAGCCGGTCCCACACAGATCGCATTCAGTCAGTCACAGCGGATGCACGCGATGCTTTTTAGTGGGACCGGCTTTAGCCGGGAAGAGGCCAGCGTGATCACCATCAATCTTGCAGCGTGACGCCCGACGCCTCCCCGGCTAAAGCCGGTCCCACTTAGATAGCATTCAGTCAGTCCCACTCGGCACTCAGGCAAACGGGTCCATCTGCCGCTTGAGTTGTTCCCTTGCCCGGGACAGGCGCGAGCGCACGGTGCCGATCGGTACCCCGAGGGACGAAGCGGTTTCCTGATAATTGCCGTCCATTTCCAGCGACACCTCGATCACCCGCTGCATGTTCGACGGCAGCGTGCCGATCGCTCTGACCACCTGCATCAACTGACGATGTCCGTCGACCTGATGGCCGATATCGCCATGGCTGTCGGGTTCGGAATGGGTGTGGTCTTCCCAGCTTTCCTGGTACGGCTGGCGGTACATCTTGCGGAAATGGTTGCGGATCAGGTTGAGAGCGATGCCGCACAGCCAGGTCTGAGGTTTGCTCGCGTGTTGAAACTTGTGCTCGCTGCGCAGCGCTTCCAGAAAGGTGCTCTGCAGAATGTCATCGACATCTTCCGGGTTCATGACCCGCTTCTGAATGAAGCCGCGAATCATCTTGATCTGATCACTGGTCAGGTGACGTATCCCCTGGGCCGGACGGCGCGCCGGGGCGTCAATGTCGAGAATCGCAAGGTTGGAAAACATCAGGGCTCTTCCTTGTTTTGAGTGTATTAGCCCTATAGCGATATGCGTGCCACACCTTAAAACCCTATAAGCCATTGTTTTTAATGACATAAATAAATATACAAGAACGCAACTGTGCAAATCTTTGCGCGAACACGCTGTTTCCCGGACGAGATTTGGCACAGATCGGTCTGCTCCACCTCTGCGCACAAATAGATGGAACCGTTTGGCGCCGCGCTCCACTCAGGACCCATGACCAGGCCCCGAACCGAGCCATCCAGAGCCGACTTATGAAGATCGCCGCCCCCGTTGCCCCACAGGCATTGCAAGCCCCTGCGATCACGCCGGCAAAAACGCAGGCGCCTGCGCCCCTGCATGTCAATCCGCCGAACGTCAACGGCACCTCGCCGCAACAGGTCGCTCGGTTCGCTTCGGCACTGGTTCAACAGAGCCGCAGCCTCAGCCAGCGGGAACTACTCGCCAGTGGCAACGCCCTGCAATCGAGGGCGGTGAAACTGGGCGAGCTGTATCAGCTGTTGATGGGCAGCCAGGACAAAGGCCTCGACGATGCCGCGCGTAACCTGCGCAAGCAGTTGCAAAACCAGAACGCTTCGAGCCTGGCGCAGATTCTGAGTTACACCGACGGCGACCCGGCCAAGGCCCATGTGATGCTGCAGGCGGCCAGAAAACAGGCCCAGGCCGACGGCGCAATGGGCGAGCACGTGGTGCTGAGCCAGCAGCTCAAGCAACTGCGTCGTCAATACGGCAAACGCACCCGCGCAGGCATCAACAGCGCCAAGGCGTTTTCCCGGCCGACTTCGGAAAAGCGCCGCGGCGCCCTGCGCAATCTCTACAGCGTGGCGGTGGCCGGGCAGCAGAACATCACAGGATTAATCGACGCGCTGATCAACGAGCAGGAAGAGCCCGGCGAATTCGAGCTGAACCTGCGGGACATGCGCAGCGCCCTCGCCGACGACCTGTCATCGCTCACCCCGTCCACGTCGCCGCAGCAACTGCGCACGTTGATGCACGGCCTCAACACCGCGCGGCACGTCACCACCCTGCTGCGCAGTTGCGAGCATCTGCTGGGCCGCATGCGCAACAAGAACCCCGCGCTGCAAGTGGATGCTGCGGCCTTTCTCAAACACCTGCTGACGCTGTCGGGCAAGGGCATGAGCCTGGGCGAAACCCTGCAACTGACGCAACACATCGGCGGCAACCAGCTCAAGCATCAACTGGCGTTTCTCAACGGGCTGCGACCCATGCTGCAACAGCTGCCGATTCTGCTCTGGCGCGACCTGAAAAGCCGCCAGAACGCCTTGGGCAACCTGCTCATTCTCATGGCCGAGCTGACTCGGCAGGAACAGAACCAGCTCCAGGGGGGCCTCGCCTGATGGATCGTGTCATTAACCTGCTCAATCAGGTCGCGCTCGCGGCCATGCGCCGTTCGGAAATCGTCGGTGCGTTCGTGGTCATCGCCATCGTGTTCATGATGATCACACCGCTGCCCACCGGCCTGGTGGACGTGCTGATCGCCATCAACATCTGCATCTCCTGCCTGCTGATCATGCTGGCGATGCACCTGCCGCGCCCGTTGGCGTTCTCGACCTTTCCGGCGGTGCTGCTGCTGACGACGATGTTTCGTCTGGCGCTGTCGATCTCCACCACGCGCCTGATCCTGCTCAATCAGGACGCCGGGCACATCGTCGAAGCGTTCGGCCAGTTCGTGGTCGGCGGCAACCTGGCGGTGGGCCTGGTGATCTTCCTGATCCTCACCGTGGTCAACTTTCTGGTGATCACCAAGGGCTCGGAGCGGGTGGCGGAAGTCGGCGCGCGATTCACCCTCGACGCAATGCCGGGCAAGCAGATGTCCATCGACAGCGACCTGCGCGCCAACCTGATCAGCGTGCATGAGGCGCGCAAGCGCCGCGCCGAGCTGGGCAAGGAAAGTCAGCTGTTCGGCGCCATGGACGGGGCCATGAAGTTCGTCAACGGCGACGCCATTGCCAGCCTTATCATCGTCGCGATCAACATGATCGGCGGTATCGCCATCGGCGTAATGCAGCACAACATGACCGCCGGCGACGCCTTGCAGGTGTACACCGTGCTGACCATCGGCGACGGCCTGATCGCACAGATCCCGGCGCTGCTGATTTCGGTCACCTGCGGCATGATCATCACCCGCGTGCCCAGCGGCGAGAATGGCGTGGAAGCCAACATCGGCCGGGAAATTGCCGAGCAAATCACCAGCCAGCCCAAGGCGTGGATCATCGCGGCGGTGGCCATGCTGGGATTCGCTGCGCTGCCAGGCATGCCGACGGCGGTGTTCGTGGTCATCTCGATCATCTGCGGGGTCGGCGGCCTGCTCCAGCTGCACCGCGCCAAGCCCCAGGCCGAGCAGGCCCAGGCCGTGGCCGTCGCGCCGGAAATGAACGGCCGAGAAGACCTGCGCACTTTCTCCCCCAGCCGCCAGTTCGTGCTGCACTTTCACCCCAGTCAGAACCCGGCGCAGATCGAGGCGCTGGTCAGCGAAATCCGTCAGCGACGCAATCGGCTGGTGGTGCAATACGGCCTGACCCTGCCCTCGTTCATCATCGAAACCAGCGAGCTGTTGCCGCCGGACGAGTTTCGCTTTTCGGTTTACGAAGTGCCGCTGCTCAGGGCCACGCTCAGCCAGACACACGTCGCGGTGGACGCCCGTTCGGTCGAGGGATCCCACGAGTCGGCAGTGTACGGCAGCATCGAGCGCGAGGAAGGTCAGTGGCTGTGGCTGCCGACCGACGCGCCGCAATTGCAGGAAGCGGACGTCGAGCGCATCGACGCCACCACCCTGATCATCGAGCGCATGGAACGCGCGCTGCAATCGTGCGGGCCGCAGTTCATCGGCCTGCAGGAAACCAAGGCAATCCTCGGCTGGCTGGAATCCGAGCAGCCGGAGCTTGCCCAGGAAATGCAGCGGGTACTGCCACTGGCGCGCTTCTCGGCGGTGCTGCAACGCCTGGCGTCGGAGTGCGTGCCGCTGCGGGCGATCCGGGTGATCGCCGAAACCCTCATCGAGCACGGCCAGCACGAGCGCGAAGTCACGGTGCTCGCCGACTACGTGCGCATCGCCCTGAAGTCGCAGATCTACCACCAGTATTCCGGCCCCGAGGGCTTGCTGGTGTGGGTCCTGACGCCGGAGAGCGAAGGCATCCTGCGTGACGGCCTGCGCCAGACCCAGACCGAAACCTTCTTTGCCCTGGACAATGAAACCAGCCAGTTGCTGGTACAGCAGTTGCACATCGCCTTCCCGCTGCGCAGTGCCCAGCGCGCGGTGTTGCTGGTCGCACAGGATCTGCGCAGCCCGCTGCGCACCCTGCTGCAGGAGGAGTTCTACCACGTGCCGGTGCTGTCCTTTGCCGAGATCAGCAATGCGGCGCAGGTCAAGGTGCTGGGGCGCTTCGACCTGGAAGACGACTTCGAAAGCGATCACGAAGACGACCCGCAAGGGCTGGATAACGAGTACGCCGCTTGAGTGCCTGGAGAGCGTCACATGTTTGAATTACGCGTATTGACCGGCCTGCATCAGGGCGCCGCGCTGCCGCTGGTGGGTGAGCAATGGGGCATTGGCGCTGACGCCGATCAGGATCTGGCGCTGCATGATCCCGGCGTCGAACTGCTGCACTGCCGCCTGCAACGCCAGGGCGAAGACTGGCTGCTCAACGCGGCCGACGGCCCCATCGCCGATGAGGAAGGCCATCTTCACGCGAGCACCCTGCTCACCCCCAATACCGCTTTTGTGCTGGGTTCGGTCTGGCTGTGCGTGTCTCCGGCGCAAGACCCCTGGCCTTCGCTGCCGGCGGTGATTCCTCAAGCGAAGTCCGAGCAGACTTCGCACACGGAAGCGCCCGCCAGCGCGCCGCTGGAGAAGGTTGAGTCGCGCTCGCGCTTTTTCAACCGCACCACCGGCGTGGTCATCGGCCTGTTGCTGGGCATCGCCGGCAGCGCCTGGAGCCTGAGCCGCAGCGCCGCGCCCGCTTCAGAGCAACTGGCAATCAGTACGCCGGCGCAGCAACTTGCGCAGCAGGGCAATCAGCCGGCCAGGCCTTCGAACGAGAAGAGCAAAACCACCGAGCCGTCGGCCAAAAAACGCATCCGGCTGACCAGCGTCGATGACGTCAAACGCCAGCTCAACACCATGCTCAGCGAACGACTGCTGAGCGACGTCAGCGTGGAGCAGACGCCTGAGGGCCTGGCCTTGAGCGGCAACCTGAAGCCGGAATCGCAGCTGGTGTATCAGCGCATGCTCCAGCGTTTCAAGGACCGCTATGACACGCCGGTCGCGTTGATCGATAACGTCGCCGCCGGCACCAGTGGCCTGCCGTTCACCATCGTGCAGATCATGTCCGGTCCCCACGCCCACCTGGTCACGGCGGACGGTCGTCGGCTGTACGTCGGTGACGACCTGGCCGGGCTGCGCCTGACCCGCATCGATGACAACCGCATCCAGTTCGACGGCGACCGCCACTACGAGGTGAGCTGGTGAGCGCGGCGCTGGATCAATGGAGATCCGCTCACCTTCAGCGCTTGAAGAGTTTCTCTGCGGTGAAGGTCAGCGGCCGTGTCAGCGCCGTCAGCGGCATCTTGCTGGAGTGCCAGATTCCCGCAGCCAAGGTCGGTGACTTGTGTGAAGTGAGCAAATCCGACGGCAGCACCATGCTCGCTGAAATCGTCGGTTTTACCCGCGACTGCACCTTGCTCAGTGCCCTCGGCACCCCGGACGGCATTCAGGTCGGCGCGCACATTCGGCCGCTGGGCATGGCCCACCGCATCGGCGTCGATGACCGTTTGCTGGGCAGCGTGCTCGACGGTTTCGGTCGCCCTTTGCTGGGCGATTCAGAAGGCGCATTCGCCGGGCCGGGTGATCGGCGCGTGACCCTGCCGGTGATCGCCGACGCGCTGCCGCCAACCCAGCGGCCGCGGATCAGCAGAGCGTTGCCCACCGGCGTGCGCGCCATCGACAGTGCGATTCTGCTCGGCGAAGGCCAGCGCGTCGGGTTGTTCGCCGGTGCCGGTTGCGGCAAGACCACCTTGATGGCCGAACTGGCGCGCAACATGGACTGCGACGTGATCGTCTTCGGCCTGATCGGCGAGCGGGGCCGTGAGCTGCGCGAGTTTCTCGACCACGAACTGGACGCCACCTTGCGCGCACGCTCGGTGCTGGTCTGCGCCACATCGGACCGGTCCAGCATGGAGCGCGCCCGCGCGGCCTTCACCGCCACGGCCATCGCTGAAGCCTTTCGTGAGCGAGGCCTGAAAGTGTTGTTGCTGCTTGATTCCCTGACCCGTTTCGCCCGGGCCCAGCGCGAGATCGGCATTGCCGCCGGCGAACCCCTCGGGCGCGGCGGCCTGCCCCCTTCGGTCTACACCCTGCTGCCGCGCCTGGTCGAGCGGGCCGGCATGAGCGAGAAAGGCTCGATCACCGCGCTGTACACCGTGCTGATCGAACAGGATTCGATGAACGACCCGGTCGCCGACGAGGTGCGTTCGCTGCTCGACGGCCACATTGTGCTGTCGCGAAAACTGGCCGAGCGCGGGCATTACCCGGCCATCGACGTGCAGGCCAGCATCAGCCGGATCATCAGCAACGTCACCGGCCGCGAGCACCAGCAGGCGAACAACCGGTTGCGTCGATTGATGGCCGCGTACAAGCAAGTGGAAATGCTCCTGCGCCTGGGCGAATACCAACCCGGCAGCGACCCGGTGACCGACTGCGCCGTGCGGCTGAACGAGCCGATCAATGCGTTTCTGCGCCAGGATTTGCGCGAGCCGGTGCCGCTGGAAGAGACCCTGGCAGCGCTGATGCAACTCACCTCGCAACTGCCGGAGTGATGGCGTGGAAGAAGCGCTTGAAGTCGATCCGCAAACCCTCGCCATGGAACAGGTCATCAGCGTGCTCACGCCGCTGCGTCAGCATCGCCAGGCCAGCGCCGAGCGGGCGCAACGGCAGGCGCAGAAAAGCCTGGAGCAGATGCATAACCACTTGCAACAGACTCGCGATTCCTACGCGCAGGAACGCCATAACCAGCGTGAACGCCGGCAGGTGTTGAGCAGCGCCCACGTCAACAAAGCGATGTCGCTGGACGACCTCGAACGCTGGCACGAGAAGGAAAACCGCATGCTCGACCGGCTTGCCTATATCCGTCAGGACATGGCCCGCCAAGAGATAGGTATCGAGGAACAACAGCAGCGTCTGGCCGAGGCGAAACACGCGGCGACAGCGTCCCAACGCGCCGTGGAAAAACTCGCCTGCCTCGCCGAGGCCCTCAACGAACAAGGTGAATCGTCATGAACAGCCCCGTCCAACACCCGCCTCGCCCGCAACCGCAGCCACGCGCTGAACCGTCCCGTACGCCCTCGCCCTCTCCTGCTGCCCCAAGTGAAACCCGTCAGCCGCTGACCACTGTGCGTCGCGCCGATGCCGAACGCCTGCGCCGGCTGTGCGATGAATCCGCGTCGACTGCGTCGTTGAGTGCAGACGGGATGCTTTTCTCCCAACTGTTGGTGCCGCCGGTGACGGAAGAGCAAAGCGAATCGGGTTTCGCCGGGAGCAGCTTCAGCACGTTGTTCCCTAATGAGGGCGTGCCCACGCAGCTCATCGACGAGCTCGCCCAGCGCCTGCCCCAGCAGCCGGACGGTCCGTTGAGCCTGACCTTGCTGATGCCCAATCTGGGCAAGGTCCAGGTCAACGCCAACAAGCGCGACAACCAGTGGAGCATCGAACTGGGCTTCGCCCGACGGGGCGTGCTGAAACGCTTACAGCCCCATCAACGTAACTGCGAAAGCGCGCTGGAACAGGCGCTGGGCTGTGACGTTGACTTGTCTTTGCATGAGGAGGCGCAGGCATGAACTCGGACATGAATTCGGCGATGAACTCGGACATGTGCCACCGGAACCCCGTAGGACCGGCTTTAGCCGGGAACGCCTCATTCAGTCCGCTGCAACTGCGGGAAGTCAGCGGCGCCGTCGCCGAGGCCTCGCGTTTGCTGGGTGCGGGCGTGAGCTGCGGCTACACCGCCCAGGATCAGCGGGGCGAACTGACCCTGCGATTGATACCCGACGATGACTACGCGCCCTTGGCAGGACCGGCTTCAGCCGGGAACGCGTCATCGCTGACGTGGTTCGACAGCGCCATCGGCCCCTTCGCCCTGAGCGACGCCGAAGCGGTGCTCAGCTTGCTGGGCGAACTGCCGGTCACCCTCGGCGGCGAGCACCAGCCCTGGTACTGGCAGTTGGTGAATCAACGCATGAGTACACAACTGGCGGAACTGCTTTGCCCTTTGCGGCCACTCAGCGATATCACTGCGCTGTCCGCCTTTGGCGAACGCCCGAATACCGCGCCGATGAACTGCCGGCTGCAAGTGCGTCTGGGTTCGCAGGTGTTGCACGCACAGCTCTGCGCCGACGCGCGGGTCATGCTGCAACTGCTCGGCCGCCATGAATGGCAGCCGCACCGGCAGAACGTCTCGTCAGACTGGCCCATCCGCCAGCCGCTGGTGTTGGGCGAGCTGTCGTTGAGCCTCGACCAGTTGGCGTCGCTGCAACCAGGGGACGTGCTGCTGCCGTCGTTGTGTCATTTCGACGAAGAAGGCGGCGGTCGGCTTCAATTGGCGGGTCGGCAATGGGCAGTGCAGACGGACAGCCGCGCAGAGCAGCTGTATGTACGGTTCAGCCACGAGGAAGACTTGGGACATGGTCAATGAAGAATTGTACGAAGACGAGATCGAGGATCTTGCCGACGATGAGTCAATTGAGCCAACGCTGAATCAGGCGCCGGATCAGAGTAGGACCGGCTTCAGCCGGGAAGCTTTTGAGGACCCTGGACATCACGGCGCCCCCGAACATCAAACCACTGAAAACGAGTGGCAGGATGAAACCGCCGCCGATGGCTACGCGGGCCACTCTTACGAGCCCCAACCGGCCGAAACCCATACCTCCCTCGATTCCCTGGATCAACTGCCGCTGGCCCTGACCCTGCGCTGTGGCAGCCTCGAACTCACGTTGGGCGACCTGCGCCGCCTCGCTGCCGGCACCGTCTTACCCGTCAACGGCGTAACTCCCGGTTTCGCCACCTTGTGCCACGGCGAACGGGTCGTTGCCGAAGGCGAACTGGTCAGCGTCGAAGGCCGGCTCGGTCTGCAGATCACCCGCATGGCGGCCCGCCCATGATCATGGACGGGATGAACCCGGTGATGCTGGCGCTGTTTCTCGGCGCCCTGTCGTTGATTCCGTTTCTGCTGATCGTCTGCACGGCCTTTCTCAAGATCGCCATGACCCTGCTGATCACCCGCAACGCCATCGGCGTGCAACAGGTGCCGCCGAACATGGCGCTGTACGGCATCGCCCTGGCCGCGACCATGTTCGTCATGGCCCCCGTCGCCCACGAGATTCAGCAGCGGGTTCACGATCGCCCGCTGGAGATGGGCAGCACTGAAAAACTGCAGGCCAGCGCCAACACCGTCATCGAGCCATTGCAACGGTTCATGAGCCGCAACACTGACCCCGAGGTCGTCGCCCACCTGCTGGACAACACCCAGCGCATGTGGCCCAAGGACATGGCCGATCAGGCCAGCAAAAGCGACCTGCTGCTGGCCGTCCCCGCCTTCGTTTTGTCCGAGTTGCAGGCGGGCTTTCAGATCGGCTTTCTGATCTACATCCCGTTCATCGTCATCGACCTGATCGTCTCCAACCTGCTGCTCGCCCTGGGCATGCAGATGGTCTCGCCGATGACCATTTCGCTGCCCCTCAAACTGCTGCTGTTCGTGCTGGTGCAAGGCTGGACGCGCCTGCTCGACAGCCTTTTCTACTCGTACATGTGAGGCAGTGATGGAAGCGCTGGCGTTGTTCAAGCAGGGCATGTTTCTGGTGGTGATTCTCACGGCACCGCCGTTGGGGGTCGCCGTGCTGGTCGGCGTCATCACTTCGCTGTTGCAGGCGTTGATGCAGATCCAGGACCAGACCCTGCCCTTCGGCATCAAGCTGGCCGCCGTCGGCCTGACCCTGGCCATGACCGGGCGCTGGATCGGTGTCGAGCTGATCCAGTTCATCAACCTGGCCTTCGACCTGATCGCCCGGTCCGGCGGCGCGCACTAAATGCCCTTCGACGCCCAGGGCCTGTTCGAACTGATGCTGGGCATGGGCCTGGCGGCCGCGCGCATCCTGCCGTGCATGATTCTGGTGCCGGCGTTCTGCTTCAAATACCTCAAGGGCCCGCTGCGTTACGCGGTGGTGCTGGTGGTCTCGATGGTGCCGGCACCGAGCATCAGCCGCGCGCTGTCGGGCATGCAAGACGACTGGTTTTCCATCGGCGCGCTGCTGCTCAAAGAGGCCGTACTCGGCACCCTCCTCGGCCTGTTGCTGTACGCGCCGTTCTGGATGTTCGCCTCGGTGGGCGCGCTCCTCGACAGCCAGCGCGGCGCCTTGAGCGGCGGCCAGCTGAACCCCGCGCTGGGGCCTGACGCGACGCCGCTGGGCGAGCTGTTTCAGGAAACACTGATCATGCTGGTGATCCTGTCCGGCGGGTTGTCGCTGATCACTCAAGTGATCTGGGACAGTTATCTGGTCTGGCCGCCCACCGCCTGGCTGCCCGGCATGACGGTCGATGGGCTGGACCTGTTTCTCGAACAACTCAACCAGACCCTCCAGCACATGATGCTCTACGCGGCGCCGTTCATTGGCTTGCTGCTGTTGATCGAGGCCGCGCTGGCGATCATCGGCCTGTACGCGCAGCAACTGAACGTGTCGATCCTGGCCATGCCGGCCAAGAGCATGGCGGGCATCGCCTTCCTGCTGATCTACCTGCCGACGCTGCTGGAACTGGGCAACGGCCAGATCATACAGCTCGCCGATCTCAAGCACTTGCTCGGCCAACTGGTGCAGGTGCCATGAGCGAAAAAACCGAAAAGGCTACGCCCAAACAGCTAAGCGACGCCCGCGAGAAAGGCCAGGTCGGGCAGAGTCAGGACCTGAGCAAACTGCTGGTCCTGCTGGTCGTCAGCGAAGTGACCCTGGGCCTGGCGGACGAAAGCGTCGCGCGCTTGCTGAACTTGCTGAACCTGTCGTTTCAAGGGGTTGGCCGGCCCTTCATGCACACCGTCGAGCAGGTCGCAAGCGAAGGCGCCAGCGTGTTGATCGGGTTCATTCTGAGCAGCGTCGGCATCGCGATGTTGATGCGGCTGGTGGGGAGCTGGATGCAGATCGGGTTCCTGTTTGCGCCCAAGGCATTGAAGCTGGATTTCAACAAGCTCAACCCTTTCACCCACGCCAAGCAAATGTTCTCGGCGCAAAGCCTGACGACCTTGCTGCTCAGTATTTTAAAGGCCACGGCCATCGCCGTGACGCTGTACGTGGTGGTGAAGCCGTCACTGGGCACGCTGATTTTGCTGTCGAGCACGGACCTGACGACGTACTGGCATGCGCTGTTGCAGGTGTTCCGGCATATCCTGCGAGCGACGCTGGGGTTGCTGTTGGTGATCGGCGCGGTGGACTTTGCGCTGCAGAAGTATTTCCACGCCAAGAAGCTGCGGATGAGCCACGAGGACATCAAGAAGGAGTACAAGCAGGCCGAGGGTGATCCGCATGTGAAGGGGCATCGTCGGCAGCTGGCCCATGAGTTATTGAACCAGGCGCCGACCGCGCCGGCCAAGCCGGTGGAGGATGCGGACATGGTGGTGGTGAATCCGACGCATTATGCGGTGGCGCTGTATTACCGGCCGGGCACGACGCCGCTGCCGCAAATTCACTGCAAGGGTGAGGATGATGAGGCGCTGGCGTTGATCGCGCGGGCGAAGAAGGCGGGGATTCCGGTGGTGCAGAGTATCTGGCTGGCGCGGACGCTTTATAAGGTCAAGGCGGGCAAGTACATCCCGCGCACGACACTGTTGGCGGTGGCGAATATTTATCAGATCGTGCGGCAGCTTGAGGAAGTAACGGACGAAGTCATTCGAATCGAAGATGTCTGATCAAGATCAAGATCAAGATCAAGATCAAGGGCGTCTGCCTGGGGGCAGACTGTTTCGCCTTCGGCGACTTACTTTTGAAAAGCACCAAAAGTAAGCAAAAGTGCCTGCTCCTGGTTGGGCTCCTCCTTCGTCGGAGTACCTTCACTCCGGTCCCGCTCCGTGGGCCCGCTGCCATCCGCCATCCATGGCGGGGGGCAGCTCTCGCCGCATCCATGCGGCTCGGCCCACGGAGCGAGACCTGCGTTCAGCCTGCACCCAAGTCGCGATGGGTGTCGTTTGGACTTCCTGCGTAGAAGAGCAAAAGCAAAAGCGAGAGCAAAAGCACAAGCTTCCCGGCTAAAGCCGGTCCCACTAAAAGCAGCGCGTGCATTGATTTCACTGATCGTTCCCACGCTCCGCGTGGTAACGCCGCCTCGGACGCTCCGCGTCCCTCATACGACGCGCATTCAGGCCTTGAAAGGTGACGCGGAGCGTCACAGGATGTATTCCCACGCGGAGCGTGGGAACAATCAAATGTCAGCGTCTGGGCAGGCCTCTTCCCGGCTGAAGCCGGTCCCACTAAAAAAGCAACGCGTGCAGTCAGTGAGACCGGCGCCGCCCCCGTAGGACCGGCTTCAGCCGGGAAGCCTTTGATCTGCTTTTGATTTTCCTAAGAAGCAATTCCAGACACCGCAGAACGCGACTTGGGTGCAGGCCGAACGCAGACGACGCGCAGTGGGCCGAGCCGCATGGATGCGGCGAGAGCGCCGTCAGGACATGGATGTCCGTTCGGCGCGGGCCCACGGAGCGTCGTCGGAGTGAGGGAACCCGACGAAGGAGGGCCAAACCAAGAGCAGGCACCCTTGGTTACTTGGGGTGCTTTTCCAAGTAACTCGGCGAAGCCGAAACAGTCTGCCCCCAGGCAGACGCCCTTGATCTTAAGGATCTTGAATCACTGCAAAGCATCGCTGAGATGCCCCAACCCCGCCAGCTCCAGTTCCTGCCGACGAATACTGTCCAGACTCACCGCCGCCCCCTGCGCATCCGGCACCGCATGCCAAACCACAAAATCCCGCTGCACATCCAAAAACAGAAAGAAATCGTTAAACAACTCCGCCTGGGAAAAACGCCGCTCCAACGCATCGCGCAACTGCTCCGGGCGCAAGGCGCGGCCCTCGATATGCAGCGCGATGCCCCAATCCCGGTGCTCACGTCGACTGACAAACGCCACGCCCGTCGCCACCGGCCAGATCGCCGCACGCTCGGCGGCGACATGGGCATAAAACGCTGATTTTTCCGATACCCGAATCATGCTCAGTCCTTCAATGGCACCACAGTAAAATCCTGCTCATGGTCACGCTCATCAATCCCCTGACGCATGTCCGGCGGCCACCAGATCACCAGCTCCCGGTCATTGGAATCCGGCCGCTTGCACGAATAACCCGAACAACCGTGGGTGGCACACCCCGCCAACGTGGCGGTGACCAGAAACAGCAAAAGCAAACCGCGCAGGTTCATCGTGTAGCCCCCTTGAGCAGCGAAGGTCGGTTCTGTTTGGCCTTGCTCGACACCTGCGGCTGGCGCAGGGCGATGTAGATTTCACTCTCCGCCCCCGGCTGCAGCCACGCGTGGGGCCAGGCGCTGACGCCCATCACCCAGCGACCGCCGCAGCGGCTTTCGTCGATGCGCACCGGTTTGCTGGTAGTGTTGCGCGCCACGACCACCGCGACACCCCAATCCTTGCGGGTAAACCACTGCGAACGCTGACGATCCATGGTCAGGCCGGTACCCGGATCACACAGGCTGTCGGCTTCGAACGGCAAGGTCTCGCCGCTGTTGAAGCCCACCGGGGTGACGCCGTCGAGCAACTGGGTGAAGGCGTTCTGCACATCGCTACGGGTCGGTTGTTCGCCACCGTCGCGACGCTCCTTGATGCGCTTCATCTGGTCATCGACGTCGTGGGGGTTGCCGTTCTGCACGTAGCGCGCCGGGTTGATCTGATCGCCGATCAGCCGAGGCGTGAGGATGAACAGACGCTCACGCTGGTTCAGCTCGCGGCTGCGGGACTGGAACAGCAGCTTGCCGATCACCGGAATGTCGCCCAGCAGCGGGATTTTGTTGACCTTGTCGGTGGTTTCCAGCCCATGGAATCCGCCGATCACCAGCGAGCCGTGCTCGGCGATCACCGCCTGGGTGCTCACGTTGCCCTTGCGCACAGACGGCTGGTCTTCGTTGATTTGCGAGGTGTCGATCTGGCCGTCTTCAATATCGACGATAAGCTGGACCTGGGACTTGCCGTTCTGATCCAGAGAGCGCGGAATCACCTGCAAGCTGGTGCCCGCCGTGATGGGCACGATGTCCGCAACCCGCTCGGAAGTGGCGGTGAGGTATTCGGTGCGGCTGAAGTCGATCACCGCCGGCTGGTTTTCCAGGGTCAGGATCGACGGGTTGCCGATCACCGACGCCGCGCCGTTGCCTTCGAGGGCATGCAGGTCGGCCGAAAATTTGCCGGCGTCCTGGATAAACAGCGTGGTGCTGGTGCCCTGCTCGAACAGGTTGGCGCCGCCGCTCACGCTGCCGCCCTTGAAGTTCCAGCGACTGGACAGCTGCGCCAGCTCGTTGCGGTCGATGTCGAGAATCACCGCATCGATCTCGATCAGGTTACGCGGCGTGTCCAGTTGCTTGACCAGCTTCTCGTACATCGCCCGACGCTTGGGCAGGTCGTAGATCAGCACCGAGTTATTGCGCACGTCGGCGCTGACGCGGATCTTCGAACGGCCCTTCTCTTCACTGGAGGACCCCCCGCGTTTGCCACGGGAACCCAGCACCCGGTCCAGCCCCTGTTCGATGGCGCCGGTGTCGAAGCCCTGACCTTGCATGCCGCCGTAATTCAGGCCCGAGGACGTGGTGCCGCCTCCAGACCCGGCAGCACCACCCTGCCCTTGCAGCAGGTTGACACCGTTGAAGGATTCGCCACGGGAGCGGCTTTCCAGCAGCTCCTGAAGAATGCTCGCGACACCGGCGACGGTGAGCTGTTGATCGCGATAGCGAATGGTGCGGTCAGCGGCGTTGGCGTACTTCAGCGGCAGGACCACGACGTCCTGCTTCTCGGCTTTTTCCGGTGCCTCGACCTTCTTGCTGTAACTGCGCACGAAGTCGACGTACTTGGCCGGACCGCGCACCAGCACCACGCCTTCGTCGGGCAATGCACCCCAACCGAAGCGCTTGTCCAGCAGGCCGACATCGGACAGCGCCTGCTGCAGGTCATCGACCGCTTCCGGCGACACTTCGATGCGCGCCGAGGTCTGCTCGCTGGTCGGGCTGATGTACAGGGTTTCGTTGTAGACGAACCACTGGAAGTGGTGCTCCTGACCGAGCCGGTCGAGGAATTCCTGCGGGTTCTGTGCACGAATGCGCCCATCCAGCGTGCCCGGCATCGCCGGCATGTCCAGGCCGATGCCGAACTCCTTGGCGAAGTCTGCCAGGGCAGTCGCCAGTTCGGTCTGCCGCGCGTCGTAGGCGTAGGCGGTGTGTTTCCAGGCGTCAGGCACCGCGGCCAGCGCCGGCGCGCCGATGCCGATCATCAGCAAAGGCAACCACATTAAGGCCTTGCGCATTTCACACTCCCGGTTGCCAGGTTTTGAGGGTCGAGCGGGACGACGAAGCGGTCGCGCTGCGAATCGAGGTTTGAATGAGGCTGAGCATCGCGGCGCGCTGATTGGCCAGGCGCTCCAGACGTTCGAGCAGTTGCGTGGGATTGCAGGGGTCGGCGACCCAACTGACCAACACCACACAGCGGGTGTCGGGGTCGATGGCCAGTCCGCCCTCGCAGGCACAGGCCACGCCGGCACCGCCCTGGGCGAGTACCGCGTCGAGGCGCTGCGGGTCGCTGCCGTCGTAGGGATCAAGCACATCGAGGCTCAGGCGAATGCCGTTGCCCGAGACGGCAAGTCGCGCGTTGGCATCGTCGATCCAGCAGTCCAGCGGCACGAGCGGACGTCGCTCGCACCACTGAGCAAGGATCGCGCTGAATTCACTGAATTCCATCGATGATCGCTTTGGTGATGCCGTGTTTGGCGCGCAGCCCTTCGTTGAGAATCATGTTGGCGACGTTGGTCTGCTGCGAGGCATCGCTGAACGCCTGGAAGTCTTCCATGGTGCCGCTTTCCGAGGCGGTTTCGGCGGCGTCCTGCATGTCGTCCTGGGCGCGGGAATAGGAGTGATCGAGGTGGTTTTGCAGGGATTTGAAACTGATCATGCCGGTGGCTCCAACTTAGGGATTCAACCCCTGAGTGGAACCTGCGGCCGCTCCGGTTCCATCAACCGTCACAACCGGGTCAAGAAAAACTCATTATTGCGCCGAAGACCCCGCGAGCCCGCGTCGCAGGCTGTCCCAGTCGATGTCGAACGCGCCGTTGGCATCGCTCAGGCGCAGGGTCTGCGGCGCCAGCGCCGGGTCAGCCTTGAGCTGCCAGTGGCCGGCAAAACGGCTGGCCGACAACCACTCGCCGAGGCTGTCGAGCAGGTCGGGATGGGCGCTGAGCACGGCGGTGGTTTCGGCGGTCTGCCCGGCAGCGAGATGCCGCATCAGTGCACGGCTGCGTTCAGCGAGCGTGGTCTGGTCGAGCAACTCGGCAAGGGCCTCGTTGAGCAACGTTTCCACGGCCTCCATGGATTCCTCGACCAAGGCCAGGCGCTGCTGCTCCAGTTGCTCAAGAAAACCGTTGGCGCTGTTCCAGAAGTGCGCCAGCGCCTGATCCTTTTCGTGCTGCGCCTTGGCGTGGGCAGCGGCAAGCATCTGTTCGGCTTCTGCCCGGGCGTTGTCCAGGACTTCAGCGGCGAGCACGGTACCGGCCAGGTCTTCGCGACGCAGGATGTCGGTGACCAGCACAGCGGATGAAGACAACACGAGACGACGCTTGGCGAGCATGTTCAGCTCCTGAAGGACAATGAGGTAACCGCAATCATCAAGGCGTCGACACCCGCCATAACACCGATTGCCACAGGGTTTGCAGCTTGTTCTCGGGGAGCTCGGCACAGGGTGGCGGCAAGGCATCCGGCGCCCAGGACAGGCGCAGCCGCGACCAGCAAGGCTCGCCCGCCCAGGCCGCCAGCAAGATGCGCGCATCGCTCACCGAAGGGTTCAGCCATAAGCCGGGCCGCAACGCCTTGGCCACCGCGCGGCACCAGGGCTCATGCACCTGCCCGGCATCGTCAGGACTCGCCTGCCCGCCTTGGCCGAAACAGATCCGGCCAGCCAGGGATAACGCGCGTTGCTGCTGCGTTGTATCCAGTTGCAGCCATTGCATCAGCGAGTCAACGGGCGGCGGCGGTTGGCTCGGGACCACGCCGACGCTGTGCAGAAACACGTCGTGGCGAGTGCCGAGCAATTCGGTGCAGTCCTCGCGGGTCATGCCGCAATGGTCGGCGAACACGTCGATCCAGTCGGCATGGGCCCACTCCCATGGAGCGCACCACCAACGAATCCAGTGCTCCTCGGCGCTGAGCATTACGCCCGCACCGGCATGCTCGTCCGTGCACCCCGGCGCAGGCCGATCCGTTGCAACAGCGCGTCACGCCAGTCGCCACGCAGCACCAGGACGATCAACGCAATCAACAGCAGCGCGGCAAACGGCGCGAGCCACAGCATGCGATTCCAGAAGCCGAGGTTGGCGCTGTCGATCAGGAACGGCCCGAAATTCACCAGCCGTTCGGTGTCCTGAAACTCCGCCGCCGGCACGAACACGATGGCGAATTTCTTCGAATCCAGGGGCTCGCCGGACATGCCGGGAATGCTGCTGGCGACCATTTGCTGAATACGCCCGCGCACGCTGTCGGGGTCGAGGGCCGCAGTGTGTTTGATGAACACCGCCGCCGACGCTGGCTGCACCGGTTCGCCCGGCGCGATGCGTTCGGGCAGCACGACATGCACGCGGGCGACGATCACCCCGTCGATCTGCGACAGCGTCGCCTCCAGCTCCTGGGACAAGGCGTAGATGTACCGCGCGCGCTCTTCCAGCGGCGTGGAAATCACCCCTTCCTTCTTGAAGATTTCACCCAGGCTGGTGCGCGATCGATGGGGCAGGCCGGCGGCATCGAGGATCCGCACCGCGCGATTGATCTCGGCGGTCGGCACGCTGATGACCACGCCGGTCTTCTCGCTGCGCTTGCGCGCGTCGATGTGCTGGTCGGCGAGGCTGGCGATCACGTCATTGGAATCCTGCTCGGACATCCCGGTGAACAGGTCCGTGTCATCGCTGCACCCGCTGAGCAGCAGCATCAGGCAGATCAGTCCCGCAGTCAGGTATTTCACGGCATGCCTCTACTGCAGGTTGGTCAGCTTATCGAGGGCCTGGGCGCTCTTGCTGACGACTTTGGTGGTCAGCGCCATCTGCAGCGAGTACTGCGACAGCGACCGGCTCATCTGGGAAATTTCCAGCGGGTCGTCGGTGGTGGACGCCCGTTTCATCTTGCGCGCCGCTTGCTGCGACAGCTTGTCGGTGGCGCCAAGACGGTCCGACAGCGCGCTGGCGATCTGTTCGGACAAATGACTTTGCTGCGTCGACAGTTCAGGGCGCATGGCGGCGTTGAACAGATCGACGTCCGCCTGCGAAGGCCCGCTGACCAATCCCTGATCCAGGCGCGGCTCAAGATCGGTGGACGGCGATTTGAGTTGGTTGACATTGGAAAGGGTCATGGGCGTTCTCCGGCAGACGGTGTCGATGCGTACAGATTGCTTCAGGAAAGGGTGTTGCTGTTGCTACCGCCGCCCACCAGCGCCGAGACGAGGGCGGAAGCGGCCTGGGCCAGCATGTTCTGCTGATCGTGCTGGGCGAACGGATTAGATTGCCCGCCTGCGCCACTGACGCCGGCACCGTTCTGTTCAGCTTCGAGCCCTTTCTTGATCAGGCCGCTGAGCAGTTGTCCCAGATCCTGGGTCACGCTATTGGTGGCACCACCCGACTGAGACGCGTCGTTCATCGGCGTGCCGAGGCCGCCGCCGACGCTGGCATTGACGCCCTTCTGCAGCAGATCGCCCAGCAGTTGGCCGAGGTCTTGATTCACGCTGTTCGGAGTCTGCGCAGCGCCGCCCGATGGATCGGAGGAAGAAAGGCTGCCGACTGGGTTACCCAGTGGCGATCCGCTGCCGGCATCACTGAGGCCGCTTTGTTGCTGGCCGAGTTGACCACCCAGAGAGTCGAGCGCAGAACGGAAGTCAGCGGTCTCTTTGCCGTCGAGGAAGTTGTCGCCCTCAGCCGTGAGTTCGTTCTTCCAGGAGCCCGAGTCCGGTGCCGGGAATTTGACCGGATCCTGGGCCGTGCGCTGGTCCATGAATTCGGCGATTTTTTCCAGCAGCGGCATGTCGTCTTTGGAGAAGGTCGTGCCCTTGTCCGTCTTGGTCAGCAGATCATCCAGGGACGCCTTGGCCAGACCGTTGAGGGTCTGCGACATCAAGTCCGGTGCGCCGGCACCCGCCTGACCAGCATCGGCGGCAGCACCAAAGTTGTCGCCCAGCTTGTCTTTGATCAGGTCGCCCAGCGCGGCCTTGATCATGTCCGGGCTGCCGCCGGCCAGGGACGCCAACGGGTTGTTCTTCTCCATCTGCTTGCCGACCATCTGGCCCAGCGGCGATTCCTTGTCCAGGTGCCCGCCTTTGGTCAGCGCCTGAGCGAGCTGATCGATGACGTCCTTGAGCGACTGCGGGGTCTTGTCGCCGCCCTGCGCTGGTTGGGAAGCCACGGTGCCGATGTGCAGGTTTTGCAGCGGACTGGTATTGGCATTGAGACTTAGCATGAAACCTCCATCCTTAGGTGGATGCCCCCCTTTTCAGGGGGCGCTCGGACCGATCAGTAGCTGATGCCCTTGGCGTTCTGCGCCTCGGCACTGATCGCCTTGTTGGCGCTGTCTTCCTTGCCGGAGCGGATAGCGCTGAGGACGTCGTTGGTCTGCTTGCGGATGTCGGCTTCGGTCTGCATGGCAATCAGGCGCGCCTGGCTGGCATCGGCCTTTTCGGTGGCGGCGTTCTGTGCCGCTTCGGCCTTGGAAGGGGCTGCGGACTCGGTGATCTGGTTTTCCTGCTTAACGTTGGTCACAGCGCTGGCTGCCTGCTGAGTCATTTGCCCGCCCGCGTTGATCGCGCTGTTGGCCAAGCCACCGACCATTGAGATTGGATTCATGTCGAACACTCCTGAGTCATCACCAGCGAAAGTGCTTGGTGCCAATGGGTGGCCCGGACCTCAGGATCGGTTCCGCATGTGGCTCAATAAAATTCGGGATGGGCCGGAAGCTGCGGCTCTGGCTGTGTATACGGGGGGGTGTGTCGCCAGAGAAAGCGGGATTAACGGAGGTCAGACGTCAAGTTCTTTCATGCGGTGGTAGAGCGTCCGACGGGGGATTTCGAGCTCCTGACTCACGGCATCGACGCTGTTGTTGTGGCGCTTGAGCGCGGCTTGAATCAGCGCTTTTTCGATGACCCGCAATTGCGATTTCAGGCCCGATGATTCGCCCTCTTCGCTGGCCTCGCCGCCCAGCAGCGGAAAGCCCATCACGTGACGCTTGGCCGCTGATTTCAGTTCGCGAATATTGCCCGGCCAGTCGTGGTTGAGCAGGACGTGGCGCAGCACGCCAGTGGTCTCGGGTACCGGAATACCCGATTCCTGCGCCGCCGCCTCAGCAAAACGCGCGAACAGCGGCAGGATGCGTGCCCTCTGCTCGCGCAAGGGCGCCAGGGTCACGGTCAAGACGTTCAAGCGGAAATACAGGTCCCGGCGAAAGCGCCCCTGCTCGACCATCTCGTCAAGGGAGCGTTGGGCCGAGGCGATGACGCAGACGTCCAGGGCAATCGGCGATGTCGAGCCGAGCCGCTCGACCGAGCGCGTTTCCAGCACCCGCAGGAGTTTGGCTTGCAGGCTCAGGGGCATGCTGTCGATCTCGTCGAGGTACAGCGTGCCGCCCTGAGCGGCCTCGATGTAGCCGACCCGCGCCCGATCCGCACCGGTGTAGGCGCCGCTGACCACGCCGAACAGTTCGCTCTCGGCCAGGGATTCCGGAATGGCCGCGCAGTTCATCGCGACCAGCCGGCCCTTGCGCCCGGACAGCGCGTGGATCCGGCTGGCGACGGTGTCCTTGCCTGTGCCGGTCTCGCCCGACAGCAGCAGGTCGATCCCCAAATGACCGAGACTGCGGGCAACCACGCGCAGGTTCGGCACCTGGTGGTCGTCCTCCAGTTGCTCATCGAATAACTCGTACACACTCATCCACGACCTCTGGTAGTTCAGGGTTACGCGACATTGGCTGCGCGAGATTGGCTGTGAGGCGTCCATTGCTAAACAGCGCGCTTGGTGGGACAGGTATTTGTGGAACTGGATGGGTGGACTGATGCGGTCTGACCGACACAGCCGGGGCACCTGGTGGGACCGGCTTAAGACGGGAAAGCGTCAGGGGTTACACCACACATCCGATGGTGCTCACACTGGCCTCTTCCCGGCTAAAGCCGGTCCTACTGACTGCGAACCTCGTGGGACCGGCTTTAGCCGGGAAGGCGTCAGGCGTTACACCACACATCCGATGCTGCTCACACTGGCCTCTTCCCGGCTGAAGCCGGTCCTACGAAAGCGCCGCTTCATCCGCGTCATTCATCCCCAGCTCTTTCATTCGGTGATACAAGGTGCGCCGGGGAATTTCGAGCTCCTGCACCACCGCTTCCAGGCTGTGTTTGTGACGTTTGAGTGCGTCCTCGATGAGCATCCTTTCGATGACCCGCAGCTGGGTCTTCAGGCCGGTTTCCAGATCACGGTCCGCAGGCGCATCACCGCCCAGCAGCGGGAACCCCAGCACAAATCGTTTGGCGGCAGACTTCAACTCGCGAATGTTGCCGGGCCAAGAATGGCTGAGGAGCAACTGCACCAGACGATTGTCCAGCTCCGCGACCGGGCAGCCAAAATCGGCGGCGACTTGCTGGGTGAACTGGTCGAACAATGGCAGGATCTGTTCGCGACGCTTGCGCAAGGCTGGCATTTGAATGGTCAGCACATTGAGCCGGAAAAACAGATCGCGACGAAAAAGCCCTTGTTCCACGAGTTCATCCAGAGGGCGCTGCGCCGAGGCGATGACCCGAAGATCCACCGGTATGAAATCGGTCGAACCCAGTCGCTCGATGCCCCGGGTTTCCAGAATCCGCAGCAGCTTGGCCTGCAGGCTCAACGGCATGCTGTCGATTTCGTCCAGATACAGCGTGCCACCACAGGCGGCCTCGATGTACCCCTCACGGGATCGGCTGACGCCGGTATAAGCGCCGTTGACCACCCCGAACAGCTGACTTTCCGCCAGGGATTCCGGAATCGCCGCGCAGTTCATGCCGATGAAAGAACCTGTCCGCCCGGACAAGTCATGAATACGTTTGGCCAGTGTATCTTTTCCTGTTCCTGTCTCCCCGCACAGCAGCAGATCCATACTCAGGTTTGCGGTATTCAATGCTATTTGCTGGATATCCAGCGCCACATTTTCAGGCTGACACGAACAGTCGCTCACATCGATTTCTTCTTTCATCGATACCTCTCGTAGTGGGAGCAAGCGATTTATTAATACCACGCATTACAAAGGCAGCAATAATTAAATTTAGTTCCCCGACGACGTGAGGGCTACTTCACGACGATTCAGTGATATCACTTTGACTTTATTGACGGCGACAACTAATTATTCGCAAAACATTCAAACGACTATTTAAAATTATCCCTTGCCCCCGACTGGACGCTGACTTACCCGGGTCGCCAAAACGCCCGAACTGCCTCGTGCCTGCATCACAATAGCTTAACAATCATCAGGTTATGCTCTGCTATGGTGCATTCCGTCTCCCTCTGCCGGGTCTTCCTGACCGTCGCGCGGCGGTTGACAATTCAGCTCACTTATTAAGTGTACTTTCAGACCTGGTTGAACTTGATCGTGCGCGATGGGCCGCCGTCTATTAAACATCCGCCCCTGCCCACTACTAACGAGAACTAACTTACTCGCCAGACTTATGCAGCACAGCTTCCGATAACTTATATAACGCGACATACACTGTTGAAGTTGCTCAATCACTTGGCTGTGTCTTGTTAGTTTCGAGCACCACTAGTTTAACTACGTTCGGAAATCCGACCGTTTTAACTCGGTTTTCCGAACATGATTTACTGTACTCCCGCGTATAGGTCCAGACCCCTTGAGTTTAGCGGGTCGGGCATATCGCGCGTTCTGATCTGGACGATTAAACCCACGGCAAAGGTTTGCGGATCAATGCTGATTCCATAATAGGATCCAACTAATCGTTGTCGCCGAAGATGAGTTATCAGGCACTGCTCACCGAGCCGAAGCACTCATCCACCTGTCGCAGCGGATGTTTCTAATTGTGTCTTCCGCGGCGACTGGCCACGATGTATCAGCGCTTTTACACAACGCTGGAAAAGTTTGGTGAAATTTTCGTTAATTGATTGTGCGGACAGGTCTCACCCGCTGGCTCGGGCCCATGGGGCGTGCAAACCAGGCGTGCAGAATCGTATCCGAATCGACACACGGCGAGCCTATTGCTGCCAAAAATGGGCCTGAGGCGGACAACGTTGCGGGCGAGGCGTCGGCTCAGGGACGCACGATGCCGGCTGACGCCGTGGCAGTACTGACCGCCAGTGCCTCGTTACCGTGCATGACGTCGTCGGTCATTTTGTCCACGGTGGCGGAAAGCTGCTCGAACTGGTCGCGAGGCACCAGCAGGCGAGAGGGTCCGTCGGCGGTTTTCTTGCGCAGAAATGCCGGATTGAGGTTCAACAGCACCGAGCGATCAATGCCGGCAGTGACGGCAAGGCGCTCCAGATCCACCGGCCGCGCCAGCTCCAGCACCGTGAAATACGGCGCGTTGGCCACCGGGCTGAGCTTTACGCCATAGGTCTCGGGTTCGCGCACCAGCAACGACAGCGCTAGCAGGCGCGGCACGTAATCCTGGGTTTCCTTTGGCAGGCTCAGGTGCCAGTAATCGGTCGGCAGCCCTCGCCGCTCATTCGCGTCGATGGCCCGGCTTACCGTGCCCTCCCCCGCGTTATAGGCCGCCATCGCCAGCAACCAGTCGCCGCCGAACTGGCTGTGCAGACGCGTCAGGTAATCCATCGCCGCTTTGCTGGAGGCCACCACGTCCCGACGGCCGTCGTACCAGGCGGTCTGGCGCAGGTCGAAGTCACGCCCGGTGGCCGCCATGAACTGCCACAGCCCGGCCGCGTCGCGGATCGAATTGGCTTTGGGGTTGTAGGCGCTTTCGATGATCGGCAACAAGGCCAGCTCTGCCGGCATTGCGCGTTGATCGAGGGTTTCGACGATGAAGTGCAGATACGGGCTGGCCCGCTGGCTGGCATTGCGGATGAACCCTGCATTGCCGAGAAGCCAGTTGCGCTGGCGCACGATGCGTTCATTGACGCCGTTGTCGTCGGCCAGACGGAAATCCTGTCCCATCCGCTGCCAGATATCACTGCCGTCGTAGGGTTGCGCCGGCCGCGAATACGCCACCGGCTCAACGCTGCGATTGAGGCCCGCGACCAGCCGGGGCGTGCGTTCGGTGCTTGCCTCGGGCGGGCCGTAAGACTGGCAACCGGCACACAACATCGCGACGGTCAGTGAAGCGATGCGCATCGGTCGAACGATACGCAGAGCGCCCGAATACGGGCGGGAGGCAGGCGGCATGGGAGGTCATCCTGAGAGGTTTATGCTGTGTGGCACGGCTGCCTGAACGGTTCCGTGGCCAGGGGCTGAATAGCGGAGAAATCACCCTTCGGTCGGACTGACAACACCGACCGAAGCGGGTGAGCAATGCGCTCACGTCGGGCGATAGCTGCCCGCACCCGGGGCCGCCATGCCCCTCAATGACGGCGTGTCGCGCTCGGCAGTCAATTGCCCCTCAAGTTTGTATCCCACCGGCGCCTGCTGGGCTTCGGCGTAGTCGAAGGTGATCTCGCCGCGCAGCCGCTCGACACTCAGGTTGCTGCCGCTGCGGAAGTTGGTCCAGATCCCGGGCAAGGTGAACGAGTCCTCTTTGGCGGCGTTGCGGAACACCGAAATGCTCTTGATCCGCAGGTTTTGTTCGTCGTCCAGAATCGCCTTCAACGTAGCGTCGGTGAGGGTCCCGGCGATGGCCTGCTGATCAATCGTGGCCTTGGCGTCGTCCGTCACTTCCAGCTTGATCTCCGCCCGGGTAGTGCCCCTGCGGTCCTGAAGCTCCTTCACCAGCCCGGCCAGTTGGGGGTCCTGACTCATCAACCCGGCGATTCTCTCGGCATTGCCCGAGTTAGTCGTTCCCCCCAGCCAGACGCGCACCGGATCAGTGGCGCGCTTGCTGTTGCTGGCGCGGTCGATGCGGTTGACGTTGCTCTGTTTGGTGGTGAAATCCATGGTGGTCATCAGCCGCGTGTTCTGATCCGCCGCCTTGTCCTGGCGCCGGGTCTGGCTGAGGCTGTTGAGCGCGGCGTACTGAGCGTTGGTCAACGGTTCGGCGGGCGGGATCGCCACGGTGGCGTAGGTCGACGCCAGCGCTTCCAGTTGCGCTTTTGCGTCCTTGCCCGACAGGTCCGGCGCATCGATCAACGGAAACGCCTTTTCCAGCGTGCTGGCGAGCGCTTTGGTCTCGGCCGGCAGTAACGGCAACGTGTCCTTGAAACGGATATCGAACGCTTTGCCGGTCTTGTTTTCCACCACCACGCTGGCGGTGACACCCGTCGGTACCCCGCCTGACAGAAATACGCGATTAGGCTGCGAGCTGAACGCAGCATCGAACAACCGCGCGTAGGCGGTCGCGCCGCCCTTCTCCAGAAAACGTACCCTGTTGTCGGTCCGGATGTCCGTGCGCAAACCGTCCGATCCGCGCCCTTTCACTCGCTCGCGCTCGTAGCTGGCGAGGTTGGCGGTGCCCACAGCGCCAGCGGAAAGACGCATGAAGCCCTTGACCGGCTTCGCGCCGATCTGCCCTGCATTGAGCCGGTATTCAGCGCCGAGGTTCAGGTCTATATCGGCGTTGTGCTTGGTGCCGGTGCGCAGTTCCTGCTCGGCGCTTTCATCCAGGAAAGACAGTGGGTGCAGCCGGCTGGCCACCGCCCCCTGCGCGTCGCTGCTTTTTTGCAACGGTGTGCTGGTCAGGTCCCGCACGAAGCCTTCGATGTCCTCGTCGCGCACGAAGAAACTCAGCGCGTTGCTCTGGGTGTATTTGTATTTGAGGTCGGCGCTGACGCCCATCCAGCTGCCGTTCTGTATCAGGTTGGCGGAGGTGTCCTGTTTCGGCGCGGCGTGATCGGCAAACCCGGCACCGAAGCCGATGTTGCCGCCACCGGCCACGGCGCCGTCGCGGTTCATCGAGACCTTGAGCCCGCGCTCGTAGCGGGTGAAGGTCAGGCCGTAGGTGCGCTCCGGCTCGACGTTGACCCGTCCGCCCAGATACGCCGGCCCGGTGACCGGACCGCTGACGCCGGCGGTGACGTTGCCGGCATAGTTGCGGCTTATTTTCAGGTTCTCCCGGGGTTTGAGCTGACGCAGTGCCGTGCTCAGTTCTTCGCTCATGCGCGCGGGCGGGACGTCCATTCCGGCGCGCAGGTTCTGCGTCATCGGGTGCTTTTCGTCACGGAAGTATTTGAGCATGGTCTTGCTGGCGTCGTAGCTGGCCTCGAGTTCCGTGTGGCTGCGAAACCCGGCGTCGGTGTATTTCTTCAGCGGCGCGTTGGCGTATTCCTTCGCGTAAGTCTGCTCCAGGGTGTTGGCCACGCCATCGAGCAGCGCGTTAGAGGTATTGCCTTCGCGGGCCGCCGCCGTGAGCAGATCAAGCTGCTGATTCAACTGAAAGAGCACATCGGCGTTGAGCGCCAGCTGCGCCTTGACCAGCGCCTGCGCATCGCCCCTGTCACGGTCCCCATCGGGCTTGCGATGGCCGACCTGAAAGCGCTGGGACGTCAGCTGTTCAAGCAACCCGTTCAACGGTGTATCGGTCACGCCGGAAACCGCCAGGGAGTGCGCCAACCCGGCCACCATGTCGTGGGCAACCGGTTTCGACGGCATGAACGTCGGGTTGTCCTGCCCGTCGCTCGTCAGGACGCCATGGTCCTGGGCCAGGGAGCGAAGCAGCCGCTCGGTGTCTTCGGCAACCGCCTGGGTGACTTGCTCGATGACGTCGGCGAGCAGATCAGCCTTGGGATTGTTGATGAACGCGCCGTTGCCGCGAATCTGCTCCAGCCGCGCGCTCATCGCCGGGACCCTGGCCGTGGGCCTCATCCTCCAGCGTTGATCCAGCCGCGCCAGCATGTCCGATTCGGTTTGATAGACATCCGCCAGGCCTTTGCGGCCCTTGAAAACATGGGTGGCCTTGTCGAACGGCTTGCGCAGGCCCGCCCCGACGCGCAAGTGCGACCTCAGGTAGCTCAATGGGCCGGGCGTGGCTTCCTTGGGCGTGACCGTTTCCATATTGGACCGGCCCAGCACGGCGGCGTTGACCTTGAGGTTGCCGCGGCGGGTGGAACCTCCGAGGGCGTGCTCGCGTTCGGCCAGGCGTTGATGCAAATCATGCTGCCGCGTCAGTTTGGGGTTCTGTGGCGCTTTCGCAGTCAGGCTGCCGTCGGCATTCAATTGCTGTTCGGTGGTGCCATGCTTCACCAGCAACGCGCCATCAGGGGCCGTGCGAATGCTGTCCAGCGAGACGCCCGCTGGCAGATTCGGCTCAACCAGGCTCCAGGCAGACTGATCCTGATGATGAACACCCAGGCCCTGTTTTCCGCCCTGCCAGTGTTGCGCCGCCATGCGAAACAGCGCGCCGGCCTTGAGTACGTAAAGATCGCCGCCTGCGATGGTCATGTCCTGAATGTGGCGCTGGTCGACCTCATGGGGATCCGGAATGCCCAGCGTCTCGTCGTCGCCAAATCCCGGCAACGGCGGCAGTGCCTGACGCGTGCCTTTCTGGTCGTGAGTACGCAGGTGTCCGTCGCTCAGGGTGACGTAGCGATCATCGTTGAGCACCGCGATTTTTTCCGCGACAACATCGTGGGCGCCGCGCAACGTCGCGCCCGCCTTTACCTCAGTGCCATGGCCGGTGGTGAGGTCCGGTCCGCTGCCCATCGTCCGCGACAACGCCTGGGCCTGCACGGCCAGACGCTTGACCGCGCCTTCTTTATCGACCACGTAGGCGAAGCCGTCGTTGCCCTGATGCAGGTCTTGCAGACTCGACTCCGAACCTTTGCTCCACTCGTCGGTTCTCGGGTCTTGCACCAATAACTGACCGTCCTTGTGCGCCACGCTGCCGCCGTCCAGATGAATCATCTCGTGGGCGTCTGGCACCAGCGCCGGCAAATTCTGCTGCCTGACCACTGCGGTTGATTGACTGAGATTCCAGCCGGGCACGAAATCACCCTTCGTGGCGTCCCATTGAGCGGTGTGCTCCTTGCCATGGGCGTCCTTGAACCGCGCGTTCAGATTGCCGGCCTGGTCATTGAACAGACCGCTGAAGGTCAGCTTGCCAAACTCCGCGACCGCCAACTCCCTCGCAGCATGGGGCTGTAGATTGAGCGAGTCCGGCCACTGTTCACCGGTGGGCAACCGACCTTTGTGCAAACGCCCGCCGCCGTCGACCATCAGCAGATGTGGCCCGGCGATACCGATGGCTGAAGGCTTGTCGGCCTTTTTATCACCCAAGGGCGCGTTGTTGAGGGTCAGTTCCGTGGAGCGACCTTCAGGCTCTTCCAGATGAACGGCCCCGTCGTGTGTCGACACACCGAGCAACTCATTGCCCCGTATCGCCGTCGCACTGACCGGATGAGCAAACATCACGCGCGTTGGCTGACCGTCACCCAGCTTCCAGACAACGCCTGCTTCATCAAGGGCGTGGACATCGTTGCCGTCAAGGCTCAATGATTTGAACGTGCCCTCGTGCCTGGTTGGCAGCCCGGCGGCGTGCCAACTGGCGTCGCCGCCAAAGCGAAAAAGCTGCTTGTCATGAAGGGTCCAGACGTCCCTGCCAGCGCCTTCGAAGATGCCGCTTTTCTGGGCCAGATGCCCCTTGTCGAAGGGTATCGCCGGCGCCACGCCACCGGTGCGATGAGGCTTGGAAGCAACATAGGCATGGACCGTATGCGCGGACGCATCGGCCCTGACGGCAAAGCCCTGGGCGTCGATCAACTGACCGCCAGGATGCTTCGTAAACGACTGGCCCGGCTTGTTGAGGATCTCGCTCAACAGACGCTGTTCGTTGTCCAGTCCTCCAATGCGCCCTCTATCGCTGACCTCCACACGCCCCTGGGCATTGACCGCCAGGTCGAGACGCGTCGGCGGGTCTAACGGCTGCAGGGCAACGCCGGGGTTTTGCCCGGCGGCGGGCTGCTGCGGGCCGTCATGGCGGCGAAAGACCGAGGCACCGAAGTGTTGAAGCGATCGCAACGGGTTATCAAAACGCATGAGCAGACATTCCATGGAAGCGTCTACCTGAGTGGCTGCCGCCCCCCAGCGGGTTCCCTCCGGATTGAGCCTTTGCCCCTGCCCCCTTGCCTGTTCTCTATAACAGAGGCCCGCCCCTCATGAATGCATCACCTTGTCGTGATCGCGAACGCTGTATTTCACCACGCCCCAGATCAACAGCTCGTCGCCTTCCATGACGTAGCGCGGCGGGTATTTAGTGTTCTCGGATTTGAGGATGACCTCGTTGCCCCGCATGTGCAGGCGCTTGCAGACCGGTTCGGTATTCAGCGCGGCGATGACGATGTCGCCGTGCTCGGCATACAGGCTGCGGTCGACGATCACCAGGTCGCCGCAATAGATGCCCGCGCCCTGCATGCTGTCGCCTTCTATTTTTACGAGATAGACATGGGGCGCGCGAATATCGAACAGCTCGTCCAGGGAGATATGCCGCTCGATGTGATCGGCCGCCGGCGAGGGAAAACCTGCCGGCACTTGAAAGGCATAAAGGGGGAACCGCTCGCCCGCCGCCGACAACCGGCCAAGGATGGTGACACTCATGGGACTGACCTTGTGTTTATTAACTGTACGTATATACAGTTAACGTTCTCAGCCGCGTGCGGTCAATCTTGTAAGCAGGAAAATTCGACGGGTGACACATGTGCGGACGCTACTCGATCTACGAGCCAATGGACCATTACCTCAAGACGCTGGCGCCAGAGCAGCTGGTCATCAACGGCTACGATCTCTGGCCCATCGAGCGTTACAACGTGGCGCCGACCACCCGTGTCGAAATCATCCGGCCAGTGGTTGACGGCCTGAGCGTCGACAAAGTGCGCTGGGGCTGGTCGCCCCACTGGGCAAAAGGCAAACGGCCCGACCCGATCAATGCGCGGGTCGAAACGGTGATGACAGGCAAGTTCTTCAAGGAGCTATGGCCGAACGGCCGCGCCCTGGCGCCGGCCAATGGCTGGTACGAATGGGTCAAAGACCCGAACGACTCGAAGCGCAAGCAGCCGTACTTCATCCATTTGAAAGATCAGGAACCGATGTATTTCGCCGCTTTGGGACAGGTCAGGCCTGGCCTTGAGCCGGACGAACGCGACGGCTTCGTCATCATCACCGCAGCGAGCGATGCCGGCATGCTGGACATCCACGACCGCCGCCCGCTGGTGCTGACACCCGAACTGGCCCGGGAATGGGTCGACCCGCAGACGCCAGTATCACGCCTTGCACAAATCGCTCAGGAAGGCTGCCGGCCGGTCAGCGATTTTCGCTGGCATGCCGTGGGCAAGGAGGTCGGGAATGTACGCAACGAGGGCGCACAGTTGATCGAGCCCGTGCCTGGGCCCGACCTGCTGGCGGAAGTTCAGAACGAGGACGTTTGATCGCAGCACGGGGTGATCAAACGGCACTCAATGTGGCAGATGGCGAGTGGTCAGTTCAGGTCGTTCATGCCCTGATCGTCCATGCGCTGGCGGGTGATCACACTCACCGACTGCGGCGTCTCGCGGATGGACGGCGGCAGCTTGGTTGCCGTGTTCATGGAAACCGTTGTGTAAGAGCCCGAACTCTCCGTGGTCGCCTGACCCGCAATGCCGTAATCGGCGTTGATGCTCAAGCCTTGCAGCGCGATGGTGCCCGACGCCGAGTTTTGTTAAAGCGCGCGATTTGGTTTTACTGCTGTTACGTCCATCAGTCGGCTCGGGCGAATTCAGTCTGGACCGGGCGGCAAGATCACAATTATCATGCCCATGTCCCACGATGAATAACCAAAGGTACTACCTTGCCCCGTTCCAACTGGCTGCCTACGCCGCCTTAGCGCTACGCCCCCCTCGCTTTACCCTGACCGCCACCTGACTGCGGTCGAATCCTGCTGCGCCTGATTTTCTGTCCGCGGCTAATCTACAACTCAAATGAAACAGACACACGTGTATCGCCCAGCGCTCGCCGCTGCGCGTCATGCCGTGCCTGCCATGGGTGAATCAATGTTCGAAAACTTCAGAACCGCCTGGCTGTCCGACGCCAGAGCGAACGTACTCGCTGGACTCGTTGTTGCGCTGGCCCTTATTCCCGAGGCGATCGCCTTCTCCATCATTGCAGGCGTCGATCCAAAGGTCGGCCTGTATGCCTCTTTCTGCATCTGCACCGTCATCGCCTTCGTGGGCGGCCGCCCGGCAATGGTATCGGCGGCGACCGGAGCGATGGCCCTGCTCATGGTCAATCTGGTCAGGGACCATGGCCTTGAGTACCTTCTGGCAGCCTCGTTGCTGTGCGGGGTGCTTCAAATCATTGCCGGTTATCTGCGGCTGGGCGAGCTGATGCGTTTCGTCTCCCGCTCCGTCGTGACCGGGTTCGTGAACGCGCTGGCGATCCTGATCTTCATGGCACAACTGCCGGAACTCACAGGGGTGACCTGGCCGGTTTATGCCCTGACGGCCGGCGGGCTGGCCATCATTTACCTGTTTCCAAGACTGCCCGTGCTGGGGAAGCTGCTCCCCTCGCCGCTGGTGTGCATTATCGTACTCACGGCGATTTCAATCTCACTGGGACTGACCGTACATACCGTAGGCGACATGGGATCGTTGCCTGACAGCCTGCCGATATTTCTGTGGCCGGACGTGCCGCTGAACCTCGACACCCTGCTGATCGTTTTGCCCTACTCTGCCGCCCTGGCGGTCGTAGGTCTGCTGGAGTCGATGATGACCGCGACCATCGTCGACGACCTGACTGACACCTCCAGCGACAAGAACCGCGAGTGCAAGGGGCAAGGCATCGCGAACATCGCGTCCAGCCTGATAGGCGGCATGGCAGGTTGCGCAATGATCGGGCAGTCGATGATCAACGTGAAATCCGGCGGCCGCACCCGACTGTCCACGCTGAGCGCCGGGGTATCGCTGCTGGTGATGATGGTCTTCCTCGGCGACTGGCTTGCGAAAATCCCGATGGCGGCGCTGGTGGCCGTGATGATCATGGTGTCGATCAGCACGTTCAGCTGGGACTCGATCCGCAACCTCAAAAAGTACCCGCTTTCAACCAACATCGTCATGGTGGTGACGGTCGTGGTCGTGGTCGCCACCGACAACCTGGCTTTCGGGGTCGTCGCGGGCACCTTGCTGGCGGCGATGTTCTTCGCAAACAAGATCGGGCATCAACTGGAGGTGAGCTCAACCCGTGATCCTGAGCACCCTCACCGCACGTATCAGGTATCCGGCCAGGTGTTCTTCGGGTCAGCGGACAGGTTTATCCGATCCTTTGATCTCAAGGAGCCCCTCGAGACGCTGGTAGTTGACCTTCGCGAAGCCCATTTCTGGGACATCACGGCGGTTGCGGCATTGGACAAAGTGGTGCTCAAGCTTCGTCGGCTGGGGGTCCATGTGGATGTCATCGGGATGAACCAGGCCAGTGCAACCCTTGTGGATCGTTTCGGCATTCATGACAAACCGGGCGGTTTAGAGACGCCAATGGGGCACTGACTGCAGCGCAGTGGTCACACCCACACAATCGTGACGCCGGGAAGGCTTGGCAAACGGCTTGCGCTGCGCAGAGACGCAGCGCTGCAATGGATACGCGTGGTTTTGCGAAAGTGATCCCGCGTCGCCCGTCATCAAGCCACCGCGCGTCGCCCTCTACCGAATAATTTGGGGCCCAGCAAATTGACCGTCAGACCCAGCATGACAAGCATCCCGCCTGCGCATTGCAGCAGGCTCAGTCTTTCCCCCAACACCAAAGCCGAGGAGCTCAGACCGACCACCGGCACCAGCAGGGAAAACGGCGCGACCTTGCCTGCCGGGTAGCGAGACAGCAGCTTGCTCCAGCTGATGTACCCGAAGAGCGTGGCGACGAAGGCCAGGTAAGCCAGCGACAGCACCGAGCGCCAACTCAGGTTGAGCAATGAATGCTCAATGAGCGCCGGCCCCTCCAGCCACAGCGACATGGCGAGAAAAGGCAGCGGCGGAACAATCGCACCCCAGACCACCAGGGCAACCAGATCAACGTTGCCGAACCGGCGCGTGATGATATTGCCCAACGCCCACATCGACGCCGCGCACAACACCAGCAACACCGCCAGCAGCGGTGTCGCAGCCCCCGTGCCCATGCCGATAAGGGTCAGTCCGCCCGCGGCGATGAGTAAGCCCGCCACGCTATAGACGCGTAATTTCTCACCGATGAAGATCGCCGCGAATAGCAGCGTGAAGAACGCCTGCGCCTGCAGCAGCAGGGAGGCCAGCCCCGGTGGCATGCCATGGGCCATGCTCTCGAACAGAAAGGCGAACTGACCGAAAGAAATGGTCGCGCCGTACGCCAGCAGCCAGAACCAGGGCAACTGCGGACGACGGATAAAGAACACGGCAGGAATCGCGACCAGCGTGAACCGCAGCGCGCCGAGCAACATCGGCGGCAGGCCATCCAGCCCGTATTTGATCACGATGAAATTCAAACCCCACGCAATGATGACCAGCAATGCCAGGCAAAGGTCTTTAAGCGGCATGGTGTTCCTTAATAGTTGGCAGGTATTTCGGGGCGATCCCGAGAAGCGATAATCGCCTCACGCTCGCGGCGTTTGCAAACGCATTGGCAGTTTTAAATGAAGAATTAGTTAATTGATTATTTAGCACTGCGCAAACGCGAGACCATGATAGCCATAGGCCCACCTATCCGCTGAACGCACCTTAAGTAACAGGGAATCCGGCAGACACGCTGATTGCTGGAACGGACCTCAGCGCCTTCCTTTGGAGCTCCGGAGAAACCCACATGCACCTACAAAACTTAAAGATTTCGACCAGGGCTCTGCTCTGCTTTGGTCTGATCACGCTGATTCTGCTAGGCCTTGGCGTGTTCGCGTACGTTCAAATTGATGAAATGCGTGCCACTGAGCAAAGCCTGGAAACTGACGTGGTTCCCAGCATTCAAGTGATCGACGATATTCAGATTGCACTGCTGCATACCCGACTGGAAAGCATACGGTTATTGGCGGTGTCGGGCCCGGATGCAGAACGCAAGGTCACGGATAATATTTTCCAATACATCGCTACGCTCGATGAGAAGACGGGCTATTACCGAGCGCATCTGGTCACCAACGACGAAGATAAACGGCAGTTTCAAATAGCAAACGCCCTGATGGAAAAATACATATCAGGCGTCAAAAATATCATTGCGCTGAATAAATCAGCGCATCAAAGCGCACTGGACTTCGCCAACACCGAGCAAGCGCAGACCGCGACGCAGTATCAGGCAGAGCTCACCACGCTGCGTGACATCAATTCACAGAACGCCGTCAGCGCAGGGCATCGCGCTGCAGAGGTTTACAGCCACAGCATCATGGTGCTTGTCTCCGTCGTGTTGGCTGCCTCGGCTCTGACCATAGGCCTGGCGTATGCCCTCACCCGAAGTATCGTAAAGCCGGTCGCCAGCTCATTGACCTTCGCGGAGAAGATCGCAACGGGCGACCTCTCCGGCGTCCTCGCCGTGACGGGGCGGGATGAGGTATCCAGTATGATGATTGCGCTCAATCTCATGGCGGGCAATTTAAAGACCACGATAACTGAAATATCAGGAGCGGCCGACCAGCTGAGCACCGCGTCCGTCGAAATGACATCGATCACCGAGAGCGCGGATCGGACACTTCAAAGACAGAACAGCGAGATCGAACAGGCGGCCACTGCGGTCACCGAGATGAGTGCGGCAGTGGAAGAAGTCGCGAGAAATGCGAACTCAACGTCCGAGGCTGCACAGTCATCCAGCACATCCGCTGAAGAGGGCAACCGCCGGGTCGTCCACACGGTGACGGCCATGACGAACCTCGCCGACCTCGTGGACAACTCTGTGGTACAGGTCCAGGCCCTGGCCAGTCAGGCTGACGATATTACAAAAGTGCTGAGCGTCATCCGGGCCATCGCCGAGCAGACAAACCTGCTCGCGTTGAACGCGGCGATTGAAGCGGCGCGCGCCGGGGAACAAGGACGAGGCTTTGCTGTGGTGGCGGACGAGGTACGGGCACTGGCGCACCGTACCCAACTGTCTACTCAGGAAATCGAGCAGATGATCACCAAGGTCCAATCAGGCTCTGCCGCTGCGGTGGCGTCCATGGACAAAAGCAGACAGGAGGTTCACAGCACGCTGACCTCTGCGAAAGACGCCGGCTCGTCCCTGCGCCTGATCACCGATGCGGTGCTGGAGATCAATGAACGAAACATGCAGATTGCGACGGCTTCGGAGGAACAAGCGCACGTTGCCCGCGATGTCGACAGGAACCTGGTGAGCATTCGCGATCTGGCCATGCAAAGCACCGAGGGCGCGAGGCAGACGCTGGAAGCCAGCAACGAGCTGTCGAAGCTCGCGGTCCGGCTCAACGACATGGTCGGCAAGTTCCGGCTTTAGTACATCGCGGCCCTGAAGCACGAGCTTCAGGGCCCTCGCCGACCAAACCCCGGAAACGAAAAAGCCCTGCATAAGCAGGGCTTTTTACTGTGTTTGGCGGGGAACTAGGGATTCGAACCCTAGAAACGCTATTAACGTTCGCCGGTTTTCAAGACCGGTGCATTCAACCACTCTGCCAATTCCCCGAAGCATTTGGCGTCGAAGGTTTTTCACCCCTCCGGCGCTTTGCGGGCGCCATAATACCGTAATGAAACAAGCTGTCAAACTCTCCGGCTAGCGCGCTGCCTCGCCTCTGTTATGATCTTTGCAACTTGAGGTTTCAAACCCTTCGTTTTCACCACCAGGAGTAGCGCCATGCGCGAACAGGATTACGCAGTCAACAACCGCGTGCAGGTCGAGCAGCTAGAGGTTAGCCGCGTCCTGCGCAACACTTACGGCCTTCTGGCCCTTACCCTCGCCTTCAGCGGCGTCATGGCGTTCGTTGCACAACAGATGCACGTGCGTTACCCGAACGTCTTCGTTGTGCTGATCGGCTTCTACGGTCTGTTCTTCCTCACCAACAAATTGCGCGACTCGGCGTGGGGTCTGGTTTCGGCGTTCGCGCTGACGGGCTTCATGGGGTTCATCCTCGGCCCGATCCTCAACCGTTACATCGGCATGCAGGGCGGCGCTGAAGTCGTTGCTTCCGCGTTCGCGATGACGGCACTGGTCTTCGGTGGTCTGTCGGCCTATGTGCTGATCACGCGCAAGGACATGAGCTTCCTCGGCGGCTTCATCACCGCAGGCTTCTTCGTATTGCTCGGGGCCGTGGTGGCCAGCATGTTCTTCCAGATCAGCGGCCTGCAACTGGCGATCAGCGCCGGCTTCGTGCTGTTCTCGTCGGTCTGCATTCTGTTCCAGACCAGCGCGATCATTCAGGGCGGTGAGCGCAACTACATCATGGCGACCATCAGCCTGTATGTGTCGATCTACAACCTGTTCATCAGCCTGTTGCAGATCTTCGGCATCATGGGCAGCAAAGACTGAACCGTTTGCCCGCTTCAACAAAAAGCCCGCTTCGGCGGGCTTTTTGCTGTCCGGCGTTCGTGAATTCTTTATCATTGCGCCCATGTTCCCCGTCAGCGCCCCACCGAGCCGCCCATGAAGTTCGCCATCGCCCTGCATTCGCCCGCCCACGCGCCCTCCTCCCGACGCGCATTGCTGTTCGCCAAAGCCGCGCTGGCCCAAGGCCATGAGATCGTCCGTCTGTTCTTCTATCAGGACGGCGTGCACAGCGCGTCCGGCAATGTCGTAGCGCCCCAGGACGAGTCGGACACCGCCGCGCAATGGCGTGATTTCGTCACCACCCACCAGCTGGACGGCGTGGTCTGCATTGCAGCGGCCCTGCGCCGGGGTGTGTTGAATACCGAAGAAGCGGAGCGTTATTCAAGACCTGCGGCGAACCTGCCGGCACCCTGGGAGTTGTCGGGGCTGGGTCAGCTGCATGACGCGGTCCAGGCGGCCGATCGCTTGATCTGCTTTGGAGGGCCGTAACGTGGCGAAGTCGTTATTGATCATCAGCCGTCAGGCGCCCTGGTCAGGTCCGGATGCCCGCGAGGCATTGGACATTGCCCTGGCCGGCGGCGCGTTCGATCTGCCGGTGGCCATGCTGTTCATGGACGACGGCGTATTTCAGTTGGCGACGGCGCAGAACGCCAGCCAGGTGCAGCAGAAAGACCTGACCGCCAACCTTCAGGCGTTGTCGATGTTCGGTGTGGAAGAGCTGTTCGCCTGCAGCACCAGCCTGGATGAGCGAGGGATGCAGCCGTCCGGGTTGAGTGTCGAGCCACTCGAGGTGCTGGATGACACGCAAATCGCCGCGCTCATTGACCGTTACGACCAGGTGATCACGATCTGATGGCTACCCTGCACGTACTCTCTCACTCCCCGTTCACCGACTCACGCCTGAGCAGTTGCCTGCGCGTGCTCGGCAGCGAAGACGCAATCCTTTTGTGCGGCGACGCGACCTATGCGTTGCGCGCAGACACCGCCACCGCCCAGACACTGAGCGCGAAAACCGGCGGCCTGAAGCTGTTCGTGCTCGATGAAGACGCCACCGCTCGACACATCGCGCTGCCTGACTGGGCCGAAGGCGTCGACTACGCCGGCTTCGTTGCGCTCTCGGTGCACTACGACAAGGTCAACACGTGGCTATGAAACAGCTCATCGTCGACGGACGCAGCATCGCGCTCGACAAAGACGGCTATCTCGACGACCTGCACGACTGGTCCAGCGAAGTCGCTGAAGCCCTGGCCCTTGAGGCAGACATCGTCCTCACGCCCGATCACTGGGAAATCCTCGAATTGCTGCGGGCGTTCTATGCAGAATTTCAGCTGTCCCCGGCCACACGGCCGCTGGTCAAGTACACCGCGCTGAAACTGGGCGCCGACAAAGGCAACAGTTTGCACCTGAATCGTCTGTTCAACGGCACTCCCGCCAAACTTGCCGCCAAGCTGGCGGGCCTGCCAAAGCCGACCAATTGTCTATGACCGACTTCACTTCCCTCGTCACCGAAACCCCTGCCGAGCATCCCTTCGCGCCCTTCGTTCGTATTCTCGGCAAGGGCAAGCGTGGTGCGCGCAACATGACCCGCACCGAAGCCCGGGAAGCCATGGGCATGGTGCTCGATGAAAAAGTCGAAGACACCCAGCTCGGCGCTTTCCTGATGCTGCTGCGACACAAGGAAGAGAGCCCGGATGAGCTCGCGGGCTTCACCGAAGCAGTGCGCGAGCGTCTGCATGCGCCGGAACTGACGGTCGATATCGACTGGCCGACCTACGCCGGCAAAAAGCGCCATCTGCCGTGGTACCTGCTGGCGGCCAAGTGCCTCGCACAGAATGGCGTGCGCGTACTGATGCACGGCGGCGGCGCTCACACCGCCGGTCGCCTGTACAGCGAGCAGTTGCTGGGCCTGTTGGGGATTCCGCTGTGCCGCAACTGGCAGGCGGTGGGTGAAGCGCTGGAGCAACACAATATTGCGTTCTTCCCCCTTGGTGACTGGGCGCCGCAGCTACAGCGCATGATCGATCTGCGCAACACGCTGGGTTTGCGCTCGCCGATCCACTCGCTGGCGCGCATTCTCAATCCACTGGGCGCCCGCTGCGGGCTGCAGAGTATTTTCCATCCTGGGTATCAGGGCGTGCACCGCGACGCCAGCAGCCTGCTCGGCGACCACGCCATCGTGATCAAGGGCGACGGTGGTGAAGTCGAGATCAATCCCGACACCATCAGCCACTTGTACGGCACCACCGATGGCCAGCCGTGGGATGAGGAATGGCCGGCATTGTCGGACCGTCGCCACGTGAAGCCGGCGACCCTGGACCCGCAGCATCTGGTCGCGATCTGGAAAGGCGACATCGAAGACAGCTACCCGCAACTGGCGCTGATCGCAACCATGGCGCTGGCACTGCGAGGCCTCGGGTTGACGCGGGCTGAAGCCTTCGCCCAGGCGGAGCAGTATTGGGCAAACCGCAACAGATCGATTTAGCCGATAGCTACCGCCCAGTCTTTGCGCTATTCGTTCGAACGATTGCCTTTAGACTGATCTCCAACGTACTTCGGTACAGCTCAATTTGGAGTCAGACATGGGCCTTCTCGTGGAAGGACGCTGGCATGACCAGTGGTACGAAAGCAGCAAAGACGGCGCTTTTCAGCGCGAGCAGGCCAAGCGCCGGAACTGGGTAACCCGCGATGGTCAGCCCGGCCCATCCGGTGAAGGCGGCTTCAAGGCGGAGGCCGGTCGCTACCATTTGTACGTTTCCCTGGCCTGCCCATGGGCCCATCGCACGCTGATCGTCCGTAAGCTCAAAGGGCTGGAAAGTCTGATCGACGTTTCCGTGGTCAGTTGGCTGATGCGCGAAAACGGCTGGACGTTCGACAAGCAGGCCGGCTCCACCGGCGATGCGCTGGATGGCCATACCTTCATGTACCAGCGCTACCTCACCGACACCGCCGATTACACCGGTCGGGTCACCGTGCCGGTGCTGTGGGACAAGCAGCTGAATCGCATCGTCAGCAATGAGTCGTCGGAAATCATCCGGATGTTCAACTCGGCATTCGATGACCTGACCGGCAATCACCTGGATCTGTACCCAGAGTCGCTGCGCAACGAGATCGACCGGCTGAACGACCGTATTTACCCGGCCGTGAACAACGGTGTCTATCGCGCCGGATTCGCCACGTCACAAGGTGCTTACGAAGAGGCCTTCGATGAAGTGTTTGCCGAGCTGGATGCGCTGGAAACACTGCTCGGCGAGAAACGCTACCTGGCGGGTGAATACCTGACCGAAGCGGACGTGCGCCTGTTTACCACGCTGATTCGCTTTGACGCGGTGTATCACGGGCACTTCAAGTGCAACCTGCGGCGCATCGCCGACTACCCGAACCTGAGCAACTGGGTGCGCGAAATGTATCAGCTGCGGGGTGTGGCGGAGACGGTGGATTTTGTACACATCAAGCATCACTACTACGGCAGCCATGCCACCATCAACCCGACCGGCGTCGTGCCAAAAGGGCCACAGCAGGATTTCAGCGGCGAGCATGATCGCGGGCGTTTGAGCGGGAAAGGGATCTTGCAGAACGGTTGAAGGCGTGAAAGCCACTCGATCATTCACCGCAAAATCACTGTAGGAGCGCGCTTGCCCGCGATTGCGGAGGATCAGCTACGGATGTGGCGCTGATCCACCGCGTTCGCCAGCAAGCCGGCTCCTACGGATTTTGCGCCCGACGTGGGCCCTCGGCGGACGTACGTGTTTGGCGTCCGACCGCGATTGATTACTTACCGCCAACAGACTGGGGCGAGATCAGACGGTCGCCTGAGCGCCTTCGAACCACGCCAGTTTCTCCCGCAGTTTCACCACTTCCCCCACAATAACCAGCGTCGGCGCATGAACTTCATGCTCCGCGACCAGTTGCGGCAGATTGGCCAGCGTGCCGGTGAAGACGCGCTGATTGACGGTGGTGCCCTGCTGGATCAGCGCAGCCGGGGTATCGGCAGAGCGACCGTGCTTGATCAACTGCTCACAAATGACCGGCAGTCCGATCAGGCCCATGTAGAGCACCAGGGTTTGCGATGGCGACACCAGGTCTTTCCACGGCAAGTCGGTAGAGCCGTTCTTCAGGTGGCCCGTCACGAAACGCACGGACTGCGCGTGATCGCGGTGGGTCAGCGGAATCCCCGCATACGCCGCACAGCCACTGGCTGCGGTGATGCCAGGCACGACCTGGAAAGGAATACCGTGGGCCGCCAGCTCTTCGATTTCCTCACCGCCACGGCCGAAGATGAACGGATCGCCGCCCTTGAGCCGCACCACGCGTTTGCCCTGCTTGGCCAGGTCCACCAACTGCTGGTTGATCTGGTCCTGAGGCAAAGCGTGATCGGCGCGCTGCTTGCCAACGTAGACCCGGTCGGCGTCGCGGCGGCACAAGTCAAGAATCGCCGGTGCAACCAAGCGGTCGTAAAGGACCACGTCAGCCTGCTGCATCAGACGCAGTGCGCGAAAGGTCAGCAGATCAGGATCGCCCGGCCCCGCGCCCACGAGGTACACCTCACCGGTCGTGGGCGGCGCATCGCCGTCGATCTTCGCTCGCAGCAACCGCTCGGCTTCGGCGCCCTGTCCGGCCAGCTGCCGGTCAGCGATGGGCCCCTGGAATACATCCTCCCAGAACGCCCGACGCTGCTGAACGTTGGGAAACAGTCCTTTCACCTGATGACGAAAGCGTGCGGCCAAACCGGCCAGATGCCCGTAAGTCGGTGGAATCCAGGTTTCCAGCTTGGCGCGGATCAGACGTGCCAGCACCGGCGCATCGCCACCACTGGAGACCGCAATCACCAGCGGCGACCGGTCGACGATCGCCGGGAAGATCACGCTGCACAGCGCAGGCGCATCCACTACGTTGACAGGCACGCCGCGCTGGCGTGCATCGGCAGACACCTGCGCATTGAGCGGCTCGTCGTCGGTGGCAGCGATGATCAGCACGCAGCCGTTGAGGTCCGACTCGGTGTAGCCGCGCAGAATCTGTTCCCCGCCGCTGCGCTCGATCAGCTCGCGCACTTCGGCTCCGATCTCGGGGGCAACCACGCGCAGCACCGCCCCGGCCTCAGCCAGCAAGCGAGACTTGCGCAAGGCAATCTCGCCGCCGCCGACCACCAGCACTTGAGCGCCCCGAAGGTTATGGAACAGCGGCAGAAATTCCATTTAGCCGATCACCTCGATGCCGCCCATCCAGGGCTTGAGGACTTCCGGCACGCGGATGGAGCCATCGGCCTGCTGGTAGTTTTCCAGCACCGCCACCAACGTGCGACCCACCGCGAGGCCCGAACCGTTGAGCGTGTGAACCAGTTCCGGCTTGCCGGTTTCCGGGTTGCGCCAGCGCGCCTGCATGCGACGCGCCTGGAAGTCGCCGCAGTTGGAGCACGACGAGATTTCACGGTATTTGTCCTGGCTCGGAATCCACACTTCCAGGTCATAGGTCTTGACCGCACTGAAACCCATGTCGCCGGTGCACAGCGCCAGTACGCGGTACGGCAATTCGAGCAACTGCAGAACGCGCTCGGCGTGACCGGTCAGGCTCTCCAGCGCTTCCATGGATTTCTCCGGCTCGACGATCTGCACCATCTCGACCTTGTCGAACTGGTGCTGACGGATCATGCCGCGGGTATCGCGGCCCGACGCGCCGGCTTCGCTGCGGAAGCACGGGGTGTGGGCGACGAACTTCAATGGCAGCTGTTTAGGATCGAGGATTTCGCCGGAGACGATGTTGGTCAGCGACACTTCGGCGGTGGGGATCAGGTACAGATCGGCTTCGCCTTCGCGGGAAATCTTGAACAGGTCTTCTTCGAATTTCGGCAGCTGGCCGGTGCCCTGCAACGCAGGCGCCTGGACCAGATACGGCGTGTAAGTCTCTTCGTAACCATGCTCATTGATGTGCAGCGTGATCATGAACTGCGCCAGCGCACGGTGCAGGCGCGCAATCGGGCCACGCAACAGGGCGAAACGGGCACCGGACAGCTTGGCGGCGGTTTCAAAATCCAGCCAGCCGAACTTCTCGCCCAGGGCAACGTGGTCCTGAACCGCGAAGTCGAACGACGCCGGCGTGCCCCAGGTGCGCACTTCGACGTTCTGTTCTTCGTCAGCGCCCACCGGGACCGATTCGTGGGGCAGGTTCGGCATGCTCAGCGCCATGGCATCGAGCTCGGACTGAATGGCATCCAGCTCTTTCTTGCCGGTGCTCAGCTCTTCGGCCATGCGATCGATGTCGGCCATCAGCGGCGCGATGTCTTCGCCGCGCTGCTTGGCCTGACCGATGGATTTGGAACGGGCGTTACGCTCGGCCTGAAGCTGTTCGGTGCGGGTCTGCACCGTCTTGCGCTGGGCTTCCAGCGCTTCGATGCGGGCCACGTCCAGTGTGTAGCCACGGGAAGCCAGGCGATCCGCTACGTCCTGAAGTTGGGTACGTAACAGTTTGGAGTCGAGCATATCGGTCTCTCGTATATTAAATTCGGGTCAAAGACAGGCCGGCCCATGTCGCGAGCAGCCCGCCCAGTACGCTGATGAGGGCGTAGCCAATGGCCAGAGGAGCCTGGCCGCTTTCAAGCAGACGAATCGTGTCCAGTGAGAAAGACGAAAACGTCGTCAAACCACCGAGGAATCCCACCATCAATCCGGCGCGCAGTTCGATGGGGACTTCCGGGCGGATCAGAAACAGCCCATACAGCACACCGATCAGCAGACAGCCCACCAGGTTCACCGCCAATGTCGCCGTGTAAAAATAGCGCGGCCAGTTCGCAGTGACCACGTTACCCGTGGCGAAGCGCAATAATGTACCAGCCACGCCACCGGCGGACACGGCAAGAATCAACTGAATCATTATTTTCTCCGTTGACGGGGGCTGGCGCGGTCGAGCGCCGACAGGTGTTTGAGTTTTTCGCCGATCTTCAGCTCAAGGCCGCGGGGGACCGGCTGGTAATACTGGCGCGGTTCGAGCTCGTCGGGGAAGTAGTCTTCACCCGCCGCATAAGCGTCCGGCTCGTCGTGGGCGTAGCGGTATTCTTCGCCGTAGCCCAGCTGCTTCATCAGCTTGGTCGGTGCGTTGCGCAGGTGCAGCGGCACTTCCAGCGAACCGTGCTCGGTGGCTTCACGCATAGCCATCTTGAAACCCATGTAGACGGCGTTGCTCTTCGGCGCGCAAGCCAGATAAACGATGGCCTGGGCCACGGCCAACTCGCCTTCCGGGCTGCCGAGGCGTTCCTGCACATCCCACGCCGACATGCACAGCGGCAAGGCGCGCGGATCGGCGTTACCGATGTCTTCGCTGGCCATGCGCACCACGCGCCGCGCCAGATACAGCGGGTCGCAGCCGCCGTCGATCATCCGCGCGAACCAGTACAGCGCAGCGTCTGGATTGGAGCCGCGAATGGATTTGTGCAGCGCGGAAATCTGGTCGTAGAACGCTTCGCCGCCCTTGTCGAAGCGACGGCGGCTGTCACCGAGCAGGCTTTGCAGCAACTCGGGATCGATTTCGCTGCCGTCTTCCGCCAGGTCCGAGGCGTTCTCCAGCAGATTGAGCATCCGCCGGCCATCGCCATCCGCTGCGGCCAGAAGCGTCTTGAACGCCTCGTCACCCAGGGTCAGATGCCGATTGCCCAGCCCGCGCTCTTCGTTCAGCGCGCGGTTGACCAACTGACGCAGCGCTCCTTCGTCCAGGCTCTTGAGCACGTAGACACGGGCGCGGGAGAGCAGCGCGTTGTTGAGCTCGAAAGAAGGGTTTTCGGTGGTGGCGCCGATGAAGATCAGCGTGCCATCTTCGACGTAGGGCAGAAACGCATCCTGCTGCGACTTGTTGAAGCGGTGTACTTCGTCGACAAACAGAATCGTGCGGCGGCCGTATTGACCCGCCTGTTGCTTGGCGATCTCCACCGCCTGGCGGATCTCTTTGACCCCCGCCAGCACCGCCGACACCGTTTCAAAATGCGCGTCGGAGACTTTTGCCAGCAACCGCGCCAGGGTGGTTTTGCCCACGCCGGGCGGTCCCCAGAAAATCATCGAATGCAGGGCGCCCTGCTCCAGCGCTTCACGCAGCGGCTTGCCGTGGGCAAGCAGGTGCTGCTGGCCGACGTACTCATCCAGATTGGTCGCTCGCAGGCGGGCGGCCAACGGTTGCGCGATCGGTTCGGTGCTGAACAGGTCCATGAAACAGGTGAACCCCTTTTATTCCTGAATGACGTCAGCGCCCTTCGGGATCTGGAACTGGAATTTGCTCGCCGCGACAGGCTCGTTGGCCTTGACGCCGGTGAACAGGATGTTGGTGCGCTGGCCGACGCTGTCGATCAGTTGCATGTCGTTGATCATGCCGTTGCGAAAGGACAGGCGCAGGCTATCGAACAGGGTGTCCTTGGACTTGGGCTTGAGCACGAAGTCGATCACGCCACCGGCTTCCTTGGCGCTGATGTCGAAACTCTCGCTGATTTTCGATACGTCGCCGGACAGCAGCAGCGCCGGGGTCTGGGTCAGACGCTGGTCGAGGGTCTTGATGGTGACCTGCTCCAGGTCAGGGTCCCAGAGGGAAACCTTCTTGCCGTCGGACACCATCAGTTGCTCCTGCGGCGCGTCGGTATGCCAGTAGAACAGGCCCGGGCGCTGCAAGGTCATTTCGCCGGTGGTTTCCTGCAACTGCGTGCCGCCACCGTCGAGGGTGAGCTGGGAGAAGCGCCCGCTCAAGGTTTTCGAGTTTTCCAGCAGTTGGGTCAGACGTGCCACGTCCTTGCTGTCGGCGTGGGCCGATAGAGCAGAAAAAGCCAGTGCAGATACCAACAGCATGCGGATAAGACGCATGGGATTCCTCTTTGAGTGTGGTTGAAGCCGGGCGCCGCCGCGATGGCGACGCCCGGTAACGCATGACCGGGAAGTGTCAGTCACGCACAGGGGCCGGCGCAATCACTTCACGCGAGCCGTTGGTGTTCATGGGCGTTACGACGCCGGCGTTTTCCATGGTTTCAATCATGCGCGCGGCGCGGTTATAGCCAATCTTCAGCTTGCGCTGTACTGCAGAGATCGACGCACGACGGCTTTCCAGCACGAACTTGACGGCCTCGTCGTACAGCGCATCGCTTTCGCTGTCTTCGCCATCACCGCCGCCGCCACCGCCATCGAAGCCGCTGCCCGGCTCTTCAACGCCAGCCAGGATGTCATCGTTGTAGTTTGGCGTGCCACGCAGCTTCCACGCCTCAACGACGCGGTGAACCTCTTCGTCCGACACGAACGCGCCGTGGACACGAATCGGCAGGCTGGTGCCCGGAGGCATGTAGAGCATGTCGCCGTGACCGAGCAATTGTTCGGCGCCGCCCTGGTCGATGATGGTCCGGGAGTCAATCTTGCTCGACACCTGGAACGCCATGCGCGTCGGGATGTTCGCCTTGATCAGGCCGGTGATCACGTCCACCGAAGGTCGCTGGGTCGCAAGAATCAGGTGGATACCTGCCGCACGGGCCTTCTGGGCAATACGGGCGATGAGTTCTTCGACCTTCTTGCCGACGATCATCATCATGTCGGCGAATTCGTCGACCACCACAACGATGGTCGGCAACTTGGTCAGCAGCGGCGCTTCATCGTGAATGCTTTCACGGTGGTACAGCGGATCGGACAGCGGCGTGCCGGCCTCCTCTGCTTCACGCACCTTCTGGTTGAAGCCCGACAGGTTACGCACACCCATCTTGGCCATCAGCTTGTAGCGGCGTTCCATTTCAGCCACCGACCAGCGCAGGGCATTGGCGGCGTCCTTCATGTCAGTGACCACCGGGCACAGCAAATGCGGGATGCCTTCGTAGATCGACAGCTCGAGCATTTTCGGGTCGATCATGATCAGCTTGGCGTCTTCCGGACCGGACTTGAACAGGATCGACAGGATCATGGCGTTCACGCCCACCGACTTACCGGAACCGGTAGTACCGGCCACCAGCAGGTGCGGCATCTTGGCGAGGTCGGTGATAACCGGCTTGCCGCCGATGTCGTGACCCAGCGCCAGGGTGACCGGCGATTTCGCGTCGTCGTATTCCGGCGTCGAGAGGACCTCGGAGAAGCGCACGATCTGGCGATCCTCGTTGGGGATCTCGATACCGACGGTGGTCTTGCCGGGAATGACCTCGACCACACGGACACTGGTCACTGCCAGGGAGCGTGCGAGGTCTTTCGCCAGGTTTGAAATGCGGCTGACTTTCACGCCGGCAGCCGGCTGGATTTCGTAACGGGTAATCACCGGCCCTGGATGAATCGAGTCCACGGTGACTTCGACGCCAAACTCCTTGAGCTTGATCTCCAGCAGATGCCCCACCGCCGCCAGCGATTCAGGCGAATAGTTGAGCTGCTTTTTCTCAGCCGGATCGAGGATCGAGATGGGCGGCAAAGTGCCTTCCACGGCGCTGTCGACGAACAACGGCGCCTGCTTCTCTTTCTGCACGCGCTTGCTCGGCTCAGGCGCGCGTGGCGGTGCCGGGGCGATGACCGCGGGCACGTGCTTCTCACGGGCGACCATGTGCTCAGTCAGCGCCTGCTCCCGCTCGATGAGGCGTTCTTTGGCCTTGGCCTGCTCGCGTCGATCCGGGGCAACCGGAGCGACCACTTCGTCGACACGCATGTCGACTTCACGCAACTGAGCCACCATCTGCTTGCGCTCGTTGCGGGCGGTCCACCAGCGGTTCAATGAGCCGGTGAACAGTTCAATCAGGTCCAGGGTGATCTTGCCGGTGTTGTCCATGACCTTGAACCAGGACAGATCGGTGAACACGGTCAGACCGAACAGAAACAAGGCGATGAACAGCAGCGTGCTGCCCTGAACATTCAGCGCACGCTTGGCCAGATCGCCCAGCACCTCGCCCAGCACGCCGCCGGCCGAACCCGGCAGGCCCGACGCCGAATGAAAGTGCAAATGCGCCAGGGAAGCGCCCGCCAGCACGAGAAACACCAGACCGATCATGCGCCAGGAAAACAGCCAGCCGCTCCATTGCCACGGCTCATGGCGCTGGCGGAAAACCTGATAGGCCTTGACCCCCAGCAGCAACGGGAAGATGTAGGCGAAGTAACCGAGGATCATGAACAGGATGTCGGCGGAGTAAGCGCCGGCAAGGCCTGCGGCGTTCTGTACCTGGGCCGAACTGCTCGTGTGACTCCAGCCCGGATCGCCCTGGTCGTAGGTCAGCAGCGCCATGATCAGATACAGACACAGCGCGCCGAACGCGATCAGTGCACCTTCCTTGAGCCGGTAGTGCAGGTGTTGCCGCCAGAGCGGAACGGGGGTGGGTGCTATGGTGGATTTCTTCAAAACGCTTAAATTCCTGCGCGCAAGCGCGAACATCTGATGATTGACTGTGTACGACTGCCTGGACGAAATGGCAGTGGCTTTCCCGAACTTCGGCCTGAAAAGCGGCCTGACGATCGTGAAAACCGTGCCTGCGATAACGCACGCTCGACAGGTGACTTGAAATGAGGTTAAACAACATCGGCATTGTACGGATTTGCGCGCCGCGCGCTAGGCTAGTCTGGCGCGCAGCTTGCAGATGTTCAAGCTTCGCAGGCCGCTGACAAGATGAACACGCATTTTCTTTGCTGACAAAGACTTATGGGGTGTTCTTCCTGCTCTCTTGAACTGTCAAAAGGCCATGCCTGGATGAAGAAACCTTGTGGTCCAACATCCAGGCGCGATCAAGCGGCTTGTGACCCCGTCTGCAACAGAGAGTTGCAGCACGCAGCTGCAAGCCTGCGCTGACTCCCCTCCCCTCTCGTAAAGTCTGGATGCCATGCTGACCTGGTTACAACGCGACACCCTTGATTTCCCGCCGCTGGAAAAAGCCATGCGCGAGCCCAACGGGCTGTTGGCCGGCGGCGGCGATCTGTCCGCCGATCGCCTGATCGCTGCGTACCGCCATGGCTGTTTCCCCTGGTATCAGCAAGGCCAGCCGATTCTCTGGTGGTCGCCGGACCCGCGTACCGTGCTGTTTCCGGATGAGCTTCATGTATCGCGCAGCCTGGGAAAGCTGCTGCGCCAGGGGCGTTACCGGGTCACCTTCGACCAGGATTTCGCGGCGGTCATTCAAGCGTGCGCCGAACCACGGGCCTACGCCGACGGCACGTGGATCACCGGCTCCATGCAGGCGGCTTACATTGAACTGCACGCGCGCGGCTTCGCCCACAGCGTCGAGGTCTGGGACGGCGACGCACTGGTAGGCGGTCTGTACGGCTTGGCGATGGGTCAGCTGTTTTTCGGCGAATCAATGTTCAGCCGCGCCGACAACGCTTCCAAGGTCGGCTTCGCAACGTTGGTCGAATACTTGAAAGAATCAGGTTTTGTTCTGATTGATTGCCAAATGCCTACTGAGCACCTGCTAAGCCTTGGCGCGCGCTCGATTGCGCGCCAGACGTTCGCCGACTATCTGCATAAACACCTCGACGCGAGCAATTACACCGATTGGTCGCCTAGGCGAGTTTGATTGGGCTGGCTTACACTCACATCTAAAGTTTTTCTCGAGGGTTGATCATGACCGAGCTGGCGCGGCTGAAGTTTTATGCCACTCAACCCCACTCCTGTAGCTACCTGCCCGAGGAACAAGCCACCACGCTGTTTCTCGACCCCAGCCAGCCGATGGACGTCCAGGTCTATGCCGATCTCTCGGACATGGGGTTTCGCCGCAGTGGCGATCATCTTTACCGTCCGCACTGCCAGAACTGCAGCGCCTGTGTGCCTGCGCGCATTCCTGTCGGACTGTTCGTGCCCGATCGTCAGCAAAAACGTATCTTCAAAAAGAACGCCGACCTCGAAGTGACGAGCACCAAGCCGCATTTCAGCGAGGAATACTTCGATCTGTATCAGCGCTACATTGAGCAGCGCCATGCCGATGGCGATATGTTTCCCCCGAGCCGCGACCAGTTTTCCACCTTTCTGGTCCGCGACCTGCCGTTTTCGCGTTTTTACGAATTCCGCCTGGAAGGCCGGCTGCTCGCCGTGGCTGTCACCGACCTGCTGCCCAACGGGCTTTCGGCCGTTTACACGTTCTACGAGCCCTCGGAAGAGCGTCGCAGCCTCGGGCGGTACGCGATTCTCTGGCAGATCGCCGAAGCCGCACGCATGCAATTGCATGCGGTGTACCTTGGCTACTGGATAAAGAACTGCAAAAAGATGAATTACAAGACCCAATATCGCCCCATCGAACTGCTCACCAATCAAAGATGGGTCACTCTTTACTGAAGCCCTTGGCTTAAACCTCAATTTTCGGGCACAATGCAGCCCGCTTTTGCCTGGCTGCCGTTTGCACCGGGCCATTCATTGGATACCGAGGGCTTTACTGCATGTCGAAAGAAGACAGCTTCGAAATGGAAGGCACTGTCGTCGACACCCTGCCCAACACCATGTTCCGTGTGGAGTTGGAAAATGGGCACGTCGTAACCGCGCACATCTCCGGCAAGATGCGCAAGAACTACATCCGCATTCTTACCGGCGACAAGGTCCGCGTTGAGCTGACGCCCTACGACTTGAGCAAAGGGCGCATCACTTACCGCGCCCGCTAACAGGTCTTAACAAAAACGCCCGGCACATGCCGGGCGTTTTTGTGTGCGTGACATTCAGCCATGCACCCCGGCAAGGAACCAGGCGGATCACCCGGTCCTTCAGACCGCGGCACGCTTCAACAAATGTGGGAGTGAGCTTGCTCGCGATGGCGTCGCGTCAGTCACCTCACGCATCTCAGATAAATCGAAATCGCGAGCAAGCTCACGCCTACAAGAGTTCGGCCAATTTGCACCCAACAAAAAAGGCGCCAATCGGCGCCTTTCAGGTTCGTTGCAGTGACTAGAAACGTCAGGCCATTTCAGCCGTGGTTTCGTAATCGAACGTGATCTCGCCGTCCTTGAAGTCGATGTGCACCACACCGCCATGCTCGGACAACTCGCCAAAAAGGATCTCTTCGGCCAGCGGACGCTTGATCTTGTCCTGGATCAGACGCGCCATCGGACGTGCGCCCATCGCCGCGTCGTAACCACCTTCGGCCAGATAACCTCTCGCCGCTTCGGTCACTTCCAGCAGTACACGCTTGTCTTCCAGTTGCGCCTGAAGTTCGGTAAGGAACTTGTCCACCACGCTCTTGATAACCTCATGGCTGAGGCGACCGAATTGAATGATGGTGTCCAGACGGTTGCGGAATTCCGGCGTGAAGCTCTTCTTGATCACTTCCATCGCATCAGAAGAGTGATCCTGATGGGTGAAACCGATCGAAGCCCGCGCCGCCGTTTCAGCACCGGCGTTGGTGGTCATGATCACGATCACATTGCGGAAGTCCGCCTTGCGCCCGTTGTTGTCGGTCAGCGTCCCGTGGTCCATGACCTGCAGGAGCAGGTTGAAGACTTCCGGGTGCGCCTTCTCGATCTCATCGAGCAGCAGCACGCAATGTGGCTGTTTGGTGACCGCTTCAGTCAGCAGCCCGCCCTGATCAAATCCGACATAGCCCGGCGGCGCACCGATCAGACGCGATACGGTGTGACGCTCCATGTACTCGGACATATCGAAACGCACCAGCTCGATACCCAGTGCCTTGGCCAGTTGACGCGCCGCCTCGGTCTTGCCGACACCGGTTGGACCGGCGAACAGGAAGGAACCGACCGGCTTGTCCGGCGACTTGAGGCCTGCACGCGACAGTTTGATCGCGGTGGACAACGAGTCGATGGCTGCATCCTGACCGAACACCGTCAGCTTCAGGTCGCGCTCCAGGTTACGCAGCAACTCTTTGTCGGAGCTGTTGACGTGCTTTGGAGGAATCCGCGCGATCTTCGCCACGATGTCTTCAACCTGTGGCACTTCAATACGCTTCACGCGCATTTCCACCGGTTGCAGCCGCTGATAGGCGCCCGCCTCGTCAATCACGTCGATGGCCTTGTCGGGCATATGACGGTCATTGATGTAGCGCGATGCCAGCTCGGCAGCGGCACGCAAGGCTTCGTCGCTGTATTCGATATTGTGATGCTGTTCGAAACGGCCTTTCAGCCCGCGCAGAATGCCGATGGTGTCTTCGACTGAAGGCTCGGAGACGTCGACCTTCTGGAAGCGACGAGCCAGCGCTCGGTCTTTCTCGAAGATGCCGCGGAATTCCTGGAACGTGGTCGACCCGATGCAGCGGATATCACCCGACGACAGCAGCGGCTTGAGCAGGTTGGAGGCGTCCATCACGCCACCTGACGCAGCACCCGCACCGATAATGGTGTGAATTTCGTCGATGAACAGGATCGCATGCGGGCGTTTCTTCAACTCGCCGAGCAGTGCCTTGAAGCGCTTCTCGAAATCGCCACGGTACTTGGTACCGGCCAGCAGCGCGCCCAGGTCGAGGGAGTACACGACACTGTTCGCCAGCAGGTCCGGCACCTGATTGTCGACGATGCGTTTGGCCAGGCCTTCGGCAATGGCGGTTTTACCCACCCCGGCCTCGCCCACCAGCAGCGGGTTGTTCTTGCGACGCCGCGCGAGAATCTGAGCGACGCGCTCGACTTCCATCTCGCGCCCTACCAACGGGTCGATGCGGCCTTGACGGGCCAGCTCATTCAGGTTGCTCGCATAGGCATCCAGAGGATTGCCTGAGGAAGAAGACTCACCGCCCTCGTCATCCTGCATATCTTGCTCACCTTCAGATTGATCGCCATGCCCCGGCACTTTGGAAATACCGTGGGCGATATAGTTGACGACATCGATACGGGCAACGCTCTGCTGCTTGAGCAGGAACACTGCCTGGCTTTCCTGCTCGCTGAAGATTGCCACCAGCACGTTTGCGCCAGTGACTTCCCGCTTGCCGGAGCTCTGCACATGAAAAACCGCGCGCTGAAGCACGCGCTGGAAGCCGAGTGTAGGTTGGGTCTCGCGATCTTCGTCGTGGACGGGGATCAGCGGCGTGGTGGAGTCAATGAACTCCTGGAGGTCGTGTTTGAGTTTGTCGAGGTTTGCGCCGCAGGCACGCAGTACGGTGGCGGCAGCCTCATTGTCCAATAGGGCCAGCAGAAGATGCTCTACGGTCATGAACTCATGACGTTTCGAGCGGGCCTCCTTGAAAGCCAGATTGAGGGTGACTTCGAGCTCACGGTTTAACATAGCTTCACCTCATACCCAAGTGTCCGGCGGTTAACCGTCCTTCTCGATTTCACAGAGTAGCGGATGCTGGCTTTCCCTGGCGTACTGGTTGACCTGCATAGCCTTGGTCTCGGCAATGTCGCGGGTAAACAACCCGCAAACGGCCCGTCCCTCTGTATGGACGGCCAGCATGACCTTGGTCGCCAGCTCACGATTCAGGTTGAAAAACACCTCGAGCACTTCGACAACGAAATCCATCGGGGTGTAGTCATCGTTAAACAGAAGCACCTTGTACATCGGCGGCACCTGTAATGTCGGTTTGGCTTCCTGTACAGCGGTGCCCGACGCATCGTCCTCATGGGGATGCGAGTCATCCTGATTGAATGTTAGTCGAATCTTGCTGATTGCATGCATGGTAAAGAAGGTTCACAGAGGACGTGATTGAAATAAGTGGTGGCGGTGATACCGGTTTTCAACTGGACCGCCGCTTGACCTTGACTATCGGCCAATCAGTGTTACAAACAATAGAACCCACATTGGGTAAAAAGGGTCCGCGCAGTCAACCAAAATTTTTTAGGTCCGGCGGATGAGAGGTGATGATACTCCCATCGGAGTCCTTTGCAGAGGGATGTGACTATGCACAGCGGTAAGGTCAAGTGGTTCAACAACGCCAAGGGGTATGGCTTCATCGTTGAAGACGGCAAGTCTGAAGACCTGTTCGCGCACTACTCGGCGATCACTATGGAAGGCTACAAAACGCTAAAGGCCGGTCAGCCGGTTCAGTTCGAGATCATTCAAGGCCCCAAGGGAATGCATGCGGTAGGCATCAGTGCTAAAGCAGCCGTTGATATCCCTGAAGCAGTCCTCCAGCACGAGCGACATCTAGATAAGCAGCACGCGTAGCGCACGATCACGCCTGAGCCGGACCGTTCAAGCGCGAGATTCGAAAAGCCGGTCAATCCGCTGAGGGTTGGCCGGCTTTTTTTGTGCCTCGCAGATCTCGCTCCGTACATCTATCCCGTACATCTATATAGAGGTGAACGAACGCAGCCGTGGCGCCGATGCGCCTTTAGTCGAAATCCGGTGGGTGACTCGACCAGCCGCAGCGGCTTCAGACCACTGCGACAGGTTGCCGCAGGCCCCGTGATACAAGGGTTCAAGGGTTTTCAGAGGAAATCATGACACCTCCCGAGACCCGCACCATGGTCCCGGGCACCGCAAAGCCGTCACACGAGTACCGTAGTAATGGCCGGGTGCAGTGATATACTCAGCGCCGGCGACCGTTGGGTCATTGGGGGCCGAACCACCTGAGACCAGGCTTTCAGCCCTCGACAGGCCAGACCGCTACCCGGGTCCGACCGTTTGACGCTCGACTGATGCACCCCCTATCACGCGACGAAATTCTCGACTTTCGGCTCATCGATACTTTGGGCGAAAGTGCCTACCCTGCGCATCTCGAAATTTTGTGTACGCTCAGCAAAGAAGAGAGTTATCCCGAATATGTCCAACCGCTCGAAGATCATCTACACCTTCACTGACGAAGCGCCAGCCCTCGCCACCTACTCACTGCTGCCTATCATCGAAGCGTTCACTGCCTCCGCTGACATCGCCGTTGAAACCCGCGATATCTCGCTTGCTGCCCGCATCCTCGCCAGCTTTCCCGAGCGCCTGGGTGACAAGAAGGTTTCCGACGATCTGGCAGAGCTGGGCCAACTGGCGACCACGCCTGAAGCCAACATCATCAAGCTGCCGAACATCAGCGCCTCGGTTCCCCAGCTGAAGGCCGCGATCAAGGAACTGCAAGCCAAGGGCTACGACATCCCGAACTACCCGGATGAAGTCGTCACCGAAGCCGACAAGGTTGCCCAGGCTGGCTACGACAAAGTGAAAGGCAGTGCCGTGAACCCGGTTCTGCGTGAAGGTAACTCTGATCGTCGAGCGCCACTTTCCGTCAAGAACTACGCGCGCAAGCACCCGCACAAAATGGGTGCGTGGTCTGCGGACTCCAAGTCCCATGTGGCGCACATGGACAACGGCGACTTCTACGGCAGCGAAAAATCCTCGCTGATCGAAGCCGCTGGCGCCGTGAAGATCGAACTGATCGGCAAAGACGGCAGCACCACCGTGCTGAAGGACAAGACCTCGGTACTGGCCGGCGAGATCATCGACTGCGCCCTCATGAGCAAGAAAGCCCTGCGCGCTTTCGTGGCCCGTGAAATCGAAGACGCCAAGAAGCTCGGCGTGCTGTTCTCCGTGCACTTGAAAGCCACCATGATGAAGGTCTCGGACCCGATCATGTTTGGTGAATTCGTCGCCGAGTACTATCAGGAAGCGCTGAGCAAGCACGCTGACGTCCTGAAAGAAATCGGCTTCAACCTGCACAACGGCATCGGCGACCTGTACGCCCGCATCAAAGACCTGCCGGCCGACCAGCAAGCGCAGATCGAAGCGGACGTCAAAGCCGTTTACGCGACCCGCCCTGCCCTGGCAATGGTCAACTCTGACAAAGGCATCACCAACCTGCACGTGCCGAGCGACGTCATCGTCGACGCCTCGATGCCGGCGATGATTCGTGATTCCGGCAAGATGTGGAACAACGACGGCGTCCTGCAGGACACCAAGGCCGTGATTCCGGATCGTTGCTACGCGACCATCTATCAGGCTGTGATCGAAGACTGCAAGCAACACGGCGCCTTCGACCCGACCACCATGGGCAGCGTGCCAAACGTTGGCCTCATGGCGCAGAAAGCCGAAGAGTACGGCTCGCACAACAAAACCTTCCAGATCGAAACCGATGGCGTGGTCCGTGTGACCGACGACAAAGGTCAGGTCCTCATGGAACAGAACGTTGAAGCCGGCGACATCTGGCGCATGTGCCAGACCAAGGACGCACCGATCCAGGACTGGGTCAAGCTGGCCGTCAACCGTTCGCGCCTGAGCGGCACCCCGGCCATTTTCTGGCTGGACCCTGAGCGCGCCCACGACGCGGCGATGATCAAGAAGGTCGAGCACTACCTGAAGGATCACGACACCGCAGGCCTGGACATCAGCATCCAGTCGCCAGTCGACGCGATGAAAGTTTCCTTGGAGCGTATCCGCGCGGGCAAGGACACCATTTCGGTGACCGGCAACGTGCTGCGCGACTACCTGACCGACCTGTTCCCGATCATGGAACTGGGCACCAGCGCCAAGATGCTGTCCATCGTGCCGCTGATGAGTGGCGGTGGTCTGTTCGAAACCGGCGCAGGTGGTTCGGCGCCGAAGCACGTTCAACAGCTGAACGAAGAAAACTTCCTGCGCTGGGATTCGCTGGGCGAATTCCTGGCACTGGCCGCTTCTCTCGAACACCTGGGCAACGTCTACGACAACCCGAAAGCGCTGGTACTTGCAAAAGCCCTGGACAAGGCCACCGGTCAGTTCCTGGACAACAACAAGTCGCCATCGCGCAAGGTCGGCGGTATCGACAACCGTGGCAGCCACTTCTACCTGGCCACCTACTGGGCTCAGGCGCTGGCGGCACAGACCGAAGATACGGCGCTGCAAGCCAAGTTCACCGAGCTGGCAAAAACCCTGACTGCCAACGAAGCGACCATCGTCGCCGAACTGAACAGCGTACAGGGCAAGCCATTGGACATCGGCGGCTACTACTTCCCTACCCCGGAACTGGCCAGCAACGCCATGCGCCCAAGCAAAACCCTGAACGACGCGATCAACGCGTTGAAGTAAGGCACGGCGACCGGCGGCTGAAAAGCTGTCTAGTGCGATAAGAAAGCCCTGGCCATTGCGCCGGGGCTTTTTTTTGCTGTCACCATCCCTGTAGGAGCCATCGGAGGCTACGACGGTCGCCAAAGCGGTTTATCTGTCACTCCGCTTCGCGCCCCTCGTAAACTCGGATGGCTCCTACAGATAACGAGAAGCCCCAATGACCTGGCACCCCCACATCACCGTCGCGACCGTCATCGAAGACAACGGCCGCTTCCTGTTCGTCGAAGAATTGAAAAACGGCAAGCTGGTGCTCAATCAGCCTGCCGGGCACCTGGAGCCTGATGAGACGCTGCGTGAAGCGGCCATTCGCGAAACCCTGGAAGAAACCGGCTGGGACGTCGAACTGACCGGCGTCGTCGGCATTTACCTGTACACCGCACCGAGCAATGGCGTGACCTATCAGCGCGTGTGTTTTTCGGCCAAAGCGGTGCAACACCACCCCGAGCGAGCATTGGACACCGGCATCGTCGGCGCGCCCTGGTTCAGCCGTGACGAACTCGCCAGCCAACCGGAGCGCTGGCGCAGCGAGCTGGTCTTGCAATGCATCGATGACTACCTTGCAGGACCGATCCACAGCCTGGAGGTTGTACGCGACTGACTGGCCTCTTCGGTCCTACAGACCGTACGCATCGTGTAGGACCGGCTTTAGCCGGGAAGGCGTCCGATGTCGCACCGCCAAATTGAGGATCATCATTAAGGCCTCTTCCCGGCTAAAGCCAGCCCTACAGACCGTATGCATCTCGTAGGACCGGCTTTAGCCGGGAAAGCGTCAGATGTCACACCGCAACATTCAGGGTGTTCATTCAGGCCTCTTCCCGGCTGAAGCCGGTCCTACTAATCCCTTGCGTCAGCGCAACTGAATAGCTTTTAGCCTTGGCGACGACTCCCTGTTAGAATCGCGCCCTTTCCTGCTGCTACCCAATCGAATTCCTATGTCTGATTCAGCCTTTTCCGATACAGAAAAGAAGCGCGTCATTGTCGGCATGTCCGGCGGCGTGGATTCTTCGGTCTCCGCCCTTCTGCTCATGGAGCAGGGGTATCAGGTGGAAGGCCTGTTCATGAAGAACTGGGAAGAAGACGACGGAACGGAATACTGCACCGCCATGGACGACCTCGCGGACGCCCAGGCCGTGTGCGACAAGATCGGCATCAAACTGCACACCGTGAATTTCGCGGCCGAGTACTGGGATCACGTCTTCGAGCACTTCCTCGAAGAATACAAGGCCGGGCGCACGCCGAACCCGGACATCCTGTGCAACCGCGAGATCAAGTTCAAAGCTTTCCTAGACTACGCCTTCATGCTCGGCGCCGACCTGATCGCCACCGGGCATTACGTGCGTCGCCGCGATATCGACGGCCGCACCGAACTGCTCAAGGGCCTGGACCCGAACAAAGACCAGAGCTACTTCCTGCATGCCGTTGGCGGTGAGCAGATCTCCAAAACCCTGTTCCCGGTCGGTGAACTGGAGAAGCCCGAGGTCCGCGCTATTGCCGAGAAATACCAGCTGGCGACCGCGAAGAAGAAGGACTCGACCGGTATCTGTTTCATCGGCGAGCGTCGTTTCACCGACTTCCTCAAGCAATACCTGCCTGCGCAGCCCGGCGAAATCAAGACCACCGAAGGCGAAGTCATCGGTCGCCACGCCGGCTTGATGTACCACACCATCGGCCAGCGTCAGGGCCTGGGCATCGGTGGCCTGAAGGATGCCGGTGATGAGCCGTGGTACGTGCTGGTCAAGGACCTGGAGCACAACGAGCTGATCGTCGGCCAGGGCAACGAGCATCCGTGGCTGTTCTCCCGCGCCCTGCTCGCCTCTGAGATCTATTGGGTCAACCCGATCGACCTGAGCAGTCCGCGCCAGCTGACCGCCAAAGTGCGCTACCGCCAGAGCGACCAGCGCTGCACCCTGGAACGCACTGAAACCGGTTATCGCGCCACCTTCGACGAGCCGCAACGCGCGGTCACCCCGGGCCAGTCCGTCGTGTTTTACGACGGCGAGGTATGCCTGGGTGGCGGCGTCATCGAAATCGCCGAGCCGTGGCATACCAGGAATGCACGTTGATGACCCCGATTCAGGAACAACTTGTCGCCCTGGCCGGGGTTTTTCAGGCTGCGGTGCTGGTCGATCGCATCGCCAAGACCGGACAGGCCGGTGAAGCAGCCGTTGGTTGCCTGATGGGCACGCTGCTGGTCATGGACCCGAAAGACACGCTGGACGTGTTTGGGGGCGACGACCTGAATCTGCATGAGGGCTATCGCGCCCTCGCCAGCGCCCTGGAACGCGATCCGGCCACGCTGCAACGGGAACCATTGCGTTATGCCCTGGCGATGCTGGGCCTGGAGCGTCAACTGTCCAAGCGCGACGACATGCTCGACACCATTGGCAAGCGCCTGCCGCAGATCAAATCCCAGGTCGAGCATTTTGGTATCGCTCACGAGAACGTGATTGCCGCCAGCGGCGCGCTGTATCAGGACACCCTGAGCACCTTGCGTCAGCGGATTCAGGTCCACGGCGACATGCGCAATCTGCAGCAACCCAACAACGCTTCGAAAATCCGCGCCCTGCTGCTGGCCGGGATTCGCTGTGCGCGACTTTGGCGACAAGTGGGCGGTCACCGCTGGCAACTGGTCATCAGCCGCCGCAAGTTATTGAAAGAACTGTATCCATTGCTTCACCGCTGAGTGATCAACGTCACTCGGTTCGCTCCGAACCCGACATCGCGCGACTCATAGCGGTCAGCCAGCCTCGGCTGGCCGGATTTTTCATGTATGATACGCGCCCCTTTTCGTCGCCTGACAGTCCGAGAACACCCCATGCAGCTTTCTTCGCTCACTGCGGTTTCCCCTGTAGATGGCCGCTACGCCGGCAAAACCCAGGCCCTGCGCCCGATTTTCAGCGAATACGGCCTGATCCGTTTCCGCGCCCTGGTGGAAGTACGCTGGCTGCAACGCCTCGCGTCTCACCCGCAAATCCCTGAAGTCCCGGCGTTCTCCGCCGAAGCCAACGCCATCCTCGATGCCCTGGCCAATGACTTCGCCCTCGAGCACGCCGAGCGCGTGAAAGAGATCGAGCGCACCACCAACCACGACGTCAAAGCCATCGAGTACCTGCTCAAGGAGCAGGCTGCGAAATTGCCGGAGCTGGCCAAGGTCAGCGAGTTCATCCACTTTGCCTGCACCAGCGAAGACATCAACAATCTGTCCCACGCGCTGATGCTGCGTGAAGGCCGTGACACCGTGCTGCTGCCGCTGATGCGTCAGATCGCCGAGTCCATCCGCGAGCTGGCCATCCGCTTCGCCGCCGTACCGATGCTCTCGCGCACCCACGGTCAGCCGGCCTCGCCGACGACCCTGGGCAAGGAACTGGCCAACGTTGTTTACCGTCTGGAGCGCCAGATCGCTCAAGTGGCCGCCGTGCCGCTGCTGGGCAAGATCAACGGCGCCGTCGGCAACTACAACGCGCACCTGTCGGCCTACCCGGACATCGACTGGGAAGCCAACGCCCGCGCCTTCATCGAAGACGAGCTGGGTCTGGGCTTCAATCCCTACACCACGCAGATCGAACCGCACGATTACATCGCCGAGCTGTTCGACGCGATCGCCCGTTACAACACGATCCTGATCGACTTTGACCGCGACATCTGGGGCTACATCTCCCTGGGCTATTTCAAGCAGCGCACCATCGCCGGTGAAATCGGTTCGTCGACCATGCCGCACAAGGTCAACCCGATCGACTTCGAAAACTCCGAAGGCAACCTCGGCATCGCCAATGCACTGTTCCAGCATCTGGCCAGCAAATTGCCGATCTCCCGCTGGCAGCGTGACCTGACCGACTCCACCGTGCTGCGCAACCTCGGCGTGGGCTTCGCTCACAGCGTGATTGCCTACGAAGCGAGCCTGAAAGGCATCAGCAAGCTGGAACTCAACGAGCAGAAGATCGCCGCCGATCTGGACGCTTGCTGGGAAGTCCTGGCCGAGCCGATCCAGACAGTCATGCGTCGCTACGACATCGAGAACCCGTACGAGAAGCTCAAGGAATTGACGCGCGGCAAGGGCATCGGCCCTGAAGCGCTGCTGACCTTCATCGACGGTCTGGACATGCCTGCCGAAGCCAAGGCCGAGCTGAAGAAGCTCACGCCGGCGAACTACATCGGCAACGCCGTGGCGCAAGCCAAGCGCATCTGACCGCATTGCACCCGCTCTGAACGCCCGGCTGAGCCGGGCGTTTTTATTCCCGCCGTAAAAACTCGTTTTTTCAATAGGTTACACATGAATCCTGACATCCCTCTTCAGCTCCTAGGTGGCATCACAGCGCGCGAGTTCCTGCGTGACTACTGGCAGAAGAAACCTTTGCTGATTCGTCAGGCCATTCCAGACTTCCAGAGCCCGATCGATGCCGACGAACTGGCCGGCCTGGCACTGGAAGAAGAAGTCGAATCGCGCCTGGTCCTCGAGAAAGGCGAGCGTCCGTGGGAGCTGCGCCGCGGCCCGTTCGCCGAGGACGACTTCAGCAAACTGCCGGAACGCGAGTGGACCTTGCTGGTGCAGGCCGTGGATCAGTTCGTGCCTGAAGTCAGCGAATTACTGGAAAACTTCCGCTTCCTGCCGAGCTGGCGCATCGATGACGTGATGATCAGCTACGCCGCGCCGGGTGGCAGCGTGGGTCCGCATTTCGACAACTACGACGTGTTCCTGCTGCAGGGCCACGGCAAGCGTCACTGGCAGATCGGCCAGATGTGCGACTCCGAGAGCAAACTGCTCGAGCACGCCGACCTGCGCATCCTCGCCGACTTCCAGGGTACGGACGAGTGGACGCTGGAACCGGGCGACATGCTCTACCTGCCGCCGCGCCTGGCCCACTGCGGCGTCGCGGTGGATGAGTGCCTGACCTACTCGGTCGGCTTCCGCGCGCCAAGCGCTGCCGAGGTGCTGACCCATTTCACAGACTTCCTCAGCCAGTTCATGCCTGAAGAAGAGCGCTACACCGACGCCGACGCGCAGCCGGTCAGCGATCCTCACCAGATTCAGCACGACGCCCTCGACCGCCTGAAAGGTTTGCTGGCCGAGCACATGGGTGACGAGCGCTTGCTGCTGACCTGGTTCGGCCAGTTCATGACCGAGCCTCGTTATCCCGAGTTGGTGGTTGGCCCGGAACTGGCCGAGAGCGAGCTGCTCGACAGCCTGGAACAGGGCGCCGTGCTGATCCGCAATCCGAGCGCGCGACTGGCGTGGTCGGAAGTCGACGACGACCTGCTGCTGTTCGCCAGCGGTCAGAGCCGTCTGTTGCCGGGCCATCTGCGTGAACTGCTGAAAATGATCTGCGCAGCCGATGCGCTGCACATCGACAATCTTGGCCAATGGCTGGCAGATGACGATGGACGTAACCTGCTCTGTGAGCTGGTCAAACAAGGAAGTCTGGGGTTTGCTGATGAATAAGATCCACGTACGGGTAGCCGACTGGCAGAAAGACAACGCCGACATTCGGCGAATTCGTGACGCCGTGTTCGTGTTTGAACAGTCGGTTCCGCCCGAACTGGAATGGGACTCGGAAGATGCAGGCGCCCTGCATTTTCTGGCGCTTGAAGGGGATTACGCCGTGGGCACCGCGCGCTTGCTGCCCGATGGTGAATTCGGCCGACTGTCCGTGCTCAAGGACTGGCGCGGCCTGAACGTGGGTGAGGCGTTGATCACCGCGATCCTCGCCGAAGCACAGCGCCGCGACCTGAAACAGACGCGGCTCAGCGCACAGGTTCATGCCACGGCGCTGTATGAGCGCTTTGGCTTTACCGTGGTGAGCGACGAGTTTCTCGAAGCCGGCCTTCCCCATGTGGACATGGTGCGCAACTCGCACTGACTGCACCTGGCGACATTTGCGCCCCGGCGTTCGCGCTTCAGCTGCCTAAGCTGAAACAAAAGCACCGGGGCGTTTTGCTGTCTGCGATTCAACTTGGTGCTGCCCAGGCCGACAAACTGGCAAACTCGTCGTTCAGACGCGACCCTCGCGGAGACCACACCGATGTCATTACGCACCCTGCTCGCTTCACTGCTGTTGGCTTGCAGCTTCACGGCCGCGGCCGCCACTGAAGTCATCCCCCTGAATTACCGCACCAGCGACGATTTGCTGCCCACCGTGAAGTCGTTCCTGGGCAACGAAGGCAGCGTCAATGCCTATGGCAACAAGCTCATCGTCAACGCCGAACCGGACAAGATCAGCGAACTGCGCGACCTCCTCGGCCAGCTCGACACGGCGCCCAAGCGTCTGATGATCAGCGTCGACACCAGCGACAGCGCGGTGCAGAGCGACCAGGGCTACTCGGTCAACGGCACCGTGCGCTCCCAGGACGGACGCATCAGCGCCGACGGCCGGACGCGCATCCAGAATTACGGCACCGCCAGCCGCGAGGGTGGCGTGCAACAGGTTCAGGCCAACGAAGGGACGCCGGCGCTGATCCAGATGGGCCAGAGCATACCGATCACCTCGGTTCAGTCCGACGGCTATGGCTACCCGCAGACCAACACGCAATACCGCAACGTGACTCAGGGCTTCTATGTCACGGCGACGGTCACCGGTGACATCGTCCATCTGAACATCAGCACCAACAACGACCGCATGAGCCAGCAACAGGCTGACGCGATCAAGGTGCAGAGTACCGACACGCAAGTCAGTGGTCGGCTGGGTGAGTGGCTCACGCTGGCCGGCGCCAGCGACCAGTCCCGGGCCGACGAACACGGCGTCGTCCGACGTTACTCGACACAGGGCAGCAACGACATGCAGCTGCGGGTGAAGGTCGATAGCCTGGATTGAGGGGACATCGTTTACGCCTCCACTGAATCGACGCCCTGCAATCTGTAGGATTTCGCACCAGACGTAGGTAATGACATCGATCCTGAGACTCAACGGCCTCACTGATAAATGTAGTGCCCGATCCGGCGCTACATCTAGTCCCTCTCCCGTGACCGCCCCGTATTCACGGTGACTTCCCCTTCCAGCACCTGGCCGCCCGAAACTGACCGACGAGTCGCATTAGACGAAAGATGTAGTGCCACTAAAAAAGCACTACAAAGTGTTTGACGAGGCAAAATTGCCGAGGCATGATGGCCTCGCTCCCGCTGATCAGAGGCTATGCAGAACGCCTCCTGATCGCGCCCGAACTCAACACGTTCGTGCCGATTAGCGTCATTTCCGCCCACAAGGCAGCTTCATCGCCTCATCGTCTCGATGGCGAATAACCTGACTGAGAAAAACATGCTCTCCGATTCAGCGAGCAGCCATCAGTGCGCCTTGAAGAAAGACCGGCGCTGGCGAAGCAAGGAGCTTCACCTCAAGACCCACAACACCAAGCAACGAGGTTTACCCCATGGCACTGACACGCGAACAACAAATTGCAGCCATCGAGAAAGACTGGGCCGAGAATCCACGCTGGAAAGGCGTAACCCGCACCTATTCCGCTGCTGACGTCGTCCGCCTGCGTGGCTCGGTTCAGCCTGAACACACGTTTGCAAAGCTGGGCGCTGACAAGCTGTGGAACCTGGTAACTCAGGGCGCCCGGCCTTCCTTCCGTCCCGACAAGGATTTCGTCAACTGCATGGGCGCACTCACCGGTGGCCAGGCCGTGCAACAAGTCAAAGCCGGCATCCAGGCGATCTACCTGTCTGGCTGGCAAGTCGCGGCGGACAACAACTCCGCCGAATCGATGTACCCCGATCAGTCGCTGTATCCGGTGGACTCGGTGCCAACGGTGGTCAAGCGGATCAACAACTCGTTCCGCCGTGCCGACCAGATCCAGTGGAAAGCCGGCAAGAACCCGGGCGACGAAGGCTATATCGATTACTTCGCGCCGATCGTTGCCGACGCCGAAGCTGGTTTCGGCGGCGTGCTCAACGCTTATGAGCTGATGAAGAGCATGATCGAGGCAGGTGCTGCCGGCGTGCACTTCGAAGACCAACTGGCCTCGGTGAAAAAATGCGGCCATATGGGCGGCAAGGTTCTGGTTCCCACCCAGGAAGCGGTACAGAAGCTGGTGGCCGCCCGCCTGGCGGCTGACGTTGCCGGCGTGCCGACCATTATTCTGGCGCGCACCGACGCCAACGCTGCGGACCTGCTGACGTCGGACTGCGACCCGTACGACCAGCCGTTCGTGACCGGGACCCGCACGCCGGAAGGCTTCTACAAAGTACGTGCCGGTCTGGACCAGGCCATTGCCCGCGGCCTGGCGTATGCGCCATATGCCGATCTAATCTGGTGTGAAACCGCCAAGCCGGATCTGGACGAGGCCCGTCGCTTCGCCGAGGCGATCAAAAAGGAATACCCGGATCAGTTGCTGTCCTACAACTGCTCGCCTTCCTTCAACTGGAAGAAGAACCTGGACGACGCGACCATCGCCAAATTCCAGCGCGAGTTGTCGGCAATGGGCTACAAGCATCAGTTCATCACACTGGCCGGCATCCACAACATGTGGCACAGCATGTTCAACCTGGCACATGACTACGCCCGCAACGACATGACTGCCTACGTAAAACTGCAAGAACAGGAGTTCGCCGACGCCGCGAAGGGCTACACGTTCGTGGCGCACCAGCAGGAGGTGGGCACTGGCTACTTCGATGACATGACCACGGTCATCCAGGGCGGCAAGTCTTCAGTGACCGCATTGACCGGGTCGACGGAAGAAGAACAGTTTCATTAACACTGTTCGAACCGCCTGCTTCGCGGTGAACGACGGTCCTACCGAATACAGGAGCCGCCTTCGGGCGGCTTTCTGCTGGGTATCCCGGAATTAACCTACGTTAACAGTCAACCATTGGCGATAGACAACTCCCATCACCTCATAAAAGTTAATTAATCAGGCAAGCAATAACCCGCTAACTTCGACCTGATAATTAATGGGAACTTCGTCACATGCCGGTGACACACCACAGACACCCACTCCAAATGATATTTATTATCATTTAAGCACTGGCTAATTGCCCCCCTGCCCTACGATACATATTTATCCAAACTGCCTTCAACGCCCGCCCCTGCTGGGGCTACGCATGAAAACCGTGACCTATCTCATTAATCCTTCGAATAAATTTGATGCAGAAAATTTACTTGCCCTCCTTTTGCACATAAAATCCCGGGATTGATCGCACTGCGACATATCGTCACTGCTTCTACTTCTTTCAAGCCCAGAGACCTTTGCTCTCTGTTAAGGACTGCCAGCATGCCCGACTCGACAGGATTGATTGCCCACAATTGGGGCTTCGCCGTGTTTCTCCTTGGTGTCGTCGGCCTCTGCGCCTTCATGCTCGGTCTGTCCAGCCTGCTGGGCTCCAAAGCCTGGGGCCGCAGCAAAAACGAACCGTTCGAATCCGGCATGCTGCCCACCGGCGGCGCCCGTCTGCGGCTCTCGGCAAAATTCTATCTGGTCGCGATGTTGTTCGTGATTTTCGACATTGAAGCCCTCTTTCTGTACGCCTGGTCTGTGTCCGTCCGCGAAAGCGGCTGGACCGGCTTCGCCGAAGCGCTCGTTTTCATAGCAATTCTGTTGGCAGGTCTTGTCTACCTATGGCGGGTAGGGGCGCTCGATTGGGCTCCCGTTGGTCGTCGTAACCGGCAGGCGAAGCTAAAACAATGAGGCTTTGGCAATGCAATATAATCTCACCAGGATCGACCCGGATGCTCCTAACGAGCAGTACCCCATCGGCGAACGCGAAGTCGTTTCCGATCCGTTAGAAGACCAAGTCCACAAAAACATCTACATGGGCAAGCTTGAAGACGTACTGAACGGTGCGGTCAACTGGGGTCGCAAGAACTCCCTTTGGCCTTACAACTTCGGTCTGTCGTGCTGCTATGTGGAAATGACCACCGCCTTCACGGCGCCCCACGACATCGCGCGCTTCGGCGCCGAAGTGATCCGGGCATCGCCGCGTCAGGCGGATTTCATGGTGATCGCCGGCACACCGTTTCTGAAGATGGCCCCGATCATCCAGCGTCTCTACGAGCAGATGCTGGAGCCCAAGTGGGTGATCTCCATGGGCGCCTGTGCCAACTCCGGTGGCATGTACGACATCTATTCCGTGGTTCAGGGCGTGGATAAATTCCTCCCTGTGGATGTTTACGTGCCCGGCTGCCCGCCCCGTCCAGAGGCGTTTCTGCAAGGCTTGATGCTGCTGCAGGAATCCATTGGCCAGGAGCGTCGTCCCCTTTCCTGGGTCGTCGGTGACCAGGGCGTTTATCGCGCCGAGATGCCGTCGCAGAAGGAACAGCGCCGCGAACAGCGTATCGCGGTGACAAACCTGCGCAGCCCCGACGAAGTCTGATCCAGTTTTTCTTTTACAAAAAGAAGCCTGAACCTGGGTTCATTCTGTACGTTGACCGATAGCGATCGAGACCTATGACTGCAGACACCGCTCTGTACATCCCGCCTCACAAGGCTGACGACCAAGAAGTCGTCGTTGAACTCCATAACCGTTTTGGCGCTGAAGCCTTCAGCGCCCAGTCCACCGTCACTGGCATGCCTGTGCTGTGGGTGCAACGTGCGCGGCTGATTGAAATTCTGACCTTCCTGCGTCAGATCCCCAAGCCGTACGTGATGCTTTACGACCTGCACGGCGTCGACGAACGCCTGCGCACCAAGCGCCGCGGTTTGCCGGATGCCGATTTCACCGTGTTCTATCACCTGATGTCGATAGAACGTAACAGTGACGTGATGATCAAGGTCGCGCTCTCCGAAAGCGACCTGAGCATGCCGACCGTGACCGGTATCTGGCCGAACGCCAACTGGTACGAGCGTGAAGTGTGGGACATGTTCGGGATCGACTTCCCGGGCCACCCGCACCTGACCCGAATCATGATGCCGCCGACCTGGGAAGGTCACCCGCTGCGCAAGGATTTCCCGGCTCGCGCCACTGAATTCGACCCGTACAGCCTGACCCTCGCCAAGCAGCAACTGGAAGAGGAAGCCGCGCGTTTCCGTCCGGAAGACTGGGGCATGAAGCGTTCCGGCACCAACGAGGACTACATGTTCCTCAACTTGGGCCCGAACCACCCTTCGGCCCACGGTGCGTTCCGCATCATCCTGCAGCTGGACGGCGAAGAGATCGTCGACTGCGTGCCGGACATCGGTTACCACCACCGTGGCGCCGAGAAGATGGCCGAGCGCCAGTCCTGGCACAGCTACATTCCGTACACCGACCGCATCGATTACCTCGGCGGCGTGATGAACAACCTGCCTTACGTGCTCTCGGTCGAGAAGCTGGCCGGCATCACCGTGCCGGATCGGGTCAACGTCATCCGCATCATGATGTCCGAGTTCTTCCGTATCACCAGCCACCTGCTGTTCCTGGGAACGTACATCCAGGACGTGGGCGCGATGACCCCGGTGTTCTTCACGTTCACTGACCGTCAGCGCGCCTACACCGTGATCGAAGCCGTCACCGGTTTCCGTCTGCACCCGGCCTGGTTCCGCATCGGCGGCGTTGCCCACGACCTGCCGCGCGGGTGGGAAAAACTGGTCAAGGACTTCATCGACTGGATGCCCAAGCGTCTGGACGAATACACCAAGGCAGCGCTGCAGAACAGCATTCTTAAAGGTCGTACCGTCGGCGTTGCCGCGTACAACACCAAGGAAGCGCTGGAATGGGGCGTTACCGGTCCGAGCCTGCGGGCAACCGGTCTGGACTTCGACCTGCGCAAGGCGCGTCCGTATTCGGGTTACGAGAACTTCGAATTCGAAGTGCCCCTGGCCCACGATGGCGACGCCTACGATCGCTGCATCGTGCGCGTTGAAGAGATGCGCCAGAGCCTGAAAATCATCGAGCAGTGCATGCGCAACATGCCGGCCGGCCCGTACAAGGCGGATCACCCGCTGACCACGCCGCCGCCGAAAGAACGCACCCTGCAGCACATCGAAACCCTGATCACGCACTTCCTGCAGGTTTCGTGGGGCCCGGTCATGCCGGCCAACGAATCCTTCCAGATGATCGAGGCGACCAAGGGCATCAACAGTTATTACCTGACGAGCGACGGCGGCACCATGAGCTACCGTACCCGGATTCGCACCCCAAGCTACCCGCACCTGCAGCAGATCCCTTCGGTGATCAAAGGCAGCATGGTCGCGGACTTGATTGCGTACCTGGGTAGTATCGATTTCGTTATGGCCGACGTGGACCGCTAAGCATGAACAGCACGCTTATCCAGACAGACCGTTTCGCCCTGAGCGAATCCGAGCGCTCGGCCATCGAGCACGAAATGCATCACTACGAGGACCCGCGCGCGGCGTCCATCGAAGCCCTGAAAATCGTCCAGAAGGAACGCGGCTGGGTGCCGGACGGCGCGATCTACGCGATCGGCGAAGTGCTGGGCATCCCCGCCAGCGACGTTGAAGGCGTGGCGACGTTCTATAGCCAGATCTTCCGTCAGCCGGTAGGCCGCCACATCATTCGCGTCTGCAACAGCATGGTCTGCTTCATCGCCGGTCACGAAGACATCGTCAGCGAGATTCAGAGCAAGCTGGGCATCGGCCTGGGCCAGACCACCGCCGACGGCCGCTTCACGCTGCTGCCGGCCTGCTGCCTGGGCAACTGCGACAAGGCGCCGGCGGTCATGATCGACGACGATACTTTCGGCAATCTGCAGCCTGCGGGCGTCGCCCAGCTGCTGGAGGGTTACGTATGACCATCACTTCCTTCGGCCCCGCCAACCTGATCGCCCGCGCCCCGGAAACCCATCCGCTGACCTGGCGTCTGCGCGATGACGGCGAGCCGGTGTGGCTCGATGAATATCAGAAGAAAGACGGCTACGCAGCGGCGCGCAAAGCGTTCGCCACGCAGTCGCCCGATGAAATCGTCCAGGCCGTTAAAGACTCCGGTCTCAAAGGCCGTGGCGGCGCAGGCTTTCCCACGGGCGTGAAATGGGGGCTGATGCCCAAAGACGAATCCATGAACATCCGTTACCTGCTGTGTAACGCCGATGAAATGGAGCCGAATACCTGGAAGGACCGCATGCTGATGGAGCAACTGCCCCATCTGCTCATCGAAGGCATGCTGATCAGTGCTCGCGCCCTGAAGGCCTACCGCGGTTATATCTTCCTGCGCGGCGAATACGTGACGGCCGCAAGGCATCTGAACCGTGCCGTGGCTGAAGCCAAGGCCGCAGGCCTGCTGGGCAAGAATATCCTCGGCACCGGTTTTGATTTCGAGCTGATCGTGCACACCGGCGCCGGGCGCTACATCTGCGGTGAAGAAACCGCGCTGATCAACTCCCTGGAAGGCCGTCGCGCCAACCCGCGTTCCAAGCCGCCCTTCCCTGCCGCCGTTGGTGTGTGGGGCAAGCCGACCTGCGTGAACAACGTCGAGACCCTGTGCAACGTGCCGGCCATCGTTAACAACGGCAACGATTGGTACAAAGCCATCGCGCGTCCGGGCAGCGAAGACATGGGCACCAAGATCATGGGCTTCTCCGGCAAGGTGAAGAACCCGGGCCTGTGGGAATTGCCATTCGGCTTGCCAGCACGCGAGTTGTTCGAAGACTACGCGGGCGGCATGCGTGACGGCTTCAAGCTCAAGTGCTGGCAACCAGGTGGGGCAGGCACAGGCTTCCTGCTTCCCGAACATCTGGATTGCCAGTTCTATGCAGGCGGTGTCGCCAAGGTGGGCACGCGGATGGGCACCGGCATGGCGATGGCGGTTGACGACAAGGTCAACATGGTCTCGCTGATGCGCAACCTGGAAGAATTCTTCTCCCAGGAATCGTGCGGCTTCTGCACACCGTGCCGCGACGGCTTGCCGTGGAGCGTGAAAATCCTGCGTTCCATCGAAAAAGGCGAGGGTCAACCCGGCGATATCGAGACGCTGCTGGGCCTGGTTAACTTCCTCGGCCCTGGCAAGACGTTCTGTGCTCACGCACCGGGCGCCGTGGAACCGCTGGGCGCCGCGATCAAGTATTTCCGGTCTGAGTTCGAAGCAGGCATCGCCCCGGCACGTCCGGGCAGCCTGACTCAAGTCAGCAGTCCGACCGTGGTCGGCGCATAACACGATAAACGGTTGGTGGCCCACAAGGCCGCCTTCCCTGCATCCGACGACGCCGCGAGGCTGTTTGAGTCGGATGGCACCGAGATTCCATTAGCCACGCCCGCTGACACCGGGCCAACGAAGAACTTTGAACCATGGCCACTATCCACGTAGACGGCAAAGCGCTCGAAGTCGATGGCGCAGACAACCTGTTACAGGCATGTCTGTCGCTGGGCCTCGACATCCCTTATTTCTGCTGGCATCCGGCACTTGGCAGTGTTGGCGCCTGTCGCCAGTGCGCGGTCAAGCAGTACACCGACGAGAACGACACCCGTGGTCGCATCGTCATGTCCTGCATGACACCCGCCACTGACAACACCTGGATCTCCATCGAAGACGATGAATCCAAGGCGTTTCGCGCCAGTGTCGTCGAATGGCTGATGACCAACCACCCGCACGACTGCCCGGTCTGCGAGGAAGGCGGTCACTGTCATTTGCAGGACATGACGGTGATGACCGGCCACAACGAGCGCCGCTATCGCTTTACCAAACGCACCCACCAGAATCAGGAACTGGGGCCGTTCATCGCACACGAGATGAACCGCTGCATCGCCTGCTATCGCTGCGTGCGTTTCTATAAAGACTACGCCGGCGGTACAGACCTCGGCGTGTTCGGCGCCCACGACAACGTGTACTTCGGTCGCGTTGAAGACGGCACCCTGGAAAGCGAGTTCTCCGGCAACCTCACCGAGGTCTGCCCGACCGGTGTGTTCACCGACAAGACCCACTCCGAGCGCTACAACCGGAAATGGGACATGCAGTTTTCGCCGAGCATCTGCCACGGTTGCTCAAGCGGCTGCAACATCAGCCCGGGCGAGCGTTATGGTGAAATCCGCCGTATCGAGAACCGCTACAACGGTTCGGTGAACCAGTACTTCCTCTGCGACCGTGGCCGTTTCGGTTATGGCTACGTCAACCGCACGGACCGTCCACGCCAGCCGTTGGCCGAAGGCATCAAGCTGGGCCTGGACGCTGCGCTGGATAAAGCGGCTGACCTGCTGCGCGGACGCAACATCGTCGGCATCGGTTCGCCACGCGCCAGCCTGGAAAGCAACTTCGCCCTGCGCGAGCTGGTCGGTGCCGAGCACTTCTACTCGGGCATCGAAGCCGGTGAGCTGGAGCGTCTGCGCCTGATCGCTCAGGTATTGAAAGACAGCCCGCTGCCGATCCCCACCCTGCGTGAAGTCGAAGAGCACGACGCCGTGTTCATTCTCGGCGAAGACGTCACCCAGACCGCTGCACGCATGGCCCTCGGCCTGCGTCAGTCGGTGAAAAACAAAGCCGAAGACATGGCCGCTGCGATGAAAGTCCAGCCATGGCTCGACGCTGCGGTGAAGAACATCGGCCAGCACGAGATGAACCCGCTGTTCATCGCCAGCCTGACCGACACCCGCCTCGACGATATCGCCGAAGAATGCGTGCACGCTGCGCCCGATGATCTGGCGCGCATCGGTTTCGCCGTGGCCCACGCCATCGACCCGAGTGCCCCGGCCGTTGTCGGTCTGGACAGCGAAGCGCTGGCGCTGGCCGAGCGCATTGCTGCCGCTCTGCTCGAAGCCAAACGCCCGCTGATCGTGTCCGGCGCCTCGCTGGGCTCGAACGCGCTGATCGAAGCGGCGGCGAACATCGCCAAGGCCTTGAAGCTGCGTGACAAGCAGGGTTCGCTGAGCCTGATCGTGCCGGAAGCCAACAGCATGGGCTTGACCCTGTTTGGTGGCGACTCGGTCGACGCTGCGCTGCAGGCCGTGATTTCGGGCCAGGCCGACGCCATCGTCGTGCTGGAAAACGATCTGTTCACCCGCGTTGACGCTGCCACGGTCGAGGCTGCACTGAAGGCCGCGAAAGTGGTTATCGTTGCCGATCATCAAAAGACCGCGACCACCGACCGCGCGCATCTGGTGCTGCCGGCCGCAAGCTTCGCCGAAGGCGACGGTACGCTGGTCAGCCAGGAAGGCCGCGCCCAGCGCTTCTTCCAGGTGTTCGACCCGACGTATCTGGACGCGAGCATTCTGGTTCACGAAGGCTGGCGCTGGCTGCATGCCCTGCGCGCTACCCTGTTGAATCAGCCGGTTGACTGGACTCAGCTTGACCACGTCACCGCTGCCTGCGCTGCGAGCAATCCGCAACTGGCCGGCATTGTCGGTGCCGCGCCGTCTGCGTCCTTCCGCATCAAGGGTTTGAAACTGGCTCGCGAACCGCTGCGTTACAGCGGCCGGACCGCCATGCGCGCCAACATCAGCGTGCACGAACCGCGTATGCCACAGGACATCGACACCGCGTTCGCGTTCTCGATGGAAGGCTACTCGGGCTCTGCCGAACCGCGTTCGCAGGTGCCGTTTGCCTGGTCGCCGGGCTGGAACTCGCCACAGGCCTGGAACAAGTTTCAGGACGAAGTCGGCGGTCACTTGCGTGCTGGCGATCCAGGCGTACGCCTGATCGAAAGCAGCGGCGACAAGCTGGGCTGGTTCGCCAACGTGCCGCGTGCCTTCTCCCCTGCACAAGGGACCTGGCAGGTTGTGCCGTTCTATCACCTGTTCGGCAGCGAAGAAACCTCCTCCAAAGCCGCGCCGGTTCAAGAGCGTATTCCCCAGGCCTATGTGGCGCTGGCCAAGTCCGAAGCGGACCGTCTGGGTGTCAACGAAGGCGCCTTGCTCAGCCTGAGCGTGGCCGGCCAGACCCTGCGTCTGCCGCTGCGCATCAGCGAGGAACTGGGCGCAGGCCTGGTGGCGCTGCCGTCCGGTCTGGCCGGTATTCCTCCGGCGCTGTTCGGCAAAACCGTTGATGCAGTGCAGGAGGCCGCTCAATGACCTGGTTCACCCCTGAAGTGATCGACTCGATCATCGCTGTCGTCAAGGCCATCGTGGTGCTGCTCGCCGTGGTGGTCTGCGGCGCGCTGCTCAGCTTCGTCGAGCGCCGTCTGCTGGGCTGGTGGCAGGACCGTTACGGGCCGAACCGTGTGGGTCCGTTCGGCATGTTCCAGATTGCTGCCGACATGCTGAAAATGTTCTTTAAAGAGGACTGGAACCCGCCCTTCGTCGACCGGGTGATTTTCACCCTGGCGCCGGTGGTGGCCATGAGCGCGCTGTTGATCGCCTTCTCGGTCATCCCGGTGACCCAGACCTGGGTGGTCGCGGACCTGAACATCGGCCTGCTGTTCTTCTTCGCCATGGCCGGTCTGTCGGTCTATGCGGTGCTGTTCGCCGGTTGGTCATCGAACAACAAGTACGCCCTGCTGGGCAGCTTGCGTGCTTCGGCGCAGACGGTGTCCTACGAAGTGTTCCTCGGCCTGTCGCTGATGGGCATCGTGGTGCAGGTCGGTTCGTTCAACATGGGCGACATCGTCAAGTACCAGGCCGATCACCTGTGGTTCATCATTCCGCAGTTCTTTGGCTTCTGTACCTTCTTCATCGCTGGTGTCGCCGTGACTCACCGTCACCCGTTCGACCAGCCGGAAGCGGAACAGGAACTGGCCGACGGTTACCACATTGAATACGCCGGCATGAAGTGGGGCATGTTCTTCGTCGGTGAGTACATCGGCATCATCCTGATCTCGGCGCTGCTGGTGACCTTGTTCTTCGGCGGCTGGCACGGCCCGTTCGATATCCTGCCGCAACTGTCGTTCATGTGGTTTGCCCTGAAAACCGCGTTCTTCATCATGCTGTTCATCCTGTTGCGTGCTTCGATCCCTCGTCCGCGTTATGACCAGGTGATGGATTTCAGCTGGAAGTTCTGCTTGCCACTGACCCTGATCAATTTGCTGGTGACCGCTGCGGTCGTCCTGGCGGCTCAGTGAGGATTTGACCCATGTTCAAATATATTGGCGACATCGTTAAGGGTACGGGTACCCAGCTGCGCAGCCTGATCATGGTCTTCGGCCATGGCTTCCGTAAGCGTGACACTCTGCAATATCCGGAAGAGCAGGTGTATCTGCCGCCCCGCTACCGTGGCCGCATCGTCCTGACCCGCGACCCCGACGGCGAAGAACGCTGCGTGGCCTGCAACCTGTGCGCCGTGGCCTGCCCGGTGGGTTGCATCTCGCTGCAGAAGGCCGAGACCGACGACGGTCGTTGGTACCCGGAGTTCTTCCGCATCAATTTCTCGCGTTGCATCTTCTGCGGCATGTGTGAGGAAGCTTGCCCGACCACCGCGATCCAGCTGACACCGGATTTCGAGATGGCCGAGTTCAAACGTCAGGATCTCGTGTACGAGAAGGAAGATCTGCTGATCTCCGGCCCCGGCAAGAACCCTGATTACAACTTCTACCGCGTTGCGGGGATGGCCATCGCCGGCAAGCCGAAAGGCGATGCACAGAACGAAGCCCAGCCCATCAACGTCAAGAGCTTGCTGCCTTAAGGAAGAAAGATGGAATTCGCTTTCTATTTCGCATCCGGCATCGCTGTGGTGGCCACCCTTCGGGTGATCACCAACACGAACCCGGTGCACGCCCTGCTCTACCTGATCATTTCGCTGATCGCCGTGGCCATGACCTTCTTCAGCCTCGGCGCGCCGTTCGCCGGTGCCCTTGAAGTCATCGCTTACGCGGGCGCCATCATGGTGCTGTTCGTCTTCGTGGTGATGATGCTGAACCTGGGCCCGGCCTCGGTTCAACAAGAACGCGCCTGGCTCAAACCCGGCATCTGGCTCGGCCCGATTCTGCTGGGCGGCCTGCTGCTGGCGGAGTTGATTTACGTGCTGTTCGCCAACTCCACCGGCGCTTCCATCGGTCACACCACCGTGGACGCCAAGGCGGTCGGCATCAGCCTGTTCGGCCCTTACCTGCTGGTTGTCGAACTCGCCTCGATGCTGCTGCTTGCGGCAGCCGTGACGGCGTTCCATGTCGGCCGCAACGAGGCGAAGGAGTAAAGCCATGAACTCAGCAATCCCTCTGGAACATGGTCTGGCGGTCGCCGGCATCCTGTTCTGCCTCGGCCTGGCGGGCCTGTTGGTACGCCGCAACATTCTGTTCGTGTTGATGAGTCTGGAAATCATGATGAACGCAGCCGCGCTGGCCTTTGTGGTCGCGGGCAGCCGTTGGGCACAGCCTGACGGCCAGATCATGTTCATTCTGGTGATCAGCCTTGCGGCAGCCGAGGCCAGTATTGGTCTGGCGATCCTGCTGCAACTGTATCGCCGCTTCCACACGCTCGATATCGACGCTGCCAGCGAGATGCGCGGATGAACCTACTCTTTCTGACTTTCGTATTCCCCCTGATCGGTTTCCTGCTGCTGTCGTTTTCCCGCGGCAAATGGTCGGAAAACCTTTCAGCCCTGATCGGCGTGGGCTCCATTGGCCTGTCGGCCATCGTGGCCGCTTACGTGATCTGGCAATTCAACGTCTCACCACCGGAAGGCGGTCACCTGACCATGGTGCTGTGGCGCTGGATGTCGGTGGACGGCTTCGAACCCAACTTCGCCCTGTATGTCGATGGCCTGTCCATCACCATGCTGGGTGTGGTGGTCGGCGTCGGCTTCCTCATTCACCTGTTCGCCTCGTGGTACATGCGCGGTGAAGACGGCTACTCGCGCTTCTTCGCCTACACCAACCTGTTCATTGCCAGCATGTTGTTCCTGATCCTGGGCGACAACCTGCTGTTCATCTACTTCGGTTGGGAAGGCGTGGGCCTGTGCTCGTACCTGTTGATCGGTTTCTATTACAGCAACCGCAACAACGGCAACGCGGCCCTGAAAGCCTTCATTGTGACCCGCATCGGCGACGTGTTCATGGCCATCGGCCTGTTCATTCTGTTCCAGCAACTGGGCACGCTGAACATTCAGGAATTGCTGGTTCGCGCACCACAGCACTTCAAGGTCGGCGATTTCTGGATTGTGCTGGCGACGCTGATGCTGCTGGGCGGTGCGGTCGGTAAATCCGCGCAACTGCCGCTGCAAACCTGGCTGGCAGACGCGATGGCCGGTCCTACCCCGGTGTCGGCACTGATCCACGCCGCAACCATGGTAACCGCGGGCGTTTACCTGATTGCCCGGACCCACGGCCTGTTCATCCTGGCGCCGGACATCCTGCATCTGGTTGGCATCGTCGGCGGCGTGACCCTGGTACTGGCGGGTTTCGCCGCACTGGTGCAGACCGACATCAAACGTATCCTCGCCTACTCGACCATGAGCCAGATCGGCTACATGTTCCTGGCGCTGGGTGTGGGTGCATGGGACGGCGCGATTTTCCACCTGATGACCCACGCCTTCTTCAAGGCGCTGCTGTTCCTCGCGTCCGGTGCGGTAATCGTTGCCTGCCACCACGAGCAGAACATCTTCAAGATGGGCGGCCTGTGGAAGAAACTGCCACTGGCCTACGCCAGCTTCATCGTCGGCGGCGCGGCGCTGTCGGCCTTGCCGCTGGTCACGGCGGGCTTCTATTCCAAGGACGAAATCCTCTGGGAAGCCTTCGCCAGCGGTCATCAGTATCTGCTGTACGCAGGTCTGGTCGGCGCGTTCATGACCTCGCTGTACACCTTCCGCCTGATCTTCATCGCCTTCCACGGCGAAGCGAAGACCGAGGCCCACGCCGGCCACGGGATTTCCCACTGGCTGCCGTTGGGTGTGCTGATCGTGCTGTCGACCTTCATCGGCGCCTGGATTCATCCGCCATTGGCCGGCGTGCTGCCGGAAAGCGCGGGCCATGCGGGCGGCGAAGCCAAGCACAGCCTTGAAATCGCCTCGGGCGCCATCGCTCTGGCGGGCATTCTGCTGGCGGCTGTGCTGTTCCTTGGCAAGCGTCGTCTGGCCACGGCCATCGCCAACAGCGGTCCGGGTCGTTTCCTCTCGGCATGGTGGTTTGCGGCATGGGGCTTCGACTGGGTGTATGACGTGCTGTTCGTCAAACCTTACCTGGCGATCAGCCGCCTACTGCGTAGCGATCCGCTCGACCACACCATCGGCCTGATTCCGCGTCTGGTCAAAGCTGGCAACGGCTTGATGACCCGCACCGAAACCGGTCAGCTCCGCTGGTACGCCGCTTCGATCGCCGCAGGTGCCGTACTGGTACTCGGCGCGATTGTGCTGGTCTGATGAGTCGATCTGACATGAACCTTGCGACTTTGCGAAAGGAATTGAGCCCGTCATGATTCTGCCTTGGCTAATCCTGATCCCCTTCATCGGCGGCCTGCTGTGCTGGCAAGGTGAGCGCTTCGGCCCTACCCTGCCGCGCTGGATTGCGCTGTTGACCATGTCTCTCGAGACGATTCTGGGCCTGTGGGTCTGGAGCACCGGTACGTTTACCTATGCTCCGGCTCCGGGCGCCGATCCGACCTGGGCCCTTGAATTCAAGCTCCAGTGGATTCAGCGCTTCGGCATCAGCGTGCACCTGGCCCTCGATGGCCTGTCCCTGCTGATGATTCTGTTGACCGGCCTGCTGGGTATCCTCTCGGTACTTTGCTCGTGGAAAGAGATCCAGCGTAACGTCGGCTTCTTCCACCTGAACCTGATGTGGATCCTGGGCGGTGTCGTCGGCGTGTTCCTCGCCATCGACCTGTTCATGTTCTTCTTCTTCTGGGAAATGATGCTGGTGCCGATGTACTTCCTCATCGCGCTCTGGGGTCACAGCTCGGCAGATGGCAAGAAGACCCGGATCTACGCAGCGACCAAGTTCTTCATCTTCACTCAGGCCAGCGGTCTGATCATGTTGGTGGCGATCCTCGGTCTGGTGCTGGTGCACTTCAACCAGACCGGCGTGATCACCTTCGGTTACGCGGACCTGCTGAAAACCAAGCTGTCCCACGGCACCGAATACATCCTGATGCTGGGCTTCTTCATCGCTTTCGCGGTGAAGCTGCCGATCGTGCCGCTGCACTCCTGGTTGCCTGACGCGCACGCCCAGGCGCCAACCGCAGGTTCCGTGGACCTGGCGGGCATCCTGTTGAAGACCGCTGCGTATGGTCTGCTGCGTTTTGCCCTGCCGCTGTTCCCGAATGCCTCGGCCGAGTTCGCGCCGATCGCCATGGTGCTGGGCCTGATCGGTATCTTCTACGGTGCCTTCCTGGCCTTCGCCCAGACCGACATCAAGCGCCTGATCGCGTTTTCCAGCGTTTCGCACATGGGCTTCGTGCTGATCGGCATCTACTCCGGCAGCCAGCAGGCGCTGCAAGGCGTCGTCGTTCAGATGCTCGCTCACGGCCTGTCGGCTGCTGCGCTGTTTATCCTCAGCGGTCAGTTGTACGAGCGTCTGCACACCCGGGACATGCGTGAAATGGGTGGCCTCTGGAGCAAGATCGCGTACCTGCCGGCCATCAGCCTGTTCTTCGCTGCCGCGTCGCTTGGGCTGCCAGGTACCGGTAACTTCGTCGGTGAATTCCTGATCCTGATCGGCAGCTTTGTCAGCGCGCCGTGGATCACCGCCATTGCCACTTCCGGCCTGGTGTTTGGTTCTGTCTACTCGCTGATCATGATCCACCGCGCCTACTTCGGCCCGGCCAAATCCGACGCGGTCTATAAAGGCATGGACGGTCGGGAATTGATCATGGTGCTGGGTCTGGCGGTGTTGTTGATTCTGCTGGGCGTGTACCCGCAACCGATCCTCGACACCTCCTCGGCGACCATGCATGGCGTGCAGCAATGGCTCGGCACCGCCTTCACTCAACTCGCTTCGGCCCGGTAAGAGCGCTATGGACCTGACGATTCAACACTTTATTGCGCTGGCGCCGCTGCTGATTACCAGTATCACCATTGTGGTGGTGATGCTGGGCATCGCATGGCGTCGCAATCACTCGCAATCATTCCTGCTGACGGTAGCGGGACTCAACCTGGCTCTGCTGTCCATCTACCCGGCGCTGAAAGTTGCGCCACTGGTGGTCACTCCATTGCTGCAAATCGACAGCTTCGCCTGCCTCTACATGGGCATTATCCTGGTGTCGACCCTGGCCTGCGTCACCCTGGCTCACGCCTATCTGGGTGAAGGCAAGGCAGGTTATCCGGGCAACCGCGAAGAGCTTTACCTGCTGATACTGATGGCCGCGGCCGGTGGCTTGGTGCTGGTCGCCGCGCAACACCTGGCGAGCCTGTTCATCGGTCTGGAACTGCTGTCGGTGCCAGTCTACGGTCTGGTGGCTTACGCGTTCTTCAACAAGCGTTCGCTGGAAGGCGGCATCAAGTACATGGTGCTGTCGGCGGCTGGCTCGGCTTTTCTGCTGTTCGGTATGGCGCTGCTCTATGCCGAATCCGGCAGCCTGGGCTTCAGCGAGATCGGCAAGGCCATCGCGGCCACCGGTATGCCAAGCCCGATCGCCAGCCTGGGTCTGGGCATGATGCTGGTGGGTCTGGGCTTCAAACTGTCGCTGGTGCCGTTCCACTTGTGGACACCGGACGTTTACGAAGGCGCCCCTGCCCCGGTAGCGGCGTTCCTCGCCACCGCCAGTAAAGTTGCGGTGTTCGGCGTCCTGGTTCGCCTCTTCCAGATATCTCCGGCGGCCACCAGTGGTGTACTGAGCGACGTGATGTCGGTCATCGCCGTGGCGTCGATCCTGGTGGGTAACCTGCTGGCCCTGACCCAGAACAACCTCAAGCGTCTGCTGGGTTATTCGTCGATCGCGCACTTCGGTTACCTGATGATCGCGATGGTGGCGAGCAAGGGCATGGCGGTCGAGGCGATCAACGTTTATCTGGTCACCTACGTGCTGACCAGCCTGGGCGCGTTCGGAGTGGTCACGTTGATGTCCTCGCCTTACAGCGGCCGCGATGCCGACGCGATGTTTGAATACCGCGGTCTGTTCTGGCGTCGTCCGTACCTGACGGCGGTGTTGACCGTGATGATGCTGTCGCTGGCGGGTATCCCGCTGACGACTGGCTTCATCGGCAAGTTCTACATCATCGCAACAGGCGTCGAAGCGCATCTGTGGTGGCTGACCGGTTCGCTGGTCGTGGGTAGCGCCATCGGCGTGTTCTATTACCTGCGTGTGATGGTGACGTTGTATCTGCAAGACTCGAAGATCCAGCGCCACGACGCCCCGTTCAACTGGGCGCAGCGTGCGGGTGGCGTGATGCTGTTGGGGATTACGCTGTTGGCGTTCTTCCTGGGCGTCTACCCGCAACCGCTGCTGACCCTGGTGGGCCATGCTGGTTTGTGATGGTTGAGTGATGCACAAAAAACCCTGCTCCCGAGCAGGGTTTTTTTATGGCTTTGGATTTTAGAGGATCAAGAGCATCTGCCTAACGGCAGATCGTTTCGCCTTCGGCGACTTACTTTTGAAAAGCACCAAAAGTAAGCAAAAGTGCCTGCTCCTGGTTTGGCCCTTCCTTCGTCAGGGTTCCCTCACTTCGACGACGCTCCGTGGGCCCGCGCCGAACGGACATCCATGTCCTAGCGGCGCTCTCGCGGCATCCATGCCGCTCGGCCCACTTCGCGTCGCCTGCGTTCGGCCTGCACCAAAGTCGCGATGGGCGGTGTCTGAAATTTTTGCGCAGGAAGATCAAGAGCAGATCAAAGGCTTCCCGGCTAAAGCCGGTCCCACTGACCGCATGCACATTCACTGTAGGAGCGCGCTTGCCCGCGATGGCATCCTGTCAGCCACACAGATGCCGCTGACCCACCGCAATTCGCGGGCAAGCGCGCTCCTACAGAGGATCTTCATCACGCCAAGGACTTTCCTCGAACAAGCAGGCCGCAGATGCCGTTGCAGTTGCCGTTGATCTTCCTACGCAGGAATTCCAGACGACACCCATCGCGACTTGGGTGCAGGCTGAACGGAGGTCTTGCGGAGTGGGCCGAGCCGCATGGATGCGGCGAGAGCTGCCCCCCGCCATGGATGGCGGATGGCAGCGGGCCCACGGAGCGAGACCGGAGTGAAGGAACCCTGACGAAGGAAGGGCCAAACCAGGAGCAAGCACCCTTGGTTACTTGGGGTGCTTTTCCAAGTAACTCGCCGAAGGCGAAATGTCTGCCCTTAGGCAGACGCTCTTGATCTTGCAACAACAATCAACCGGGCAATCGAACGGTTTTTTTGTCGCCGGTAAACAACGCCCACGTCGACATAAACAACGCCGCCACCATCGGCCCGATCACAAACCCGTTCAGCCCGAACACCGCCATCCCGCCCAACGTCGAAATCAGAATCAGGTAATCGGGCATTCGCGTGTCTTTGCCCACCAGGATCGGACGCAACACGTTATCCACCAGCCCGATCACAAACACCCCGAACAGCCCCAACACCACGCCCTGCCAGATCATCCCGCTGAGCAGGAAATACAGCGCAACCGGCGCCCAGACGATACCCGCCCCCACTGCCGGCAGCAGCGACAGAAAAGCCATCATCACTGCCCAGAGCAAAGCGCTCGGGATATCCAGTGCCCAGAAAATAAACCCGCCCAACGCGCCTTGAGTCACCGCCACCACAATATTGCCCTTCACCGTCGCGCGAACCACACGGGTGAACTTCAACTGCAAGCGCCGTTTCTGAGGCTCGGCCAGCGGAATCGCGATGCGGATCTTGCGGGTGAGCTCCTGGCCGTCACGCAGGAAAAAGAACAGCAAGTACAGCATGATGAAAAAACTGACGACGAAGTCGAACGTGCCCTGCCCAAAGCTGAACGCCTGGGTGGCCAAGTAGTTGCTGCCCTGCATCGCGCTTTTGGCGATCTTGTCGCGCAGACCGTTGAAATCTCCCATGCCCAGACGATCAAGCCAATGCTGCACATAGGGCGGCAATAGAACTTTGAATTCAGCCAGGTACTTGGCGATGTCGAGCTGACCACTTTCCACATTCTTGTAAAGCGTCGCCCCTTCCTGAACCATCAACGCCGCGATGACAATCACCGGCAGAATCGCGATGACCAGACAGATCATGAGCGTGCAAAGGGACGTCAGGTTGCGCTGCCAGCCGAAGCGGGCCAGCAGACGGCGTTGCAGTGGCGCGAAGATGATGCCGAGGATCACCGCCCAGAACACCGCGCCGTAGAACGGCAGCAGAATCCAGATGAACGCGATGGTGACCAGCACCAGTAGCAGCAATAGGGTTTTATTTTGCAGCGCGGTTTCGTTCATGTTTCTTCCATGTCATTAAGCCGCGTCGAGCACACGGCCTGATGCTTAGTCCGTCAATCACCGCAGGAGTGCCGCGCCTGATGTGCAGGGCAGATGGAAGAGGCGCAAGCGGCGGGCCCTGCGCAAGACCCGCCATTCAAGACTAGATCCTGAACTGCCGGACCAACTGGCCGAGGCGCTGATTCAGCTCCGTGAGGTTGCGCGACGTGGAGGCGCTGTGGCGGGTTTCATCGGCCACGCTTTCGACCGCCACGGCGATCTGATGGACGCTGCGATTAATCTCTTCCGCGACGGCCGTCTGCTCTTCTGCGGCGCTGGCAATCTGCGCGTTCATCGCGTTGATCGTGCCGATCAGTTGACCGATGGTGTCCAGCGACGCGCCAGCTTCGTTGGCGCGAGCGGAAGTCCCGTCGCCGGCCTCGCTCGAACGTTTCATCGCCTGCACCGCGCCTTGGGTGCCCTGCTGCAAGCGGTCGATCATGCCTTGAATTTCCTGGGTGCTTTGCTGCGTGCGGCTGGCCAGCGCACGCACCTCATCCGCCACCACTGCGAACCCGCGACCCGCTTCCCCGGCACGCGCAGCTTCGATAGCGGCGTTGAGTGCCAGCAGGTTGGTTTGATCGGCGATGGAACGAATCACCCCGAGCACGCCGACGATGGACGACACGTCATTCTGCAGGCTGTCCAGTGAAGTTCCGCTGTCACGGATGTCGTTCACCAGCGCGTGAATCTGCTGGATGCTGCCGTCGACCACACGCTTGGCGGCCTGACCTTCGGCATCGGTCTGCTGCGCGGCGACCGAGGCACCTTGCGCGCTTTTCGCGACTTCCTGCGCCGCCGCGGACATCTGATTGATTGCCGTAGCGACCTGGTCAGTCTCGTGGCGCTGACGCTCCATTGCCTGCTCAGAGCGCTGCGCCTGGTCGGTCACTTCACCCACCAGGCCAGTCAGCTGTGAGGTCATCTCGGCGATCTGCCGGACCAGCCCGTGGATCTTCTCGACGAAGCGGTTAAACGACCCGGCCAGATCGCCCAGTTCGTCCTGGGAGGTCACCGCCAGACGCTGGGTCAGATCACCTTCACCGGCAGCGATGTCGTCAAGGTTGGCTTTCATCAGGCGCAACGGCCGCAGGATACCGCCCGCAATCCAGAAGCCCACCGCCGCGATGATCACCAATACCAGCAGGGTGATGCCGATGATGCTGACAAGCATGTTCTGCCGGCGCTCGGAGACATTCTTCTGCAGCTCCATGACTTTGGCATCGATGTTGTCCAGGTTGATCGACGACCCGAAAGCCATGTCCCATTTCGGCAGGTATTCGGTGTAACCCAGTTTGGGCACCAGCTCGCTTGAACCGGGCAGCGCGGAGGAATACTCCAGGTAATGAGTACCCGCTTTTGCCACGTCAACGAGGCCGGCATTGACGAAAACGCCTTTTGGATCACGGGCGTCCTTGAAGCTCTTGCCGATGCCGTCCGGACTGTTGCCCTTGAACAGCCGCACCGCCTGAGAGTCGTAGCCGAAGAAGTACCCGTCCTTGGCGTAGTTGACCTGAGAGAGCATTTTGATGACTTGCGCGCGGGCCTCCATGTCGCCCGGGGCCGAGGCGTCATACAGCGGTTTGATGGTGCCCAGCGCGACAGCCACGTAACTTTGCAACGTGGCTTTGGCCTCCGCGAGCAGGTGCTGGCGGGTTTCCTCGACTTCGCGCTTGCCCTGTTCACGCAGCATGATGACGGTGCTGGCGCTGATGATCAGTGCGAACACCAACACCGGGAGCACCGCGAGCGAAAGTACCTTGGCTTTGAGATTTAGCCGCATAGCAGTCATGACCCTTTGTTTTTGTGCGTTGAGCCGTCGGGATTCCTTTACGGTTAACGGCCCGGCGCACGAAAAGTTGAGGTCACGAGAGTTGACGGGTGCTTTCGGTCCCCGGCAGTTGCGGGCTGAGTCGCTCGGGCAGGTCAATACGCACTTGCAGCCCGCCCATGGGGCTGTCCAGCAACTGAATGCGCCCGCCCCACGCCTCGACGATGTCCTTGACGATGCCGAGGCCCAGACCGTGGCCGGTCACCTGCTCGTCCAGACGATTGCCACGGCCAATCACTTCATCGCGATGGTGCACAGGGATGCCCGGACCATCGTCGTCAATCAACAGGCAGTAGCCGTCAGCGCCTTTTGCAATGGTCAGGCTAACGTGGCTGTCGGCCCACTTGCAGGCGTTGTCCATGACGTTGCCGAGCAATTCGAGGATGTCCTCACGGTCCCACGGCAGAAACAGACCCGCACCGATTTCACTGCTGAGCTCAAGGTGCTCGCCATGAATCATCCGCAATGTGGAGAACAGCCCGGGTATCTCCGCAGCGCAATCAAACCGCGCGCCCGGCAAAGCATCGCCTGACAACCGCGCACGATTAAGCTCACGCTCAAGACGCTGCTGAATGTGATGCAATTGATCGCGCAGGGTCTCGCGCACGTGCGGGTGGCCCGCGAGCTTGTCACCTTCGGCCAGACTCATTAGCACGGCCAGCGGCGTCTTCAGCGCGTGGCCCAGGTTGCCAAGGGCATTGCGCGATCGCTTGAGACTGTCCTCGGTGTGAGCCAGCAGATGATTGATCTGCGCGACCAAGGGCTCGAGCTCCACCGGCACTCGCTCATCAAGTTGCGAGCGCTGCCCTTGTTGCAACTGGAAAATCTGTTCTCTGGCCCTTTCCAAGGGGCGCAAGGCGCGGCGAACGGTGACGCGCTGCAACACCAGAATCAAGATCAGGGCCATCAGCCCTAACCCGAGGCCGATGCGCTGGACCAGTGCAAAGCTGTCTCGCACCGGGGTGTAGTCCTGAGCGACGGTGATAGAGATGGTCTGCCCGAACTTGCGGTAGTCGGTGTGCAGCAACAACAGCGATTGATCGGTTTTTTCCAGCGCAAGATCGGCATGCAGGCCGGGCTGCCCGGGGTGCGGCAACTCCAGATCCCACAGCGAGCGCGAGCGCCAATGACCCTGGTCGAAATCAATCCGGAAATAGTGCCCGGAATAGGGTCGCTGGTAGCCGGGCGACAGCCGATGCTCATCAAGCTGCAGGCCGTCCGGGCCGCGTACCAGCGCAACCAGCAGCAGCTCGCTTTCATTGCGCAGGCCGGACTCGAGATAACGCTGCAAGCCGACTTCAAACAACCACAGGCTGGTCTGCGCCAGGACCAGCCCGATAATCAGCAGCACGCTGATCAGGCCCAGGCTCAAGCGTCGCTGAATCGACCTCACTCGCCTGTTCCGGCAAAACGATAGCCCTGCCCGCGCCGCGTCTCGACCACGGCCCGTCCAAGCTTGCGGCGCAAATGATTGACGTGGACCTCGATGACGTTCGAGTCACGTTCGTTCTCCCCATCATAGAGATGTTCGGCCAAGTGGCTCTTGGAGAGAATCTGCCCGGGGTGCAGCATGAAATAACGCAGCAGGCGAAACTCCGCCGCCGTTAGTTGAATGTCTTCCTCCCCGCGACTGACGCACTGGCGCCCTTCATCCAGATGCAGGCCTGCGGCTTCGAGTTTCGGTTGGTTGACCAGACCTCGGACACGGCGAAGCAGCGCCTGGATGCGCAGCTGCAGCTCTTCTGGATGAAAGGGTTTGGTCAGATAGTCGTCGGCGCCGGCCTTGAGGCCCTCGATGCGCTCGGCCCAGGACGCCCGTGCGGTCAGAATAAGGACCGGCGTGGACAACCCGCCGGAGCGCCACTTCTGCAGGACCTCAAGCCCGGGAACGCCCGGCAGACCGAGATCAAGCACGATCAGGTCGTAAGGCTCGGTGGCACCTTGATGAATGGCGTCGCGGCCGTCGGTCAGCCAGTCGATCGCATAGCCCTGCCTGCCCAGCGTACTGATGAGCTCGTCCGCCAGGGGGACGTGATCCTCAACCAATAACAAACGCATCAATCGTCTTCCTTGTCTTGCAACAGGCGGCTGTCACCGGCATCGAATTTCAGCTCGCGCACGACATGATCGGCGGTGAGAAGCTCGATCTCATATACCAGCACACCGTGTTTTTCCTCCAGTTCGGCTTGAAGCAGCTTGGAGCCGGGGTAACGTCCCAGTGCCTGATCGATGAACTGCTCAAGCGGCATAATCACGCCTTTCCTGCGCAACTCGAGTACCTCGTCCTGATTCAGGTCACGAGCCAGGCACGCAACGCTCGAGGCGACCGCACAAGCGGCCACCAGACAGTAAACGAAACGTTTGACGGGACGCTTACTGGCGATCATCAGGTGTCCTGATGGTCTTTGAGGATTTGCCCGCTGACGGCGTCGACTTCAACGTCCCACTCCACACCTTGCGCGTCGCGCAATTCGATCTGGTAAACGTATTTGCCATATTCCTGTTCCAGTTCGGTGTCGGTGATGGTGGATTTCGGATGCTTGGCCAAGACGACGGCGTTAAGTTTTTCAAAGGATTGAATAGTACCTGCATCGCGCAATTTCAGCGCCTCATCCGGACCTAAATCCCGAGCCTGGACATAACCGGCTGTAAGAGTGAGTGCAGTGGCAGCGATAAAGGCAGTCAGGATTTTCATGGTGGATCTCCGTAGGGGTCTGTTTGTTTTCGGGACCCACCTTAAACGGGCGAACTTAATTGAAGCTGAATTTATCTGGCTACGTGCCACTACCCGTTGTGCGTCCAGTGGCTGAAAACGGGGCCCACGATATACTTCGCCCCTGTCCAACTCCGGAGGGGCCATGAGCAACATTCACATCAAATACCCGTCATTGACTATCAAGGCTGGCAGGCGTGCGATGACGCGGATCAGGGAGCAGGGCCTATCTCCGATAGATGTCGGCATCATCCCTGGCGCGGCGGGTGGTCCTAAAGCACTGGGCATTCAGGGCCTGGATCTGGCGCTGTTCGGCGAATGGCTGCCCCGCGCTCAAAGGGAGCGCTCGTTGATTGGCGCTTCCATCGGTTCTTGGCGATTTGCGAGCGCATGCCTGCCGGACCCGGTAGCAGGTATCCAGCGACTTGGGCGCCTGTACAACGAGCAGAGTTTCGCCAAAGGCGTGACGATGGCACGGTCACCCGCAGCTGCGTGACGATGCTCGATGCGCTTCTACAAGCGGATGATGCGCACGTTCTGGCGAATGCCCATTACCGACTCAACGTGATGATCGTCAAAAGTCATGGCTTGCTTGCCCGGGATCATCGGACAGGGCTGAGTCTGGGGCTGGGGGCCGTCATCGCTGATAACCTGCTCGGACGCGCACGCCTGTCGCGGCATTTCGAACGGCTGGTCATGCACGACCCCCGTCTCCTCCCTCCCCTTCTGCCACTGACAGACTTCCCATCCTGCTGCTTGCCACTGGACACATCGAACCTGCGCCAGGCATTGCTGGCGTCAGGCTCCATTCCTATGATCATGGAGGGCGTTGCCGAGATACCTGGTGTCGGCGCAGGGATGTTCCGCGACGGCGGCCTGCTCGACTACCATCTGGACCTTCCATACAGCGGAAGCGACATCGTGCTGTATCCGCACTTCACCGACAAAATCATTCCGGGATGGTTTGACAAGGCACTGCCCTGGCGCAGAGGCGACCAGACTCGGCTTCAAGACGTGGTGCTGCTGGCTCCCTCAAACGCGTACCTGGCTACGCTGCCCTACGGCAAGCTGCCTGATCGAAGCGACTTCAAACGGTTCGTGGGAAGGGATACGGATCGGCAACGCTACTGGCGTACTGCAATGGAAAGCAGTCAGCGGCTGGGGGATGAATTTCTGGAGCTCGTCGACAAGGGCCGTCTCGGTCAACGGCTGGAGCCCTTGGTTTAACGAGGTGGTCAGGTCTGCCTGTCGCTCGCCAAACCATTACTGATAAACTCGGAGCTTGCATTTATCGCGCAAGCGATCGCCACTTCTCAAGGCTTATATCACCGTGGAAATTTTTAAAGAATTTACGTTCGAGTCAGCTCACCGACTCCCTCACGTGCCGGACGGCCACAAGTGCGGGCGTCTGCACGGTCACTCGTTCCGTGTAGCGATCTATCTCCAGGGCGAACCGGATCCGCATACCGGCTGGATTCGCGACTTCTCCGAGATCAAAACCATCTTCAAGCCTCTGTACGAGCGCCTGGACCATAACTACCTGAACGACATCCCAGGCCTCGAGAACCCTACCAGCGAAGTATTGGTGAAGTGGATCTGGAAAGAGTTGAAGCCGCTGCTGCCCGAGTTGTCCGCCATACGGATTCACGAGACATGCACCAGCGGTTGCGTGTATCGCGGTGACTGATCAGCGCTAAATTGAAGACCACCCTACCGGGTGGTTTTTTTTACGAGAAACTTTGTTTTCCGCGCGCAAAAACAAAACCCCATCTGCTTTCGCAGATGGGGTTTTGGAATTTAATCTTGACGATGACCTACTCTCACATGGGGAAACCCCACACTACCATCGGCGATGCATCGTTTCACTGCTGAGTTC
>Ga0101941_1000273_pt1 | contig 109995 bp, 111 predicted proteins | sample DewCreD2012metaG_3_FD_75242 | JGI IMG/M metagenome (GOLD analysis project Ga0101941, IMG submission 75242) | Hot spring sediment bacterial and archeal communities from British Columbia, Canada, to study Microbial Dark Matter (Phase II) - Dewar... ... | reverse complement strand
GCCGGGGCGCCCGCAAACCCCGGTCCCGCAGGTCCCGCAGCACCCGGCTCCACGTCTCCACCGACTCCCGGGCCCCCGGAGTAACGCTCACCACCACCTTCCGGCCGTCCACGCACCCCACGATCACCACCAGCACCGCCGCCTTCTCCTTCTCCAGCCCCGCCCGCACATACACCCCGTCCGCCCACACGTACACCGGCTCCAGATCCTCCAGCCGCCGCTTCCGCCAGGCCTCCCACTCCCCCTGCCACTGCTCCTTCTAGCCGGGCAACCGTGCTCGCGGACAGGGGAGCGTCCTCTCCCAAAAGTCCCCGCAGGGCCAGATCGAAGTCCCCCTCCGCCAGCCCGTGCAGGTACAGCTCCGGCAACAGCTCCCCCACCTCCTTGGTCCTCCGGGCAAAGAGCGGCAGGATCCGGCTCACAAAGCGCCCCTCCAGCCCCCGCACCCGGGGACGCCGCAACGTCACCGTCCCCAGGGGCGTGCTCAGCTTGCGAGGCTTCCCGTACCCGTTCCGGTACCCCGGCGCCCCATCCACCTCCGCCCGGCGCTGGTACCGAGCCCGCCCCAAAAGCTCCGTCACCTCCGCCTCCAGGGCCCACTGGACCAGCTCCTGCATCCGCTCCCGAAGCCAGGTGTGCAGCGTCTCCCAGGTGGGGATTGACGGCGTACCCTGGGATGTGGTGCGCTCGTACATGGCGGTGTTCTCCCTCCTCGGGCCCATAGCCCGTCGGTTTTTCTCTCACCAGGAGGGTACACCGCCCTCGCTGTTTCCACACCCCTCGAGGGTACCTCCGACTGGTGTTCGCCCCGACAACTCGCGGAACCTGACCTCCAGGGTCTCGTCACCGAGCTCCCGAGGCATTTCTCCGACATCCTCGGCCTGGTGCACCTCCAGGGGGAAGGGTTCCTGGTCCTCCGGGGCGGGAAAATCGACCCGGGAGCGGTTCCCGGTGGTGGAGTTCGGGCTACGGCCGCGCGGGTGTATGCGCGGCTGTGGGCGGAGCTCTTTCATCGGACAGCCGGTGGGGACGCATGATCTGTTCATCGCGGGCGTCTGGCACCAGGTGTCTGAACGCCTCTGGCGTGGACCGAGCAAAACTTCCGCGCCGCCCGGCCCTTGGGCTGCGCACGCTGCGTTCCCTGTAGCCCCGAGAACCGCGGAGGGCTTTGTCAGAGGGGTGAGCCCGGTCCCTGCAGCCTCCCTGGGACCTCCTCGGGCAGAAGCCCCAAGACCCGGAACTCCTTTTCCCGGGACCGCACGCCTCTCACCAGTTCCACCCGCGACGCCGCCACCCCTAGGACGGAGGCCAGCAGCCGCCGCGCGGCCTCGTTGGCCTCTCCCCCCACAGGCGCTGCCTTCACCCGGACCAGCAGGCTGTCCCCCCGCACGCCCACCTCGTCCCTGCCGCTGCGGGGCTGCACCCGCACCCGCAGCACGCAACCGCCTTCGCTAGCCCTCGCCCAACCCGGCAACTCCGTCCCTCCGCGGCCTCCCCTCAGGGCCTGGGGGAGGGGAAGTGCTTGCGGACGAACCCCTGGAAGGCCAGCCCCGTGGCGCGTAGTCTGCCGGTCGGGTCTACGAGGCCCCGGGCCTGCGGCCCGTCCATGGCGAACCACACCGCCACGGGCAGGCCAGACTTCACCACTTGCTCCATGACTGCCACGGTCTGCGCAGGGTCGTCCGTCCGCTGTCCCATTTCGTTGGAGACCGCGGGGAGCCCTGTCTGCGACCGGAGGGAGTCCACCACCTCCCGAAGGGCCTCCGGGTCTGACTCGTACCAGTGGAAGTTTACGAAGTCCGCGCCGGCCGCGCGGTAGGACCTCAGCAGCCGTCGTCCGCGGTCCACCTGCACAGCAGCCTGCCCCGAGTCCACCAGACGCCTCTCCGGCCCCGGGAACACCCGGCGGGCGAAGTCCTCGGCCCGCCCCAGCTGTCCCAGGTCGCGGTAGTGAAAATACGTGAGCAGGGCCGTGAGCCGGCTCACCAGTCCTCCGTTGGTACAGCGCACCCCGTGGGCGTGCGCAGCCCGACAGGCCACCTGCAGCTGGGACGCGTATTCCTCAGGACTGCCCGCGTAGAACAGGGACGCGGAGTTTTCCTCGTTCTCCACCACCAGCAGGGCGGGGCGGTAGCGCGTGACCACGGCCTCCACGGTGCGACGGTACGACCCCAGGTCCGTGGGAGGGTGCGCCGGCTCGCGGGGCTGGTGGGTGTGGCGGACGGTGAGCACCAGCTCGAAGCCCGCCCTCTGAAACCGGCCACACGTGGGGCAGGACGGCTCAGGCTGCGCGGTGAGTACGGCCTGTGGCCGCACGAACCGTGCCCCCAGCACCTTCGCCACCTCCACTCCCTGCTCGCTCTCCGCCAGCCGCGGCGGGAGCATCACGCCGAAGGGATTAGAGAGGCCCGCTGGCGCAAGGACCGCCGCGGGAGCTCGCCCGAGGACCGCCGCCACCACAGCCGCGGCAACCCACGCGGACAGCCTCCCTCGGACGGCTCTGTCCTTCACGCACTCATTGACGCCCCAGGTCCGGGAAAGGTTTAGCCAGTAACCTTCGCCCAGGCACACCGGATCCGGTCCCGGGGCTGGGTGTACTTCGCGGGCCCGCCTTCGGGTCGGCCATCGTTTCGCGCTGTCCGAAGAAGCAGGGAGGTGGGGGAGCTGTTACCGGAGCTGTGGCGGAGGGGGACTTTGACCTGGCCCTGCCGGGGCTCTTTGGGGAGGACGCTCCCCTGTCGGCGAGCACAGGCCCGGCTGAGGGAGCCCTCAGCGCGGGGGCGTCTGACCAATGCCAGGTAGATTCGCGAGAAGCAGTCGGACCTGGGCGTCCGGCCTGCGCCCCGACGCCCGCCGAAACAGGATCACGGACGGCCTGCTGGTTCTGCGATGAGCCAGCAACAGCCCGAAATCCGTATCCGCCGATACGAGGACCCGGTCCTCCCGGGCTGCGCGGTCGAAGATCTCCGGATCCTCGGCTGCCTGCATCCCGTACTCACGGACGTGCACCGCATCATGCCCAGCCTGGCGGAGCCCTTCCGCGACCCGCGGCGAAAGGGCGTTGTCTACCAGGAACTTCACGGTACCGTGAGAGGCAGCTCACGCTCCCGCACAGCCTCTGCCGCGTAGCGTAGCGCCTCGCGGATGTCTTCCGGTGCCAGGTCGGGATACGCCGCAAGGATCTCCTCCTCTGTCATCCCGTCGGCGACCATGCTCACCACGGTCGCAACCGGAATCCGCAGTCCTCGAATGCACGGCACACCGCCCATTTGGTGGGGATTTACGGTGATCCGCGTAAACTTCATCGCCCAGCCCTCCTGTCTCCCAAGCCGGTCTCAGCTCGTCTGACACACGCCCAATCGGTCTTGCTTTCCGTCGAGCATCCCGACCAGCTCGTCTGCCGAGTGAATTCTACCGACGGGTGTTCGCCCCAAGCAAGACGGCCAGACCCTGCGCGGTTCATCGGCGCTTCAGCGCACCACAGCATGCCTCGCGCCGGCCTTGTTGCTCAGGCTCCACCTTGCATACGTGGCACCCGACAAGTGTCTGACGGTATGGGTCGAACTCCGCCTGCGAGCTCTCCCGTCTACGGTGGTCAAGGCGGGACTCCGCCGAGGCACGCCACCGTCCGCCTCCACCGTCGGGCCCGGGCGGCGGCGACCTTACGGGAAAAGCTGCTCGCCGGTGTCCGCGTCGAACACCGTGATGGCCATGGTGGGGCAGCCCTCCGCGGCCTCCAGCACCGTCTCCAGGGGGTCGCCTGCAGGGTCCAGGACCGCGGACTGGCCCTGTTCGTTCAGGGCAAAGGTGCGCGCAGCGGTGAGGACGCAGATGCTGCTGCCCACGCACCGGTGGTAGTCCACCTCAATGCGCAACCGCCGCACGCCTACCACTCCACGTGTAGCTCTGCCAGGGCACGCGACACGATGGTCGGGTGGTACTCCAGCTCGTCGCTCGCCAGGCGCATGTGGGGGAAGCGCTGCACCAGAGCCGCGAACGCCTCTTGCCCCTCCAGCCGCGCCAGGGGTGCCCCCAGGCACACGTGGATCCCGTGCCCGAAGGCCACATGGGGGTTGGGGTTGCGGGTGATGTCCACCCGGTCGGGGTCGGGGAACTTCTCCGGGTCTCGGTTTGCGGACGCCAACACCAGCAGCATGCGGTCGCCCGCCCGCACGGTCTTCCCGCCCAGCTCCACGTCCACCTTGGCCCACCGGAAGGTGGCCTTCACCGGCCCGTCGTAGCGCAGCAACTCCTCCGTCGCGGACCGGTTCAAGGAGGGATCGTGACGCAGCAGCTCCCACTGGTCCCGGTGCTGCAGTAGCGCCAGCAGGCCGTTGGCCAGCAGGTTCGTGGTGGTCTCGTGCCCGGCGAACAACAGGACCGTGCAAGTGGCCAGCAGCTCGTCGTGGCTCAGTAGGTCACCGCGCTCTTCCGCCTGCACCAGGGCCGAGACGAGGTCGTCCCGGGGATTCCGGCGTCGGTCGTGGATCAAGGGCTCGAAGTACTCCAAAAGCTTCACGAGCCCCGCCTGGGACCGCTCCCGCCGGGTGGGGTCGTCCGCCCGGATGAAGAAGATCCGGGACGTCTCGTCGGACCATTCCTTCACCGCCTCCCGGTCTTCCGGGGGCACGCCCAGGTACTCGGAGATGACGATCACCGGCAGGTGGAAGGCGAACTCCCGCACGAACTCCATGTGGCCGCGGCCTTCCACTGCGTCCAGGAGCTCGTGCACGATCTGGCGGACCCGGGGCCGCAGGCGCTCCACGCTGGTCGGGGTGAAGGCCTTGTTCACCAGCATCCGCACCCGGGTGTGGTACGGCGGGTCGGTGAACACCAGCCACTTGGAGAAGTACTTGATGAGAACGTGCAGTCGTTCCCGGTCGTGCTCTGTGAGTTCCTGCTGGAAGTGCGCCATGCGGTCGCTGGACAGGCGCTCGGGGTCCCGGAAGGCGCGCACGACGTCGTCGTAACGCGTCACGAGCCACCCGCCCCACCGGTCGTTCCAGTGGACGGGGTCAGTTTCCCGCAAGCGGGCGAAGTACCCGTATGGGTCGCGTACCACGTCGGGCGCGAGCAGATCGTCCTGGACCAGCACCCCGATCCCCTCCCTCCGGGGCCGTCGCCCCTGCCATTGTAAGTCCAGCGGTGAAGGGCTGCGCTACCGGAAGGCCGTGGGCTGCAGGGTCCCGGGGCCGGCCACCACCGACGGCGACCGCAGCACCGCGGCCGCGAGCCGCACCACCGGGTCGAGGAGGTCCGGCCGGACCTTGTCCGGGGTGTCCTCCGGACTGTGGTAGTTGGGGTCGTCCGGCCGGTGCAGCATGGCCGCCGGCACGCCCGCCCGCTCGAAGGGCACGTGGTCGCTCGCGCCCATGCGGCGGGCCTCGAGCCGGACTCCCAGGCGTCGGGCGGCGTCCAGGGCCGCGTCCACCACCCGCCGGTCGGAGCCCGTGTTGCCCACCAGCAAGCGCGGGCCCACGCCCACCATGTCCAGGTTGAGCATGGCCCGAAGGCCCCGGACCCGCTCGCTGCGCGCGTACGCCTCCGAGCCGAACAGCCCGAGTTCTTCGGCACCGAAGGCCACCACCTCCACGGTCCACGGCGGCGGCTGCGCCCGCAAGAGCCGTGCCGCCTCCAGGGCCGCGCCGACTCCGCTGGCGTTGTCGTTCGCGCCAGGGCTCCCCTCCACGGAGTCCACGTGCGCGCCCAGCAGCACCCGGCCGCCGTCCCGGCCTGCCAGGGTAGCCACTACGTTGTGGGACGTCCGGGTCTCAAGCCGGGTATCCACCACCAGCGACACCAGCACCGGCCCCTGGGCGAGGAGATCCCGCAACCGCAGTCCTTCCTCCCGGGAGATGGTTACCGCGGGGACCGAGGACCGCCGGGTGAGCGTGCCGACGAGCGGGCCGGGCTCGTGGTTGTACACCACCACCGCCCGGGCCCCGGCTCGGGCCGCGTTCTCCACCTTCTCCAGAAAGGTGATCTCGCCCCGCTGCACCAGGGCTACCCGCCCCTGCACGTCCACCGCCCGGAAGTCGTCCGGCCTCCCCAGGGCCCCGAACACCAGGGGCGCTGCCAAGACGCCCTCCGTGGACGGCGAGTAGACCAGGGCGCGCGGGTTCAGAGCGATCCGGACCGGTGAGGTCACCTCAAGACCGACCTTGAGCGTCTCGAAGTACGGGAAGGGAAAGGCTACCACCTCCACCCGGTAGCCCATCTCCCGCAGGCGGGCGGCCACGTAGTCCACGCCGCGGCGCTCCGCCTCGGTGCCCGCGGGCCGCGGCGCCGCGCCCGCGAGGGCCACCACGTGCGCGTACGCGCGCTCGCCCGCGTCTTCCGCGACGGGCGTGGCCGCCGCCACGGCGGCGGCGAGGAAGAGCCACAGGATCCGCACGGTCCCTCCGGCCGCGAGGCTAGCGGAGATGGGTCAGGAGGATGTGAAGGTCACTCTTCGGCGGCAAAGGCGTCGCGCAGCTGGCGGTAGGTGTCCAGGAGGTGCTGCGGGATGACCTTCACGTCTGCCAGCACGGGCATGAAGTTGGTGTCGCCCACCCAGCGGGGCACCACGTGCACGTGGAGGTGGTCCTCGATGCCGGCGCCCGCCGCCCGGCCCAGGTTCAGCCCGATGTTGAAGGCCTGCGCGCCGAAGGCGCGGCGCAGAGCCCGCACCGACCGACGGACCGCCTCCCAGAGGTCCACCACCTCCTCGCGGGACAGGGCGTCCAGGTCGCCGGTGTGCCGCAGGGGGACGGCCATCACGTGTCCGCTGTTGTACGGGTAGCGGTTGAGCATGACGAAGGCGCTGCCGCCCCGCCACACGATGAGGTTGTCCTCGTCAGAACTCTCCGCGGGCTTCGTGCAGAAGATGCAGCCTTCGGGCTCAGGGCCCTTGATGTAGGCCAGACGCCAGGGCGCCCACAGGTGCTCCACAGCCCGCCTCAGGACGGAGTTCGGCTCCGCGCCGGCAGCAGGCCGAGGCGCGCCAAGGCCTCCGCGGCCGCCGCCTGCTCCGCGTCCTTCTTGGTCCGGCCGCGCCCCTCCCCGAGTACCCGGCCGCCCACCTCCACCACCGCCACGAACGCCTTCGCGTGGTCCGGTCCCTCGGTGGCGGTGATGCGGTAGCGTGGGAGCCTGCGGTCTTTCTGCTGGACGAACTCCTGCAGCTGGCTCTTGAAGTCACCGGGCGCTTCCTCCAGCCCCTCCAGCCGCTCCGCGTACCACCGGCTGACGACCGCGTGCGCCACCCCGTACCCCGAGTCCAAGTACACGGCCCCCACCACGGCCTCCAGCACGTCCGCCAGCATGCTGGCGCGTTCCCGGCCCCCGCCCCGTTCCTCCCCGCGGCCCAGCAGGATGTAGGACCCCAGCTCCAGGGAGCGCGCGATGTCGGCGAGGGTGGGCTCGTTCACCAGGCGCGCCCGCAGGCGGGCCAGGTCGCCCTCGCTGCGGTCGGGAAAGCGGCGGTACAGGTGGTCGCTCACCACCAGGTTCAGCACCGCGTCGCCCAGGAACTCCAGGCGTTCGTAGGTGCCCGCGCGGTCGGTCCCGCCCTCGTGCGCGTACGACCCGTGGGTGAGGGCCAGGTTCAGCAGGCTCAGGTCGCGGAACCGCACGTCCAACCGCGCCTCCAGAGACCGCAGCTGTTCTGCGCGTTCCGGCTCGAGCGCTTGGGGGACCGCAGCGGCTCCCCTGTCCGGCGCGGCCATGGAAGGGGCGTTACGCGTCCTCGAACCTCCGAACCGCGAGGGTGCAGTTGTGGCCGCCGAACCCGAAGGCGTTGGACAGCGCCACCCGTACGGGCGCGGGACGGGCGCGGTTCGGCACGTAGTCCAGGTCGCAGTCGGGGTCGGGGGTCTCGTAGTTGATGGTGGGCGGCAGGACCCCCTCGTGCACGCTGAGGGCGCAGGCGATCAGCTCCACGCCGCCCGCGGCGCCCAGCAGGTGTCCCGTCATGGACTTGGTGGAGCTCACCGCGAGGCGGTACGCGTGGTCCCCGAAGACTCGCTTGATGGCCAGGGTCTCGAACTTGTCGTTGTACGGGGTGCTGGTGCCGTGGGCGTTGATGTAGTCCACCTCTTGCGGGCTCAGCCCCGCGTCCTCCAGGCACCGCGCCATGGACTGCGCCGCGCCGTCGCCCTCCGGGTCCGGCTGCGTGATGTGGTAGGCGTCCGCGCTCATCCCGTAGCCCACCACCTCGCAGTAGATCCGGGCCCCCCGGGCGCGGGCCCGCTCCAGGTCCTCCAGGATCACCACGCCCGCGCCTTCCCCCATCACGAAGCCGTCCCGATCCCGGTCGAAGGGCCGCACGGCCCGCTCCGGCTCGTGGTTGCGCGTGGACATGGCCTTCATGGAGCAGAAGCCGGCGATGGACAGGGCGGTGATGGCCGCCTCGGTACCGCCCGCGATCATGGCGTCCGCGTCGCCCCGCTGGATGATCTTGAAGGCGTCCCCGATGCAGTGGCCTCCCGTGGCGCAGGCGGTCACCACGGACGTGTTGGGACCGCGCGCCCCGAACACGATGCTGACCATCCCCGCGGCCATGTTGCTGATCAGCATGGGGATGAAGAACGGGCTCACGCGGTCCGGGCCCCGTTCCAGGAGCACCCGGTGCTGTTCCTCCCACGTGTTGGCGCCGCCGATCCCCGAACCCAGGACCACCCCCACGCGGTCGCGGTTCTCTGGGGTGATGCGGAAGTCGGCGTCCTCCAGCGCCATGCGGGTGGCGGCGATGGCGAACTGCACGAACCGGTCGTTCCGGCGGGCCTCCTTCCGGTCCATGAAGTCCAGCGGGTCGAAGTCGTGGACCTCGGCGGCGATCTGGGTGGGAAAGGGCGTGGGGTCGAAGGACTGGATGCGCCGGACGCCGCTGCGCCCTTCCAGCAACGCGTTCCAGAACCGGTCCTTCCCGATCCCGATGGGGGTGACGACCCCCACGCCGGTGACAGCGACCCGCCTGCGCTCCCGCAAGGCCCTCGGGCTCCTACCCCTCCTTGGCGGCCTGGAGGTGCTCCTCGATGTACTGCACGGCCTGTCCCACGGTCTGGATCTTCTCCGCTTCCTCGTCCGGGATCTGGATGCCGAACTCCTCCTCCAGCGCCATCACGAGCTCCACCACGTCCAGGGAGTCGGCCCCCAGGTCGTCCACGAAGGACGCACCCTCCGTGACCTCGTCCTCGTCCACCCCCAGCTGCTCCACCACGATCGCCTTCACGCGGTCGAACGTCGACGCCATCTCCGCCTCCTCGCGGCACCCGCCTGGTTTCCCCTACTTCATTACCATACCACCGTCCACGTTCAAGACCTGACCGGTGATGTACGCAGCCTCCTCGCTGCACAGGAACACCACCGCGGGCGCGATCTCCTCCGGGGTCGCGGTGCGGCCGAGGGGGATCTGCGAGGTCAGGAAGCGCCGCTGCTCCTCGTCCAGACCCTCCGTCATCCGGCTGTGGACGTAGCCGGGGGCCACGGCGTTCACGGTGATGTTCCGCGAGGCGACCTCGCGCGCCACGGCCTTGGTGAAGCCCACGATGCCCGCCTTCGCGGCCACGTAGTTGGCCTGGCCCGCGTTCCCCACGAGCCCCACCACGGACGTGACATTCACGATCCGGCCCCACCGGGCGCGGAGCATGTCCCGCAGAGCTTCCCGGGTGCACAGGAACGTCCCGGTGAGGTTCACCTCCAGCACCCGGCGCCAGTCCTCCAGCCGCATGCGGACCACCAGGCCGTCCCGCAGGGCCCCCGCGTTGTTCACCAGGATGTCCACCCGTCCCAGCTGGTCCCGCGCCTCTTGGAAGAAGCGCTCCACCTCCGCTTCGGACGACACGTCCCCGCCCACCACCACCGCCCGGCCGCCCTCGCTGCCGATCTGGTCCGCCACCGCCAGGGCACCGTCCCGGTTGGTCCCGTAGTGCACCGCCACCGCCGCGCCCGCGCGGGCCAGGGCCGCGCAGATGGCGGCACCGATGGCGCCGGACCCGCCGGTGACCAGCGCCACCTTCCCCTTGAGGTCCACCTCACGCACGGCTGCGCTCCTCCTGCGACGCGCCCTCTCCAGCCCAGGCCAGAGAAGCCGCGGTCTTGGCCAGGGAGGCCCGGTCCTCCACGTGGTGGGTGGCCGCCCCGGGGGCGCACCGCTTGACCAGGCCCGAGAGGACCGTGCCCGGACCGAACTCCACAAACGTACCCACCCCGTCGCGCGCCATCCGCGCCACGGACTGCGCCCAGCGCACGGGGCTCGCCACCTGTTCTACCAGCCTCCGCCGGATGTCCGCGGCCCGCACCACGGGTTGCGCGTCCACGTTGGCCACCACGGGCACCGCGGCGTCCCGGATGGGTACGGTCTCCAGCAGCGCGGCCAGCCGTTCCGCCGCGGGCCGCATGAGGCGCGTGTGGAAGGGCGCGGACACTGCCAGCAGCACCGCCCGCCGGGCTCCCGCGGCCTTCGCCCGGCGCACCGCCTCCTCCACCGCAGCGCGGTCTCCGCCCACCACCACCTGGTCCGGGGCGTTGTAGTTCGCGGCCTCGCAGACCCCCAACTCGGAGGCTTCCTCGCACACCCGCTCCACCGCCTCCGCGGGAAGCCCCAGCACCGCGGCCATGGCCACCTCGCGGCCCGCGGTGGCTTCCTGCATGAACAGGCCGCGCTGGCGCACCACCCACACCGCGTCCTCGAACGCGAGGGCACCCGCGCACACCAGGGCGGTGTACTCCCCGAGGCTGAGGCCTGCGACCAACGCAGGCGGAGGGACGTGGCCCCGGGCAGCCTCCAGGCACGCGAGGCTCGTCACCAGGATGGCGGGCTGGGTGTTCTCCGTGCGCTGCAGAGCCTCCTCCGGCCCGGTCCGGCACAGCTCCAGCAGGTCCAGGTCGAGGACCTGCGAAGCGCGGCGGTACAGGTCCGCCGCCTCGGGTACCGCGTCCGCGAGGTCTGTGCCCATGCCCACGTACTGCGCGCCCTGTCCCGGAAACACGTACGCGACCCCACCCACGGCCCTACCCCCAGCGCAGCAGGCACGACGCCCACGTGAGGCCGCCGCCGAAGGCCACCAGGGCCACCAGGTCGCCGTCGCGCACCCGGCCCTCCGCCACGGCCTCGTACAGGGCCACGGGCACCGAGGCGGAGGAGGTGTTCCCGTACCGCTGCACGTTCACGTAGAACTTCTCCATGGGCTGCCCCAGGCGCTCCGCGGCGGACTGGATGATGCGCACGTTGGCCTGGTGGGGGACGAACAGGTCCACCTCGGCCACCGACACGCCCGCGCGCTCGCACACTTCCTCGATGGCCCGGGGGATGATGCGGCTCGCGAACTTGAACACCTCCCGGCCGTTCATGTGGATGTAGTGCTGGCCCCGCTCCACGGTCTCGTACGACGCCGGCAGGCGGCTGCCCCCCGCCGGGAGGGTGAGCAAGGGCCCGCCGCCGCCGTCCGCGCCGAGCCAGAAGGACAGGATTCCCCGCTGGCCGTCCGAGGGCACCACCACCGCGGCACCCGCGGAGTCGCCAAACAACACGCAGGTGGACCGGTCCTTCCAGTTGGTGATCCGGGACAGGGTGTCCGCGCCCACCACCAGCACGCGCTCCGCGAGCCCGGCCACCACCTGGGCGTGCGCGAGGGCGAGCCCGTAGACGAAGCTGCTGCAGGCGGCGGAGACGTCCGCAGCGCCCGCCCGCTTGGCACCGAGCCGCTCCTGCACGAGGCACGCGGTGGCCGGGAAGATCATGTCCGGGCTCGCGGTGCCCACCAGCACCAGGTCCAGCTCCGCGGGGTCCACCCCGGCCTGCTCCAGCGCCTCCTGGGCCGCCTCCACCGCCATGTCCGAGGTGGCTTCCTCGGGGGCTGCCACGCGGCGCTCCTTGATGCCCGTGCGGACGGTGATCCACTCGTCGGTGGTGTCCACCAGCCGTTCCAGCTCCGCGTTCGTCACCACCCGCCGGGGCACGTACCGCCCCAGGCCTGCGATCTTCGAGGACCGGTGCCTCCGCATGTTCCCTCCGTGGTGGCTCGGCGCGCCCCCCGGGCGGCCGGATCTCAGGGCGACGTGGCGTCCGCAGCCTGCCAGGCCGCCAGCCGCGCCATCTCCTGCTGGATCACCTCCGGCAAGCGTTGGCGGACCTCCTCCTGCGCCACACGGATGGCGTTGTACACCGCGTGCGCGTTGGACGAGCCGTGGCCGATCACGCAGACCCCTCGGACCCCCAGGAGCGGAGCGCCCCCGTACTCGGTGTAGTCGATGCGGCGGCGCAGGGCCCGCAGCCGCGGCCGCAGCAGCCACACCGCCACCTTCGCGCGCGGGGAGCGGCGCACCTCCTCCCGGATGATGTGAAACAGGCCCTGGGCCATGCCCTCCCCGAGCTTCAGCAGCACGTTCCCCACAAACCCGTCGCACACGAGCACGTCGCAGGCCCCGAAGAACACCGCCCGCCCCTCCACGTTCCCCACGAAGTTCAGGTCCGTGGCGCGCAGCAGCTCCGCGGTCCGCTGCACGAGCTCGTTGCCCTTCCCCGCCTCCTCCCCGTTGCTCAACAGCCCCACGCGGGGCGAGGGGATCCCCAGAACCCGCTCCGCGTACACGCTGCCCATGAGGGCGAACTGAAGCAGGTGGCGGGGCTTGCAGTCCACGTTAGCGCCCACGTCCACCACCACCAGGCGACCCCGAAGGGTGGGCAGGACCGCCGCGATGGCCGGCCGGTCCACGCCCTCCACCCGCCCCAGGGTGAGCAGGGCCGCGGCCATGGCCGCGCCGGTGTTGCCCGCGCTGAAGAACGCGTCGGCCTGTCCGGCCCGCACCAGCTCTGTGGCCTTCGCGATGGAGTTGTCCGGCTTGCGGCGGAGGGCTGCGGTGGGTGACTCGTCCATCTCCACCGTCTGCGAAGCGTGCACCACGCGGACCCGGTGGTCAGGGATCCGGTGGTGTCGCAAAGCTTCCCGCACTCGGTCGTCCGGCCCCACCAGGAGCACTTCCACCCCCAGCCGTTGCGCCGCGGCCACCGCACCCGCCACGATCTCCCCGGGTGCGTGGTCCCCGCCCATGGCGTCCACCGCGATGCGCATCGGCAGACCTCAGGACGCCCGCTTACGCTCCTCCTGACGGATGACCTGTCGGCCCGCGTACGTGCCGCACGTGGGACACAGGCGGTGGGGCAGGCGTGGTGTCTTGCACTTCGGGCACGGGACCAGGTGGGGGACCGCCGCCTTCTGCAGAGCGCGGCGGCGGGCGACCCGCATGTGCGAGTGACGCCTCGAACGGCTCATGCCTGACCTCCCAGAGCGGTCCTCAGTACTTCCCAGCGGGGATCAGGAGCCCGCTGGGGACAACGACAGGGATTGTGGTTGCGGTCCGCGCCGCAGACCGGGCACAGGCCCGCGCAGTCGGCCCGGCAGAGCGGAGCGTAGGGGATGGCCAGCACCAGGTGCTGGCGAACGATCTCCGCCACGTCCACCTCCGGCCCCTCGAGCGGCATCACCAGCACGCCGTCCTCCACCAGGACCTCCTCGCCAGGCCCCAGCTCGGGGTCCAGCCACTCGTCCAGCTCCGCCACGAGCGGCGCTTCGACGGCCGCCAGACACCGACCGCACACGAGCCGGGCACGGGTGCCCACGCGGCCCGAAAGCCGCAGCCGCGCGCCCTCCGCGCGGACCGTCACCTCTCCCCGGGCGGGCGCCACGAAGGGCACGTCCTCCACACCGGAGTCCACGGCCCACGCCACGGATAGCCGCACCGCGCGGCCCGGGGCGGAACGCACATCCTCCAGCAAGACCTTCATAACAGCACCACGCGCCCGGAAGGCCCCGGGCGCGAGCTCCGGTTGATGATAGGGCTCTGGCACGGTCAAGTCAACGCCGGTCCAGGGGCTCGGACCCGCGCGCCTCCAGGATTTCCTTGCCCTTGCGGATGCTCATCAGGACCCGCAGCACCCCCTGCTCTAGGTCGTCCAGCACCTGCCGCGCGTACTCCTCCGCGCCCCGCCGCGTCTCCTCCGCCTCTTGGTGGGCGCGGGCCAGGATCTCCTCGGCCCGCGTCTGCGCGTGACGGACCACCTCGTGCTCGTCCACCAGCTGGCTCAGCTGCTCCTGCGCCTGGGTCACCACGAGCCGGGCGTGTTCCTGCGCCCGCTGGAGCAGCTCCTCCGCCGCCTGCCGGATGCGGTGCGCCTCCGCCAGCTCCGCGGGGAGCCGCGCCCGCATCATCTGCACCAGGCTCAGGGCTTCGCGCTCGTCCACGATGCGTTTGTCCGTCCACGGCACCGAGCTCCCGCGCGCGATCAGCGCTTCCAGCCGGTCCAGCAGCTCGAACACGCTGTCCATCAGGAACCGCCGAACCGCTCCGCCAGCCTCCGGCGCACCGGGTCCGGGACCAGTCCTTCCACCGACCCGCCGAGCCGCGCGACCTCCTTGATGAGGGTCGAGCTCACGAAGCCGTACTCGGGGCTGGTGGGCAGGAACACCGTCTCCACGGAAGGGGCCAGGCGGCGGTTCACGTGGGCCATCCGCAGCTCGTACTCCAGGTCGCCGCTGCGCAGCCCCTTCACGATGGCCACAGCCCCCCACCGGCGGGCGAACTCCACCGTGAGCCCGCTGAACCCCTCCACCTCGACGCCGTCCAGCTCCGCCACCGACGCCCGCAGGAGTTCCACCCGCTCTTCCAAGGTGAACAGCGGCTGCTTCTGCGACTCCCGGGCCACGCCCACCACAACGCGTTCGAACAGCGCCCGGGCGCGGCGGATCACGTCTACGTGCCCGTTGTGCACGGGGTCAAACGTCCCCGGGTACACCGCCACCGCCACCGGCTTCTCCTCCCTCCACGGGCTCCAGGAACGCCACCTCCGTGTCCCCGTACGCCCGCCGCCAGACCACCCGCAGGCCCTCGGCCTCCACCGACTCTCCCCGGCTGAACTCCGCCACCGCGAGGCCACCCGGGCGCAGCACGCCCGCCTGGACCACCGCCCGCAGGGCGCGCGGCACCCATCCGCTGCGGTAGGGCGGGTCCAGCAGGACCAGGTCGAAGCGGTCGCCCCGCTCCGCGAGCTGGCGCACCGCGCGCAGGACGTCGGAACGCCACACCTCGGCCCGGTCCGCGAACCCCGCGGCCCGTACGTTGGCCCGCAGCAGCTCTGCCGCGCGCGCGTCCCGCTCTACGAAGACCGCCCGCCGGGCACCCCGGCTCAAGGCCTCGATCCCCAACGTCCCGACCCCTGCGAACAGGTCCAGGACCTCCACGTCCACCACGCGAGAGCCCAGGGCGTTGAACACCGCTTCCCGAACCCGGTCTTGGGTGGGCCGCACGCGGTGCCCCCTCGGGCTCCGCAGCCGCTTGCCCTTGGCCTCGCCCGCACCGACCCGCACCTCAGCCCACCGCCAGGAGCGCTCCGGAGTCCGCGTACCGCCGCAGCAGCCGCTCCCGCAGCACCCGGTGCTCGGGCCGGAAGAGGTGCGGGTCCTGCTCCAGCACCCAGGCCGCCGCCTCCCGGGCCTTCTCCAGCAGCGCCACGTCCCGGATGGGGTCTGCCACGCGGAACTCCGGCAGTCCGTGCTGCCGGGTGCCGAAGAACTCCCCGGGCCCCCGGAGCTCCAGGTCCACCTGCGCGATCCGGAACCCGTCGTGGGTACTCACCAGCGCCTCCACCCGCCGGCGCGCTTCCTCGGTCGGCAGCGCTGAGATCAGGATACAGTAGGCGCGGTGGGACGACCGGCCCACACGGCCCCGCAGCTGGTGGAGCTGTGCGAGTCCGAACCGGTCCGCGTCCTCCACCACCATGACCGTGGCGTTCGGCACGTCCACGCCCACCTCGATGACCGGCGTGGCCACGAGGACCTGCACCTCGCCCCGGCGGAACGCCTCCATGACCGCGTCCTTTTCCGCCACCGGCATGCGTCCGTGGAGGAGCCCGACCCGCAGGTCCGGGAACACCTCGCGCCGCAGCCGTTCGTACAGGTCCACCGCCGCCGAGGCGTCCAGCTTGTCGGACTCCTCCACCAGGGGGCACACCACGTACGCCTGACGCCCGGCTTCCACTTCGCGACGCACGAAGGCGTACACGCGGTCCCGGGAGTCTGGATACCGGTGGTACGTGCGGACCGGCTGGCGGCCCGGCGGGAGCTCGTCCAGCACGGACACGTCCAGGTCGCCGTACAGGGTGAGGGCCAGGGTACGCGGGATCGGGGTCGCGGTCATCACCAGCACGTCGGGGTCGTGGCCCTTCTGCCGGAGGGCTGCCCGCTGGGCGACGCCGAACTTGTGCTGCTCGTCCACCACCACGAGGCTCAGGCGGTCGAACACCACGTCCTCCTGCAGCAGGGCGTGGGTGCCCACCACGAGGTCGGCCTCTCCGCGGGCCACCTCGGCCAGGGCTTCCTCTCGCTCCGCCTTCCGCATGCCCCCGACCAGGAGCACCACCCGGACGCCCACGCCCTCCAGGAACCGGCGGAACGTGAGGTAGTGCTGCTCCGCGAGGATCTCCGTGGGCGCCATGACCGCCGCCTGGCCGCCTCCACCCGCACAAACGGCCACCGCGGCCGCGGCGACCACAGTCTTGCCCGACCCCACGTCCCCTTGCAGCAGGCGGTTCATGGGATGCGGGGAGTACAGCTCCTGGCGCACCTGCTCGATGACCCGCTTCTGCGCGCCGGTGAGGCGAAACGGCAGGCTCGCGAGGAAAGCGTCCAGCAGCCCGCCGTCCTCGCGGTAGCGGTGGGGCTTGGTGGACGTCGCCACCAGCCGGCGGCGCAGCAGCAGCGCGGCCTGTAGCTCCAAGAGCTCCGCGAACGCCAGGGTGGTCCGCGCACGCTCCCCCTCCTCCAGCGTGTCCGGAAAGTGGACCGCCCGCAGCGCCGCGGCCACCGGCAGGAGGCCGTAGCGCTCCCGCACCACGGGCGGCAGCGGCTCCGGGACGCGGTCCGCGAAGGCCTCCAGGGCGGACCGGACCGCCCTGCGCAGCAGCCGCGGGGACAGCTCCTCCGTCGCCGGGTGCACCGGCACCACCCGGGCGGTGTGCAGGGTCTCGTCCTCGCCCGCCCGCTCGAACTCCGGCGCCTCGATCTCGATCAGCCCCCGCTCCCTGCGGACCCGGCCCCACAGCACCACCTCCACGCCCGGTGCCAGGACTTTGTCCAGGTGGCGGTGACCCCAGAACTTGGCCACGGCCACCGCGGTGCCGTCGGTCACGTGCACCTCCGTGAGCCGCCTTCGGCTTCGCAGCTGGGGTTCCCGCAGGCGCAGGACCCGGACGCGGAAGGTGGCGGTCTCGCCGTGCGCCGCCTCGTACAGGGTCTTGGTCTGGGAGCGGTCCTCGTACCGCCGGGGCACGTGGTACAGGAGGTCCTCCACCGTGCGGACCCCCAGGCGCTCGAACGCCCGGGCGAGCCGTGGGCCCACGCCCCGCACGTACTGTACGGGCTGCTGCAGGGGGTCTGCGCTGCGCACGGCCATCCCCTTGCCCTGTTCGCGGACGGCGGCCGTTTCCCTGGCGTTGCCGCTCGCGGAGCGGCCGTGTTAGAATGCGCCCGTCGCGGCGGCTCAGGGCGGCCGGCCTGCGGTTCCTAGACGAGAGGGTGACAGCTCATGGCCAGGACGTGCGAGGTGTGCGGCAAGGGGCCGCGCGCCGGTCACAGCGTGTCGTTCAGCAACCGCCACAGCAAGCGCCGCTTCCTGCCGAACCTGCAACGGGTGCGGGCGCTGGTGGACGGGGTACCGCGCAGGGTCGTGGTCTGCACCTCGTGCCTGAAGTCCGGCAAGGTCAAGCGGGCGGTCTAGACCACCCCCGGCCCCGGGCCTTGAGGGCTCTTCCGGGGCGAGCTACGACACCGGCCGCGTACTCCTCAGACGATCCCGCAGGACCCGGAGGGTTTGGACGTCCAGCACGTAGACCTCGCCGCAGAACCGGCAGGTGACCTCGGCCCGCCCTTCTTCCAGTAGGGCGTCCACCTCCTCGGCGCCCAGCAACATCAGCACCCCTTCCACCCGCTCCCGGGAACAGGTGCAGCGGTAGCGCAGCGGGCGCTCTTCCACCACCTGTACACCCAGCTCGCCCGTTGCCACCCGCGCCAGGTCCGCGGACGAAAGCCCCTGCCGGACCAGCTGCGTCACCGGCGGGAGCGCGCGGGCGTGGGCCTCCAAGTAGTCGCGCACGCTGGGGTCGGCGCCCGGCATCACCTGCACGATGAACCCGCCCGCGGCAGAGACCCGGCCGTCCGGCTCCACCATGACGCCCAACGACACCACGGACGGCACCTGCTCGGACTGCGCGAGGTAGTAGGCCAGGTCCTCCGCGATCTCTCCGGAGACGAGCGGCGAGCTCCCGTGGTACGGCCACCGAAGGCCCAGGTCCTTCGTCACGTGCAGGGTCCCGCGGCCCACCGCAGCCCCCACGTCCAGCTTGCGCCGGCGAGCTAGTGGCAGGTGCACGTCGGGGTGCTGCACGTAGCCGCGCACGTCCCCGGAGGCGGTGGTGTCGGTCACGATCCCGCCCAGGGGCCCGTCCCCGAGGATCCGGAGGGTGACCTTCTGCTGGCCCTCCAGGGTGGCGCTCAGAAGCCCGGAGGCCGTCAGGGCGCGGCCCAGCGCCGCCGCGGCCGTGGGCGCGGCACCGTGCCTGCGCCGGGCCTCTTCCACGAGAGAGGTGGTCACCGAGGCGAACACCAACACACCCCGAGGTCCCGTCGCGCGCACCAGCGTCTCCATCCCGTAGCCTCCTAACCCCGTCGCCGTACCCGGATGACGAGGACCTCTCCGTCCCCGACCTCCACCCAGGGCCGGGGCCCGGCGACCTCGTTGCTCACGCCCAGGGTGCTGCCCAGGAGGAGCGTCCCGTCCACTAGGGGAAACCGCAGGCCACCCGTCGTGATTCCCCGGCTCTCCGGCCTGAGGGAGAACAGAGACACCCAGTCGCCCGGCCGCGCGTCCAGCTCGACCCTGCCCCGCACCAGCTGGACTAGGGTCCGGCCGGCCACCAGGCGGAGGTCCACACCGAGCCCAGCCGCATAGTGGGTCAAAAGCAGGTTCGCGAACCCGTGGTCCACGCGCGCGCCGAGCCCTCCCAGCAGGTAGGCGAGGCCGAAGCCACGCCGGGCCACCACGTCCACCGCAAGCTCGCTGTCCGTCTTGTCCTTGTCCACAGGGTAGCGGATCTGCTCCACGCCCCCGGAGGCCAGCCACTGGACCAGGGACGGGTCCAGGGAGTCCCAGTCACCCACCACCACGTGCGGCGTCCAGCCGGCCCGGTGCGCACGGGCCACGCCGCCGTCCGCGCAGACCACGAGGGCCGCGGACCGGTAGCGGCGCGGCAGCGGTCCCCGCCCCGCGGCCACGATGACGGCGAAGGGCCTCATGGCTTCCACGGATGGGATGGTACCCAGTTCGCCGGCGGCAGAGAACCCGGCCTGCCTCGCGTTCCGGCGGTCACGCGCCCTGCGGGGGTTCGGGCACGGCCCGGAGGACCAGCAACGTGAGGATCACGCTCACCACCACCTCCGGCAGCATGTACGAGCCGTTGTACACCGCGGAGTACACCGCGGGGCTCGTGCCCTGTGGTGCGTACTGCGCGAAGAACACCACGCCGCTCAGGAAGTGGGCGACGAACCGGCCCGCGCCTCCCAGCACCACCCCGAGCCAGGGAGTCCCGCGCACCAGGCCCGCGAGGCCGAGGGCGCCGAAGGCCACCGGGTAGTCCAGCAAGAACTGTGCGGGGTGGAGGAACACGGGCTCCAGGAGGAAGTTCACCAGGCCCACCAGCACGCCCACCACCACCCCGGCACGGGCTCCCCAGCGCAGGGCCACGTAGAACACCGGCACCATGCTACCGGCCGTGATGGACCCTCCCTGCGGGAGCTGGTACACCTTCACCATCCCCAGAGCCACGGACAAGGCCACGGCGATGGCTGCCTCCGCCAGCTGTCGGGTGCTCCACCTCATGGACTCACCTCCCGGCCGCGTTCTACGCCCACCCACCGGAACAGCGGGTTGCAGGGGCCGACCCCGCGTCCCAGGGGCAATCCCGTGCGGATGGCCTCCGTGACGAACCCCTTCGCACGGCCTACGGCCTCCCGCACCGTCAGGCCGTGGGCCAGGTACGCGGCGATGGCCGCGGACAGCACGCACCCGGTGCCGTGCGTGTGCCGTGAGGGCACGCGCTCCGCACGCAGCTCCTCGAACTGTTCCCCGTCGTAGAACACGTCCACGGCGTCTCCCGGCAGGTGGCCGCCCTTCACCAGCACCGCGCGGGGGCCCAGGTCGCGCAGGGCCCGGGCCGCCTCCCGCATGCCCTCTCGGTCGCGGATGGCGCGGCCCGCGAGGGTCTCTGCCTCCGGCAGGTTGGGGGTGACCACCAGCGCCAGGGGCAGGATCTGCCGGCGCAGGGCCTCCTGCGCTTCCGGCCGCAGCAAGGGGGCGCCGCTCTTGGCCACCATGACCGGGTCCACCACGAGCTTCTCGATGCGGTGGTGGCGCAGGCGGTCGGCGACGGCCTCGACGATGGGCGCGCTGCTCAGCATGCCCGTCTTGGCCGCGTCCACCCCGATGTCCTCCGCCACCGCGTCGATCTGCGCCGCGACCACCTCGGGCGGGACCTCGTGGACCGTGAACACGCCCGTGGTGTTCTGGGCGGTGACGGCGGTGATCGCGCTCATGCCGAACGCGCCGAGTGCGGAGAAGGTCTTGAGGTCGGCTTGGATCCCCGCACCGCCGCCGGAGTCCGAGCCTGCGATGGTGAGCACCCTCGGCACCGTCACGGCCGTCCACCTCCTCGCGCCCGCAGGGCCAGGTCCACAGCCTGCCGCAGCCTGCGGGTCGCCTCGACCATGTCGTCCGCACCTGCCACCGCGGAGACCACCGCCACGCCCGCAGCCCCCGCGAGGACCACCTGGGCCGCGTTCTCCACGGTGATGCCGCCGATCCCCACCACGGGCACCCGCACCGCCGCCACGATCTTGCGTAAGCCGTCCAGGCCGATCGCCTCCCCCGCGTCCGCCTTGGTCGCCGTGGGGAACACCGGACCCACCCCCAGGTAGTCCGCGCCCTCCTGCTCTGCCCGCCGCGCCTCCTCCACGGTGCCCGCGGAGGCGCCCACGATGCGCTCGGGGCCCAGCAGCCGCCGTGCGTCCGCGACCGGCAGGTCGTCCTCGCCCACGTGCACGCCGTCGGCCCCTGCGGCCAGGGCGACGTCCACGCGGTCGTTCACCACCACCGGTACACCCGCTGGGTTTGCCAGCGCCACCAGCCGGCGCGCCGTGCCCACCAGGGCGCGGCCGGCGCTCTCCTTGTCCCGCAGTTGCAGTGCGGTGGCGCCGCCGGCAACGGCTGCCCGCGCCACGTCCTCGTGGCTGCGTCCGCGGAAGCCCGCGTGGGTGATCACGTACACCCGCAAGTCAAACCGCATCCGCCTGCACCTCCTGGGCCCGGACCCCTGCGCGCAGGTCGCCGGGCTGGACCTGCGCCAGGCGGTCTAGCAGCGCGGCGCGGAAGGTCCCCGGGCCTCGGGCCTCCAGGGACGCCAGCTCGGCGGCGTAGCCGAAGTACGCGAGGCCCGCGGCCGCGGCCACGAGGGGGTCGTCACCCACCGCGACGAAACACGCCACCACCGCGGTGGCCATGCACCCCGAGCCGACCACCTGCTTCAGCATCGGGTGGCCGTTGCCCACCGCCACGAACCGGCTGCTGTCCGTGACCCAGTCCCGGCTGCCGGTCACCGCCGCCACGACCCCGTACGCGCGCGCCACAGCCGCCGCGGCTTCCTCCGGAGGCCCTGGGGCCGCCACCGACTCCACCCCGCGCAGCACGGCTGGCCTGCCGGCCAGGTGGGCCATCTCCGCAGGGTTGGCGCGCACCACGGTCACCCGTAGCTCCCGCAGCAGCCGGCGGGCCGCCTCGCTGCGCATGCGGCTCGTCCCTGCTCCCACCGGGTCCAGGACCACCGGGACGCCCCGTCCGCTGGCCTGGCGCCCTGCAGCCGCCATCGCCGCCAGCCGGTCCCGCGTGGGCGTACCCAGGTTCAGTACGAGGCAGGAAGCCTGCCCAGCTACCTCTTCGACCTCCTCCGGGGCGATGGCCATGACGGGGAGCGCGCCGGTTGCCAGGGTGGCGGCGGCCACGTCGTTCACCGTGACCAGGTTGGTGACGTGGTGCACCAGGGGTTTCTCGAAACGAAGCCTCCGGAGCAGCTCTGCGGCAGCTTCGGGCAGCGAGACCGGCACCCTAGGGCCTCCGGGCCAGCAGCACGTAGAGCAGGAAGCTCAGCCCGAGGCTCGGGAGGGAGCCGCCGAGCCAAGGCAGGTGGCTGCTCAGGGGGAAGGGCAGGCCCACCGCTCCGAACAGCGTCGAGAGCAGTGTCTTCCACCCAGGGATCTCCGTGGGGACGATCCACTGGTACACGACAAAGCCCGCAAGCCAAGAGGCGAACCCGCTCCACCGGGGCGCGCGAGCCTGCGGCCCGTACAGGTCGTCCGGAGTCAGCCGACGTCTGCGTACCACGAAGTAGTCCGCGGCCAGCACCCCGAACAGGGGGACGAAGAACGCGCCGATGAGGAACAGAAAGGACTCGTACTGTACCAGGGGGACGGTGGCTGCCAGTAGGGAGCACACCGCCCCCGTCCCCACCGCCAGCTGTCTGCGGTTGGCCTGCGGCCACAGGTTCTGCAGGGACACCGAGCTGCTGTAGATGTTGGCGAAGGCCTCGTCGGTCTCGTCCACCAGGAGGATGGCCAGGGCCACGGCGCCCGCGGGGATCGCGAGCACTGCGGCCACCAGGTCCTCCGCCCGCAGCGCCAGCATGAACAAGGCTCCCAGGGCGTAGAACCACACGTTGGCCAACGCGTAGCCCACCGCGGTCCCCCAAAAAGCGCCCCGGGTGGTGGTGGCGAACCGCGTGTAGTCCGCGGCGAGGGGGATCCAGGAGACGGGCATGGCCACCACCAGGTCCACCCCCAGCCAGAAGGACAGCTCCCCCGTGCCCGGCCGCCTCCACAGGCTGCCCACGTCGAAGTGCGTCAGCGCGTACCAGGTGAGGTACACCGTGGAGGCCAGGACGAACCACACCGCGTAGCGGCGCAGCCACCGCCGGACGACCACGATGGGACCTCCCACCGCCATCAAGGTGGTCAAGAGGCCGAACACCGCCACCCACGCCACGTAGCTGGAGGTCCCCACGAGCCGCCGGGTGATGGCGTCCGCGCTGGTGGCGATGATGAGGATTTCGAAGGCTCCCCAGCCCACGTTCTGCAGCACGTTCAAGGCGGTGGGCACCACGGAGCCGCAGATCCCCAGGGGAGCCCGCAGGAGGACCATGCTGGGCGCACCGACTTCCGCTCCGATCCACGCGGCCAGCCCCAGGAGGAGGTTGCCCACCACCGCCCCCAGCACCGTCGCCCACAGGGCGTCCCGCAAGCCTAAGCCGGGAACGAGGAGGGCTCCCGCCACCAGCAGCAGCAGGCTCACGCCGAGGTTGAACCACAGGACGAACACCTCCGCCGCGATAAGAGGCCGGCGCTCCGTCGGAACAGGCTCCACGCCCCACTCCGCGGCCAGGGTGGCTTCCCGCACCTGCGCGCTCATCCCACCACCTCCGGGACCTTCGCCCGCGCCAGGGCGTGCAGCACCAGCCACCCGAGCACCGCGCCGGGAACGCTGCTGGCCAGGAACAGGGGCAGCAGGGTCGCCAGGGGGATGGCCTTGCCCATCAAGAAGGGGGCCACCAGGAGGCTTCCCACGGTGGCTCCCACGGGCCCGGTGCCGAGGGGCTCCAGCAGGGCCACCCAGCTCTGTCGCCACGCGCGGTACGCCAGCCCCACCACCAGCGCGCCCGGAATCCCTCCGGGGAACGCCAGGAGGGTGCCCACCCCGAGCAGGTTGCGCAGCACGGCGGCCAGGGTGGCTGCCAGGGCCGCGTACCAGGGACCCAGCACCACGGCCGCCACGGCGTTCGTCATGTGCTGCCAGGGCAGCAGCTTGGCGCCCGCCACGGGGATGGCGCCCGGCACGAAGGACAGGACCACGGGCAGTGCCGCGAACACCGCGGTGAGGACCAGCTTGCGGGTCACGCTCCCCCTCCTCTCCATGCCATGTCCCAGAAGGCGGCTTCGTACTCCGCCACCTGGCGGAAGGCTTGCTCCGCCGTAGCCTGCTCGGAAGGCGAGGCCCACGCCAGGGCGCGCCCGGTGCAGGCCTCCAGCCCGGCCACGTACTGCGCGAAGCCCGGCTGCGTCCAGTGCTCCACGAACTCGCGAAACGCAGGGGCCCCCGGAGACGCGGAGGTCCAGGCGTCCAGGTAGGCCCGCTCACAAGCCCACAGGGCCGTCATCTGCGCGGCGTACGGGAGTTCCCGCAGACCCCGGAGGAAGTCCACGTATGCCCGGCACGTGGGGTGCACGGCGACGTCCAGGGAAAGCCCCCGGGGGCGGGCGTGCTGCTCAAACCAGTCCAGCTCCTCCGCAAGCCCCACCAGCCCCGAGGCCAGGACCCGCTGGTCGGGCCTGGGGGAGGCGGCCAGGACGTACGCCTGCGCTGGCAGAAGTCCCCGCACGAAGTGGTAGTCCTGCACCAGCCACCTCTGGAAAGCCTCCTCCGGCAAGCTCCCGTCCCGCACCCCGTCCAGGAAGGGGTGGCGGGTGGCCCGGCGCCACAGCTCCGGGTGTCGCGCCAGCAGGTCCTCGGGGCTCACGCAGACCTCCAGGCGGCGTCGAAAAATGCGTACTCCAGCTCCATGGCACGCCGGTACAGCTGCTGTAGGCGACTGCGGTCTCCCCCGTACCGGTCCAGGAGGTCTTCCAGGGTCTGGGCCAGCCCTTGGAAGTCCGCGCCCGCGTAGGTGTGGACCCACTCCGCGTACGGGCTTTCCGGATTGAGAAGGGGCAGGAGCTGCGAGCCCAAGTAGGCGTACAGCCGCATGCACGGGGTCTGGGCGGCTACCCCGTGGCCCACGGGCTCCAGGGCTGCGGTGCGGAGCAGGAAGTCCGTGTACGCGGCGGTGGCGGGAGCGGGGACGGGCTGCAGGTCCACGCCCCACCGCTGCGCGTAGCCGCGGTGCAGCCGGAGCTCCTGCAGGGCACCGTCCAGCAGCTCCTTGAACTTCACAAGCCCCTCCTGGTCCGGGGCTTTGGCCAACAGCAGCGCGTAGCCGCGGGCGAAGGCGTCCAGGAAGTACGCGTCCTGGCCCACGTACCACCGGAAGCGCTCCACGGGCAGGTCCCCCGAGGCGATGCCCTGCACGAAGGGGTGCTCCAGGCACGCCTCAGCCAGATCCCGGTTTTGCTGCCACAGGTGCGACGCGACTCCCACGGTAACCTCCACACAAGCACAACCGCCAGGCCCGAGCAGGACCTGGCGGCTTCCGTGGTCTCGCCACTTCCCCACGCCAGCATTACCTGGATCGGGTCTTCGGGGTCTGCGGCATTGGCCTTGTCGGCCGGCCGCACTCTCAGCCCGGCTCCACCGAGCTCCCCCAGGGCTTGCTATGCACTTTGTGCGCGGCCTCGCGACCGCACTCCTATTATCGCACCACCCGCAACCCGTCAACCGCCGGAAGGAGGTGTCCCGCGCGCTCGTTGCGCTGACAGCTCTAGGAAGTAGCGGTGGACTCCAAGGTAGCCGGTGATCTCGGGGTGGAAAGTGGCGCCCAGCAGGCGTCCCTGCTGCACCAGCACCGGAAGCCCCTCGTGACGCGCCAGGACCTGCACCCCCTCCGCTACCCACGTGACCACGGGGGCCCGGATGAAAGCGACTCGGAAGGGGTTGGGGTCCACCCCCGGACACGAGATCTCCACCTCGAAGCTCTCCCGCTGGCGGCCGTACGCGTTCCGCTCCACGGTCACGTCCATGAGGCGCAGCAGCGGCGGTTCCCCACCGGAGGCGCTGCGGGCCATGAGGATGAGACCCGCGCACGTCCCGAACAGCGGCATCCCCTCCTCCGCACGGCGCCGGATGGCCGCATCCAGCCCGCACCGAGCCAGCAGCGTGCCGATGGTGGTGCTCTCCCCACCTGGGATCACGAGCCCTGCGAGGCCCTCCAGCGCTTGGGGGGTACGTACGAGGACCGGCTCCGCACCCGCCTGGCGCAGGGCCTCCACATGCTCCGCCACGTCGCCTTGTAGCGCCACCACACCCACGCGCACCGTCCTCACCTCCGACCCGTGAGTCCTCCGCCCGCAGGAGCGCCGCCCGGACGCCCAGGAGCCCGTCTGAAAGGATGTCGCTCAGACCGGACTGGGGTGGTCTAGCTGCCGCGGGTCTGCAGCAGCTCGGCCTCCGGAAGCCGCCGCACGTCCAGCCCGCGCATGGGCTCCCCAAGACCCTCGCAGGCCCGCGCCACCGCATCGGGGTCGTCGTAGTGCGCCACCGCGTCCACGATGGCCCGGGCCCGCCGTGCCGGGTCTTCCGACTTGAAGATCCCCGAGCCGACGAACACCCCGTCGCAGCCCAGCTGCATCATCATGGCGGCGTCGGCCGGGGTGGCAATCCCGCCCGCGGCGAAGTTCACCACGGGCAACCGTCCCAGCCGGCGAACCTCCAGCACGAGCTCGTACGGCGCCCCGAGCTCCTTGGCCGCGGTCATGAGCTCCTCCTCGGGCAGGGCCTGGAGCCGCCGGATCTCGTCCAGGATCTGGCGCACGTGGCGCACCGCCTCCACCACGTTGCCCGTGCCCGCTTCGCCCTTGCTGCGGATCATGGCCGCGCCCTCGCCGATGCGGCGCAAAGCCTCCCCCAAGTCCCGCGCCCCGCACACGAAGGGCACACGGAAGCGGCGCTTGTCGATGTGGTAGCGCTCGTCCGCGGGGGTCAGGACCTCGCTTTCGTCGATGAAGTCCACCCCCAGGGCCTCCAGCACCTGCGCCTCCACGAAGTGTCCGATGCGGACCTTGGCCATCACGGGGATCGTCACCGCGGCCATGATGGCTTTGATACGGGCGGGGTCCGCCATGCGGGCCACGCCGCCCTCTGCCCGGATGTCCGCGGGCACCCGCTCCAGGGCCATCACCGCCACCGCGCCTGCGTCCTCCGCGACGCGGGCCTGCTCCGGGGTGGTGACGTCCATGATGACCCCGCCCTTCAGCATCTGCGCCAGCCCGCGCTTGACCCGTTCGGTGCCCACTTCCCGCACGCCTACGCACCTCCCCCCGACAGGAGTTCCAGGGCCCGCCAAAGCTCGTCCCTCGGGTAGGCCTCCAGCGGTTCCCTCGAGCAGCCCGCCACGCGCCAGAAGCCCCGTTCGCTGAACCGACCCACTTCGGCCGCGGGGATCCCGGCCCCGCGCAGCGCGGACACAGTGCGCTCGGGGTCGGGGGTGGCCACCAGCAGCGCGCCGCTGCTCACGAGGCCAAGCGGGTCCAGGCCCAGGGCGCCGCAAATGGCCTCGGTCTCTGCACGGACGGGCACGCGGTCCACGTACAGCTCCACGCCCACCCCGGAGGCTTGGGCCATCTCCAGAGTTGCGGCCACCACCCCGCCCTCGGTGGCGTCGTGCATGGCGCGGGCCCCAGCGCGCGCCGCCACCCGCCCTTCTGGCAGCACGCTGATCTCGTCCAAGAAGCGCTGCGCCCGGCGCACCACGTCCGCGCCCAGGCGCTCCTGGAAGTAGTCCTCGAAGTCGGACGCGAGGATGGCGGTGCCCTCCAGCCCCGCCGCTTTCGTCAGCACCAGCGCATCGCCCGGCCGGGCACCCGAGCTGGTGACGAAGCCGTCCTTGCGCGCGCGGCCCACCGCGGTGGTGACCAGCAGCGTGCGGTCGAGCCCCGCGGTGACCTCCGTGTGCCCGCCCACCACCTCCGCGCCGACCTCCGATGCGGTACGCCCCAGGTCCTCCATCAGCTCGGACAGCTCCTCCTCCCCTGCCCCTTCCCGCAGCAGCACATCCACGAGCAGGGCCACCGGCTCGGCTCCAGTGGCTGCCAGGTCGTTGGTGGCCACGTACACGGCGATGCGGCCCAGGTTGCGCCCGGCTCCCGTGATGGGGTCGGTGGTGAGCACGCACACCCACTCGCCGAAGTCCACCACCGCGCAGTCCTCGCCCACCCGCGCCCGCACCAGCACGTCCGGCCGGCGGCCCAGGTGCGGGTACACCAGCCGCTCGAGGAGCTCGGGCGGAACCTTTCCGGCCCGCATCAGCGGGGCGGGACCACGGCGCGGCGCAGGACCGAGTAGCCCGCAAGCCCCACGAGGAGCCCGGCCACCACCTGGGACAGGTTGCCCGGCACCTCCGCGGCGGCCGCGGGACCGATGCCGAGGAAGAAGAACTCGGCCCCGTAGTAGCCCGCCACCATCCACAGGCCGGCCACCGCACACGACACCAGCGCCCGCACAGCCCACGCGGCCCCCGCGTGCTCCGGCCCCCTCAGCACCCGCCAGAACAGCGTCCCGGCGAGCCACCCCTCCACGGCCTTGATGACGAGCGTGAAGGGCGCGAACTGGGTGTAGCCAGCCAGCAGGTCGGCCAGCGCGGATCCCAGTCCACCGGCCACGAGCCCGTAGCCCGGGCCCAGGAGCAGCGATGTGAGGTAGATGGCGGTCTCACCCAGGTTGATGTACCCCTGGGTAGCGGGTACCGGCACCCGTAGCGCCATGGTGGCCACGGTGACCAGGGCGGTCGCGAGCGCACCGGCGGTAAGCTGCCTCGTGTTCAACCCCCAAACCTCCTGCGGTCTCTGGCCCCCAAGGGTAAGGAGCCAGGTGGCTTGTGAGAACAGCCACAAGCGCGCAAAATCAGAATGCCACTTATGGAGCTGAGCGTGGCCGTCAGCGGACGCCTGCGGTCCAAGGACCTGGCCCAACAGATCCGGGCCGCAATCCTGGAGGGCAGGCTGCGGCGTGGCTCGCGGCTTCCGTCTTCCCGCGCCCTCGCGGAGTCCCTGGGCGTGTCGCGCACTCTGGTGAGCGCGGTCTACGAGGAGCTGGTCGGCGAGGGCTACCTGGAGGCGCGCAGAGGCTCCGGCACGTACGTGGCGGCGGACCTTCCGGACCTGAGGCCTTCGGCCGGGCAGACGTCCCGACCGCCCGCGTGGACCCCCCGGTGGCAGGGCGAGCCACCGTCGCGCCCGAGTTCCCGAGACGTGGACTTCACCCTGGACCGCCAGGTCGTGGAAGCCGTGAGCGCCCGCAGCTGGGCGCGCATGTGGCGCTTTCTCGCGCGCCAGAAGCCCCCTGTGGACCTCGGCCCGCCGGAGGGCGATCCGGAGCTGCGGGAGGCCATCGCAGACTACCTGCGCCGGGCCCGCGGGCTTCGGTGCGGGCCCGAGGACGTGGTGGTCACCTCCGGCGCGGTGCGCGCCCTGGAGCTCGTGGCCCGCGCCCTCGTACCCCTCGGCGAGGCCGTGGCGGTGGAGGAGCCAGGTTACCCGGCGGCCCGGCGGGTCCTCCAGGATCGCGGCGCGCGGCTCGTCCCTGTGCCGGTGGACGAGGACGGGCTGCGCGTGGACCGCCTCCGGGCAGCTGGGGGCGTCCGCCTGGCTTACGTGACGCCGTCGCACCAGTATCCCCTGGGCGTGCGGATGTCGGTGTCGCGGCGGATCGCACTGTTGGAGTGGGCGGCCTGGCGCGACGCCGTGGTCGTGGAGGACGACTACGACAGCGAGTTGCGCTTCGACGGGCCGCCGCTTCCCGCCCTCGCAGGCCTGGACGGCTCCGGCCGCGTGGTGTACGTGGGCACCTTCTCCAAGGTGCTGGCGCCCGGCCTGCGGGTCGGCTACGCCGTCGCGCCGCGGTGGCTGCGCGAACGGCTCGTGCAGCTGCGCGAGGCGTCGGGCGACCGAGCTCCGTGGCCGGTGCAGCGGGCGCTGGCGGCGTTCCTGGCGAGCGGGGACTTCGACCGGCACGTGCGCAGGGTGCGCCGCCGGTACGCCGAGCGCCGCGCGGCCCTGCGGGAGGTCCTGGGCAGCCTGGACGGCCTCGCGCGGCTGCGTGGGATGGAGGCGGGCCTGCACGCGTTCCTAGAGCTGGCCCCGGGCCTGGACGAAGGGGAGCTCGCCAAGTGTGCCCGGGAGCGCGGGGTGTGGGTGAGCGTGCTGCGGCCCTACTACCTCGGGCTACCGGACCGGAGCGGGTGGCTCCTGGCCTACGGTGGCCTCCCTGCGGACACCGTGCGGCACGGCGCGTCGGTGCTCTCCGAGGTGCTGCGGGAGGCGGCGAGGGGCTCCAGGCCGGTCGCCGCCGCGGCGAGGGCCCTGCGGTGAACGTGACGTTCCTCCTGCTCTCGCTGGACGGCAACACGCCGGCGCAGGTGGCGCGGGAGGCGCAGCAGGTGCCCGGGGTGGTGGAGGTGTACGCCACCGTGGGCGAGTACGACGTGGTGGTGGTGGCGCGCACGCAAGGGACGCGTCAGATCCCGGAGCTGGCCGACCGGCTGCGGAAGATCCACGGCGTGGTGAAGGTCACCTGCTGTGTCGCGGTGTGACCGGCCGACGCCACGGCGTCAAACCCTCACCTTCGGCGTCACCACGGTCATCTCGTCCAGGATCCGTTGGGCGACCTCGAGGGCCTCCAGGCCCGCCTCCCCGGGCACTCGGGGCACCTCTTCCCCCCGCACACACGCGAGGAAGTGCTTGAGCTCCGCCCGCAGCGGCTCCTCGTGGCGCACCGGAAGCTCCTCCCACGCCTCTCCCGACCGCACCACCATCAGCTCCCGCAGGTAGTTGAGGTAGACCGACCCCTCCGCGGTGGTCACCTCGATCTCCGCAGCCTTCACCGGAGAAACACGGCTCGCCATGAGGCTCGCCACGCACCCGTCCTCCAGCACGAGGTGGGCCACGGCCAAGTCTTCGTCCTCCCCGTGAAGCCGCGCGCCGATCCCCGTCACCCGCCGCACGTGGGAACCCGACAGGGACAGGACGATGTCGATGTCGTGGATCATGAGGTCCATGACCACGCCCACGTCCATGGCCCGGCCCGGCTGGTAGGGCCGCACCCGCCTGGCCTGGACGAACAGCGGCTCCCGTGCGCGGCGCAGCAGCTCCTCCACGGAAGGCTTGAAGCGCTCCACGTGGCCCACGAGCAGCACCCGGCCCGTCCGGCGAGCGATCCGGACCAGCTCCCGGCCCTCTTCCACGCGGGCGGTGAGGGGCTTCTCCACCAGCACGTGCACGCCCGCCTCCAACAGGTCGCGGGCGATGGCGTAGTGGTGGACGGTAGGCGCCACCACGCTCACCGCGTCCGCCCGGCCCACCAGCTGCCGGTGGTCCAAGTAGCCGGGCACCTGGTAGCGGGCGCTGAACTCCGCCACCTCCTCGGCGTTCGGAGACACCACGCCCACCAGCTGCGCCTGCGGGAGGTGGTGGTAGATGCGGACGTGGTGCCGTCCCCACTTCCCCAGGCCCACCACCGCCACGCGCACCCGGTCCATGGTCTTCAACCCCGCGCGGGCGCCCGCACGGCGAACTCCCGCACCGCGTCCACGATCCGCACCAGGTCGCCCTCCCGCAGGGCCGGGTGCACGGGCAGGGAGAGGACCTCCCGGCTCGCCTGGGTGGCGTGAGGCCACGGTCCGCCGTCCAACTCCATGGCCCGGTAGGGGCCGGTGTGGGGCACCGGCTCGGGGTAGTACACGCGCGTCTGCACACCGCACGCCGCCAGGTGCTGCTGCAGAGCGTCCCGCTGGCGCTGGCCGGCCCGCACCCGGACCGTGTACTGGTGGTACACGTGGTAGGAATCCGCGGGCTCTTCCGGAGGTTCCACGCCCGGAAGGTCCCGCAGGCCCTCGGTCAGGAACGCGGCGTTCCTGCGCCGGGCGGCATTGCGCTCGTCGAGAGAGCGCAGCTGCGAGAGCCCGAGGGCTGCGGACAGGTTCGTCATGCGGTAGTTGTGGCCCACGAGCTCGTACCGGTACGGATCGCTCTGCCCCTGGTGCACCAGCAGGCGCACCCGGCGCGCCAGCTCCGGGTCCCGGGTGACCACCATGCCACCCTCGCCCGTGGTCATGTTCTTGGTGGGGTAGAAGCTGAAGACCGCCGCCGCCCCGAAGCCGCCGACCCGCCGGCCGTGCCACGCGGCGCCGTGCGCCTGCGCCGCGTCTTCCACCAACCACACGCCCCGCCGCTCTGTCAGGTCCAGGAGCGCGCCCACGTCCGCGGGGAGGCCGTACAGGTGCACCGCGACCACCGCGCGCACCCGCGGCCTCCGCAGCGCCTCCTCCACCCGCTGCGGGTCGAGGTTGAACGTCCGGGGGTCCACGTCCACGAACAGCGGCCGGGCCCCTCGGTGCACGACCGCGTTGCTGGTGGCCGCGAACGTGAAGGCAGGGACCACCACCTCGTCGCCCGGACCGACGCCCAGGGCTTCCAGCACCGCTTCCAGGGCGGTCGTGCCCGAGGACGTGGCCACGGCGTGCGGCGTGCCGACGTACGCCGCGAAAGCGGCCTCAAACCGCTCCACCCACTCGCCGTGGCTCAGCTGACCGGACTCCAGGACCTCCAGGACGCTGCGCTTGTCCTCGTCCGTCAGAATCGGTCGTGCGATGGGGATGGTCTCCACGGCCGGTCGCGGCTCCGGGCACGAAGCGGCCCCTCCGGTCGGGACGGACCGGAGGGGCCCCGCTCCCGGCTACTGCACCACCACTCTCCGGTTCGTGGCCAGCACCCAGATCAGGAACGCCAGCAGGAGGACCACGAGCAACTCGGCCTGTCCCGACCGGTCCCCCAGCCACCGACGGAGCTGCGCGCGGACCTGGGCTTCCAGAAGTTGCAGCATCCGATCACCTCCGGACCGTTCTCACACCTAGCTTCCGCCCGAGGCCGGCGCGGTCTCCTCCGCCCGCCGCCGGAGGGCGTCCAGCATGCTCTCCGCATTCTTGCGCACCAAGGAGCGGACGAGGCCCGCCAGCATCGGACCCACCAGCGGGATCTCCAGCTCGTAGTCCACGCAGAGCCGCACCGCGCACCCGCCGGGAGCTTCGTCGAACGTCCACGTGCCCTCGAAGCGGTCGAAGTCGCCCTCCCGCTGTCGGAAGGTGCACCGGCGGCGCTCGTCGTCCCACCAGTCCTCCTCGGTCCAACGCACCCGCCGGCCCTGGATGCGCCCCACCCAGGCGGTCACGGTGCGGTTGCCCTCCCGCTCCACCACGCGAAGGCTCTCCACGTCGGGCATGAACTCCGGGAAACGCTCCACGTCCTTGGCCACCGCGTACACCCGGTCCGCGGGCGCGCGCACGAACGTCTCCACCTCGACCCGCGGCATACCGCCTCCTGGGAAGGGACCGCCCCAGGCTATGGGGGTCTGCCAGCAGTATACCCGGGCGTCAAAGGGTGGTGGTCCACGGCTGGAGCCGCCGCAGGAACGGCTCGGGCAGCTCCGCCTCTACGTGCACCGCGTCCGGTCCGTACTCCTCGTGCAGGACCCGGCCTTGAGCCCGTACCTCGGACAGGACCCGCGCGTGTGCGTAGGGGATCCGCAGCCGCGCCCTGGGCCACGGCGCGGGCAGCACCGCGGCCACCCGTTCCAGCAGGGCATCCAGGCCCGCCCGACGCAGGGCGCTGATCGGCACCCCGCCCGTGCGCTCCACCAGCTCCGCCACGCGGTCCGGGCTCAGGCGGTCCACCTTGTTGAGGGCCAGGACCGTGGGCTTGCCGTCCGCGCCGAGCTCCTCCAAGAGCGCCTCCACCGCCTCCCGCTGGCGCTCCCAGCCCGGGTGGGAGATGTCCAGCACGTGTACGAGCACGTCCGCCTCCGTGACCTCCTCCAGGGTGGCGTGGAAGGCCGCCACCAGCTGGGTGGGGAGCTTCTGGAGCAAGCCCACGGTGTCCACCAGGACGACCGGCCGGCCGTCCTCGAGCCGCGCACGGCGGGCCGTGGGGTCGAGGGTCGCGAATAGCTTGTCCTCCACGAACACGTGGGCACCGGACAGCGCGTTGAGCAGCGTGGACTTCCCTGCGTTGGTGTAGCCCACGAGGGCCACCACGGGCACCTGAGCCTGCTGTCGGGCGCGGCGCTGGGTCCGCCGCGTGCGTGCCACCTCTTCGATGCGCGCCCGCAGCTCGTCGATGCGGCGCCGCACCCGCCGGCGATCCGTCTCCAGCTGCGTCTCCCCGGGCCCGCGGGTGCCGATCCCGCCGCCCAAGCGCGACAGCAACACCCCGCGGCCCACGAGCCTGGGCAGCAGGTACGTCATCTGCGCGAGCTCCACCTGGAGGCGGCCTTCCCGCGTGCGGGCCCGCCGCGCGAAGATGTCCAGCACGAGCGCGGTGCGGTCCAGTACCTTCACCCCCAGTTCTTCTTCCAGGTTCCTCTGCTGCGCCGGGCTGAGCTCCTCGTCGAAGACCACGAGGTCTGCCGCTTCGCGTTCCACCAGGGCGCGGAGCTCCGCCACCTTGCCGCTTCCGATCAGGGTGGCGGGGTCCGGCCGCGGCCGTTCCTGGGTCAGCACGTCCACCACGTCCGCGCCCGCGGTCTCCGCGAGCCGCCTCAGTTCCTCCAGCGTCTCCGGCGTAGACCACCCGGGCTTTCCCGGCACCACCAACCCCACCAGCACCGCCCGCTCCGGCCGCTCCGCCTGCGGGCCCGCGCGCAGCGCCGCGTCCTCCGCGGCCCGGATCCGGTCCAGGGCGTGCACGTGGGCCAGAGCGCCGAGGTCGAACGGCCCCTCGAGGTGCGGGGAGCCTGCGGCGGCCGCGGTGGCGACCCACGCCTCCGTGAACTCTCCCTTGCGGTGGCCCAAGGTGACCAGGAAGTCCAAGCGCGCGGAGGTGAGGAGGTCCAGGTCCGCCTCGGCCGGGTAGCTGTCCTCGTGGTCGTACACCAGGACCAGCCGCAGGCCACAGGGCCGGCCGTCTCGGCGGCGCTGCAACGTGCCCTCCAGCCCTGGCCAGTTGCGGCCGAACAGCACGTGCGCCACGGTCCCGTGCCGGGAGACCAGTGCGCCCACCTCTCGGCGGCTGAGGTGAGCCAAGGCAGCGAGCCGGCGGGCCAGCTCCGGGTCGCACGCAGCCTCGGGGGAGAACGACTCCTCGCGCAGCGCCCGCGCGGCCTCACGGGCGGCCTTGGACAGACGGTGTGTGTTCCCGACCAGGAACCCGAGCCTCAACCCCTCACCGCAACCGGCGCAGCCGGTCCACAGCCTCGCGCAGCCGCGGCTCCGCCGTGGTGAACGACAGGCGCACGTACCGGTCGCCCACGCTCCCGTAGCCCACGCCCGGCGTCACCACGACCGCCGCACGGTCCAGCACGTGCTGCGCGAAGCGCACGGAGTCGAAGCCATCCGGTACTTCCACCCACAGGTAGAAGGTGGCGCGGGGCCGGGCCAGCTTCCAACCCGCTGCCTGCAAGGCGTCCACCACCAGGTCGCGCCGCGCCTGGAACGCCCGCACGCGCTCCCGCACCGGCTCCTCCGGGCCGCGCAGCGCAGCTTCCCCGGCCCGTTGGACCGCCACGAAGGCGCCGCTGTCCAGGTTGGTCTTCAGCTTCGCCAGGGCGCCCACCACGTCCGCGTTGCCGCACACCCAGCCGAGCCGCCACCCCGTCATGCAGTACGTCTTCGACAGGGAGTGGAACTCCACCGCCACCTCCAGCGCGCCCGGCGCCTGCAGGAACGACGGCGGCCGGTAGCCGTCGTAGGCGATCTCCGAGTACGAGTTGTCGTGTACCACCACGATCCCGAACTCCCGCGCGAACCGCACCACCTCTTCGAAGAACCCCGCGTCGGCGGTGGCTGCGGTGGGGTTGTTGGGGTAGTTCAGGAACAGCAGCTTGGCGCGGCGCGCCACGTCGGTCGGCACCTCGCTCAGGTCCGGCAGGAATCCCGCCTCCGGCCGGAGCCGCACGTCGTGGGGCACGCCGTCCGCCAGCAAGGTGGCCACGCGGTACACCGGGTAGCCGGGGTCCGGCACCAGGGCCACGTCCCCCGGGGCCAGCAGCGCCCACGGCAGGTGGGCCAAGCCCTCCTTGGACCCGATGAGGGCCAACACCTGGGCCTGCGGGTCCAGGCGGACGCCGAACCGCCGCGCGTACCACTCCGCCACCGCCGCCCGGAAGCCCGCCGTGCCCGCGTACGGCGGGTAGCGGTGCGTGGCGGGGTCCTCTGCGGCCTGGTGCAGCGCCTGGACCACGTGCTCCGGAGTGGGGAGGTCCGGGTCACCCACCGCCAGGCTGATGACGTCCACCCCGCGGCGCTGCAGCTCCTCCGTGCGGCGGTCCAGGTCCGCGAACAGGTACGCGGGGACCCTCGCGAGTCTGGCGGACTCGAGCGTGCGTGTGCGCTGTGCCATGTGCCCTCCTCGCTCGGTTGTAGCCCCGCAGATAGGATAGCCCACCACGGCTCCCGCCGCGCTAAGCGCCCGCGTGAGTCCGCACCCCCTCCAGGATCCGCTCCGCCACCTCCTCCGGGGGCAAGTCGTCCACGTCCAGCCACCGCACCCGCGGGTCGGCCCGGAACCACGTCCACTGCCGTTTCGCGTAACGCCGCGTGTTGCGCTCCAGGGTGCGTACCGCCTCGTCCAGGGAGACCTCGCCGCGCACGTACGGCACGAGCTCCTTGTACCCCAGGCCCTGCAGGCTCGGCCGCGAGGGGTCCACCCCCCGCTCCAGCAAGGAGCGCACCTCGTCCACGAGGCCGGCCCGCAGCTGCTCCTGGATGCGCCTACGGATCCGCTCGTAGAGCCGGGCGCGGTCGAGGTCCAGCCCCACCTGCACCGCGGCCTCGCCAGGCCCGCGCCGGGCGACCTCGCTGAGCCGGCGGCCCGTGCGGGACACCACCTCCAGGGCGCGGATGACCCGGCGCAGGTTCGCGGGCGGGATGCGGGCCGCGGCTTCCGGGTCGAGTTCCTGAAGGCGGTGGTACAGGGTCCCGGGCCGCTGCCGCTCCTCCTCCTCCCACGCGCGGCGCGCCTGCCAGTCCGGCGGCACCTGGGGGAGGACGAGCCCGTCCACCAGCGCCCGCACGTACAGCCCGGTCCCGCCGACCAGCAGGGGCACCCGGCCGCGGCTGCGGATGTCCGCGATGGCCGCCCGCGTGAGCCGCTGGAAGTCCCACACGGTGAAGACCTCGTCCGGGTCCGCCACGTCCAGGAGGTGGTGGGGCACCCGGGCCCGCATGCTGGGAGTGGCCTTGGCCGTCCCCACGTCCATGCCGCGGTACACGGTGCGGGAGTCGGCACACACGATCTCCCCACCCACCCGCAGGGCCAGCTCCACCGCCGCGGCGGACTTCCCCACCGCGGTGGGCCCCACGATCACCACGAGCTGCGAGCCCGGACCAGGAGTCCCGTCCATACCCCGAGAACACGGTACACGATGGACACGCCCATGATGCGGCAGTACCAGGCGCTGAAGCGCGCGTACCCGGGGGCGCTGTTGCTGTTCCGGCTGGGTGACTTCTACGAGCTGTTCGGCGAGGACGCACAGACCGCGGCTCGGGTCCTGGATCTCACGTTGACCTCGCGGCCGGTGGCCAAGGGCCGGCGGGTGCCCATGTGCGGCATGCCGCACCAGACCCTGGAGACGTACCTGAGCCGGCTGCTGGAGCGCGGCTACCGGGTCGCCATCTGTGAGCAGGTGGAGGATCCCCGGAAGGCCAAGGGGCTCGTGCGGCGCGAGGTGGTACGGGTCGTCACCCCGGGGACCGTGACCTCGGAGGCGCTGCTGCCGCCGCGGGAGAACGTGTACCTGGCCGCCGTACTCCCCGGTGGGGCGCGCTGGGGGCTCGGGGTGGTGGACCTCTCCACGGGGGAGTTCCGCGTGACGGAGCTGGACGCCTCCGAGGTCCCCGGGGAGCTCGAACGGCTGGGCGTCCGGGAGCTGCTGCACCCGGAGGACGCGACGCCGCCCGCAGCCTCCTGCCCGTGCACGCCGTACGAACGGTGGCGCTTCGACCTGGACACCGCCCGCCGAACGCTGTGCGACCAGTTCGGTGTGCCGTCCCTAGACGGCTTCGGCTGCGCGGACCTCCCTCTCGCAACGGGTGCCGCGGGTGCCTTGGTGCAATACCTGCGGGAGACGCAGCGCAGCGACCTCCGGCACATCCACCGGCTGCAGGTGTACTGGCCCCACGAGACGGTGCGCCTGGACCCCACGGCCGTGCGCAGCCTGGAGCTCGTGGCGCCCCTGGTGGGAGCCGACCGCAGGGCCACACTGGTGGGGGTGCTCGATCGTACCCGCACGGCCATGGGCGGCCGGCTGCTGCGGCGGTGGGTTCTGGCCCCGCTGCGGGACCGCGCGCGCATCGAGGCGCGGCTCGATGCGGTGGCGGAGTTGCACGCCGGCCCCTGGCGCGCGCGTCTGCAGGAGCAGCTTGAGCGGATGGCAGACCTCGAGCGCCTCGTGGGCCGGTGCGGCAGCGGGTCCGCGACCCCCCGCGACCTCGTGGCGCTGGCCCGCAGCTTGAGCGCGGTGGCCGAACTGCGCGCGCTCCTCGGCACGGCCCGCGGCAGCCTCCTGCGCGAGCTCCAGGACGCCCTCGACCCTCACGAGCCCCTGCGGGTCGAGCTCGAACGCGCCCTGGTCCCGGACCCACCGGCCAGCACCCGCGAAGGCGGGTTCGTCCGCGCGGGCTACGACCCCGAGCTGGACCAGCTGCGGACCGCGGCCCAGGAGGGGAAGCGGTGGATCCGAGACCTGGAGATCCGGGAGCGGGAGCGGACGGGGATCAAGAGCCTGCGGGTGGGCTTCAACAAAGTGTTCGGCTACTACATCGAGGTCACGCGGGCGCACCGCGACCGCGTGCCCTCGGACTACGAGCGTCGGCAGACCCTCGTGGGCGCCGAACGGTACGTGACGCCCGAGATGAAGGAGCGGGAGGTCCTCATCCTGCACGCGGAGGAGCGGCAGCGGGAGCGGGAGTACGAGCTGTTCTGCCGCCTCCGGGACCGGGTGGCGGACTCGGGTCCCGGCTTGCTCGCCACCGCGGCCGCGTTGAGCACCCTGGACGTCCTGTGCTCCTTCGCGGAGGCCAGCCAGGCCTACGGCTACACCCGGCCGCAGGTGGTGGACGAACCGGTCCTGGAGGTGGAGGGCGGACGTCACCCCGTGGTGGAGCGCGTGCTGCAGGAACCCTTCGTGCCCAACGACCTGCGCATGGACGGCCGTCGCCGCATCGCGGTGGTGACCGGTCCCAACTTCGCCGGCAAGTCCACGTACCTGCGGCAGAACGCCTTGCTGGTGATCCTGGCGCAGGCGGGTTGCTTCGTCCCCGCGCGGTCCGCCCGGGTAGGACTCGTGGACCGCCTGTTCACCCGGGTGGGCGCCGCGGACGACCTGGCGGGCGGGCGCAGCACCTTCCTCGTGGAGATGCAGGAGGTGGCCAACATCCTGCACAACGCCACGGAACGCAGCCTGGTGATCCTGGACGAGGTAGGCCGCGGAACCGCCACCTACGACGGCCTCAGCATCGCGTGGGCGGTGGTGGAGTACCTGTGGGCCCACGGGCGGCCCCGCACGTTGTTCGCCACCCACTACCACGAGCTCACGGAGCTGGCCGGGCGCCTGGACGGGGTGTTCAACCTCAACGTCCTCGTGCGAGAAGAAGGAGAGCGCGTGGTGTTCCTGCACCGGGTGGCGGAGGGAGCCTCGGACCGGTCCTACGGCATCCACGTGGCCCAGCTGGCCGGCGTACCCCGGGAGGTGACGCAGCGCGCCGCGGAGCTGCTGGAAGAGCTGCAGGGCGCGGCCCGGGCCGAGGGTACCCTGGTGCGCCGGGGCCGGGCGGTGCAGATGGCCTTGCCCCTCGTGGTCCCCTCAGAGGTGGAAGCCGAGCTGGCCTCCCTGGACCTGGCCTCCATGACGCCCCTGGAAGCCCTGAACAAGCTGCACCACCTCCAGCAGAGGGTCCGGGAGCAGTTGAGGGCGGACTCCCCCAAGGTGGTGCGCATGCGCCGCCCGCGCGGGAGCTGACCGTGGGGCGCATCCGCGTGCTAGAGTCCTGGCTGGCCGACCGCATCGCGGCGGGCGAGGTAGTGGAGCGGCCCGCCTCGGTGGTCAAGGAGCTGGTGGAGAACGCGCTGGACGCCGGGGCGCGGCGGGTGACGGTGGAGTTCGCCGGCGGCGGGTTCGAGCTCGTTCGGGTCGCGGACGACGGCGAGGGCATGGACCCCGAGGACGCCCGCCTGTGCCTGCGCAGGTTCGCCACCAGCAAGATCGCCTCACCGGACGACCTGCGGCGGGTGACCACGTTGGGGTTCCGCGGCGAAGCGCTCCCGAGCATCGCCGCCGTCTCCCACGTGGAGGTTCTTACCTCGGACGGACGGCAGGCCACCCGGGTGCGGGCGGAGGGAGGTTCCGAGCCGGTGGCCGAGCCCGCCGCGGCGCCGCGCGGGACCGTGGTCACGGTGCGGCACCTGTTCTACAACACCCCGGCCCGCCGCCGGTTCCTGCGGTCCCTGGCCCGGGAGGCGGCCCTGTGCCTGGACGCGGTGGAGCGGCACGCCCTCGCGCGGCCGGACGTGGCCTTCCGCGTGGTGCGGGACGGCCGCGAGGTCCTCGTGCTGCCGGCGGAGGGAGCCCGGGAGCGAACGGCCCGCGTGCTGGGCGTAGACCCCGACGCGCTCCTTCCGGTGGACGTGACGGCGCAGCGGTTTCGGGTTTGGGGGTTCGTGGGTACCCCGGAACTTGCCCGGCGCAGCCGGTCGGGCCAGTACGTGTTCGCGAATCGCAGGCCGGTCGCAAGCGCCCTCGTGAGCCGGGCGGTGGACCAAGGGGCCCGGACACTGGTCTTCACCGGCCACCATCCGGTGTGCGCCCTGTTCCTGGAGCTGCCGCCGGACGCCCTGGACCCCAACGTGCACCCGCGCAAGCTGGAGGTCCGGTTCGCGGACGAGAGCAGGGTGTTCTCCCTGGTCGAGCGGGCGGTGCGGGAAGCGTACCGGTCCAGGCCACTCGTGCGCGCGGTGCCGGTCGGACCCACGGCTTCCGCGGGGGCGCCCCTGCGCCTCGAGGTCCGGGAGACTGCGCCGGCTGGTCTTACGGAGCCGCGCCTGCGAGCGCCCCTTCCTCCGCTGCGCCTGCTGGGCCAGCTGCTCCGCACCTACGTGCTCGCGGACTCTCCGGAGGGACTCGTGGTGGTGGACCAGCACGCCGCGCACGAGCGGGTGCTGTACGAGCGCCTGGTGCGCGACCGTACCCGGGGCCAGGCCGCGCAGCTGCTGGCCGTGCCGGCCTCCGTGGAGCTCAGCGCCGCAGAGGCCGCAGTCCTCCCGGAGCTGGTTGCGGTGCTGCGGCAGGTGGGTCTGGACGTGGAGCCCTTCGGCGGCAACACCGCGCTGGTCCGCTCCGTGCCCTCGGCGGCCGGGCGCGCCTCACCGGAAGCGTTGCTGCGCGCGTGCCTGCAGGAGGGGATCTGGGACGGAGTGAGTACCGCGGGACGGGAGGCCCTGGAACGCGCCGCGAGCGTGGTCGCTTGCCACAGCGCCATCCGGTCCGGAGACCCGCTCTCGGTGGAGGAGATGCGCGCGCTTCTGGAAGCCCTGGAGGCGTCCGAGGATCCCTACACGTGCTTCCACGGCCGGCCCACGCTGGTGGTGGTGCCGGCTGAGCGGCTGGAGGCCTGGTTCTTGCGCCGATGACCCCGCGGGGTCAGAGCCCTTCGTACAGCTCCCGGACGCTCAGACGGGCCTCCAGGCAGTCCACCCGGACGGTCCCCTCCTCGGACAGCTCCACCCGCCACCACGTGTCCTCGTCACGTCCGTAGTACTCCAGTACTCCCCGTGGACGCGCTCTGAGTCGAGCAGCAAGTACCCGCGCAGGGTCGGGATGTCCTGGTAGGCCAAGAGCTTCTCCCGCCGGTCCACGGCCTCGGTGGCCGGCGAGAGGACTTCCACGACGAAACAAGGCTTCGTCTCGTACTCGGGGTCGGCGTCGTCCGGGTCGCACACGACCATCACGTCCGGGTAGTAGAAGCGGTCCGGGCCCGCCCGCGGTTTCATGTCGGAGGCGTAGACCCGGCAGGGCCCGCCTCGCGCCGCCGTCAACCCGCCAGGGCGGCGACCCCCACGGGCTCCCCCCGCAGCACCCACGAGCCCGCCTCCCGGATCCGCACCGGCACGCACCGCCCCACGAGGTCGGGCGGGCCGTCGAAGGTGACCACCTTGTTCGTGCGAGTGCGGCCCACCAGCCCGCCGCCCCTTCCCTGCTCCTCCACCAGGACTTCCTGCACCGTGCCCACCAGCGGCCGGTTCCGCGCGTACGCCACCCGCTCGGCCAGCTGGTTCAGGGCCCACAGCCGACGCTGCTTGGTCTCCTCGTCCACCTGGTCAGGGAAGGTGGCCGCCTTCGTCCCCTCCCGCGGGGAGTAGGCGGCGGTGTTGCAGGCGTCGAACCCCACCCGCTCCACCAGGCGGAGGGTGTTCTCGAACTGGGCCTCCGTCTCCCCCGGGAAGCCCACGATGAGGTCGGTGGTGATGCTGGCCTGCGGCATCCAGGACCGGATGAGGTCCACGGTGCGCAGGTAGTCCGCCACGGTGTACGCCCGGTGCATGCGGCGCAGGATCTCGTCGTCCCCGGACTGCACGGGCAGGTGGATGTGCTCGCACACCTTGGGCAGCTCCGCCACCGTCCGCACCAGCTTCTCCGTCATGTCCCGGGGGTGGCTGGTGGTGAACCGGATGCGCTGGATGCCGGGCACCTCGTGGACCTTCTGCAGAAGGTCCGCCAGGTCGGTGCGGGGCCGGAGGTCGTGGCCGTAGGAGTCCACGTTCTGGCCCAGCAGGGTCACCTCCGAGTACCCCTGGGCCGCCAGCGCACGGACCTCCGCCACCACCTGCTCCGGCGGCACGCTACGCTCCCGTCCCCGCACGAAGGGCACGATGCAGAAGGTGCAGAACTTGTTGCACCCGTGGATGATGTTCACGTACCCCCGCACCCGGCCCTTCCGCGCCGCGGGCAAGACCGGCAGGGGCTCGTCCTTGGGGCGGCGGTCCCAGACCTCGTAGACCCGCCCGCAGCCCTCCTCGACTTGCCGCAACAACTCCGGGAGGCGGTGCAGGTTGTGCACCCCGAAGACCAGGTCCACGTGCGGGGCCCTCTTCAGGACCTCCTCCCGGTCCTTCTGCACCAGGCAGCCCGCCACGCCCAGGATCAGCCCGGGCCGGTGTTGCTTCAACCGCCGCAGCTCGCCCAGGCGGCCGTAGGCCCGCTCGTCCGCACTCTCCCGCACCGTGCAGGTGTTAACCAGGACCACGTCCGCGTCCTCGGGCCGGTCCGCAGGCCGGTAGCCCATGGCCTCCAGCAACCCGGCCAGGGTCTCCGAGTCGCGGACGTTCATCTGGCAGCCGTACGTGATGATGTGGTAGCGGCCTGGCATGCTACGCCCCGCTCAGCCCCTCCGGCCGCAGCGCGGGGAGGACCAGCCGGTACACGGCCAAGCTGATGCCGCTGTCCACCACGTGGTGCAACACGGTCCCCGCGGCGACGAACAGCCCCGCCTGGAACCCGGTCCCCAGCCACCACACCGCGAGCCCCTCGCCCACCGCGTGCACCGGGAGCGCGGCGGCCAGAGCCGCCCAGTACGGCCAGCCCCTCCGCAGCAGCAGCGCCCCCATGACACCCCACACCGCGTGGGTGAACGCCCGGGCGCCGATCACCGGGTTCAACGTCATGGTGAACCCCACCGCGGACCCCAAGCCCACCAGGGCAGCCACGGGCACGCTCACCAGCATGGACAGCATCGAGGGCACGTGCGAGGCGAAGGTGGCGGAGTAGTTCAGGGCGGGGATGAACAGCTGCAGCGGGGTCCCCCGGAACACGAACGGGATCAGCAGCGCGATGGCCGTCAGCAGCCCGCCCACCGTGATCTCCCGGGTGTTCATCATGGTCCCTCCTCCGGTGGCGTCACCCGTCATGATACGACAGCCAAAAACCGCTGGCGCGAGCTTCGGGGAGCCCTGTTCGAGTTTCTCGGACACGCTCCTATCCCAGGGGGGCGGGCCCCAGGGTGGGTTGCGGGGCCGGAGGCCGGGGATGGGACTCCAGCGCCTCCGCCAGCGCGTCCGCGGTGTCCAGGGAGGTGAGGCACGGGATCCGGGCCTCCGCCGCCGCCCGGCGCAGCCGGAAGCCTGGCCGCTTCGGGTCGTACCCGCCTGTCGGCACGCACACCACGAGCCCGACCGCCCGCCGGCGCACTTCTTCGATCGCCCGCTCCTTGTCTACGGCGCGGTGCGGCACCCCCGCGCGCTGGAGGGCCTCGGAGGTGCCCGGGGTGGCCGCGAGGCGGACGCCTGCCGCCACCAGCCTGCGCGCGAGCCGCACGGCCTCCCGCTGTTCCCGGGCCGCCACGGACAGCAGCGCCTCACCCTGCAGCGGCAGGCGCACGCCCGCGGCTGCGAACGCCTTCACCAGGGCCCCGGGGAGGTGCCGGTCCAGGCCGATGACCTCCCCCGTGGACCGCATCTCAGGGCCCAGCGCCACCTCCGCGCCTGGTAGCTTCTCGCTGCTGAACACCGGCGCTTTGACTCCGACTTGCCGCGGCCTGGGCAGGTGGTAGACCCCCGGGAACCCCAACTCCGCCAGGGAAGCGCCCAGCATCACGCGGGTGGCCACCTGCACCAAGGGGAACCCCGACACCTTGCTGACGAAGGGCACGGTGCGGCTCGCACGCAGGTTCGCCTCCAGCAGGTACACCCGGTAGCCGTGCACCACGAACTGCGCGTTCAGGAACCCGCGCACGCCCAGGGCTCGGTTCAACTGGTGGAGGACCTCCGCCAGCCGACCCTCCACCTCCGGGGCCAGGTGCAGCGCGGGGAAGACCGTCATGCTGTCCCCGGAGTGCACGCCCGCCCGCTCCACGTGCTGCATCACGCCAGGCAGCAACAGGTTCTCGCCGTCCCCGATGGCGTCCACCTCCAGCTCCACCCCGGGTAGGTACCGGTCCACCAGCACGGGCTTTTCCGGGTCCACCGCCAGCGCCGCCTCCACCACCTGGTCCAGCTCCTGCTCCGACCACACCACCCGCATGGCCCGGCCACCCAGCACGTACGACGGCCGCACCAGGACCGGCAGGCCCACCTCCCCCACCAGGGCCCGCGCCTCCTGCACCGACCGGACCGCCCCACCTGGGGGCCGGGGAATCCCGAGCTCGCCCAGCAGCGCGTCGAACTTCCTCCGGTCTTCAGAGACGTCCAGGCTTTGCGGGGGCGTGCCGAGGATGCGGGCGCCCGCGCGGTGCAGAGCCCCGGCCAGGTTCAGGGCGGTCTGGCCGCCGAACTGCACGAGCACGCCCAAGGGCCGCTCCTTGTCCAGGACGTGCAGCACGTCCTCCACGGACAGGGGCTCGAAGTACAGCCGGTCGGAGATGTCGAAGTCGGTGCTCACCGTCTCCGGGTTGCAGTTCACCACCACGGCCCGCAGCCCCGCTTCCCGCAGGGACCGGACTGCGTGCACCGTGCTGTAGTCGAACTCGATGCCCTGCGCGATGCGGATGGGGCCGGAGCCCAGCACCACCGCGCACGGCCGCGGGTCCTCCTCCGCCTCGTCCTCCTCCTCGTATGTGCTGTAGTAGTACGGCGTGGCCGCGGGGAACTCGCCCGCACAGGTGTCCACGAGCTTGTAGGTGGGGCGCAGCCCGAGCCCCAGGCGTACGCGCCGGACTTCCTCCTCCGAGGTCCCCCACACCCCGGCCACCTCCGCGTCCGACAGCCCCAGGCGCTTGGCCTCCCGGAGGGCTTCGGGGGAGCGGTCGCGAGCGAGCCGGCGCTCGGCCTCGACCACCCGCGACAGCTCCCAAACGAAGAAGGGATCCACCAGGCTCTCGCGGCTCACCGCCTGGGGGCTCGCACCCCGCCGCAGCAGCTCCGCCATGGCCCACAGCCGCTCGTCGCACGGGGTGCGTACCCGCGCCCACAGCGCGTCGTCCGCCAGCCGCTGGAGGCCCGGGTGCCGCAGCCCCACCACGCCTGACTCCGTGGACCGGGCGGCCTTGAGCAGCGCCTCGGTGAAGGTACGGCCGATGGCCATCGCCTCGCCCGTGGACTTCATCTGGGTCCCGAGCCGCCGGTCGGAGTCCGCGAACTTGTCGAACGGCCAGCGGGGGATCTTCACCACCACGTAGTCCAAGGCCGGCTCGAAGCACGCGGTGCCACGGGTGATGGGGTTTTGGACCTCCCACAGCCGGTAGCCCACCGCGATCTTCGCCGACACCCGCGCGATGGGGTAACCCGTGGCCTTGCTGGCCAGCGCGCTGCTGCGCGACAGCCGCGGGTTCACCTCGATCACGAAGTAGCGCTCGGAGCGAGGGTCCAGGGCGAACTGCACGTTGCACGCGCCGCGCACGTCCAGGGCCCGCACGATCCGCAGGGCCGCGCTGCGCAGCATCTGGTGCTCCCGGTCGCTCAGGGTGAGGCTGGGCGCCACCACGATGCTGTCGCCCGTGTGCACCCCCATGGGGTCCACGTTCTCCATGTTGCACACGGTGATGGCGTTGTCGTCCGCGTCCCGGACCACCTCGTACTCGATCTCCTTCCAGCCCCGGACGCTGCGCTCTACCAGCACCTGGCCGATGGGGCTCGCGGCGATCCCGCGGGAGGCCACCTCGTACACCGCCTCCGGCCCCTCCGCCAGCCCGCCGCCCGTGCCGCCCAGGGTGAAGGCCGGCCGGATCACCACCTCGGTGCCCAGGGACCGGGCGAAGGCCACCGCCTCCTCGGGGCTGCTGGCCACGGCGCTCTCGGGGACCGGCTCGCCGATGCGCTGCATGAGGGCGCGGAAGCGCTCGCGGTCCTCGGCGTCGTGGATGGCGCGCAGGGGCGTGCCCAGCAGCTCCACGCCGAGCCTTGCCAGGACGCCCCGGCGGTCCAGCTCCGCGGCCAGGTTCAGCGCCGTCTGCCCCCCCAGGGTGGCCACCAGCCCCTGGGGCCGTTCGGCCTCCAGCACCTGCGCCACCGCCTCCGCGTTCAGGGGCTCCAGGTACACGCGGTCCGCGGTCTCGGTGTCGGTCATGATGGTGGCCGGGTTGCTGTTCACCAGCACCACCTCGACCCCTTCCTCCGCCAGCGCGCGGCAGGCCTGCGTTCCGGAGTAGTCGAACTCCGCGGCCTGGCCGATGACGATGGGGCCGGAGCCCAGGACGGCGACCTTGCGCAGGTCCGGACGCCGGGGCATCTCAGGCCGTCCCCGCCGCGTGGGACAGCGCCCGGTGGGAGCGCACCTGCTCGAGGAACCGGTCGAACAGGTCCCGGGAGTCCCTGGGGCCGGGCCGCGCTTCGGGGTGGAACTGCACCGCGTACACGGGCAACGTCTCGTGGGCGAGCCCTTCCACCGTGCCGTCGTGCAGGTTGCGGTGGGTCACGCGCAGCCCGGTCCCCCGCAGGCTTTGCTCGTCCACCGCGTAGCCGTGGTTCTGTGTGGTGATGCGCACACGACCTGAGTCGACTTCCAGCACGGGATGGTTGGACCCGCGGTGGCCGAAGGGCAGCTTGAAGGTCCGCGCGCCGGCGGCAAGGGCCACCAGCTGGTTGCCCAGGCACACGCCGAACAGGGGTACCCGCCCCCACAGAGCCCGCACCTGGGCCGCCACCCACTCCAACCGCGCCGGGTCGCCGGGGCCGTTGCTCAGCACCACCCCGTCCGGCCGCAGGGCCACCAGGTCGGCCGCGGTGGCACGGTGGGGCACCACCACCACCTCGCAGCCGCGGTCCGCGAGCTCTCGGGCGATGCCCATCTTGGCCCCGCAGTCCACCACGACCACCCGGGGCCCGGAGCCCGGGAGGATGAGAGGCGCGGGCGGGGACGCCTCCTCCACGAGGTCTAGGTGCGACAGGTCGGGTACCTGCCGGGCGCACTCCACGAGCTCCTGCGGGTCGTGCTCGCCCACGGCCAGCACCCCGCGCCGCAGCCCGCCGCTGCGCAGGTGCCGGACCAGCCGGCGGGTGTCCACCCCCTCCAGCGCCACCACACCCCAACTCCGCAGGTACTCCGAGAGGGTCATGCGACCTGCCCAGTGCGAGGTGTACGGGCTCGCGTGTCGGACCACGAAGCCCCGGAGGAACGGACGTCGCGACTCCGCCCAAGCGGGGTCCACCCCGTACGTGCCCACCATGGGGAACGCCATGACCACGATCTGGCCCGCGTACGAGGGGTCGGTGAGGACCTCCGGGTAGCCCGTGGTACTCGTGGTGAACACCACCTCCCCGGCGGCCTGCCGGTCCGCCCCGATGCTCCTGCCCCGCAGCACGAGCCCGTCTTCCAGCGCGAGGATCGCCTCCGCCACCGGCCACCTCCGTTGGCATGATCATGCACAATTGCGCATGATTATTCAACCCCGGCCACAAAAACAGCGCCCGCAGCGCTCGCCACGGGCGCTCGCACACGTCTTGCGCTCAGCCATAGCTCCCTCCCGGAGAGCTTTCATGGCCTCCGCGCGGAGTCTAACAGCCTACGCGGCGGACGTAAAGCCCCAGCAGGCCAGGACCACCGCGGCCGCGGCCACCCCTGCAGTCTCCGTGCGCAGCACCACAGGGCCCAGAGAGCACGCCTCGCCCACCGCCTGGAGGGCGTCCACCTCCTGGGGGTCGAAGCCGCCTTCGGGACCCACGAAGACCGCGAGCTCCCGTACCCCCGGCCTTGCCAGGACTTCGGGCAAAGGTGCGCCCCCGCCCTCCCAGAGCACCACCCGCCGGGCGTGGCGCGCGAACCGCTCCACGGCCTGCGGGAACTCCAGGGGCGCCTCCACGGACGGGACCGTGGCCCGCCGGCACTGCTTGGCGGCTTCCTCTGCAACCCGCCGCCACCGCGCGGACCGGTCGCCCCGCGCCACCGACCGGCGGGTCCGCACGGGCACGAAGGCCGAAACCCCGAGCTCGGTGCCCATGCGGACCACCAGGTCCATCCGGTCTCCCCTTGGCACGCCTTGGTACAGGGTGAGGTGGTACGGCACGCGCACGGCCGGCAGTGGCCTCACGACCCGCGCCCGCAGCACAGGCCCTCGTTCCACCAGCTCCGCCTCCCACTCACCGCCCAGGCCGTCGAAGGCCACGAAGCGGTCGCCGGGGTGAAGGCGCAGCACGTGCACGGCATGGTGCACCTCGCGGCCTTCCACGAGCAGGGTGGTCGGGTCGCAGGGGTCAGCCCGCGCGCGCAGCCGCCGCACCGCGTCCCTCCGCGGGCAAGCGGAACACCACGGCCCGCCACTCGCCGTCTGCGAGGACCCGTTCGGCCACCAACCCCAGCTTCTGCGCGGCGCGAAGGACCGCGTCCACCGTGCCGTCCACCATGCCCGAGGCCACCCAGGCCCCGCCCGGCCTCAGGCGCTTTCGAACCTGGGGGGCGGCGCGCACGAGGACTTCCGCCGTGATGTTCATCACCACCACGTCCACCCGTCCCCGCACGGGCTGCAGCAGGTCTCCCGCAAACACCCGGACGCGTCCTCCGACTTGGTTGGCCCGCACGTTGGCCTGTGCCACGGAGCACGCGAGCCGGTCGCAGTCCACGGCCACCACCCGGGCCCCGAGCTTCGCGGCAGCCACCGCCAGGATGCCGGAACCCGTGCCCACGTCCGCCACCCGCGCACCGCGGCGCACCACCTCGGGCAGGGCCCGCAGACACAGACGGGTGGACTCATGCAGCCCCGTGCCGAAGGCCATGCCGGGGTTCATGACCAACACCGTCTCCCCGGGCCGCGCCCGGCGGCGCGACCACGGCGGCCGGATGAGGAACCGGCCTACGCGGAACGGGCGGAAGTGGCGCCGGTACGCGGACGCCCACGACCGCACCTGCACCCGCCGCACCTCCACCTCCGCAGGGCCCGGGTCCAGGCCGAACCGGCGCAGGCCGTGCAGCCGCTGGCGCACCGCTTCCGCACAACACCGGGCCACCGACCCGTCCGGCACGTGGGCCACCAGGCGCACACCCCCCTGGGTGTGCTCCTCTGCAAACCCCTTGGCGAGCTCCAACAGCGCCGCGCCCGCGGCCTCGGAGGCCTCCACCGAGGTGTGCACGGACACCTCCAGCCACGCCCGCGGGCGAGCGCGGGCACGCCGCTTCACGGCAGCAGGTCCTTCATGCGGTCCAGGATGCGGCGGCGCTGGGGCTTGACCTCCAGGCCCAAGCTCTCCGCCAGCCGCAGGAGCAGCTTCCGCTGCTCCGCGGTGAGGTGTCGCGGGACTTCCACCTTCACCCGGAAGTGCAGGTCGCCCCGCCGACCCTCGAGGTCCGGCAGGCCTCGGCCCTTCAACGTCAGCACCTCGCCCGGTTGAACGCCCGCGGGCACCACCAGGCGTTCCGGGCCGTCCAGGGTGGGGACTTCCAGCTCGTCGCCCAAAGCCGCCTGCACCATAGACAGCCGCAGGTCCGCGTACAGGTCCTGTCCTTTGCGCTGGAACACCGGGTGGCGCGCCAGGTGGACCACCACGTACAGGTCGCCCCGGGGACCGCCCGCCAGCCCGGCCTCGCCCTCACCCGGCAAGCGCAGGCGCGTGCCTTCCTCGACCCCCGCAGGGACCCGCACGGTGAGCGTCTTCTGGACCTCCACCCGGCCCGTGCCCTCGCACCGGCCGCACGGGTTGCGCAGCACCACCCCCTCCCCGCCGCAGCGTGGGCAGGTGCGGATCTGCGTGAAGTGGCCGAAGGCGGTGCGCCGGGAGAACTGGATCTGCCCGGTCCCGCGGCAGGACGGGCACGCTTCCCGACCCCCGCCCCGCTCCGCGCCGGTCCCGAAGCAGGCGGGGCAGGTGTCCAGCCGCACGAGCTCCAGGGTCCGCTCGCAGCCGTGGGCAGCCTCTTCCAGACTGACCTCCAGGTCGTAGCGCAGGTCCGCGCCCCGCTGCGGCGCCCGGTCCCGCCGGCTCCGGGAAGCCCCGAAGAACGGCTCAAAGAGGTCGTCGAACAGGGTCTCGAAGTCCCACGGGCCTACCGGCGCGCTCCCCTGCCCCCGGCGGTCGTACTCCGCCCGGCGCTGCGGGTCCGACAGGACCTGGTAGGCCTCGTTGATCTCCTTGAAGCGCTCTTCCGCCTGCGGGTCGTCCCGGCGCACGTCCGGGTGGTACTCCCGCGCGAGCCGGCGGTACGCCTGCTTGATCTCCTCCAGGGAAGCGTCTCGCGGGACGTTCAAGACCTCATAGTAGTCGCGCGCCATCGGACCTCGCCCGCCGCCTGTGGCCACGCGTCAGTCCGCGCGGCTCAAGGTCTCGCTCAGGGTCTGGGCCAGGTAGCGCACGAGCGCGATGGTGCGCGCGTACGGCATGCGGGTGGGTCCCACGACGCCTACCACACCCACGGCGCGCCCGCCCACCCGGTAGGCCGCGGCCACCACGCTGCAGTCCCGCATGTCGTCCACCGGGTTCTCCCGCCCGATCCGCACGTGGACCTCCGGGGGCGCCGGCAGGAGCACGTCCCGCAGGACCTCCTGCCGGTCTAGGGCCGCCAGCACCGGCCGCGCGCGCCGTACGTCCTGGAACTCCGGCTGCTTGAGGATGTTCGCGACTCCCTCTACGAAGAACCGCACGCTCCCCCGCGCCGCGGTCGCGCGCCGGAGTTGCGCCACCACGCTCGCCAGCAGCTCCCGGTGCGACCGGGCCTGCGCCGCCAGGCGCTCGAGGGACTCCCCCTGCACCTGCCCGGCCACCGCCTCCAGCCAGCGACTGACCAGGCGCGAGACCTCTTCCAGCTCTTCCGCGGAGGCCGGGCGCTCGAGCCGCAGCACGCGCTGTTCCGCCGCACCGCCCTCCGCCACCAGGACGAGCAGGGCGCGGTCCTCCGCGAGGGGGACCAGGTGGACGTGCCGCAGCCGGCGCGACCCGCGCGGCGTGCTGGCCACCGACGGGTACTCGGTCAGGGAGGCCAGGGTCTGCACGGCCTCCTCCAGCGCTTCTTCGGGCACCTCCCGGGCTACCAGGCGCCTGCGGATCCGGTCGCGCTCCGCGGGGGAAAGCCGCCAGCCCCCCTCTGGGGAGGCGCTGCCGCGTTCCGCCGCCAGCAGCCGGTCCACGTACAGGCGGTACGCGCGGTCTGTGGGGACCCGGCCCGCGGAGGTGTGCGGTTGGTGCAGGTACCCCATCTCCGTGAGCGCGTGCATGCCGCTGCGGATGGTCGCCGGGCTAACCCCCAGCGGGTACTTCTCGAAGACCACCTCGGAGGGGACCGGCTCCGCGCGGGCCACGTACTCGCGGATCACCGCCCACAGGATCTGCTCCTTGCGCGCGTCCAGCTCGTGCGCGAGCATCGCGTTCACCCGCCAGACCCGCCGTCCCGGACCTCTCGGACCTGCGGGCTTCCGGGACGGGCACCTAGCACTCCACACTCGCGAGTGCTAATCCCCCCGCCACCGTAGCACCCGCCGTTCCAGAGGGTCAAGGCCGTGCGCTACGGCCGCGCACGAGGCCCCACAGCACCCGGAGCTCCTCCGCGTGCAGGGCGGCGCTCACGCCCAGGTAGGCCACAGCCCCCGCGGACACAGCCGCCGCGAGCTGCACCAGTTGGCCCCCAAGCCGGTCGGAGTCCACCCACGTCCCCGCCGCCCCCGCGGCAACCCAGGCCGCCAGCCCGCACGCGGCCGCCGCCGCGGCAGCGCGGACCGCCGCACGCGCGGAGCGCCCGCCCTCAAGCGGGCCCAGGCGCGCCCGCAGGAGCCACAACAGCGACGCCACGTTGACCGTGGACACCACGGAGGTGGCCAGGGCGATCCCCACGTGCCCCCACCACCGGAGGAACAGCCAGTCCAGCGCGGCGTTGAGCACGATCATGACGGTGCCCACCCGCACGGGCGTCGCCATGTCGTGCAGGGCGTAGTAGGCACGGGTGGTCACCGTGTAGCACGCCACCGACACCAGCCCGGCACCGTACGCGGCCACCGCGCCCGCCACCGCCCCCGTGGCCTCCGGGGTGAACGCGTACCGCTCGAACAGCACCCGGACCACCAGCTCCGGCACCGCCAGGTACAAGGCCAGGACCGGCGCGGTGGCGAACACCGCGGCCCGCAGACCCAGGGACGCGGTGCGCCTGAGGCTCTCGAGGTCTCCCGTGCCCGCGTGGCGCGACAGCGACGGAAAGATGGCGGTGGCGATGGAGATGGCGAAGAACCCCACGGGCGCCTGGACCACCTCGTATGCGTAGTCCAGAACCGCCACCGCGTTCACCCTCCCTGGTGGGAGGAGGGACGCGAAGAGGCGGTCCACGTAGCTGTTCACCTCCACCACCGCCAACCCCACCATGGCCGGCAGCGCCAGGCGGAGCACCTCCCGCAGCGCAGGGTGGTGGAGTTCGAGCCGGGGCCGGTAGCGCAACCCGACCCGCACCGCCGCCGGCAGCTGGACCAGGCACTGGGCCGCGGTCCCCACCACCCACGCCGCCGCCAGGCCGTGGATGCCCCACACCGGCCCGAGCAGCAGGGCACCCGCCACGATCCCCACGTTGAACAGGAGGGGCGCCAGCGCCGGGACGGTGAACCGGTGGTGCGACTGCAGGTAGCCGGTGAGGAACAGGGAAACGCCGAGGAAGAACATGGCGACGAACAGGATCCGCGTCAGTTGCGTGGCCAGCGCAAGCAGCGAGGGGGAAGTGGCGAACCCGGGGGCGGCCAGCGGAACCACCCACGGCGCGAGCAGCTGCCCGCAGGCCACCATCCCAAACCCCACCACCAGCACCAGGGTCAGGAGGTTGTCCACCACCCGCTGCGTTTCCTCAGGGTCCCCCTGGGTGAGGGAACGGGTGATGGTGGGGATGAACACGATGCTGAGCGTCCCGCCCAGCAGCAGCCGCTGCACGAAGAAGGGGACGGAGTACGCGATCACGTACGCCGCCTTGGCGTCCCCCGCCCCGAACAGGGCGGCCACCACCGCCTCCCGCACCACCCCCAGCAGCCGGCTCGCCACCGCCGCGGCGGCCATGAGGCCCGCCGCCCGGGCGATCTGCCGTGGGCTTTCCGTCACCGCGGCGTGGGCCGCGCTGGGTGCCTCCACTCCGATGGCGCACACCTCCCTGCGGATCGCACCGTTGCGCCTATGGTACAATGGCCGCCGGCGCGCGGACCGCGCGCGGAGAGGAGGTCGGGCCCGTGGCCAAGCGAACGCCGTCGGCCCTGAAGCGGCTGCGCCAGGCGGAGAAGCGGACCCTGAGGAACCGGGCCGTCAAGTCCCGGATCAAGACGCTGGTGAAGAAGGCACGCGCCACCCGCGACCCGCAGGCCCTGCGGGCCGCGGTGAAGGCCCTCGACAAGGCCGCGGCCAAGGGCATTTTGCACCGCAACGCCGCCGCACGGCGGAAGTCCCGCCTCATGCGGGCCCTGCAGCAGGCCCGTTGACAGAAGACCCGCCGGTCAGCGGGGAGAGGCCGCGTCGGACGGCCGGCTGCGTGCAAGGCACAGCCGGACCACCAGGCCCTCCAGCACCACGTCCACAGGAGCCCCTGACGTCTTGAGGGCCAGGTCCGCGCGCTCGATCTCCTGGTGCAACGCCAGGAGGTGGTGGCCGAACCGCTTCGCCTGCTCCTGGTAGCGCCGGTACAGCCACGCGCGGCTCCCAAGAGCGGCCCGGACCTCCGCGGGCGAGGCCCCCCGGGCCTCTAGGGCCCGCGCGTACAGCAGCGCGCGGAAGTGCCCTGCGAGCAGCGCGAGCAGCCCCACAGGGTTCTCCCGCTCCAGCAGGCGGTGTAGCACCCGTAGGGCCGCCTCTGCGTGTCCTTCGCCCACGGCGTCGGTGAGGGCGAACACCGAGACCTCCGCACCGTGCGCGGCCACCGCCTCCACGTCCGCCACGTCCACCGTCGGGCGGTCGCCCGCGTACGCCACCAGCTTGTCCACCTCGCCCGCCAGGGCGTGCAAATCCACACCCGCGGCGGCCACCAAGGCCCGGGCAGCCTGTGTGGTCATGCGCTTACCTAGGGACCGGGCCCGCGCCACCGCCCAGGCTGCCGCGCCGCGGGCGTCCAGGGGCTCGGCCTCGATGGCGTCCGCGACCCGCGCGAGTACTGCGGCCAGCTTCCGGCGGCGGTCGAGGCTGCGGGCCTCCAGCACCAACACCGAGGGCGGCGGCCCGGCCTCCAAGTACGCGGCCAAGCGCTCCTGGCCGGACGCGGGCATGCGGTCCACGCCGTGCACCACCACCACGCGGGTGCGGCCGAAGAAGGGGAGGGTGTCCGCGCGGGTGAGTACCTCCTGCACGTCCGCTTCCGAGGCGTCCAGGCGGTCCAGGTTCAGGGCCCGCTCCTGGGGTTCCAGGTGCTCGGCGACAATTCGATCCACGGCCTCCGCGCGGCGCCAGTCGTCCTGCCCCACCACCAGGTACACGCGGCGGGCTGGCGCGCTCATTCACCCTCCTGCAGGCGATCCAGGGAGTTGCGCACCGCAGCGCGCCACGGGTTCGGCCCTAGCCTCACGACCAGCTCCACGCCGCTCCCCTCGCTTGCCGCCCGCGGCAGCGCGTCCCGCGGCAGGAAGGCGGCGCGGCCGCCTTCGAGGAACACGACGGCTACCTCGTCCTCCATGCGGTCCACGACGCCGCGCAGCACCACCTCTGCCTCGTCGTCCTCACCCATAGCTCCCTCCCGTCCGTCCGCACGCTGACCGCACCGTCCCGGTCGGTGCGGTACACCACCACCCCACGCCGCGCGTAGCGGGCCAGGACGTCACGGTGCGGGTGGCCGTAGGGATTCGAAGCACCCACAGACAGCACGGCCACCCGGGGCCGAACCGCGTCCAAGAAGGGCTCGGTGCTGCTGGTCCGGCTCCCCTGGTGCGGCACCTTCAGCACGTGCGCCGCCAGGTCCGTCCTCCAGGCCACGAGGGCCCCCTCCGCCGCCTCCTCCACGTCACCGGGGAGCAGGAAGCGAACGTCCCCGAACCGGAACGACACCACCACCGAGTTCTCGTTCGCCGGCGACGGCCCCTCCACGAACTGGCCGGGCGGCCACAGAACCTCCATGGAGGCCCTGCCCAGCTCCACCCGCAGTCCCCGCCGCGCGGACCGGTAGGGGATCCGGCGCTCCTCCAAGGTCCGCAGGAACTCCGCATACGCAGGGGTCGGGTGCGGGTAGCCGGGGTCCAGCACCACACCCGCCCCGAACCGCCGCAGGGCGTGGGTCAGGCCCACCACGTGGTCCGCGTGCGCATGGCTCAGCACAGCCACGTCTGGCCGGCCTCCTGCGCGCAGCAGGGCGCTTACGACCGGCTCGGCCTCTGGCCCGCCGTCCACCACCACCCGGTGCCCTTCCGACGTGCGGATCAGCACACCGTCGCCCTGGCCCACGTCCAGGAACACGACCTCCGCGTACGGGCGCGGCGGGAGCGCGCGGGCCCAAACCGCGGCGGCCGCGACTACGGCTGCCAGCACCGCGGCTCGCCCGGGCCTCAGCCGGCCTGAGACCACAAGGAGCGCGAGGATCGCCACCGCGGCCACCGCCAGGCGGCTTTGGGTGTCACCCGTCACGTGCCACGTCGCGCCCGGTAGGCTCGCGAACCCCCGCGCCACCGCCACCAGGTACGCGCAGCCCGCCTCGGCGGCCCAAAGGAGCGGCAGGGCGGCGACTTGCCAGACTAGGCCCACCAGGCCGGCGGCAAGGCCCAGGGGGACCAGCACCGCGGCCGCGGGGAGTGCGAGGACGTTCGCCGCGAAGGCCAGCGGCTGCAGCTGGCCGAAGTGCCAGACCAGCACCGGCGCCACGGCCACCTGGCACGCGCACGCCGCGGCCACGGCTTGCCGAACCACCCGCGGCAACCCCTGTAGCCGTCGCTCGAGATCCGGAGCGAGGAGCACCAGCCCGCCGGTGGCTGCGAACGAGAGCTGGAATCCCACGTCCCGCACCAGCAGCGGGTTGTACGCGACCAGGGCTGCTCCCGCCAGGGCGAGCACCGTGGGCGGGTCGGACTCCCGGCGCACGAGCACCGCGAGGGCACACAGCGCCGCCATGACCGCGGCCCGCGCCATGGACGGCTCCCAGCCCGCCACAAAGGCGAAGGCGAGCACCGCGCCGAGGGCCCCGAGGGCGCGGGTGCCGCGCCCTCGGCCCCGCAGGGCCACGTAGGCGGCGGCGGCCACGGTGGTGAGCTGGGCTCCGGACGCCACCAGCAGGTGCGCCAGGCCGCTGTTGCGGAACGCGTCCTGGATCGGGCGGTCCTGGACCGGTACCCCCAGAACCACGCCCGCCAGTACCGCGCCGTACGGCTCCCGCAACGCCCTGTGGTACACGTCCGCCAACGCGTCCCGAAGCTGGGCGGCCACCCGGAGCAGCCTATGGGACTCTCCCGAGGCCACCACCTGCACACGGTCTGCAGCCAGCACGGCACCTACGCGGTGTCGGTACAAGAAGCGGGCCGGGTCCGGCTCGCCTGGATTCCGCGGGGCCGGGAGGGGCAGCAGGCGCCCCGAGGCGCGCACGCGGTCTCCCACGTCCACGCGGACACGGCCGCGCACCAGTAGCCGAACGCCGCCTGCAGGCGCCCCGCCCAGCGCCGTCACCCGCAGGACGAACCGCGCACCGTCGGTGAGCGCGTGCCCCTCCGCGGTCACCTTCCGGCCCAGCTGCCGGGAGAGGAAAGCGAGGTCCGGACCCCCGGCTGCATGTCCGCCGACCGCGAGGCCCGCGGCTGCCACGGCGCCCGCGAGCAGCAGGCCCGCCACCCGCGCCCTGCCGGCGGCGAACACGCTGAGGCCCGCCAGCGAAAGCGCCACGGCCGCCGCCCGGTCCGCGGCGACCACCCACTCCACGCCTGCGGCCGCGCCCGCGGCGAACGCCAGCGAACACCACAGGAGGGGCCTGCGCACGACACCCCCGCTCCACGATTCCACCGAGTGAACGCGCGCCACGAGGGTTTTGGCAGAAGGAATGACTCACGCGGCGAGGGGCTCTCAGCGCGTGGGTCAGCCTACCCCCAGGCTGCATCAACTTGAGGACGTTCCCGTCAGGATCCTCGAAGGTCGCCAGGCTTCCCCAGCCGTGATTCGTGACGCCGCTGAGGAACTTGACCCCTGCGCCACGCAGGCGCTCGACCGTGTCGGCGATGTTGGTCGTACGAAGGGTGAGTGTTGAACCGGCCTGCGGTCCGTGTGCATCTCGAGGGATGGAGGGGACCGGACTACCCCCTGTCCAAGGAAGACCGACACGGACGCCACCGACGTCGAGCGCGCTCCAGTCCCGATCCTCTCGCTGTCCCGCTCTGCCCGCACGCCCTCCATGGCCTCCTGCCGAGGTCGCTCGATGGGCTCCTTAGGATGCGGTGCGGGACGTCACCTCCGCCCGCGCGCGCTGGATGAACGCCTCCAGGGGCATGGGCCCGAGGTCGCCTGCGGTGCGGTGCCGCACGGACACCGTGCCGCCCTCGGCCTCGCGGTCGCCCACCACGAGCATGTAGGGGACCTTCCAGACCTGGGCGTCGCGGACCTTCTTCGTCACCTTCTCCGCCCTGAGGTCCGACTCAGCCCGCAGCCCTGCGGCGCGCAGCCGGTCGCGCACGTCCTGGGCGTACACGGCGTGGCGGTCTGCCACGGGCAGGACCCGCACCTGCTCGGGCGCCAGCCAAAGGGGGAAAGCGCCGGCGTAGTGTTCGATGAGGATCCCGAAGAACCGCTCCAGGGACCCCAGGATCGCCCGGTGGACCATCACGGGCCGGTGGGGGCGGTTGTCCTCGCCCACGTACTCCAGCCCGAAGCGCTCGGGCAGCACGAAGTCCAGCTGCACCGTGGTGAGCTGCCACTTCCGGCCCAGGGCGTCGAAGAAGTACACGTCGATCTTGGGGCCGTAGAAGTTCGCCTCGCCCGGCGCGCGCGTGTAGGCGACCCCTTCGCGCCGCAGAGCTGCCTCCAGCGCGGCTTCCGCCCGCTCCCACACCTCCGGGTCCCCCGCGTACTTGTCCGGTGTGGCGGGGTCGCGCAGGGACAGCGTCACCTCGTAGGACGAGAAGCCGAAGGCTCGGTGGACCCGGAAGCCCAGGTCCAGCAGTCCGCAGATCTCGTCCTCGATCTGGTGCGGCGCGCAGAAGATGTGGGCGTCGTCCTGCGTGATCATGCGGACCCGCAGGAGGCCGTGGAGTACCCCGGACCGTTCGTAGCGGTAGACGGTCCCGAATTCCGCCAGGCGCACGGGCAGCTCCCGGTAGCTCCGGGTGCGGGACGCGTACACCGCGATGTGGAACGGGCAGTTCATCGGCTTCACCAGGTACCGCTGGCCCTCGATCTCGATCCCGCTGAACATGTTGTCCCGGTACCAGCTCAGGTGCCCGCTCTGCTCCCACAGGGCCTCCCGGGCCACGTGCGGGGTGTACACCCACGCGTACCCCCGGCGGTCCAGCTCCTCCCGCAGGAACTCCTCAATGCACCGACGGACCACGGCGCCCCTCGGGTGCCACAGGACGAGCCCGGGCCCCACGCTCTCCTCGATGCTGAACAGGTCCAGTTCCCGCCCCAGCCGCCGGTGGTCCCGCCGCCTCGCCTCCTCCAGCCGCTGCAGGTACGCCTCCAGCTGCGCGGGGTCGGGAAAGGAGATCCCGTACACCCGCTGCAGCATCTCCCGGCGCTCGTCCCCGCGCCAGTACGCGCCGCTAGAACCCAGCACCTTGACCGCCCGGATCAGGCCCGTGCGCGGCAGGTGCGGCCCGCGGCACATGTCCCAGAAGCCGTCCTGCCGGTAGAAGGACACCCGTTCGTCGGGGATCGCTTCCAGCAGCTCGAGCTTGTAGCGCTCGCCCGCCTCCTGGTACCGCCGCACGGCCTCCGCGCGCGGGAGCTCCACCCGCTCGATGGTCTGGTCCCGGGCCGCGAGCTCCCGCATCCGCTCCTCGATGCGCTGGAGGTCCTCCGGCTCGAGCGGCCGGCCCACGTCGATGTCGTAGTAGAAGCCGTCCTCGATGGGGGGCCCGATGGCGAGCTTGGCGTGCGGGAACAGCTCCTTCACCGCCTGGGCGAGCAGGTGCGCGGAGGAGTGCCAGAACACCGAACGGCCCTGCGGGTCCTCGAACCGCAAGAAGCGCACGGTGGCGTCGCGTTCCAGCCGCGCCGAGAGGTCCGTGGGCACGCCGTCCACCAGCGCCACGAGCGCCTGCGATTCGCCGCGCGCCCGCGCCACCTCTGCGAGCGTCGTCCCGCGGGGGACCCGCAGCTCGGACCCGTCTGCGAACCGGACCACCACCTCGTCCACCGCACACCTCCTCAAAACGCCCGCGCCCCGTCCGTTGGGACGGGGCGCGCCCGCGGTTCCACCCAGCTTCCGGCGCGGCCTTCCCCGCGCCGGCCCTCAAACGGCTGTAAAGGGCCTCCCCCGGGCCTTCCCCAAACCGGCTCGGCCCGCGGCTCCGAGGGGGTACCGCGTCCGCAAGCCCGCGGGCTCGACACCTCCGCCCGCTCTCTGCAGGGCCCTGCGCACGGGGCGTGTCCTCTTCGTCGCCTCGCGCTCTCCACCCTACCCACACCTCCAGGCGGTGTCAAATTCCCTCTCTGGCACGGGAGTTGCTCGGCCGGGTAGCCAGGCTCATCTCATGCGTGATGCAAGCCACTCCCCGCTCCGGCCCGCGAAGCCCGGAAGCGTCCCCAAACGGGGACCGGTGGACTTTTCCAAGGTGCTGGAGGGTGCCCGCCAAGCCAGCGGGGCCAAGGCTGCGGCCCTCCTCCTCCCGGGCCGTCCACTCCTGGAGGTCACCGCGGGTCGCTGGGGCAGTTCGCAGTGGCGCTCCCTCGCCAACCGCGCCCGCAGGGAGCGCCGGGTCGCACGGGCTGGGGAGACCGTCGCCCTGCCGCTACGCCTCAGCCGGGGCCGCACGGGAGCGCTGGTCTTGCAGGCGGCCCGTGGACCTGCCTCAGCCCTGGGCGCGGTGGCGGGCCTCGTAGCCTGCGCGCTGCAGCCCCCCGCACGTCGCCAGGACCCCGGTGCACCGGACCTGCGCCGCAGGTACGAGGACCTCGTGCACTCCATCCAGGGGATCGTGTGGGAGGCGGACGCCGAGACCTTCCGTTTCACGTACGTGAGCCCGCAAGCGGAGCGGGTGCTCGGATACCCCGTGGCCTGCTGGCTCGACGAGCCGGACTTCTGGGTCCGCCACGTGCACCCGGAGGACCGCTCCTGGGCGGTGAGCTTCTGCAAGGCCGCGGTGGACCGGTGCGAAGACCACGAGTTCGAGTACCGCATGACCGCCGCAGACGGCCGCGTGGTGTGGCTGCACGACATCGTCACCGTGGTGCAGGAGGCCGGACGGCCCACGCGGCTGCGGGGTGTCATGGTGGACGTCACGGACCGTCGCGAAGCGGAGGCGGAGCGCAAGCGGCTGTACGAACGGATCCGGCGACAGGCCCAGCTCGCCGAGCGGGTCCTGCGGGCCAGCGAACGGCTGAACACGAGGCTCTCGCCCGCGGAAGCCGCCCGGGCCGTGGGGCTCGGGATCCTGGAGGTGGCGGGCACCGACCGGGGGGCGCTCCTGTTGCCGGTGCGGGGCGGCCCGCCGGCCCTGGCGTGGCAGGCGGGCCTGGACCAACAGGAGGTGGAGGCAGTAGTCCGGCTGCTGACCACCTCCTCCGCGGTGTCAGAGCCCCTCCTGAAGACCACGGCGGCCGGCGACAGCACCGCGGCCTGGCCCGCAATGTACGAGGGCCAGGTGGTGGCGCACCTCGTGGCCCTGCGTTCCGGCCCCGAGTGGACCGCGGAGGAGTGTGAGGCCATGCGGGCCTTCGCCCGCCAGGCCGCCCTGGCGCTCAACAACGCGCACCTGCTGGACCAGGCCCTGCGGCGTGCACGCCGTCAGGAAGCGCTCCAGCGGCTCAGCACCGCCCTCGCGCGGGCGCAGACCGAGGACGAGGTGTGCCGGTCGGTGGTGGTCGCCGCGCGTCGGGTCCTCGGGGTGCGGGCGATGGGCGTGTACCTCCTGGACCCCGAGACCGGGGACCGAGTGCTGCGGGCGAGGGCGGGCTGGCCGGAGCTCCCCGTGGGCCACCGGATCCCACCTGGGGCGGGCACGAGCGACCGGGCGGTGCGCACCGGCCGCACCGTCTACACCCCGGACGTGCGACAGGACCCCGCCTACATCCCTGGAGCGCCCGACGCGCGGTCTGAGCTGGATGTCCCGATCCGCGCGCAGGGCGCGGTGGCGGGTGTGCTGGTGGTGGAGCGGGAGGAGGTGGCGGGGTTCGACCCGGAGGAGGTGGCCGTCCTGGAGGCCACCGCCAACCTGGTGGGTGTGGCGCTGGAGCGGGCGCGGCTCCTGGAGGACACGCAGGCCCGCGCGGACCGGTTCGCCGCCCTGTTGGAGTTCGGCGCCGCCCTGCGTTCCACGCGCAGCCCGGAAGAGATGTACCCCGTGGTGGTGCGTGAGGTGGCCGCGCGCTGCGGGGCGTCCCGCGCTGCCCTCGCGCTGACCACGCCTGGGGGACTACCCACGGTGGCCGCGCTGTTCGGCAGCGCGGGCTCCGAGCCCGACCGCGAGGCGCTCGTCGCCTTCGCGGACCTGCGCAGGCCGCTCGTGGTCACGGAGTGGCCGCTGTCGGGCGAACCGGGACCGACCGCGGTGGTGCCCGTGGAGACCGAGCAGGAGTCGGTGGGGCTCCTGCTGGTGGGCCGTGCGGCCGGCGCCCCCGGGTTCACCCGCCGGGAGCTGGAGTTGGTCCGCGCCATGGCCGAGGTGGCATGCAACGCGCTGCGCCGTGCGCAGCTCGTCCACGCCCTCGAGCAGGCGTACATGGACGTGGTGCTGGCCCTGGCCCGGGCGGTGGACGCGCGCGACACCGACACCGCCAACCACAGCGAGCGGATTGCCGTCTGGGCGGAGCGCACCGCCCGCGCCCTGGGCTGCCCGGAGGACGAAGTGCGCCAGGTGCGCTGGGCGGCCCTGCTGCACGACATCGGGAAGGTGGGAGTACCCGACCACATCCTCCGCAAGCCGGGTCCACTCGCGGAGCAGGAGTGGGAGGTGATCCGCCGTCACCCATCCGTCGGCGAGGAGATCCTCAAGCCCCTGGGTGCCCTACGGGAGGTGGCGCGCATCGTCCGTCACCACCAGGAACGCTGGGATGGGACCGGCTACCCCGACGGCCTGGCAGGCGAGCAGATTCCGCTCGGTGCCCGCATCATTGCGGTGGCGGACAGCTACGGGGCCATCACCGACCACCGGCCGTACCGGCCCGCGCGGCCCCACCACGAGGCGGTTCAGGAGCTCCGCCGCTGCGCGGGCACCCAGTTCGACCCACGGGTGGTCGAGGCGTTCCTCGCGGCCCTGCAGGCAGAGCTCGCGACCTCCGGATGCGCCTAGGCGCCTCTCCTGACCGAACCGGGGTCCCGGAAGATCGCTGCGCGGTTCTCGGGTCGGTCTCCCGGCTCACTGCACGAGCCGCCGCCGCAACAGCAACAGCGGCGCCGGCAGGACGAGCAGGGCCACCACCAACAGCCACCCCACGTCGACCAACGCCGCGGACGGGTGACCGAAGGCCAGGGCCCGCGTCGCCCGCACCAGGTGCACGAGCGGTGTGAACCACACCGCCGTCTGGACCCAGCCGGGCAGGCCCTCCAGGGGGAAGAAGATCCCGCTGAACATGAACATGGGCGTCACCCACAGCGAGAAGTAGTACGTGAACAGGTCGATGGACGGGCTCACCGCGGTGAAGGCCAGGGCCACGGCGGAGAACACCACCCCGCTTGCGAAGAACACCCCTGGGAGCGCCAGGGCCCACGGGGACCGCACGGCCCCGAACAGCGCCACAACCAGGAGGAACGCGCTCCCGTACAGGACGCTGCGCGTCGCGCCCCACAGGACCTCGCCCAAGGCCACGTCCTCCGCCGAAAGTGGCGTGGTCACCACCGCGTCGTACGAACGGTCGTAGGTGAACTGAACGTAAGCGTTGTACGTGCACTCGAAGGTGGCGCCGAACATGGCCGCGGAGGCCGCGAGCCCCGTGGCCACGAAGGCCACGTACGGCACCCCTTGCACCTCCCGCAGGTACGCGCCCAGGCCGAAGCCCAGCGCCAGCAGGTAAAGCACGGGTTCCAGGAAGTTCTCGGGCACGGTGAAGGCGAACACCTTCCGGAACACCAGCAAGTTCCTCTGCCAGAACCGCAGGGCCCCCACCAACGACACGTCCATCACTCCCGCAGCCTCCTGCCGGTCAGCCTGAGGAAGACGTCCTCGAGGGTGGCGCGCCGCAGGCTCACGCCCTCCACGGGAAGGCCGAGGACCCGCACCCGGTGCACGAGCTCCTCGCCGTCCTGGGTGTGCAAAAATACCCGGTCCCCCGCCACCTCGCAGCCGTCGGCCAGGGAAGCGAGATGCTCCGCCACCACCGCCGCGGCGCCGTCCGCGGCCTGCACCTCCACCACCTCCCTGCCCACGTACCGGTGCACCAGCTCCTGCGGGGTGCCCTCGGCCACCACCCGTCCGTGGTCCACCACGGCCACTCGGTCGCACAGCTGTTCCGCCTCTTCCATGTAGTGGGTGGTGAGGAGTTGTGTGACGCCTCGGCGCTTGAGCTGCCTCAGCCGGTCCCACACCGCGTGCCGAGCCTGGGGGTCGAGGCCCGTGGTGGGCTCGTCCAGGACCAGCAGCTCGGGATCGCCCATGAGCGCCCGGGCGATCATCAAGCGCCGTTGCATCCCGCCAGACAGCTTCGGGACCCGGTCCCCCGCCCTGGCGTCCAGCTCGACGAAGGCCAGCAGCGCTTCGGCGCGGGACCGCGCCTCCCGGGCCCCCATCCCGAAGTACCGGGCGTACACGAGCAGGTTCTCCCGGACCGTGAGGGCCTCGTCCAGGGTCACGCCCTGGTGCACCACGCCGAGGCGCCCCTTGATCGCCCGCGGGTGCCGCCGCACGTCCAGGCCGAACACGCGCAGGACCCCAGAAGTCGGCCGCGCGGTGCAGCAGATCATGCGCAGGGTGGTGGTCTTGCCCGCGCCGTTGGGCCCCAGGAAGCCGTAGCACTCCCCCGGGCGCACCTCGAAGGACACACCGCCCACGGCCGTCACCGGGCCGAACCGCTTGACCAAGTCTTGAGCCTCCACCACCGCCACAGGGGAGGATTTCGAAGCTCCGGCCTGGAGGTCCTCGACGGGGCTTGCCCCCTTCCGCGACAGGCGCTACCGTCGCCGTGAAGCGCGGTCAACCGGGAGGTGCTGGAATGTCCCACGAGGTGTACCCGCAGCCCACCCGCGAGCTCGCCCGCAGGCGCCGTGAGCTCGCGCCGGAGACCCTGGAGGCGTTCCGCCGCTTCTCCCAGCAGGTGTTCGCGGACGGGGCGCTCCCGGCCAAGACCAAGCAGCTCATCGCGGTCGCGGTGGCCCACGTGACCCAGTGCCCTTACTGCATCCGCAGCCACACCAAGGTGGCGCGGCAGCACGGAGCCACCCCGGAAGAGATCATGGAGGCCATCTGGGTGGCCGCGGAGATGCGGGCGGGGGCCGCGTACGCCCATGCCCTGCTGGCCCTGGACGCTCTGGAGGAACCCGGCCCGTAAGGCCTGTCGAAGGACGCTGGCCGAGAAGGGGACCGAAGCGCCGGGGACTACCGAGAGCTCCCCATGGGTATGATCCGGTCGGGTGCGTGAACCGGAGGGAGGGAAGCGCGTGCAAGGCGAGCTGGCATGCCCCGAGGCACGGGACATCCTCGGAACACAACGCGAGGCCGGAGGGCCTGTTTCTTCGTCCCACCGACCGCTTCCTCAACCAGGGCACCTCAAGCGGCCCCGGCTGTTGAAGGTCCTGCCCGAGCGCGCGGGGCTCGTCGCGTGGCTGCACGCTCCGTACGGATACGGCAAGACCACGCTCCTGAGCCAGTGGACAGAAGCCTGTAGGCGCAGGGGCGTCCCCGTGCTGTGGGTGAACGGGCGCGCTCATCCCCAAGTACGCCTCGCCCTGGCCCGGTTCCTCGGGCTTGGTCCCAAGGCCCAGTGGGGTGCGATCTTGGAGAGCCTGGAGGAGTTGGGACCTGTAGTGGTGTTGGACGAAGCGGAGTTCTTCGAGGAACCGCCGCCCATCGAGGAGATGCCCGCCGCGGTGGGTGTGGCGAGCCGGAAGAAGCTGGACTGGCCCGGGATCGCCAAGCTACGGGGAACCGGGCGGCTGTCGGTGGTCGGCCCCCGGCAGCTGGCCTTCACTCGGGCCGAGGCCGAGCAACTCTTCGGGGCCCCAGACCGCGCCCGGGCCGCGTGGCGCGCCACCGGCGGCTGGCCGCTCGCCCTTCACCTGTCCGCCCTCACCGGCGAGGACTCTGTAGAGGGCGCCTTGGTCAGAGGTATCCGGGAAAGCCTAGGCCCCAGAGCCTGGCGGGCGGCCCTACTCCTGGCGACGGTGCCGGTGCTGCCCGAGGAGTTCGCCACCCAGGAGGCCCGCCAGCTGGTGGAGGCCGGGTTCGCCGTCCGGCTTGAGGGAGGTGGTTACCAGCTCCACGACTTCGTGGCGCAGACCCTCCGGCGGGGCGCAACGAAGGTTCTGACCCGCGTAGTGCGCCGGGCCGCCCGGTCTCTGCCTGCTTGGCTGAGGGCGCAAGCTTACGCATCCGCCCACATGGAGGCAGACCTGCGTGATCTGCTCGAGCGGCCAGAGGCGGTAGACCTGGCCTACCAGTGTCCTGAAGAGCTCTTGCGGTGGCACCGGCAAGCGGGCGGGGAACCGGGGACCACGCGGAGGCTGGCAGCGGCGCTGGCTCTGTGCCACGTGGGCAACCTGTCCGAGGGTCTGGCATCCCTGGAGGCCGTGGTCCGGGACACCGCAAAGACCGAGCCGGAGGTCGCTCTCAAGGCGCTCGGAAACGTGGCCTACCACGGGGCCTCCGTGGACCTGCGGCGGGCCATGGAAGCTGTGGAGCGCGGCCGAAGGATGCTGGGCCGGGTCGGTCCGACTGCCGCAGCACGCTTTCTCAGTCGGGTGGCCTGGGCGTACGTGGTGGCGGGTGAACATTGCCAGGCCAAAGAGTGTCTGGAGCGGGCCGCCGACCTCCTCCCCCCGGACCACCCCCTCTTGGTCTACCCCCTGCGTCTCAACCTGGCGGTGGCGAACTTCGAGCTAACAGGCGACCTCGAGGAATTGGAGCGGCAGTACCGTGCTTCCGTGGAGCACGCCCGCAAACACCGTCCGTCCAACGTGCCCTTGTCGTACGTGGACCTGGGGCGCGTCCTTCTGTCGCTGGGCCGGCGGGAAGAAGCCCTCGTGTGCTTCCGGCAGGCCGCGCGGGAGAAGTCCACCAACTTCTGGGCCGCCACCCTGGCGGACGCGTGGCGGGCCTGCCTGGAGGCCGACCTCGATGCCTTCCCGAAGCTAGCGGGTCTCTCCCAGACCTCCGAGGACCCGGCCCTGCTGGACTGGGTGCGGGGGCTTTGGGCACGGACGTTGCGGGAGGCCGGCCGGGTCCGGGACGCCCTGGACGTAACGGGCCAGCACCCCGGGTTCTGGACCTCCCTGGAACGGGCCCTGGCCCTGAAGGCGCTGGGGCGTGAGCGGGCGGCGAGGAAGGCACTCCCACCCAGGCCCTCCTCGCGGGAGGAGCAGCTGTACTGGCACGCCACGCGCTACCGGGTGCTGCGCAGGCGCGCGGACCTGGACGCCATCCTGCGCCTCACCACCGTGGGTGCCCGGACCCTCCCGGCCTTGGTTCCCCTTTCCGAGCTGCCGGCGCGGAGATCGGACCTCGCGCGCTGGTACCCCATAGAGGAAGTCCTGCGGAGCGGAAGGAGGGCCGCGGTCCTCGCACGCCTGGAGGAAGTGCCTCCCTTGGACATCCGGGTATTGGGCGGAGTACAGGTCTGGCGCGGGACGGAGCCACTGCACCTTTCGGAGACCGCTCAGGCCTTGGTCGTCCTCATGGCCCTACGCCTGGACCGGGAGGCCATCTGCGAGGCCCTGTGGCCAGACTCTTCCGCCGCCAGGGCCCGCAACCGTCTGCACGTCCACCTGCACTACCTCCGCCGAGCCCTGGAACCGTGGGGCGTGCCGACCTACCTCGGCCCGCGGGGACTGCAGCGCGTCCGGGTGGACCTGTGGGAGCTGGAAGACGCTCTGCACCGCAGGGACGCGGAAGCGGTCTACCGCCTATACCGGGAGCCTCTCGCCCCAGGGGTGGACCTACCCGTAGTGGACGAGGCCCGCTGGCAGCTACAACACCGGGTGGTTTCCCTGCTGTACTGGGCTGGCCTGCGGGACGAGACCCACCTGGAGGCCTACCTGCGGCGCGTCCTGGATCTGGCCCCCTGGCACACCGGGGCCGCAGCTGCCCTGGCCCGCTGGTTGGCAGCCCACGGCAGAGAGGCGGAAGCCCGGAGGGTACAGGTACAGGCCGAGCGGGAGTGAAGCTCCGGGCGGTCGGTCAGAAACCCGAGGAGCTCACCGTGGAGGTGCCGTCCCCGTACAGGGTCACCGTCACCGTGGCCCCTTGCACTCGGGTCCCTGGCCTGCCGGTCGCCACCACGAGACAGCTCGTGGCGGCGCAGGAGGAGTACGAGAAGTCCCAGTTCGCGGTGGACTGGTAGGGGCCGTCCAGGAACCCGTCGAAGCTCTGTCTCTCCACGTAAAAGCTCCACGCGAACTCCCGCATCTCCTGAAGCCGCTCCGCGGCCTCCGCGAAGTACGCGTTGCGTCGGGCCGCCAGGTAGGAGGGCAGCGCGAGGACCAACAGGATGGCGAGGATCACCAGAACGATCACGAGCTCCACCAGGGTGAAGCCCCCCTGGGCTCGCAGCGCCTTTCTTCCGCGCATGGCTACCTCCTGCGTCCTCCGTCGCCCCGAGTTGCTCTATGCCCTCCGGGGTGGCCGCTTAGACGTCCGCGGCGTCCGGCGCTATCCTGAACTCGGAGATGCGCGCTTTGGGCTTTCGGGTCGCCTGCGCGTACGCGGCGCTCCTGCTGTTGGGCCTCGTCCTGGACCCGCACGCGCACGATCCCTACCACGGGCACCTAGTCTTGCGGGGAAGCGCGCCGGCCTGGACGGCGGTCGACTCACCTGGCCCTCAGCACCCCGCAGGCGTCGTCGCGTTGCACGCAGGGGGATTCGCCTCCGCGGTCGTGCACGCGGGGACCTGCTCTGCGGCGGAAGCGCCCGCGCCCGTGCTCCCGTGGCCCTCTCCGGGGGACCGGGCTCTCTCAGCGGGAATCGCGCATCCTCAGCCGGTCTTCCTGGACCCTCCCGCACCCCCGCCCCGCGCCAGCTGACGCCGCGCGGGAGTCACCCAGAGCCACGCCCGGAGGTGTGAGGTGGCTTTGCAGCCGGGGAGGTGGAGCCGTGTTCGCCGTCACAGAGGGAGAATCCGGCAGTGTCCCGGCTCGGACTGGACCTAGCCGTCCTGGCCACTCTGCTGGCCGTGCTCGGGCTCGGGGCGCTTGCGTACGGCCTCCGGGCGCGCAGCACGGTGGCGTGGGTCGGCGCCCTGCTGCTGGCCACCTCGGCGCTGTTCGTCGGGCAAGCGGTGCGGCTGGGGCGGCTTCCGCCTCAGAACCCGGTCCCGGCGACGCCCCAGTCCGTGCGCACCGGACAGCGCCTGTACCAGCAGCACTGCCAGGTGTGCCACGGGCCTGAGGGCAGGGGCGACGGCCCTGCCGCCGCGACTCTGCGGCCACGGCCCGCGGACCTGCGGCGCACCGCCCGTTTTCCCGACAGCCTGCTGTTCCTGCGGATCACGGAGGGGTTGCCCGGGACGGCCATGCCTGCCTTCCGCGACACCCTCACCGAGGAAGAACGCTGGCACGTGGTGAACTACCTGCGCCGCTTGACCGAATGACCGACGCCCTGGCGTTCCTGCACGGACCGCTCCCTGGCCGCTCCGCCTCGGCCCTGGCCTGGGTCGTGCTGGTGGCCGGGCTGTTGCTGGTCGCGTACGGTCTGCGGGCCGGCGTGCGGACCGCGGAGGGCCGCGCGTTTTTCCTGGCGGGCCTCGTGGCGGCTCTGCTGAGCGGCAGCGCGGTAGCGCGGGCGGTCGCGGACGTTGCGTCCACGGTCCCCGCCCGCAACCCCGTCCCTCCCTCACCGGAGTCGCTGGCCAGGGGCGAGCAACTGTACCGCGCGCACTGCCAGGTCTGCCACGGCCCGCACGGCGCGGGCGACGGCCCGGCTGCCGCGGCGTTGCCCACACGTCCAGCGGACCTCCGGGTGCACGTGCTCATGCACGCGGACGGCCACCTGTTCCTGTGGATCAGCTCCGGCGTGCCAGGCACACCCATGCCGGCTTTCGCAGACCGCCTGACGGAGGAGGAGCGATGGCACGTGGTCAACTACCTGCGGGTGCTGGCCTTGACCGGCCGTTGATACGTTCCTGTGAACGGGGAGGAGGACGGTGATGGCCGTGAAGGACTGGAGGACGGCGTTGCCCGGGAGCTTCCTGCTCGCCCTGGCCCTGGCTGCCTCCGCGGCGGCTCACGCGAAGCTGGTGCGGGCGGAGCCGGCCCCCGGGTCGGTGCTGCGAACGCCACCCCGGGCGGTCCGGCTGGTGTTCAACGAGGAGCTGGCGTCCCAGGGCAGCACGGTGGCGGTGGTAGACGCAAAGGGCCGCCGGGTAGACGACGGACGCGGTGGGCTCGACCTCGGGGACTTGGACCGCCGGATCCTGGTGGCCCGGCTGCGCCCCCTGGGGCCCGGCCGCTACACGGTGCGCTGGCAGGCCACGTCCGCGGACGACGGGTACACCGCACGGGGGCAGTACACCTTCACGGTGAGGCCGTGAGGGCGCGGACCGTCCTGGTCGCCTGCGCCGCCTGGCTGGCCCTGTCGGCCCCTGCCCTTGCCCACGGGATCCTGCGCAGCGCCTCCCCTGCGCACGGCGCGAACCTGGACTCCGCACCACGCGAGGTGGTGTTGACCTTCAGCGAGCCGGTGCACCCGCAGGCCAGCTCCGCCGAGGTCCTGGACAGCCAGGGCCGCGTGGTGTCCGAGGGACAGGAAGTCACCCAGGACGGACGGACCCTGCGGGTGCGCGTGGGCCAGCTGCCCCGCGGCACGTACACCGTGCGGTGGAAGGTCGTAAGCCAGGTGGACGGGCACACCACCAGCGGCTTCGTGAGCTTCGGCGTCCGCGCCACGCCGCCTGCTTCTGGCGCTGGGGTGGAGGCGCCGCCGTGGTGGCAGGTGCTGCTCCGATGGCTGGGGTACCTCTCCGCCCTCACCCTCGCGGGGACTCTGGCCTTCGGAGAGCTCATCCTACCCGCTGCCGGCGCTACAAAGCACTGGGTGCGGCTGCGTCCGCTGCGCGACGCCTCCGCCGTGGCACTCGCCGCCGTGGCGGTGGTGGACCTCGTCCTGCGCGCCGCGTGGCTGCGGCCCCCAGGGCACACGCTGGTCGAGGCAGCGCGCGTACTCGCCACCTCGCCCGTAGAGGGGCGGTCTCTGCTGTTGCGGGTGGGCTCCGCGGCGCTCGCCGCTGGACTCGCCCCCGGGTCGCCCCGGGGTCTGGTGCTCGTGCCCGCGGCGGCCGCGCTCCTCGGCCTCACCCTCACGTCCCACGCCTGGGGTGCCGGGCCGCTCGCGGCGCTGTCGGACTGGTTGCACCTCGCGGCGGCGTCGGTGTGGGTGGGCGGCCTTCCGGCTCTGGCGCTCCTCGCGCGGTTGCGGGATCCCCAGGGGACGCAGGCCATCGCGCGCGCCTTCTCCCGATGGGCTGGCTACGCCCTGGCCGTGGTGGTCGCCACCGGACTCTACGCGAGCGCCCTGCACGTGCCCAGCTGGCGGGCTTTGGTGCAGACGGGCTACGGACGTTGGCTCACGTTCAAGCTGGCGTTGGTGGGCGTGCTGGTGGCCCTCGGCGCGGTCAACCGCTACCGGTTACTGCCGCGCCTGGGTTCCGGGCGAGGCGTCGCACACTTCGCCTCCGCGGTGCGGCTTGAGGTCGCGGCTGCCGCCGCGGTCCTGCTGGCGGCAGGAGGGCTTTCCATCACCCCGCCGGCCCGTACCGTGCAGGCCGCCTCGGAGGTGCGCCGGCTGATTCTGGCCGCGCAGGTGGGCGCGGTGCGCCTGGTCCTCACCGTGCAGCCCGCCGAACCCGGGTGGAACCGGTTCTCGCTCGCGCTACAGGACGCCCGAGGGGAGCCGGTGGAGGTGGACCGGGCCCTGCTGCGGCTACGCAAGTTGGACGAGGAAACGGCCCCACCCACCCTCGTGCTCGATCCGCAGGGGCCCGGTGTGTACGCCGGGCAGTCCCCGGACCTCGCCCTCCCGGGCTTGTGGGAGCTCCAGGTGGTGCTGCGGCGCCGCGGCCAGGCGGACGCCGTGGCGTGGTTTCCCCTGCGGGCGGGAGACTTCCGGATGCGGTCGGACCTGGAGGCTTTCCGGCTGCTCCGGCGCGCGCAGGAGGCGGTAGGCCTGTTGCGCACCTGGAGGGAGAGCGAGCAGACCACGGACGGCGCGGGCAACCTCGTGGTGACCCGCTACACCTACGCGCGGCCCGACCGGATGGCCTTCGAGATCATGGGCGGGATGCGGGGCGTGCTCGTGGGCAGCGACCGCTACCTCCGGACCGGGCAAGGCTGGCAGCGCGACAGGCTCCCGGAGCCGTTCCGCGCCCGCGGCCCGGCCCTGTACATGCAGAACCCGCTGCGAGCCGCCCTGGGCCGGCGGGATCCCTGCCCGGAAGGAAACTGCCGCGTGGTGCTGTGGGAGTCCCCGGACGGCCTCACCACCTTCGCCGCGTGGGTGGGCGAACGCACGGCACGGGTGCACAAGCTGCTCATGTGGGCTCCCGGCCACGTGATGACCAGCGTGCTGGAGGACTTCGACGCGCCGGTCCGGGTGATCCCGCCCGGAGGCCGGAGGCCCTGAACCGGCTACTGCGAGAGGCGCCGGGCCCAGTCCGAAACCCGCTCCCGGGTCTCCGGGTCGAACCACGGCGGGTCCCCCGCCTGCGCGTTCTCCCCAGCCCGTTCTGGCCTGGAGGTGGCCGGGATCACCACGGACACCCTCGGGTCGCTGGCCACCCACTTGACGAGCGCCTGCGCCCACGTGCGCACCCTGAACGCCTCCAGCCTGCGAAGCTCCGCCGCGGGCGGGCTGCGGCGGACCAGCCGGCCTTCGGCCAGGGGCCGCATGACGATCACCCCCACCCCGAGCTCCTGCGCCCGCGGCAGGAGTTCGCGCTCCGCCTCCCGGTCCAGCGCGTTGTACGGGACCTGCACGCACCCGATCCGGCGGTCCTCCATCCACCGCAGCAGCTCCGGGAACGCCCGGTGGCTGTAGTGGGTGACCCCCAAGACCTTGACCCGGCCCTCGCCGCGTAGCTGCTCAAGGTATGGGAGGTGTAGATCCGTGGCTACGAGGTTGTGCACCTGGTAGACGTCCACCCACCCGCCGAACCAGCGCAGCGCCCGCTGCACCTGCCGCCGCCCCTCCTCCGGGGACGGCGTCCACACCTTGGTCGCGACCAATATGGAGTCGCGCACGGGCCGGACCGCGTCGGCGAGCACCCGCTCCGCTTCGCCGTACATGGGGGAGGTGTCGAAGAAGTTGCAGCCCGCCTGCAGGGCTGCTTGGACCACCCGGTGGCGCTGCGCCTCCTCCGGACCGCGGACGTCCAGGGTGCGCCAGGTCCCCATGCCCACCACGGGCACCGAGAGCCCACTGCGGCCGAGGGGCCGTCGCTCCACCACAGGACTCCAGGCCTGGCGGGTGGCCTACCGCTTCGAGTACTGGAAGCCGCGGCGTGCGCGCTTGCGCCCGTACTTCTTGCGCTCCTTGGCCCTGGGGTCCCGGGTCAAGAGGCCGTGCTGCCGCAGCACCGGGCGCAGGGAGGGGTCTGCCGCCAGTAGCGCACGGGCGATCCCGTGCCTCACCGCGTCCGCCTGCCCCGAGACGCCCCCGCCCCGCACGTTCACGTGCACGTCGAACCGCCCCTCCGTGTTGGTCACCTGGAGGGGTTCCAGCACCCGGTAGCGTCGGGAGGTGCCCGGGAAGTACTGCTCCAGGGGCCGCCCGTTCACGAGCACCTGACCAGAGCCCGGACGGAGGATCACGCGTGCGCTCGCCTCCTTGCGGCGCCCGGTGGCGTGGGGAAGGGTCAGGGTGCTCATACTTCCTCCGCTACAGGTCCAGGGGTTTGGGCTGCTGGGCCGCGTGCGGGTGCTCCGGGCCGCGGTACACCTTGAGCTTGCGGAGCATCCTGCGGCCCAGGGGGTTCTTCGGCAGCATCCGCTGGACCGCCTTCTGGATCACCCACTCCGGCTTGCGGTCCAGCATCTGCGCGGCGGTGGCGGACTTGATCCCGCCCGGGTAGCCCGAGTGCCAGTAGTACACCTTCTCGTGCAGCTTGCGGCCGGTGAGCCGGACCTTCTCCGCGTTCACCACCACGACGAAGTCGCCCCCGTCTACGTGCGGGGTGAAGGTCGGCTTGTGCTTGCCCCGCAGGATAGACGCGATCCGGCTCGCGAGCCGGCCCAGGACTTTGCCCTGGGCGTCCACCACGAACCAGTCGCGCTGTACCTCTGCGGGCTTCTGCTGGTACGTCTTCACGGTCCTTCCTCCCGGCAAGCCAACGGCCAGAATACTACGGCCTCCTGGGGGTGTCAAACGCCGGACGGGGCCCGTCACGGCTCCGACAGATCCAAACCGACGATCGCGGGGCCGGGGGGTCTAGCGGTCAGGCCGGGCCCACCGGTACTCCAGCGGGCCCCGGTACGGCGGAAGGCGCAGCTCCGGCCTCCGACCTACCCGCACGGTAACCCCCACGGCCCGCAGGCCGTCCACGAAGCCTCCCCGGACCTGCAGGGCCGCCTCCATGGAGTCCGCGGGGCCGATGGCCTGGATGACAAAGGGTGGCCGCAGGGGCACCCCGTCCACCACGACCCGGTTGCCGGACTGGCGGTAGCTAGACCGGCTGAGCACCCGCCGGCCGTTCACCGCCACCGCCTCGGCTCCGGAGGCCCACAGCTCGTTCACCAAGCCCGCCAGGTCGAGAGCCTGCACCGCTGCCGACAGCGGCAGGCCCGGCACCGTCCCGGGCACCAACACCACCTCCAGGCCTGGGCCCCGCACCGGGTCCAGCCCCAGCACCTGGCGGTAGTGGCGGATTTCCGCGAGCAGCGCCGCGCTCAGCGCCCGTCCCTCCGCGGTCAGGCGTTCGTACTCCGCCAGCTGGGCGCGCAGCCGCGCGAGCTCCGCCTCCAGCGCCGCCCGGTGAGCCTCCGCCTGGGCGGCCAGGGCCGCCAGCTCCTCGGCCCGCCGTACCGGCGGCGCGGGCGGGCGCACCTGTCCCGCACTCCGGGCCTGCACCACCACCAGGAAGCCCACCAGGACCGCCACCGCGGCTAGGACGGCTGTGGCCCACGTCTTGTGTCCCCACCGCTGCGCCACGGGTCCAGGCTAGCACAGGCCGCCTGGGGGGATTAGCACTCTACTGCCGAGAGTGCTAAAATGGGGGCGTCCATCGGTGGAAAATCCACGGGTGAAGGAGGTCGAGATCCCATGCCGGCGAAGCTGCTGCTCTACGACGAAGCGGCCCGCAGGGCTCTGGAGCGGGGGGTGGAGAAGGTCGCTTCCGCCGTCCGCGTGACCCTGGGTCCCAAGGGCCGCAACGTGGTCCTGGAGAAGAAGTGGGGCTCGCCCACGATCACCAAGGACGGGGTGACCGTGGCGAAGGAGATCGAACTGGCCGACCCCTACGAGAATTTGGGCGCGCAGCTGGTGCGGGAGGTAGCCAGCAAGACCAACGACCTGGCGGGGGACGGCACCACCACCGCCACCGTGCTCGCCTGGGCCATGGTCCGGGAAGGCCTGAAGATGGTGGCCGCGGGCAGCAACCCCATGCTGCTCAAGCGCGGGATCGACCGGGCCGTGGAAGCGGCGGTGGAGGAGCTGAAGAAGCTCAGCCAGCCGGTGGAGGGGCGGGACGACATCGCCCACGTGGCGGGCATCGCGGCCAACGACCCCAGCATCGGCGAGATCATCGCCGACGCCATGCAGAAGGTGGGCCGCGACGGGGTCATCACCATCGAGGAGAGCAAGGGGATCGAGACCACCACGGAAGTGGTGGAAGGGATGCAGTTCGACCGCGGCTACATCTCGCCGTACTTCATCACCGACCCCGACAAGATGGAAGCGGTGCTGGAGGAGCCGTTCCTGCTGCTCACGGAGAAGAAGATCAGCGCCGCCCGGGACATCGTCCCCATCATGGAGAAGGTCATCCGGTTCGGGAAGCCGCTGGTGGTGATCGCGGAGGACGTGGAGGGCGAGGCCCTGGCCACCCTGGTGGTGAACAAGCTGCGGGGCGTGCTGCAGAGCGTGGCGGTGAAGGCCCCAGGCTACGGGGACCGGCGCAAGGCCATGCTTCAGGACATGGCCATCCTCACGGGCGGCCGGGTGATCAGCGACGACATCGGCGTCAAGCTGGAGAGCGTGGAAGTGGACATGCTGGGCCGCGCGGAGAAGGTGCGGGTCACCAAGGAGGACACCACCATCATCGGCGGCAAGGGCAAGCCCGAGGACATTAAGGGCCGCATCGCCCAGATCAAGAAGGAGATCGAAGAGACCACCTCCGACTACGACCGGGAGAAGCTGCAGGAGCGCCTGGCGAAGCTGTCCGGCGGGGTGGCCCAGATCCGGGTGGGGGCCGCCACCGAGACGGAGATGAAGGAGCGCAAGATGCGCTTCGAGGACGCCCTCAACACCACCAAGGCCGCGGTGGAGGAAGGCATCGTGCCGGGTGGGGGCGTGGCGCTCATCCGGTGCATCCCGGCCCTGGACAAGGTCCAGGCGGACGGGGATGAGGCGGTGGGCGTCAACATCGTCCGCCGGGCGTTGGAGGAGCCGCTGCGGCAGCTGGCGGAGAATGCCGGGACGGAGGGCTCCCTGGTGGTGGAGCGCGTGAAGGAAGCCAAGGAGAGGAACTTCGGCCTCAACGTGCTGACCGGGGAGTTCACCGACCTCGTCAAGGCGGGCGTGGTGGACGCCACCAAAGTGGTGCGCCTGGCCCTGCAGAACGCCGCGTCCGTAGCGGGCATGCTGCTGACCACGGAGGCGCTGGTGGTGGAGAAGAAGGAAAAGAAGAAGGAGAAGACCCCCTCCACCCCGGGCATGGACGAGGACTTCTAAGGGGTCCTGGACCCAGCAGGGCCGGGGCGCTGCCCCGGCCCTGCCTTTCTTACAGGAGCTTGCCCGGATTCAGTACGCCTCTCGGGTCCAGGGCCTGTTTGAGAGCCCTCAGCACCGAAAGCCCCTCCCCGAACGCTTCCGGCACGAGGTGGCGCAGCTTGCGCCCCGCGCCGTGACAGTACTCGAGCGCGCCGCCGAGCCGCAACGCTTCCCGGAGGAGCGCGTCGCTCACCTCCGCCAGCTTCGCGCGGTCCCCCTCCTCATGCGGGTCGCCCTTGGGATCCGCGTACGCCACGCTCACGAGCTCCGGGCCACCCCACAACCCGAACTCCGCCAACCGGTACCCGGCCTGGGCCAGCCGCTCGAAGGCCAGCCTGCGGAACTGGAGGACCGCGCTCGCGGGCAGCGACACGCACAGGTAGTCGAACAGCCTTCCCCACCTAGCCCGCAGCCGGCCGTCCGGCTGCGACCGCACGCGCCTGGCGAACTCCTCGCCGGGCCGGTGCCGGCCTCTCCAGAACTCCTCCGCGTCCTCGTCCGGCAGCCTCTGCGCCCGGTGCTCCCGGCCTATCCGCAAACACCGCTCCACGGACGCCTCCACCACTTCCCGGGGCCCGTCGAACCCCACGTACGCGGTGGTCTCCGTCCGGAGGCCGCCCGGCGCGGTTCCACCCCGCCCCGGCTCCTCGCCCACGTCCAGCACCGCAGGCCGCAGGCCCACCTCCACACTGGCGACCACCCAAGCCCACGCGTCCTCAAAGCGTTCAAACCGCAGTGCGACCAGGCGCTCGGCCTCGGGGACGGGCCAGGCTCGCAGCGTGGCGGCGGTGACGACGCCCAGAGTCCCCTCGGCCCCGCAGAACAGCCGGTGCAGTTCTGGCCCCGGGCCAGGGCTCGGCACCGAAGGCGTCCGCACCACGTGCCCTCCCGGCAGGACCACCTCCACCCCCAGCACCTGGTCCGCCATGCGCCCGTAGCCGCCCACCCGGTAGCCCGCCCCGTTGGTGGAGACCGCTCCCCCTACGGTGGCGACGTGGACGCTCCACGGATCGTGGGCCAGGAACAGCCCGTGAGGCCCGAGCGCCTCGTTGAGTTGGACCAGCACCACCCCGGCCTCCGCCTCCACCAGCCGGTCCTCCCGCGAGATGCGGCGCACCCGGTTCAACCCACGGAGGTCGACCGTGACCCCGCCCTGGACTGGCGTCGCGCCGCCCATGACCCCGCTCCCGCCCCCGAACGGCACCACAGGGACTCCTTCCGCGTGCGCCCACCGCAGCAGCTCGCACACGTGCTCAACGGTCGTGGGCCGCACCACCGCCGCAGGCAGCACGTCCGCGGCGAAGCCTGCACGGTAGGCGCGGGCAGGGACGAGGGCGTCCGCGGCGTACCGCGCCAGCTCCCCAGGGTCGGTCACCACAAGGCCGGGGAAGCGCCGCGCCAGCTCGCCTCGGAGAAGGCTACATGAGGCCGCCTCGGAGCGGCCGTGCCTTGGCTCGCGCATCCTGTCACCTGTCTACAGGATAGTACGTGGCTGGGTGCGGCCGCGGTCCCGCCGCAGTCGTGGCTGTAGGGTGCCGTGGGGCTGGAAGGCGTCTTGCACCACCTCCACCCTGACCGCCGTGCCTGCGGGGTCCAGGTCCACCGCCACCGCGTCGAACCGGCAGGGTGGCGACCTTCCGAGGCGCTGCAGGTACGCCGCGCCCAAGCGGGCCAGCTGTTCTCGCTTGCCAGGGGTGATGGCCTCCAGGGGGTGTCCGTGGTCCCGCGCCCGCCGCGCCTTCACCTCCACGAACACCAGGACGCCCTGGTGCTCGCAGACCAGGTCCAGCTCGCCGAAGCGGAAGCGGACGTTGCGGTCCACCACGCGGTAGCCTCTGCGCGCCAGCGCGCGTGCCGCCGCCTCCTCCGCTGCGCCCCCGACTCCCCGCAGTCCACGCAGGCGTACGGGAGGGGCCGGGAGCAGCCCGCGTAGCCACCGGACCAGTGCCAGCATCCCAAGACTGAACGTTCCAGGTGGAAGTTTTGTCGCCGGTGCCTACCAGAGCTCCAGCGCCATGCCCCCCACCGGGGAGAACGACCGGCGGTGCACGGGGCTCGGGCCCAGGCGTCGCAGCGCCTCCAGGTGCGAAGCGCAGGCGTACCCCTTGTGCTGCGCGAAGCCGTACCCGGGGTACTGGCGGTCGAGCTCGGCCATGATACGGTCCCGCTCCACCTTGGCGAGGATGGACGCAGCGGCGATGCACGCAACCCGGGCGTCCCCCTGGACCACCGTCCGCTGCGGGCAGGACACCGCCAGGCCCGCGCGGCCGTCCACCAAGACCACGCTGGGTGCCACGCCCAGGCGCTCCACCGCGCGGCGCATGGCCAGGCGTGAAGCGTGCAGGACGTTGAGCCGGTCGACTTCCTCCACGCTTGCCTCCGCCACCGCCCACGCCACCGCCCGCCGCCGGATGGCGTCGGCCAGCCGCTCGCGCTCCGCAGGGGCGAGCTGCTTGCTGTCCCGAAGGCCCCGGATGGGCCGTTCGTCTAGCACCACCGCCGCGGCCACCACCGGCCCGGCCAGCGGCCCGCGGCCCGCCTCGTCCACCCCCGCCACCACGGGGTAACCGTCCCGGCGGAGCGTGCGCTCCAGGCGGTACAGGGAGGCGCCGCTCAGCGGACCACGCCCACCCGGTGCGGGGGCCAGTACACCAGCACCGCCTTGCCCACCACGTTGCGGGTGGGCACGAGGCCGAAGAAGCGACTGTCCTCGCTGTTGCACCGGTTGTCCCCCATGACGAACAGGTGGCCCGGGTCTACCTTCCGGGGACCGTAGTTCTGCGCGCAGGTGCCGTCCCCCTGGCTGGGCGTCAGGTCCGGGCGGGCGGCCCCGTTCACGAACACCACACCCGCCCGCAGCTCCACGGTGTCCCCGGGGAGCCCCACCACCCGCTTGACGAAGTCCTTACCCGGGTTGAGGGGGTAGCGGAACACGATCACGTCGCCGCGCTGGATGGGTGCCAGGCGGTAGTAGAACTTGGCCACCAGGATCCGGTCGCCCACCCGCAGGGTGGGCTCCATGGAACCGGAGGGGATGTAGAAGGCCTGAACGACGAAGGTGATGATCACGAAGGCCAGGACCACGGCGAACAGCGCCGCGTCCACCGTCTCCAGCACCACGCGGCGCACGGGCGGCGAGAACAGGTACGCCCGCCGGACCAGGGCCCGTGTGGCCAGGAGCACTGCAGCCACCCCCAGGATCACCACCGGGATGCTGGGCTCCGGCAGGGAAACTGACAGCACCGCTCCTCTCACCGAGCCGACCCCTCCCGTGCGGGCCGGGAGGGGCTAGCGCCGCTCCTTGATCCGCGTGTCCTTGCCCACCTTTTCCCGCAGGTAGTACAGCTTGGCCCGGCGCACGCGGCCCCTTCGTACCACCTCGATGCGTTCCAGGCGGGGCGAGTGTAGGGGGAAGATGCGCTCCACGCCCACGCCGTGGGCGATGCGCCGCACCGTCACCGTTTCCCGCAGCCCGCCGCCCCGCCGGGCCACCACCACGCCCTCGAAGGCCTGCACCCGCTCGCGGCCGCCCTCCACCACCTTGAAGTGCACCCGCACGGTGTCGCCGGGCCCGAACTCCGGGAGCTTGGTCTTCAGCTGCTCACGTTCCACGAGGGAGACCCTGTCCATGGCGTCCTCCTGCCGCGCCGCCGCGATCACGAACACAGATTATACACCAGAGTCCGCGCGCTCCCGTTCCTCCCGCAGCACCTCCTCCAGAAGGGCACGGTCCTCGGGGGTCAGGGCCGCGGTGTGGAGCAGGTCCGGACGCCGGCGCAAGGTCCGCCGCAGCGCCTCCTTGCGCCGCCACCGGGCGATGGCCTGGTGGTTGCCGGACAGCAGGACGTCCGGCACCCGCAGCCCCTCCACCTCCACGGGCCGGGTGTAGTGCGGGTAGTCCAGCAGCCCCCGGACGAAGGAGTCCTCCTGCACGGACGCCTCGTCGCCCACCACGCCCGGGACCAGGCGTGCGGTGGCGTCCACGATCACCATGGCCGCCAGCTCGCCGCCCGTGAGCACGTAATCACCGATGGAGACCTCCTCGGCCCTCAAGCCCTCCACCACCCGCTCGTCCACGCCCTCGTAGTGGCCGCAGAGGACCACCAGGTGGCCGCTGCGGCTCAGCTCCTGCGCCATCCGCTGGGTGAAGGGCTTGCCCTGCGGAGACGTGAGCAGCACGCGGCCGAGCCCGCCCGCCTCCTGGGCGATGGCCCGGGCGGCGGCGAAGAACGGCTCTGCCTTCATCACCATGCCCGGTCCGCCCCCGTACGGGTAGTCGTCCGTGGTCCGGTGGCGGTCGGTAGCGAAGTCCCGCAGGTTCCACACCCGCACCAGCAGGATCCCCGCCCGCTGCGCGCGGCCCAGCACGCTGAGCTGCAGGGGTACCAAGGCCTCGGGGAAGATGGTGACCACGTCCACCCGCAGCCGCGGGCTCGTCACCGGTCACCCCTCCTCCAGCCCGGGCAGCAGGCGCACCACCACGCGGCGTTCGGCGACCCGGACCTGCCGGACCACCTCCCGCACCGCGGGCAGCAGCACCTCACCGCGGGGCCCGTGGACCACGTACACGTCGTGCGCAGCGCCCCGCAGGACGTCCACCAGGTGCCCCACGAGCTCACCTCCCTCCGTCCGCACCTCCGCGCCCACGAGGTCCGAGACGTAGTAGGTGCCTTCTGGCAGCGCCCGCCGCTCCTCCCGCGGCACGCACAGCGCCGCGCCCCGCAGCCGCTCCGCCTCCTCGCGGCTTTGGGCGCCCGCCAGCTTCACGAGGAACGCCTCGCCCGCGCGACGGACGGACTCCACCGCCCGTGCCTCAACCTCCCGCCCCCGGACGACCCACACCGTCTGTAGCTCCTTCAGGCGCTCGGGGAAGTCGGTGTCCGGGACCACCCGCACCTCCCCCCGCAGTCCGTGCGGCCGCGCCACCCACCCGATGCGGACCCAGTCCGCCAATCCCGCTCAGCCTCCCCGGATCTCCATCACGATGCCGTCCTTGATGACGATCTCCGTGCGGCCGAGCTTCTGGAACAGGTTGTCGCCCACCGCCACCTCCACGTGGGCGTCCACGGTCAGCTGGGGGAACTCGGTGTTCAACACGAGCTCCCGCGCTTCCCGCAGCCGCTCCCGCAGCTCCGCCCGCATGGCCTCGTGCCGCTGGCGTTCCAGCTCCAGCTGCTGGCGGACGGCGCGGCTCTGCGGGGTCACCTGCCGTTCCAGCTCCATCCTGCGGATCTGGGTGTCGATCTGGCCCAACAGCTCCTCCACCCGCCGCAGGGCGTCTTCGAGCTCCCGCGTGTACAGCTCCTTGAAGCTCTCGGTGACGATGGCCTTCACCACCACGGGTCGCAGCAGGGTGATCCGCGTCATCCCGTCCTCCTCACTGGCCGCCGGCCGCCTTGGGACGGCCGTCCTCGATCTCCAGGACCACCACCCGGCCGCTGCGGGTGCCTGCCGCCCGCACCAGGGTCCGCAGGGCGCGGGCCATCCGGCCCCCGCGGCCGATGACCTTGCCCACGTCCTCCGGCGCGACCCGCACCCGCAGGACCGCGCCCCGCTCGTCCTGCAACTCCTCCACCCGCACCTGGTCCGGACGCTCCACGATCCCGCGCAGCACGTACTCCACCAGGTCCCGCACGGCCTACGCCTCCGGCTTCCCGCGGGCCGCGCGGCGGCGCTGCCACTCCTGCAGGATCCCCGTCTTCTCCAGCAGCACCCGGGCGCTGTCCGAGGGCCGCGCCCCGCGGTCCAGCCACGCGATGGCCCGCTCGGCGTCGATCCGGATGGTGGACGGCTCCGTGCGGGGGTTGTAGTGTCCCAGCACCTCGATGGAGCGTCCGTTCCGGGGCGCCCGGGAGTCTGCCACCACCACCCGGTACACCGGCTGGTGCTTCTGCCCCATGCGCATGAGTCGGATCTTGACCGCCATGGTCCCTCCTCCTCGGTGTTGTGCCTTCACGCGGGTGGAAACGGCAGCCGCTTCCCGCGCCGTCCCATCCGCTCCAGCTCTCGCATCATCTGCTTGGTCTGCTCGAACTGCCGCAGCAAGCGGTTGACGTCCTGGACCGTGGTGCCACTGCCGCGGGCGATCCGGCGCTTGCGGCTGGCGTCCAGGAGGGCCGGGTTCTGGCGTTCCTGGGGCGTCATGGAGTTCAGGATCGCCTCCATCTTCCGCAGCTCCCGCTCCTCCGCCTCGGGGCGCCTTCCCCGCAGCGCGGCCATCCCCGGGATCATGTCCAGCAGGTTGTCCAGCGGACCCATACGGTGCAGCTGCTGGAGCTGTTCCCGGAAGTCTTCCAGGGTGAACTGCGCGCGCCGTAGACGCCGCTCCAGATCCGCCGCCTTCTGCGCATCCGCGGCCTCCTGCGCCCGCTCCACCAGGGTGAGTACGTCTCCCATCCCGAGGATGCGGGAGGCCATGCGGTCGGGGTGGAAGGGTTCGAGGGCGTCCAGCTTCTCCCCCGTGCCCACGAACAGGATGGGGCAACCCACCACCGCGGCCAGGGACAGGGCCGCGCCGCCGCGGGCGTCGCCGTCGAGTTTGGTCAGCACGACCCCGTCCAGCCCCAGAGCAGTGTGGAACTCCTGCGCCACCCGCACCGCCTCCTGGCCCGTCATGGCGTCCAGCACCAGCAGCACGTGGTGCGGCTCCGTCGCCTCCCGCACCCGACGGAGCTCCGCCAGGAGGTCTGGGTCCACGTGCACGCGGCCCGCGGTGTCCAGCAGGACGAAGTCACAGCCCGACGCCCGCCCGAACGTGACGCCGGCCCGCGCGACCTCCACGGGGTCGGTGGAGTGCTGGCTGAACACCGGCACGCCCGCACGCTCGCCCACCACCTGCAGTTGCCGGACCGCCGCTGGCCGCTGCAGGTCCGCGGCCACCAGAAGGGGCCGCCGGCCGTGCTTGCGCAGGTACACGGCCAGCTTGCCCGCCTGCGTGGTCTTCCCGCTCCCGTGGAGCCCGCACAGCAACACCACCGTGGGCGGCTTCGGCGCAGGCACAAGCTCCCGCCGGGTTCCGCCCAGCAGGCGGGTGAGCTCGGCATGGACCACCTGCACCACCTGCTGGGCCGGGCTCAGGCTCTTCCAGACCTCCTGCCCCAGGGCAGCCTCGCGCACCCGGGCTAAGAACTCCCGCACCACCTGCACGTGCACATCCGCCTCCAGGAGGGCGACCCGCACCTCCCGCAGCGCCGCGTCCACGTCCTCCGCCCGCACCACCCCACGCCCCGCGAGCTGGCGGAACGCGGCACCCAGCCGCTCCTGCAACGCCTCAAACACCGCCTGCCTCCCGCACCGCCCGGTACACGCGGTAGCCGCCTCCCCGGGCCACCTCCTGGACGTTTCCGAACACCTCGCCCACCATCCGTCCCAGGGTGCGCGCGCCCTGGGCCGTGCGGGCCACCAGGTAGAACCGGCCGCCGGGCCGCAGGTGCTCCCGAGCACCCTCCACCAGCGCACGCAGGACCGCACGGCCCGCCCGGATGGGCGGGTTGGTGACCACCACGTCGAACCGCCGGCCCCGCACGGGCCCGTACAGGTCGCCCGCCAACACCTCCACGTTGTGGACTCGGTTGTGCTGTGCGTTCTCCCGGCTCAGCGCCACGGCCCGTTGGTTCACGTCCACCAGCACCGCCCGCCCTTGTGGGACCCGGGCGGCCGCCACGATCCCCACGACCCCGTACCCGCAGCCCACGTCCAGCACCTCGTCCCCCGGGTGCACCTCGAGGGCTTCCAGCAGCAGGCGTGTGCCGCGGTCCACGGCGCCGTACGAGAAGACCCCGCGGTCTGTGGCGAACTCGAAGACCCGCTCCCCCACCGCCAACCGCACCCAGCGCCGCCGCGACGGCGAGGTGGGCTTGGGGGAGAAGTAGTGGTCGGGTCCCGTGGGAGGTGTCACACCAGATCCCGCAGCGCCCGGACCCGCCCCAGCAGCCGCTGCGCCGCCCGGCCTTCCACGGTGCGCCGGATCTCACCCTCCAGGGCGTCCAGCTCCCGCAGCAACGCCTGGCGGCGTCGGTCCTCCCCGCGGGCGCGCTGCACCACGCCCAGCAGCTCCTCGTACCGGAACAGCTCCGTCAGCGAACGGCGGATGCTGTCGTGGATGGCCTGACGGGTGACACCCATGCGCTCCGCGATCTCCGAAAGGGAGAGGTCGTCGTGGAAGTACAAGGACACGAGCTCCTGCTGGCGCGGGGTCAGCAGCCGCGCGTACGCGTCGAACAGCCGGATCACGGTGAAGCGGTCAGCCAGCAGGCGGTCCGTGGCCATGACCTGTAAAGGTTCACCCCTTTACAGCAAAGCCTACCACGCCTGCGGACGCGGGATCAAGCCCGGGTGCGTCCGCCCGCGGCCACCGCCGCGGCGCCGCACAGGGCCGCCAGGCCCAGGGAGCCGAAGGCCACGCCCCAGCCGCTGCGGTCCAGCAGCCAGCCGAAGGCCGCGGGCGACAGCGCGGTCACCGCGAACCCCAAGCCCGACTGCACGGCCATGGTGGTCCCGAGTAACCCGGGTTCGGCGGACTCCGCGACCGCCGCGGACAGCGTGCTGGACTCCGCCGTGACCAGTAGGCCGTACGCGAGGACTAGGGGCAACACCACCGCCGGGCCCAGGGGGAGCGTCCAGCCCACCGCGCAGGAGAGGGTTGCGGAAGCCAAGAGCACGCCCAACACCGTCGGCCGGCGGCCCCAGCGGTCGGACAGCCAGCCGCCCGCGGCGTTGCTGGCCGCGCCCGCGAGGAGCACGAGGGAACCGAACGCACCCCCTCGGGCCGCGGCGTCCGCGAGGGGCAGCCCCTGCGCGGTCCACAGCGCGGCCAGGAAGGCCGGCAGCCAAGCCCGCATGCCGAACAGCTCCCAGTTGTGGGCCGCGTAGGCCAGCACGAAGCGCATGGCCGCGCGGTTCCGCAGGACCGAGAGCGGGCGCAGGGCGGTTCGAGGCTGCCGGGGCGGGTCGGTGGCGACCCGCCAGGCGATGCCGAAGGCCACCAACGGCCCCGCCGCGGTCCCGAGGAAGCTCCACCGCCAACCCACCGGCAGCAGCGCTGCGGCGGTGGCCAGCGAGAGCGCCGCCCCGACGCTGAAGCAAGCGATGTATAAGCCCAAAGCCGCGCCGCGCTGCCCCGGCTCGAACCGCTCCACCACCAGGCGCATCCCCGGCATGTACGTCCCCGCGAGCCCTGCGCCGCAGGTGAGCCGCAGAGCGAAGGCGGAGGCGAAGTCCCGGGCCAGGAAGGGGAAGGCGAAGTTCGCGAGGCCGTTCCACAGGGCCGACAGGAGGTAGATACGCCGCACGCCCCACAGGTCGGTCAGGCTCGCCAGGACCACCACCGCCAGGGTGTAGCCCAGCTGCTGGGCGGCGAACACCGCGCCCGCCTGGCTTGAGGTCAGCCCCCACTCCCGCTGCAGCACCGGCAGCGCCGCCGCGTACCCGGAGAAGGTGAGCATGGTCCCCACCTCCGCCGCGCACAGCCAGCCGAGCCAGCGCCAGGCTTGCGGGTTCACGCCTCGGGCAGGAGAGCGTCCACGAACGCCTCCGGGTCGAAGGGCTCCAGGTCGTCCGCCCCCTCGCCTGTCCCCACCAGCTTGACCGGCAGGCCCAGCGACCGCCCGATGCCCAAGACGACCCCCCCTTTGGCGCTCGTGTCGAGCTTGGTCAGGACGAGGCCGGTGACGTCCACCGCCTCCCGGAACTGGCGTGCCTGCGCCAAGCCGTTCTGCCCCGTGGTGGCGTCCAGGACCAGCAGGCACTCCGTGGGAGCGCCGGGGACCTTGCGGTCCAGCACCCGCCGGATCTTCTTCAACTCCTCCATCAGGTTGGCCTTGGTGTGCAGCCGGCCTGCGGTGTCGGCCACCAGCACGTCCCCGTGCCGTGCCAGCAGCGCCTCGGCGGCATCGTGGACCACCGCGGCGGGGTCCGCCCCCTCCCGGTGCCGCACCACGGGCACGCCTGCGCGCTGTGCCCACAGCTCCAGCTGCTCGATGGCCGCGGCCCGGAAGGTGTCCGCCGCGGCCAGCAGCACGCGCCTGCCCTGACGGCTCAGCAGGTACGCCAGCTTGCCCGCGGTGGTGGTCTTGCCCGAACCGTTGACGCCCAGCATTAGGACCACCGCGGGCGGAGGGTCCAGCTGCAACGGCGCCGCGGGCGGGAGGTACGCCAGCAAAACCTCCCGGAGGGACCGGCGGAGCTCCTCGGCGCGCCGCACCCCTGCGAGGGCGCGGCGCCGGAGCTCTTTGACCACCTCCGCCGCCACCTCCACTCCCACGTCGGCGCCAAGGAGCCCTTCCTCGAGCCGGTCGAAGAAGGCGTCGTCCGGAGGTCTTGCGAAGGCGTCCTCCAGGTGGGCGCTGAGCGCCTGACGGGTCCGGCCGAGGCCTTCCCGGATGCGGCTCCACAGGCCCCGCGGCCCTGCGTTCACGCCCACGGGACCTCCGCCCCCACGCCCTGCTCGAAGGCGCGTTGCAGGGCCAAGGCCGCCACCACCACGTCCTGCACGGCGAGTCCCACGGACTTGAACAGGGTGACTTCCTCCGGCGCCCGGCGGCCCAGGGACGGGTCGGTGAGGAGCCGCCCGAGCTCCACCGCCCGCCCCCACTCGAAGGCGCCCTCCTGCTCCGCCTGGATCAGGTCTCCGGCCTCTGCGCGGGCGGCCTCGAGACTGTCCACCACCACCCGCGCGGAACGCACCACCTCCGCAGGGATCTCCCGCATCTGGGGGGTGAAGGCACCGATGGCGTTCACGTGCGCCCCCGGGCTCAGGTCTTCGGGCGCGAACACGGGGAGGCGGCTCGTGGTGGCCGTCACCACCACGTCCGCGCCGCGCACAGCCGCGGAGGCGGAGGGGGCCGCGAACACCGAAGCGCCCCGGACCCAGGGCTGCTCCCGCGCCCACGCCGCGAAGGCCTCGCGGCGCCCGGGAGTCGGGCTGTACACCCGCACCTGGGTCACGTCCCGCACCGTACACACCGCCTCCAGCTGGCGGCCGGCCTGCGCCCCGGATCCCAACAGCGCCACGATCCCCGCGTCCCTGCGGGCCAGCAGGTCGGTCGCGAGGCCTGTGGCCGCGCCCGTGCGCAGGGCGGTGAGCGACGCACCCTCCACCAGCCCCACGGGTCGGCCGGTTTCGGCGTCCTGCAGCAGGAAAGCCGCGTGGATGGTCGGAAGCCCTCGGCTCGGGTTTTCCGGGAACACTGCCACCGCCTTCACGCCGAGGCCGTGCCCCTCCACCGCAGCCGGCATCCACAGGGCCACCCCGGACGGGGTCTCGAGGTGCACCCGCAGGGGGACGCGCGCGCGGCCGGACGCGAGGCCCAGGAACCCCGCGCGTACCGCCTCGATGGCATCCCGCATGGGGACCAGGTGCATCAGGTCGGAGGCGGCGAGGACCCTCACCGTCTGCACGGCCACGCCCTCACGGCCGTCCCGCGGGATCCCGGCGCGGACGCGCTTCCGGTCACGCCTGGGGCGGCGGCGGGGTCTGCTGCGGCAGCTCCACCGGGATCCTCGGGACCTCCAGCGCCGCAGGCGGAGGCGGCTCCGGGGAGGCGGGCTTGGTCGGCGCGGGCAGCAGGGCCTCCTCCAGCACCTCGTCCATGTGCTCCACCAACCGGAACCGCAGAGCCCGCCGCACGTTCTCCGGGATCTCGTGCATGTCCCGCTCGTTCTCCTTGGGCAGGATCACGGTTCGGATGCCCGCGCGGTGGGCGGCGATCACCTTCTCCTTGAGCCCGCCCACGGGCAGGACCTTGCCGCGCAGGGTGATCTCGCCCGTCATAGCCACGTCCTTGCGCACGGGACGGCCGCTCAGGGCGGAGGCCAGAGCGGTGGCCATGGTGATGCCTGCGGAGGGACCCTCCTTCGGCTGCGCGCCCGCGGGCACGTGGATGTGCACGTCGAACTTGCCGTACCAGTCCTCGTCCACGCCCAGGCGTCGGCTGCGAGACCGCACGTAGGACACCGCGGCGTTGGCGGACTCTTTCATCACCTCGCCCAGCTGGCCGGTGAGGACCAGCTTGCCGTTCCCCTTGACCAGGGTGGCCTCCACCGTGACGATGTCCCCGCCGGTCTCCGCCCACACCAGCCCGGTGGCCGCGCCGACCTCGTCCTGCTTCTCCGCCAGGCCGTAGCGGAACTTGGGCGGTCCGAGGAACCGGGGCAGCATCTTCGGGGTCACCCGCCTGGGGGCCTTGGGGTCGTTGGAGGCCACCAGGGTGGCCACCTTGCGGCAGATGGTGCCGATCTCCCGCTCCAGGTTGCGGACTCCTGCCTCCCGCGTGTACTCCCGGATGATCCGCCGCAGGGCCTCGTCGGTGATCACCAGGCCGAACGGCTCGAGCCCGTTCTCCTTGCGCTGCTTGGGCACGAGGAAGTTCCGGGCGATCCCGAGCTTCTCCGGCTCGATGTAGCCGGGGAACCGGATCACCTCCATGCGGTCCCGCAGCGCGGGCGGGATGGTGTCCAGCACGTTGGCGGTGCAGATGAACATGACCTCGCTCAGGTCGAAGGGCAGCTCCAGGTAGTGGTCGCTGAACGCGTGGTTCTGCTCCGGATCCAGAGCCTCCAGGAGTGCCGCGGACGGGTCGCCCCGGAAGTCCATGCCGAGCTTGTCGATCTCGTCCAGCATGAACACCGGGTTCTTGCTCCCCGCGGTCTTCATCCCCTGCAGGATGCGGCCCGGCAGGGCTCCCACGTACGTCCGGCGGTGGCCCCGGATCTCCGCCTCGTCCCGCACGCCGCCCAAGGACACGCGGACGAACTTCCGCCCCAGGGCCCGCGCGATGGACTTCCCCAGGGACGTCTTGCCTACGCCCGGGGGCCCCACGAAGCACAGGATGGGGCCCTTGGACTGCGGGCTCAGCTTGCGGACCGCCAAGTACTCCACGATCCGCTCCTTGGCCTTTTCGAGCCCGTAGTGGTCCTCGTCCAGGATCCGGCGGGCCTCCGGGATGTCCAGGCGGTCCTCGGTCCGCACGCTCCACGGCAGGGCCAGGATCCAGTCCAGGTACGTGCGGACCACCACCGCCTCCGCCACCATGGGCGGCATCTTCTCCAGGCGGCTCAACTCCTCCAGCGCCTTCTCCTTCACGGGCTCGGGGAGGTTCGCGGCCTCGATCTTCTTCCGGTACTCCTCCACCTCCGCCTGGCGCTCGTCCTTCTCGCCCAGCTCCTGCTGGATGGCCTTCATCTGTTCCTTCAGGTAGTACTCCCGCTGCGACTTCTCCATGGACTTGCGCACGCGGTTCTGGATCTTCCGCTCCAGGTCCAGGATGTTGATCTCGCGGGCGAGCACCTGCGAGAGGAACTCCAGACGGCTCGGCACGTCCAGCTCCAGGACCTTCTGCCGCTCCTCGGTCTTCAGGGGCAGGTGCTGCGCCACCAGGTCCGCCAGCTTGCCGGGCTCCTCCGCGTTCATCACGGCCATGTACGCCTCGGGGGCCACCGTGCGGCTCAGCCGCGCGTACCGCTCGAACTGGGAGGTGACCCCGCGCATGAGGGCCTCGATCTCCACGGTCTTCTCCGTGGGGTCCTCCACAGGACGGAGCTGCGCCACCAGGAACGGCTCCGTCTGCACGAAGCCCACCAGTTGGGCCCGAACCAGGCCCTCCACCATGACCTGCAGCACCCCGTCGGGCTGCTTGCCCACGTTGAGCACGCGGGCCACCACGCCCCAGCCGTACAGGTCGTCCGGCTTGGGGTCTTCCAGGTTCTCGTCCCGCTGGCACACCAGGGCCAGCAGCCGGTCGGTCTCCAGCGACCGCTCCAGGGCCCGCACGGACTTGGGCCGGCCCACCCCCAGGGCGATGGGCATGTGCGGGAGCACGACCACGCCCTTGAGCGCCAGGACGGGCAGGGAAGGCGGGTAGACGGTCTTCGCTTGGCTCATACAGCGCCTCCAGCGGGGCACCGGACTCCTGCCGGCGCCCGAACTTCCTATCGGTATCTACGAGCGCCGGGGGCCCTGGGATTCCCGCCCCGCCCCGGGCCCGACATCACCCCAGAAGAACCGGTGGCCGACCCACGGTCCGCGCGGGCCTCCCCTTGGGGGTCACGACGCGGGCTTCTCCTTGGCCAGCCGCTTGGCCTCGGCCGCGGTGATCAGGACGGGCCGGGACCGCCGCTCCACCGACTCCAAGGTCACCACGCACCGCTTCACGTCCGGCCGAGCGGGGATCTCGTACATGACGTCCAGCATGATGTCCTCGAGGATGGTCCGCAGGCCCCGGGCACCCGTGTTGCGGGCCAGCGCCTCTCGGGCGATGGCCCGCAGGGCGTCCTCCGCCACCACCAGGTCCACGCCGTCCATCTCCAGGATCTTCTGGTACTGGCGGACCAGGGCGTTCTTGGGCTCCACCAGGATCCGCACCAGGTGCTCCTCCGTCAGGGGTTCCAGGGGCACCACCACCGGAAGCCTCCCGATGAACTCCGGGATGAGCCCGTACCGGAGGAGGTCCTGCGGCATCACCTGGCGTAGCAGCTCGCCGACTTCCCGCGCCCGCGGGTTGGACCGCGCGCCGAACCCCATGCTGGACTGGCGCACCCGGGCCTCGATGATCCTGTCGAGGCCCTCGAAGGCCCCCCCGCAGATGAACAGGATGTTGGTGGTGTCCACCTGGATGAACTCCTGGTGGGGGTGCTTGCGTCCGCCCTGGGGCGGCACGTTGGCCACGGTCCCCTCCAGGATCTTGAGCAGCGCCTGCTGAACGCCCTCGCCGGACACGTCCCGGGTGATGGACGGGTTCTCCGACTTGCGGGCGATCTTGTCCACCTCATCGATGTACACAATCCCCCGCTCGGCCTTCTTCACGTCATAGTCCGCGGCCTGGACCAGGCGCAGGAGGATGTTCTCCACGTCCTCCCCCACGTACCCGGCCTCCGTCAGGCTCGTGGCGTCCGCGATGGCGAAGGGGACGTCCAGGATCTTCGCCAGGGTCTGGGCCAGGTGGGTCTTGCCGCACCCCGTGGGGCCGATGAGGAGGATGTTGCTCTTCTGGAGCTCCACGTCCGTGGGCCGGCGGTGGGCGATGCGCTTGTAGTGGTTGTAGACGGCCACCGACAGGACCTTCTTGGCCCGGTCCTGGCCCACCACGTACTGGCACAGGGTCTCGTAGATCTCGTGGGGCTTGGGCAGGCTGCGGGGGCCCCGGTCCTCGGGCTCCCCGTAGATCTCTTCCTCGAGGATCTCGTTGCACAGCTCGATGCACTCGTCGCAGATGTACACGCCCGGGCCCGCCACCAGCTTGCGGACCTGTTCCTGGCCCTTCCCGCAGAAGGAGCACTTCAGCCGTTCGCGCTCATCCCCGAAGCGGAACATGCGACCCCCTCGTCGTCCTCCTTCCCTGCACCCCGCCCGCGGGACGGGCCTCCACCGGTACGGAGCAACTTCCCTGCCTCACCGGTGCAGCCGGGCCAGCTTCTCCCCGCGGGGCTCGATCACCACGTCGATGAGCCCGTACTCCTTGGCCTGCTGCGCGCTCATGTAAAAATCGCGGTCCGTGTCCCGTTCAATCCGCTCCAGGGGTTGCCCCGTGTGCCGCGCGAGGATCTCGTTGAGGATCTTGCGGAGCTCGATGACCTCCTTGGCGCGGATGGCGATGTCCACGGCCTGGCCCTGAGCCCCGCCCCACGGCTGGTGGATCATGATGCGAGAGTACGGCAGCGCTCCCCGCTTCCCCTTCGCCCCGCCCGCCAGCAGCAGGGCGCCCACCGAGGCTGCCATGCCCACGCAGATGGTGGCCACGTCCGGCTGGATGTGCTGCATGGTGTCGTAGATGGCGAGCCCCGCGGTCATGGAACCGCCGGGGCTGTTGATGTACAGCTGGATGTCCTTCTCCGGGTCCTCGTAGGCCAGGAACAGCATCTGGGCGATCACGAGGTTTGCTACCTCGTCGTCGACCACCCCGCCCAGGAAGATGATGCGTTCCTTGAGGAGGCGGGAGTAGATGTCGTAGGCGCGCTCCCCCCGCGCGCTCTGCTCCACCACGATGGGGACCAGCGTCACGGCTGCCCTCCCTCCTGTTCCTGCGGCTGCTCCGGACCCCCGATCCGGCCCTCCGAGGCCGTGGCCACGAGGAACCTGGCGGCGCGGCGACGACGCAGGGAGGCCCTCAGCGCCTCCATACGGCCCGTCCGCTCAAACAGACTCCGGATTTCCTCCTCCGTCCGGCCTGCCTCCTCCGCCAGGTTCTGGATGGCCTGGGCCACTTCCTCTTCCGGGGGTTCCAGGCCCTCCGCCCGGGCCACCGCGTCCAGCACCAGCCGGGCCCGCACCCGGGCCTCCGCGCGTGGCCGGAAATCGTCGTGCACTTGTTCAGGGGTCTTACCCGTGAGCTGCAGGTACCGCTCCCAGGTGAGGCCCCGCCGCCGCAGCTCCGCCACCAAGTCCTCCAGCAGCTCGTGCACTTCCCCGTGTACCAGAGTCTCGGGCAGCTCGACTTCCGACGCCTCCACCACCGCGGCCAGCACCTGTTCCTCGTACTCCGCGCGGGCGCGGGCCCGGGCCTGCTCGTGGATCCGCGCCCGCAGCTCCGCCCGGAGCTCTTCCAGCGTCTGGCGGTCGCTCACCGTCTGGGCGAAGGCGTCGTCCAACGCCGGCAGCTCCCGCACCCGCACGTCAACCACTCGAACGCGAACCGGGCCCAACTCCTTCCCGGCCCACTCCACCTCGTCGCCCGTCGTCCTTCCTTCCAAGGCCTGGCTCAGCTCCTCGGGGGTCTCCTGTCCGCCCACCTCCAGGAGGAGCTCCCGGTCCCTGGCAAACCGCTGTTCGCCCTCCGGGGCGTCCAGCACCCTCACGAGCACGAAATCCCCGCGGGCTGCGGGCCCCTGCTTGGGCAACAGCTGCGCGTAACGAGCCCTCAGCGCCTCCAGGGTCTTGTCCACCTCCTCGTCCGGAACCGGGGGTTCCTCGAAGGGGACGCGCAACGTCCGGTAGTCGCCCAGCCGGACCTCCGGCTCCACCTCCACCCGCGCCACGAGCCGCAGGGGCTTGCCCTCTTCGATCCTCGTCTCGTCGAAGCGCGGCCGGCCGATGGGCCGGATGCCCGCGGCCTGCACCGCCTCCCGGTACACCTCGGGGAGCAGGCGGTCCAGAGCTTCCTCGTACACGGCGTCCCGCCCCACGTACCGCTCCACCACCGCTCGGGGGGCCTTGCCGGGCCGGAACCCCGGGATGCGGGCCCGCTGGCTAACCCGGGCAAGCCCCTGGGCCACAGCCCTCGCCACCCGGTCCTCAGGGATCTCGATCTCCAGGACCGCGGTGCTGCCCGGCTCCCGTCGCACGCTGAGGACCTTCACTTCAACCCTCCCTCACCGCGGGCCGTTGGTGCGGGCGGAGGGATTCGAACCCCCACGGGACGAGCCCACGGGATCCTAAGTCCCGCGCGTCTACCGTTCCGCCACGCCCGCGCCACCCCGCGCCCGAAAACGTCGAACCCCGCAGGAACCTGCGGGGTGTCACCGTACACCGCCCCGAGACCCTAGGCCCGGCCATCGTGTTGGTGGGCCGTGCAGGACTCGAACCTGCAACCTTGGGATTAAGAGTCCCCTGCTCTACCTGTTGAGCTAACGGCCCAGCGGGATTCTAGCAACGGCCCGGGCGGGTGTCCAGAACGTGCGCTCGGCCCCGCGCCCGCTGCCTCGTACGGCTCCCGCAGCCGCACGGGCTCGCCCGCCCGCACCCGGAGGTTCAGCAGCTCCACGAGCACGGAAAACCCCATGGCGAAATACACGTAGCCCCGCGGGGTGTGCTGTCCGAGCCCGTGGGCCACCAGCACCGCGCCGATCAGGATCAGGAAGCTCAAGGCCAGGATCTTCACCGTGGGGTGACGCTCGATGAAGGCGCTCACCGGGCCCGCCGCGGCCAGCATGATGGCCACTGCCAACAGGATGCCGGCCACCATCCCCTCTACCCGGCGGACCATCCCCACCGCCGTGATCACCGAGTCGAGGGAAAACACGAGGTCTACCCAAGCGACCTGCACGAGCACGCTGGCGAGCGACGGCGGGACCCGGGCGGTGGCGTGGCCTTCTTCCCCTTCTAGCCGCTGGTGGATCTCGTACGTCGTCGCCTTGCCCAAGGGGAACAGGGCACCACGTTGTCAATCCCGAGGACCGCTTCCAACGCAGTGAGGGTCGCCAGCGCCACCCACGCCTCCGGGTCCTGCAACCAGTCCATCCGTCCCCTCCCCGAGTCGCCACGGGCGCCGGCGTCAAGCCCGCCAGCGCCGCGCTTTGTTTCAGCCGACGTGTACGCTGGCGGCGGCACCCCCCGTCAAGTGCAGGGCGGCGCCTTAGGCCGTCGGCCACACCCGCCCGCGCAGGGCTGCCCCGACCTCCCGGAGGTGTAGGGTGAGGATCTGCAAGTCGATCCCGAAGCTCACGACGCGGAAGCCACGCCGGACGTAGCGCGCCGCTGTATCCACGTCGCGGACGTGGACCGCCAGGGTCTTGCCCCGGGCCAGCGCGCGCTCGGCCACCTTCTCCACCGCGCGTTCGACGTCCGGGTGGCTGAGCTGGCCGGGCACACCCATCTGGGCCGACAGGTCGCCGGGTCCCACGAACAGCACGTCGGCCCCCGGCAGCTGGGCGATGTCGTCCACGGCGTCCACCGCGCCCAGGGTCTCGATCAGGAGGAACACGCAGACCTCTCGGTTTGCGCGTGTGGCGGCCTGCGCGTCCGGGAGGATCCCTGCGGACCGGACCGCGGAGCAGTACCCGCGTTGGCCCTCGGGCGGGTAACGGGCGGCTTCTACTGCCGCGCGTGCGTCCTCCACGCCGCGGATGCCGGGCACCACCACACCGCGAGCCCCCTGATCCAGAGCCGCCCCGATGAGGCTCGGCCGGTTCTCCGGCACCCGCACCAGGGGTACCACGCCGCTGGCCTCCGCGGCCCGGACCAGGTCGCCCAACCGGTCGGTGGAAAGCGGCCCGTGCTCCTGGTCCAGGATCACGAAGTCAAACCCGGCCCTTCCGTACGCTTCCACCACCAGCGGATGGGGCACCTGGACGATGGAGCCGAACCGCGGTCCTTTCCCAGCGAGAAGGGGCTGGATTCCCAACATCCCACACCTCCTGCCTGGATTTCTCTACCGCTCCGCGATCTTTCCGGACCCCGGCCCCCTCGCTCGGGAGTCTTCCGGGACAGCCACCTAGGTCGTCTTGGGAGGCCAGAAGACCCAGCGGCTTCCCTCTTCCGCGGCCACGGCGAAGGCGTGGGCGCCCGCCTCCACCGGTCCCGGCCGACGCGCCATGTACACCAAGCCGTCGGCCGGGGCCCGGAGCGTCTCTACGACCTCGAAGGTGTACGGGTCGAACAACTCTGCCAGCAGGTCGCCGGCGCGGACCCAGACACCGGGAGGGTCTGCGCACAGGACGTCCACCGGATCTATGCGCGGCACCAGGTAGCCGGCCGCGTTGGGCCGCACGTGGGGGACGTGGGAGAACAGGCAGAACCGTCCGGGTTCCACCGGCGGACCGTCTGTCATGCCCAGGTGCGCCATCACCCGGCGGATGCCCCGGACCAGAACCTCCACGCAACGCCGCGCGGCGGCGAGGGGCAGCTGGTCTCCTCCGAACTCCGGGGCGATGGCCACCACACCCAGGCTTGTCGCGTAGCCCGTGCACGTGTGCGGACGGACCGACTCCCTGTGGACCAGCGGGAGTCCGAAGGCGTAGGCGAGCTCCACGGCTGCTGCCACGGACCCCCCGTCCGTCCCGACGATGGTCTTGGCGAGGCCTACCCCGTGAAAGTGGGTGTGGAAGTCCAGCAGGTGGGTGAGGTGAGGCAGCACCTCCTCCGCCAGGACTTCCGCCACCCGCTCCGTGAGGCTCCGGTCACTGGGTTCAGACGGCCCTGCACCGAACACCGCATGCGCCCTGCGCCCCGGGAACACCCGGTTGAGGTTACCGAAGTCCACGTCGTCCTCCAGCGTCACCCGGCTCCCCTGGGCAAACGCCAACGGGTTGGCGACGGGAACCGCTACCACGGTGCCTCGCAGTTCCTCGGGGGAGAGGTCCCTCAGCGCCTCCCGGACGCCCCACACCGGGAGGTGCTCCGGGCCGTGGACTCCGCACACCAGGCCGAGTACCGGCCCGGGGCTGCGGCCGTGCACCACGTGGGCTACCAGGGCCAGGGGGCCGCCGACCAGCAGGGAGGCGACGGAACGCCGCAGCACCGCCCGGGATCCCGGAGCGACCGCCTGACCGAACAGGACGAAGGGTTCCACGGAAGACCTCCACGCGACCCCTTGACACCGGGCCGGTTGTTGTCACTATGATACGACGTCATGACAAATACGGAAGCCCCGCCCCGAACCCCTCTCCGGGCACTCCTGGAAGCTCTCCCGGGCCTCGACCGGAACGGTGACCTGCCGTACTACGCACAGATCAAGGAGCGGCTGCGGGCCCCCATCCAAGCAGGGCGCTGGCCCGAGGGGACCCTCCTACCCACCGAGGCGCAGCTGCAGGTGTACTTCGGCGTCAGCCGCACCACGGTCCGCCAGGCGCTGGCGGACCTGGAAGCGGAAGGCTACATCGTGCGCCACCCGGGCCGCGGGACCTTCGTGGCCTCCCCCCAGCGCGTCGCGGACCGAAGGCCCCGGCGGCTGGTCGGCTTTCTCGAGACGCTGCGCGCCCGGGGCGTGGACGTGCAGTCAGAGGTCCGAGGCGTGCGCACCGTCCGCGCGTCCTCGAGGGTGGCCGCCTCCCTCGCCCTGCCCCTCGGCAGCCCGGTGACGGAGATCCGCCACCGGAGTCTGGTGCACGGACAGCCCATCGCCGTCTCCCGCACATACCTGGTCTGCGCGGGTGACCTGGACGCGGAGGACATCCGCCGCAAGGGAGCGCTGCTGACCTCGCTCCGGGAGCACTGGGACCGGGTGCACCGGGAGCCCTTCCGCCACGCGCGGCGCGTCACCACCGCCACCCTGGCCCGCCCGGAGGAAGCCCAGCTGCTGCAGGTGGATCCCGGAAGCGCCCTGGTGCTGGTCCGGCTGCACGTGAACTCGGACCGCCGGCCAGTGGTCTACCTGCAGGCCCTGTACCGCGCGGACCGCTACGAGTACGAGGAGTTCCTCGAGGCGTAACTCGCCGTTCGCGGAGGGAGCCATGTACGGACGCGAGCTGTTGTACGAGGTGTACGGCCCCAAGACCCTGCTGGAGATGTCGTGGCTCGAAGTGGAGGAGGCGCTCCAGGTGACCGACATCGCCCTGCTCCCCCTGGGGTCCACGGAGAACCACGGCCCCCACCTGCCCCTGGGCAGCGACACGTTCCAGGGGACCGACTTCGCCCGGCGCGTGCTCGTCAAGCTGGAGGAACGGGGCATCCGGGCCGTGGCCGCCCCGTGCATGCCCTTCGGGGTGAACTACCACATGCTGCCGTTTCCCGGCTCCCTCCACGTGTCCGCGGACACGCTGCGCCGCGTGATCCTCGACGTGGGCGCAAGCCTCGTCCACCACGGCTTCCGCAAGCTCGCCCTGATCATGGGCCACGGCGGGAACTTCGCCACCATGCAGGTGGCCGCGCAGGAACTCGCCGAACGACACGGCTGCCGCGTCCTCGCCCTCAACTGGCTCCCGTACCTCACCGCCCACTACCACGAGATCCTGACCTCCGGACAGAAGGAAGGCCACGCGGGCGAAGGCGAGACCGCCCGCATGTTGGTCAGCACGCCCCGGCTGGTCCGGCTGGACCGGGCCCGGGCGCACTACCCGGCTCCGCCGAGCCGCCCCATCGAGGCCGACCAGCACCCTGTCTACGGCGGCGGGGTGTTCCGCGCCCTGCTGTCCTACAAGGAGGTCACGCCGTACGGGAACGTGGGGGACCCTGCCCGGGCCACCCGGGAGGCGGGAGAGCGGATCTACGAACTCTGCTGCGAGTGGATGGCCGACGTGATCGCCCGGGAGTTCGGCCCCGCCCCATCCTTAACCTGACACGACACACGCTGGAGGTGCACGTTGGCGACGCATCTGGTGGGCGTGACCCTCATCGACGGGGTGCAGGACCGTCCGCTCCGTCCCGCTACGGTGGTGTTCGAGGAAGACCGGATCACGTACGCCGGCCGCGCGCAGGACGCCCCCAAACCTGCTCCCGACGACCGCGTGCTGGACCTGTCCGGGGCGTACGTGCTCCCAGGGCTGATCAACGCCCACGAGCACCTGGACACCCGCCACGGCACCCGCTCCTTCCAGGAGCGGGCCGCCGAGCCCACGGAGTACCTGGCCCTGCGGGCAGCCCGCAACTGCCTGAGCGCGCTCCTGGAGGGGGTGACCACCGTGCGGGATTGCGGTGGCAAGGGCGGCACGGCCCTTTGGGTCCGCCGGGCGGTGGAGGCTGGCTTGCTCAAGGGACCCCGGGTGTTCGCCTGTGGACAGCCCATCGCCATGACGGGCGGGCACGGTGACGAAATCTGTCTGGTGGCGGACGGTGCGGACGCTGTGCGCCACGCGGCGCGCAAACTCATCCGCGCGGGTGCGAGCTTCATCAAGTGCATGGCTTCGGGGGGCTACGTCACCCGCGGCTACGACGACCCCCACTCGCCTCAGTACACCGTCGAGGAACTGCGGGCGGCCTTCGAGGAAGCCCACTGGGCCGGCCGCAGGACGACGGTGCACGCCCACCCCCCCGTCGCCATCCGCAGGGCCGTGGAGGCGGGGGTGGACTGCATCGAGCACGCTGGGCTCGTGGACCGCCCGACCGCGGAGTTCCTGGCGGAGCGCGGGGTTCCGGTGGTCCCCACCCTGGCCGAGTCGTGGGTCATCGCCGAGCGGGGGGAGGCGCTGGGACGGCCACGGTGGTTGGTGGAGGAGACGCGGGCGCACCTGGACGAGCGCATGGAGCGCTTCGGCTACCTGGTACAAGCCGGCGTCCAGCTGGGCTGCGGTACCGACGTGGCTCCCTTCATGTGGGAGGAGATGCTGCTGATGCACCAGGGCGGGCTCTCCCCGATGCAGGTCATCCAAGCCGCCACCCGCGTGAACGCCGAGATCCTCGGAGTCGGGGATCGGACGGGCACCGTGGAACCCGGCAAGTGGGCTGACCTGGTGGTCCTGTCGGACGACCCGCTCGACGACCTGAGGGCCTTCGAACAGGTGTCCCTGGTGGTCAAGGGTGGCGAGGTGTACGAGCCTGCCGCCCTCCGCGCCGCCATGGGTAGGATCCCGCTGTGACTCCCTCTCCCCCGCCCGGGATGCCAGACCGCGTGGTGCTCCAGGACGTGACCCTCCGGGAGGGGGAGCAAGGGTCCGACCGGGCGCTGGACCCAAAGACCCGGATGGCGCTCGCGCGTCACCTGGTGGACGCCGGCCTGACACACCTGGAAGCCGGGTGGCCCGGGGTCTCCAAGCAGGACCAGGAGTTCGTCCGCCAGCTCCGGGACGCGTTGCCGACGGTGCACGTACAGGCGCCGGTCGCGCTGTACGCCGCCAACTGGGAAGAACAGATCGCGGCCGCACACGCCTGCGGAGTCCAGACGGTGGCCCTCCTCCACCCCGCCTCCGACCTCCGGCTCCGCACCCTTGAGCGCGTGAGCCGGCAGGAAGTCCTCCAGCGGGTCCACGTGGGCGTCCAGGCGGCCCTTGCCGTGGGCCTCTCGGTCACCCTCGTGGCCACGGACGCCACCCGGGCAGACCCTGGCTTCCTCGTAGAGGTGGCGCTTGCGGCGCAACAGGCGGGTGCCCACCGCATCGGGCTTCCGGACACGGTGGGATGCGCGACCCCCGAGGCCTACGGGGCACTGGTGTCGCAAGTACGCAGGCAGGTGGGGCTACCGATCCACGCGCACTGCCACAACGACTTCGGCCTCGCCCTCGCCAACACCCTCGCCGGCATCCGGGCGGGTGCCTCGCTGGCCGACGTGTCGGTCAACGGGCTCGGCGAGCGGGCGGGCAACTGCAGCCTGGCGGAGGCGGCGGTGGCTTTGGAGGTCCTGTACGGCGTCCGCACCGGGGTCCGCCTCGAGGCCCTCGCTGCGGTCGCCCGGGAGGTGGCACGGGCCTTCGGCACGCACCTCCCCGGCCAAGCCCCGCTCGTGGGTGACCTGGCGTTTGCACATCGCCTGGACGTCCACGTCTACGGAGCCACGTTCTGGCCGCAATTGTTCGAGCCCCTGGACCCTGCGTCGGTGGGAAACCGCCGCCGCTTGCTCCTCGGCCGGCACAGTGGCGCACGCGCGGTCTCTGCCAGGTTGCAGGCCCTCGGAATTGACCCCGACGGTGTTCCCGTACGCGCGCTCGCGGACGCGGTGCGCCAGCTCGCCACGCTCCTCGGCGGCGGGATCTCCGACGAGGTCCTCCTGGTGCTCGCCCGCACGATGCAATCCCAGGCTGTGACTTCTACGGAGGGGGTGATCTCCCATGAAAACCGGTAGCCGCACCGCAGCCGCGTGGGCCACCACGGGCCTGGTGGTTCTGCTGGCCGCCGTAGGGGCCGCCGGCCCCGCGCAGCCCAGGCGCGGGGGCACGCTGGTCATCGGACAGAACGCGGCGCCCCGCAGCCTGATCTCCATCATCGACCCCGGCAAGCCCGGGATCACCATCCTCAACCAGACCGAGGAGGGGCTCCTCGGCTACAACGAGAAGGGGGAGATCGTCCCCGTGCTGGCGGAGGCGATGCCGGAGACCCCGGACCGGCTGACCTACGTGTTCCGCCTGCGGCGGGGCGTGCGCTTTCACGACGGCGACGAAGTCACCGCCGAGCACGTGAAGTACACCTTCGAGCGGCTGCTGGACCCGAAGTACCGGGCCACCTTCGGCCAGGTGTACCGGGACAACATCGAGCGCATCGACGTGGTGGACCGCTACACCGTCCGCTTCACCATGAAGCAGCCGTGGCCCCAGTTCCTCGCCTTCGCCGCGGGCAACCACCCTAAGGTGGTGAACCCGAAGGTCGCGGAGCGGCCCGACTTCGGCACCCGCGTCTGGTCGGGCACCGGGCCCTTCAAGATCCAGGAGTGGGTGCAGGGCGATCGGGTGGTGATCGTGCGCAACGACAACTACTGGCAACGGGGCGTCCCGTACCTCGACCGCGTGGTCTATCGGACCATCCCGGAGGACAGCACCCGGGTGGCGAACCTCCTGCGAGGTCAGATCCACGTAGACCAGGACCCGTCCTTCAAGGATGTCGCGCAGCTCCAGAGGGACTCCCGTTTCCAGGTCTTGAGCGCACCGAGCAACAACACGCTACTCATCACCTTCGACACCTGCAACCCCCCGTTTGACCGCAGGGAGACGCGGCGGGCGGTATCCAAGGCTCTCGACCGGGCGGAGATCGCGCGGGTCATCTTCCGCGGCCTGGCGGACCCCGCGGGCGACCTGTTCCCCCCTCACCACTGGGCCCACGACCGCAACATCGTCGAGCGGTATGACCCGGAGGGCGCCCGTGCCCTGCTGCAGCAGGCCGGCTACGGGCCCCAGCGACCTCTGGAGTTCACCCTGGTGGTGGACAACATCTTCCCGTTCACGGACGCCGCGGTCCTGATCCAGGCCCAGCTGGCCCGCGTGGGCATCCGGATGCAGATTCTCCCCATGGAGTACACGGCCCGCACCGCCATGATGCGGAGGCCCAAGTCCGAGTGGCCCGGGCGCGCGGCCTTGTCCCGGATCACCCCCCTGCGCAGCACCGCATTTGAGTTCAGCGTCTACCAGTACGGGGCCAAGGGCGCGCTCAACTACAGCGGCTACAACCAGCCCGGCTGTTTCCAGAACCCACAGGTGGAGCGACTGCTGAACCTCGCGAACTCCTACTCGGACTTCGTGCGCCGGGAGCGGGACATCGCCCGTCCCATCTGGCGCGGGATCAGCCGGCAGATCCTCGAGGACGCCCCCCAGGTCCGGATCGTCTTCTGGCACAACGTGGACGTCCTGCGGAAAGAGGTGATGGGCTACCCGCTCATGGAGGGCGACGTAAACCTCCTGATGAGGACGTGGCTGGCGCGCTGAAGGCCCATGCTGCGCTACGTCTTGCGCCGGCTGGTCTTACTGGTGCCCGTGCTCGTAGGGATCACCGCCCTGTCCTTCTCGATCCTCCACCTGGCGCCCGGTGACCCCGTGTACGTGCTCCTGGGACAGGAGTACACGGAGGAAGCGGCCGCCCAGTTGCGTAGGGAGTTGGGTCTGGACCGGCCTGTGCTCGTCCAGTACGTCCTCTGGTTGGGACGGGCGGTGCGGGGCGAGCTGGGCCGGGACTTGATCACCGGCGAGAAGGTGAGTGCGCAGCTGGCCGCGCGGCTGCCGACCACGCTGCTGCTGGCCGTGACGTCCATGGCCGTGGCGCTGGCCCTGGGCCTGCCCACGGGCATCGCCTCGGCGTGGCGCCGGGGCGGCCTCGTGGACCACGTCTCCCGAGTGGTGGCCATGGTGGGCGTTTCGGTGCCGGTGTTCTGGCTCGGCATGCTGCTCATCGTCCTCTTCTCCCTGAAGCTGCAGTGGCTCCCGCCCGGCGGGAGCCTCCGGGACCACGGCCCCGTGGCCCTGGTCCTGCCCTCCGTGACCCTGGGTCTGACCTTCGCGGCCCTCATCGCCCGCATCACGCGGACGGCCCTCTTGGACGTACTCGGGCTCGACTACGTCCGCACCGCGCGGGCGAAGGGGCTCGCCGAGGCGGCGGTCCTGTACCGCCACGCCCTCCGGAACGCCCTGATCCCCATCGTCACGGTGCTGGGCCTGCAGGTCGGCAACCTGCTCTCCGGGGCCGTACTCACGGAGACCATCTTCAGCCTGCCGGGTTTGGGCCGGCTCATCGTGGACAGCGTGTTGCGCCGGGACTACCCGTTGCTCCAAGGGTGCGTCCTCGTCACCTCCCTGACCTTCGTGCTGGTGAACCTGGCCGTGGACGTGCTGTACGCGTACCTCGACCCTCGGATCGTGTACGCCTAGGTGCGCTGCCCGTGAGCGTGGAAGTCGCCTCGCGTACCCACCTGCCTGTCCGGACCGCAGTCCGGGACCTCCGCTGGACCCGCGCCCTGTTCGGCCAACCGACGTCCCTCCTGGGGCTCGTCTTGCTGGTCTTCGTGGTGACCGCCGCCGTGGCGGCTCCCCTCCTGACCCCGTACGCCCAGGAAGCGGTGGACGTGGAAGCCAGACTGCAACCCCCGTCTGCCCGCCACTGGATGGGGACCGACCAGTTCGGGAGGGACATCCTGACCCGGGTCCTGTACGGCGCACGGGTCTCATTGGTGGTGGGCCTGCTGGCCACGGCCCTCGCGACGGCCGCCGGCGCGGCCCTGGGCGCGGTGGCGGCCTTCTACGGAGGTGCCGCCGACGAGTTCCTGATGCGCCTCATGGACGTGCTCCTCGCGTTTCCCTACATCGTCCTGGCCATCGCCGTGGCGGCCGTCCTCGGCCCGAGCCTTCCGAACTTGATCCTGGCCATCGCGGTGATCCGGGTGCCCCAGTTCGCGCGGGTGACGCGCGGCGCGGTATTGAGCGTCAAGCAGATGGCGTACGTAGAGGCGGCCCGGGCCGCGGGCGCTTCGCCGGCCCGCGTCCTGTGGCGGCACGTGTTGCCGAACTGCCTGAACCCCGTGGTGGTCCTGGCCACCCTGTCCGCCGGGACCGCCATCAACGCGGAAGCCGCCCTCTCCTTCCTCGGCCTCGGGATCCAACCGCCCGCGTCCTCGTGGGGGACCATGCTGGCGGACGGCCGACGCTTCTTGTTGGATGCGCCCTGGATCGCGACTTTCCCCGGGCTCGCCATCAGCCTCACGGTCCTCGGCTGCAACCTGGTCGGAGACGCGCTTCGGGATGCCCTCGACCCCACCACCGCACGCCGCTGAGTCGTCTGGGTCTAGCCAAACACGAGGGTCTCGGTGAGCCGCCAGGCCCTCCCAGGGGGCCGTGTTGGTCCCTTGACAAGCCAACAACAACTTCCTAGTCTTGACGTGTTTGACGTCAGACATCAGACGTCTATCATGTCCACAGGCCCTCTTGGCAGGCAAAAACTCCACGAGCTTGTGGTGGACGCCCTGACCGCCCGCCTGCGGGCCGCCGCGGGAGCGAGGTTACCGTCTGAGACGCAGCTGGCACAGGAGCTCGGCGTGAGCCGTGCCACCGTCCGGGAAGCCCTGCGCATCCTCGAAGCCCAGGGAATGGTCCGGCGTCGGCACGGGGTTGGATCCTTCGTCTCCCCCCACGGCTTAGTGGAGGCTGGGATCGAGAGACTGGAGAGCTTTTCGGAGACCATCGCCCGCGCTGGCTACCGCCCATCCTCCGAACTCCTGAGCCTCTCCCAGACGTCGCTCCCGGAGGAGGTTGCCGCCGCCCTACAGGTACCTTCGCCGCTCGGCTTCGAGGCCCAGACGCTCTACAGAGCCGATGGCGCACCGATCCTCTTCTCCGTCGTCTACGTCCCGCTGGGTGTCGTCCGGAGCCTCCAGGAGCTGGAAGGTCGTAGGCACTGGACTTCCATGCGCGAGTTCTTCAACCAAGAGCTGCGTCGCCCCGTGCGGTACGCCAGGCTCGCCGTCCTGGCCGTGGCAGCCCCTGAGGGGGTCGCCGGACACCTCGCGCTCGAACCCGGCGCACCCGTGCTCGTCATGGAGGGTGTCAGCTACGGTGACGACGACGACCCCTTGATGTTCACCCGGGCATACTTCCGGACCGACAAGTACCGCTTCACCCTGGTCCGCCGATAGGCCATGGCCGCGTACGCCGTCCGCAGGCTGTTTCAGTTCGCGCCTACGCTGCTGATCATTCTTCTGCTCACCTTCACGTTGAGCCGGCTGACGGGCGATCCGGCCCGACTCGTCCTCGGCCTAGGGGCGAGCGAGGAGGCCGTGCAACAGTTCCGGCGGACCCACGGACTGGACCAGCCCGTCCCTGTGCAATTCCTCCGGTATGTTCTACAAGTCCTACGGGGCGACCTGGGCGTATCGCTCAGGTACCAGGAACCCGTCCTGCAGTTGTTCCTGCAGCGCCTTCCGGCGACGCTTCAGCTCGGCCTTTCCACGCTCCTGCTGTCCAGCGTCAGTGGTGTGGCTGCCGGCGTGTACTGCGCCGTCTCCTGGGGTACGCTCCCCGAGCGCTTCCTCAGCCTCCTCGTGCTGGTCGGCCAGGCGGTCCCTGGGTTCCTGCTCGGCCTCCTGGCCATCCTTCTCTTTGCGCTCCACTTTCGTGTGCTGCCCGCCGGCGGCCATGGGAGCGCCGCTCACCTCGTCCTACCGACCCTGACGCTTGGCCTCAACCTGATGGCGTTGACCGCCCGCTTCTCTCGGTCAGCCCTGCTCGAAGTCCTCTCGCAAGACTACGTGCGGACGGCTCGGGCGAAGGGCCTGGGTGCTCGCACTGTCCTCTATCGCCACGCGCTCCGGAACGCCTTGGTCCCCATCCTCACCCTGGTCGCAACCCAGAGTGCCGTGCTCTTCTCCGGGGCCGTGGTCACCGAGACGGTGTTCTCGTGGCCCGGAATCGGGCGGTTCGCCGTGGAGGCCATCCTCTCGCGGGACTTCCCGGTCATCCAGGGGACTGTTCTGATCCTGACCGTGCTCGTTCTGCTCGTCAACCTGCTGGTCGACCTTTCCTACGGACTCCTGGATCCGAGGATCCGCTACACGTGAGCTCCGTGGCGACCTCCGCCAACCTCTCCCGGGAGCCAGCCGTCCCGCGCCTCCCGCGGGGCCGGGGTCACATGGTTCGGCTCCTGCTGCGCCGCCCCGAGCGACGCGCGGCGCTCCTGGTGTGCCTGCTCCTCCTGACGTCCGCTGCGGTGTGGGTGCGACCCAGTGCCTCGGCCGTCAGCCCTGACCTCTCCAAGCGGTTTACACCCCCTGTCTGGGTGGGTGGCGGCTCGTGGTCTGCACCCCTGGGGACCGACTTCCTCGGCCGTGACATCCTGGGCCGCCTGCACTACGCCACCCGCTACACGGTTCTGATCAGCGCCGCGGCCACCGCCCTCGCAGCCACTAGCGGCACGGTGGTCGGACTGATCGCAGGCGCTCAGGGAGGCGTGCCGGACGCCCTTCTCATGCGGGCCGTGGACGCCGTTCTCGCGTTCCCCACCATCCTGCTGGTCCTTTCCCTCGTCGCGGTGTTTGGACAGAGCCTGTGGAGCCTTGTTGCCGTCCTCGCCCTCTCCGGGTGGGCTGTCTATGCGCGCGTCGTTCGAAGCGCAGCCCTCTCGCTCCGCGCATCGGAGTTCGTCGAAGCGGCGAGGGCAATCGGGGCCACACCAGCTCGGGTCGTGCTTCGACACATGCTTCCCAACGTGCTTCCCTCCGTGGCGGTCCTGAGCACCTTCCAGCTGGCCCGTTTCATGCTGCTGGAATCCTCCATGAGCTTTCTCGGCCTCGGGGTCGTGCCGCCGGCCGTCACCTGGGGCGGCATGGTGGGCGAGGCCCGAAACTATCTTCAGGACGCCTGGTGGGCCGTGGCAGCCCCCGGCGCGGCCATCGCGGTGACCTCCCTCGCCGTCAACGTCTTGGGCGATGGCCTCCGAGACCTGTTGGATCCAAGACTTGCTGCCCTCTCGCAGCACCGCGCCAATCCCTAGGCAGGAGGACCGAAGGATGAAACCGTCCCGCATTCTTCCGTTGGTACTCACCCTGCTGATCGCCGCCACGGCCCTGAGCTGGGCTGGGCCCGCAGGGCAGGGTGACGTTCTCGTCGTCGGACACCACCTGGACCCGACGACCCTGGACCCCTTCGCCACCACCACCGCCGCGTTCCAATCGGTCTTCGCACAGATCGTGGAACAGCTGGTCATCTTCGACGCAGATCGTGCCGTGGTCCGACCGTGGCTTGCGACTTCGTGGCGGTGGCTGGATCCCACGACGCTCGAGATGCAGCTGCGGCGTGGCGTCTCCTTCAGCAACGGAGAGCCCTTCGACGCCGCGGCGGCCCGGTACAGCCTGGAGCTCCTGTTCCGTGCCGCTCCGTACAGTGCCTGGACCCAAGACCTCGTGCGGAGCGTGGAGGCGGCCGGCTCTCACACCCTCCGCGTCCGCCTGCTCCGGCCTTCCGCCTTTCTCCTGCCCCTTCTGGCCCGAGGCAGTTTCGTTGTCCCACCCCGCCACCACCAGGAAGTCGGGCCCGCTCGCTTCGCACAGCAACCCATCGGGACAGGGCCCTTTGTCCTGTCCGAATGGTCGAAGGGCGCCCGCATCGTCCTCGATCGAAACCCCCGCTACTGGGGAGGCCCGCACCCGCTCCGACAGGTCATCTTCCGGGTAATTCCCGACGACTCGGCCCGGGTGGTCGCCCTGCAGGCGGGTGAGATCGACGTGGCGCTCAATGCACCCATCACCCACTTCAACCGCCTCAAGATCGACCGCAACCTCAAGGTGATCACCGCTCCGGGCCTGCGCAAATTCACCTCGTTCTTCAACACCCGCCTGGACACACCGCTCCGCGACCGCCGGGTGCGCATCGCCATGAACCTCGCGGTGGACGGGCAGTCCATCGTCCGGCGCGTCTTTGGCGGACAGGCACAGGTGCTCCCCGGTCACTGGCTCCTTCCCCAGGAGTTCGGCCACGACCCCAACCTCAAGCCGTTCCCCTTCGATCCCGCGCGGGCCCGCCAGCTCCTGGCAGAGGCCGGCTTCCCGAACGGCTTCGAGACGCAGCTCACCTACACCGTCGGGCGATACCCCCTGGACAAGGAACTCGGAGAGATCGTGGCAGGCTACCTGGAGGCCATCGGGATTCGCGTCCGGCAGCGCCCCGTGGAGTATGGCGAGTTCCTCCGTCTGCGTTCCACCGGTCAGCTCGGACCCATCCACCAGTGGGGCCTGCTGGTGCCCCCGGACGCCCACTTCAGCTACAGCCTCTTCACCAAGGGATCCATCTATCGGTTCCACGACTATCCGGACGAATGGGACCGTCTCATCGATCAGGCCGCCTCGGAACTCGATTCTCGTCGCAGGGAGGCCATTTACCGTCGCCTGGCAGTCCTCTCCCATGAGGATCCCTTCGGCATCTATCTCATCGCGCCCGGCAACCTCTACGCTATGCGGGCCACTGTCCGGGGCCTGACTCCCCGGTTCGACGAGGTGCTGTGGCTGTACGACGTCGCCAAATAGTGCTGATCCAAGCAAGGAGGTCTTCCAGATGCTCCCGACCGTCCCACCGGTACACGGTGACGCCATCGTCATCGACCTGTGCTCGTTCTTCTTCGAAGGCTACTCCCAGCAGATGCAACGGGGACGCCCCACCGCCTTGCTGGTCACCGCCGCAGATGTGGAAGCCCCGTTCGGTGACGTCGTCGACGCTCTCGAGCTCCACCACCACCAGGTCGACGCGGACCCCGATCGGCTGTTGCTCATCGCCGGCCCAGAGGACATCCCGAGGGCCAAAACTTCCGGGCGGGTCGGAATCATCCTCGGCCTGCAGAACGCCGGGTTCATCGGGTCGCGACTCCACCGCGTCCGTACGCTGTGGCGCCTTGGCGTCCGCGTCCTTCAGCTGACGTACAACGAGCGGAACCCGTTCGGCGACGGCTGTCTTGAGCCTACCGACGCCGGCCTCAGCCGTCTCGGCCGCTCAGCAATCCGAGAAATGAACGAGGTCGGCGTCGTCGTCGACCTGGCCCACGCGGGTCAGCGCACCGCGCTCGAAGCCATCGAGGCGTCAGAGCTGCCCTGCATCGTCTCTCACGCGAACCCGCGCCGGCTCGCCCCTAACCCTCGCAACCTCACGGACGAGGTCATTCGGGCTGTCGCCGACAGCGGAGGCCTCGTCGGCGTCTGCGGCTGGGGTCCCATCTGTTGGCGGGGGGGACCGTCCCGTCCGACGGTGGAAGACCTGGTCGCGCACATCGAGTACATCGTGGAGCTGGTCGGGATCGACCACGTGGGTGTGGGGTTGGATTCCCCCGCCTCCTCCTCTCCGCGTCTATTCCAGCACGCGGCCGACATCAACACCGCCTACCCCGAGGTCGTCGGCGGATTCGTGGCCCAGTTCGGCCAGACGCTGGATGGTCGTTATGCGGTATCCCTCGGGGAGTTGCCCGGCCTGACTCAGGCGCTGCTCGATCGCGGCTTCCCGGAGGCACACGTGCGCCAGATCCTCGGGCTGAATGCACTGCGCGTGTTCCAGGCGGTCTGGAAGAGGAGCTAGTGTCCTGAGTTAGAAATATGTTGCATTATTCTCTGCCGATCCCTATGGTGGGTGAAAGCCTCACCGGGAGGTTTCACCCGATGCCGCGCGGACGTCCTCTCGCCCCTGTGACCTTGACCCCCGACGAGCGCGAGACCCTCCAGCAGTGGGTGCAGCGCCGG
>Ga0101941_1000272_pt1 | contig 110477 bp, 122 predicted proteins | sample DewCreD2012metaG_3_FD_75242 | JGI IMG/M metagenome (GOLD analysis project Ga0101941, IMG submission 75242) | Hot spring sediment bacterial and archeal communities from British Columbia, Canada, to study Microbial Dark Matter (Phase II) - Dewar... ... | reverse complement strand
AAGGTTAAGGTTTGGTATAGACCAGGAGACCACCTATACTCTTGATGAGATAGGGAAAAAGTTTAACTTAACCAGAGAAAGAATAAGACAGATTGAGAAAAGGGCTTTGGAAAAACTTCAAACCTCGGAGTTGGGTGAAATCTTAAGGAGTTTCTTGGAATAACCCTAACCTTAGACTTTAATAGTTGGTTTTTCATCTTTTATTAAGCTTTATTCTAACCTTATTAGGATTAAGTCCCTTTCAGACTGGAACTCTATCCTTTTAGGTCTTAAATTAAAGTATGGGAAACTTATAAAGGGAGGTGGTGATGTGATGAGGGCTAGTATTCGCAAGATTATTGCCGCTTCTGAGCCAAAAGGTAATAAAGAAAATGTTAAGAAGATGCTGGAAATAGCTGAAAAGGAACAAGCCGATGCTATTGTTGTACTGGGGGATCTTGCCGGCCCATCACAGAAAGCAGAGGCTTTTGCGGAGTTGTTTAAACTTCTAGGTTCTGCAAATCTTCCAGCATACTATATACCCGGTCCAAACGATGCACCTGTTTCGGAGTATCTAAGGGAGGCTTACAATATAGAGCTGGTGTATCCGTATATGCACGGTGTTCACGGTACATTTGCTTTTGGTCCTGGACATATAGTCTTTGCAGGAATGGGTGGGGAGATCAGGGAGGATAATCAGGCTGTGCGCGATGAGATTAACAGGCTCTGCTATTTAGGTTGGGAAGTAGAGTATAGGTTAAAGATACTAAATGAGCTTAAAGATTATCCGAAGGTCTTTCTGTTTATCACAATGCCTCATCATCGTGGGTTGGCTCAACCAGGAAGTGAGGTCCTTGCCCAACTCATAAAAACTCATAATCCCCAGCTTGTTGTGGTTCATGGCTCGGATTTCTTTGAAGAGTGGTTAGGTTCATCTCTGGTTGTTAGCCCCGGGCTTCTAACCAAAGGGCAACTTGCTGTTGTTGATCTGAGGGAAAGAAAAGCCAAGGCCATTAGCTTAAGTTAAGAACCTATTGCACTACCGTATGTACCTGTGATAAAATAAGTTCCGTTTAGATAGCGGGAGAAGAGACCTTGGTGATAAAAGAGGGAATTAAGCAGAGGTTTTTGGCGGCAGCTGTTCAAGCTGCCCCAGTTTTTTTGAATAAAGATGAAACAATTGGAAAGGTGTGCAGTCTAATTGAGGAAGCGGGAGGAAATGGGGCACAGCTAATAGTTTTCCCTGAGGCTTTTATTCCAACTTATCCCTTCTGGCCCAAGGACCTTGGCTCAGGTCCCGAGAGAAAACTGGTTTTAGATGCCTTTACCGAGCTTTACAAAAATTCCGTAGAGATTCCAAGCAGCGATACAGACAAGATATGTGAGGCTGCTAAGAAAGCAGATGCATATGTGGTAATAGGGGTAAATGAAAAGGAAGGTGGAACCCTTTACAATACCATGCTCTTTATAGACAACAAAGGTAGCATAATGGGTAAGCATAGAAAGCTACTTTCAATTGATAGCGAGAAATGTGTCTGGGCAGGTATGGGAGGTGCGCAGGATGTAAGGGTATTTGAAACGGAGCTTGGACGTATAGGGGGCTTTTTCTGCTATGAGCACCATTTAACCCTTGCAAAGTATGCTATGTTTATGAAGGGAGAGCAGATACACGCGGGTCTGTGGGCTGGCCATGGATTTGTTAAACCCACTATGGACTTTGCAAGCCGTCAGTATGCCTTTGAAGGCCAGGTATTTGTTATAGTCTCTTCTATGTACGTTGACGAGGGTATGATTCCAGATACCTTTCCTTTAAAGAGCTATACCAAGTGGGATTTCCCAGGGGGAAGCGGAATAATAAATCCCCGGGGAGAGTATATTGCTGGTCCTCTTTATGATAAAGAGGGTATCCTGTATGCAGAAATTGACATGGATATGATTATAAGGGCTAAGGCTGTTATAGACTCCGTAGGGCACTTTTCACGACCGGACATATTTCAACTTGTTATAAAGGATGAACAAGGGGAAGGGCAATTAAAATTCAGTGAAGAGTACAGGGAACTTAAACACTATATAGATAAGCTTTCTAAAAGGCAGGATAGCATTGAGGCAAAGTTGGAGGAGATTCTAAGTAAGCTCTCAAGTTGATAGGTAATTAACCATATAATGGGTGCTAGGGTTAGGATAAAAGAGTTTTTTAAAGACAGTACTTTTATAAGTTTGATTCTTTGCTTAAAGTCCTTTATCCTCCTTTCCTTCCTTGCCTTATTCTTTTCCTTTATTGTTTTTTATCTCCTGGGACCCCTTTATTTCTGATATTAAAAAAGACTTATCATACGGTCTCTTTGTGTAATATAATTAATCACCTAAACGAACTATAAAAGGAGGTGCATGAGATGAGACTTAAAGATAAAGTTGCCCTTATAACGGGAGGAAGCATGGGAATCGGAAAGGCAACTGCGATACTCTTTGCAAAAGAGGGGGCAAAGGTTGTTATAACTGGGAGAAACGAAAAAACCTTAAAAGAGGCGGTAGCAGATGCTGAGAAAGAAGGGGTAGGTATTGACTATGTGGTAAGTGATGTTTCCAAGGAAGAGGACTGTAAAAAGGCAGTTGAGTATACAGTAAGCAAATACGGCCGAATAGATATTCTTTTTAACAATGCCGGTATTCTTCCTTTGGGGATAACACATGAGACCTCGGTAGAAGATTGGGATAATGTCTTTAACATTAACGTAAAGGGTACCTTTCTTATGTCAAAATACACCATACCTCATATGTTGAAACAGGGAAAGGGATGCATTGTAAATAACTCATCTGTACTTGGACTAAAGGCAATACCTGGTGCTGCGGCATATAATGCCACAAAGGGGGCAATCACACAGCTTACAAGGAGTATGGCTCTTGAATACGCAGACAAGGGAATACGTGTAAATGGTATATGTCCAGGAACCATCTGGACTCCTATGGTGGAGGGGTTTTTAAGAGAGGTACCTCAGGCAAAACAGTTCCTTGAAGAGATGCAGCCAATTACCAAGTCACTGGGGCGTTTTGGTAAACCGGAAGAGATTGCTCATGCTGTTCTTTTCCTCTGTGATGACAATGTTCAGTTTATGACGGGAACTATGCTTTCTGTTGATGGTGGCTGGATTGCAAAGTAGTTGTCTTAAGAACGGGAACGGGTAGCAGTACCCGTTCCCGTAATTAAGGTGAATTTTTATGCTTGATTATTTTTTAGTATGTGTTATTGGTTTATACCGTAAATGAAGAAAAAAAACCGATTTAAAAATCTAAAGAGGTTTATTACGTGCTCACTGGCATTAGTCTTTATCCTTTCTTTAGGGCTTCACAACCACGCTTTTTATCTTCTTGATTCCTCCCTTGGAAAGGTTTCAAAGTCTGAGTCTTTATATCCAGGCCATTCTAAGGAATTCTGTTCAGCATGCCGCCTTGGCGGAAATCTTAAGCCCCAGGAAACCTTTACTGAAGATTTGGGGTTTCTTGGGATTTTTTTAGCTTTTTTGAACCTCGATGTTTTAATCCCATCTTTATATTTATCGGTAAATAAATCCCCCCGTTCACCTCCAGTGTTTTAGCCCCTACAAGTAAGCATTTTCTTATATTTAAGGATCTGGTTTATCTAGCCAGTTTTGTCTAGGTACTGGTGATTAGTCTTTGGTTTGGAGGTGAACTATGGGTACTAGATGGTTTATTACGATACTTTATACCGTAGTTTTTACCTTTTGTTATGCGGGTATCCATGAGGGGGCCCAGGGTGATGAAAGGGATGAGCTCAGAAAAGAGATAGAACAACTTCGCTATCAAGTGGAGATTATGCAAAGAAGATTGATGGAGCTTGAGGAAAAAAGCAGGTTACTTGAAGAGAAGGCAAAGCAACGGGAAACGAAGGAAGATCCCGGGAGGGTTACTGCTGAAGTTGTTTCTCAACGTAAAGAGGGTTTTGCTCAGAAGTTTATAGGAGCTTTTAATCCAGATATAAGCGTTGTAGGAACGTTTGCTGCAGCTTACTTTTCAGAGGATGAGCCCCATGGCCGTGCAGAGGCTGACCCTGAAAATACAGGGATTAACCTTCAGGAAATCGAGGTTGCCTTTCAGGGTTCTGTAGACCCATATTTCAGGTTTGATAGTTTCTTCTCTATCGGAAGAGATGGAGTAGAGACCGAAGAAGCCTATGCTACTACTCTTCTTTCTCTTCCCTTAAATCTGCAGGTAAGAGCCGGTATAATGAGAAGCAAATTTGGAAGAATAAACCTTCAACACAGGGAACTTCAGGACTTTGTTACGCTTCCTCTCCCTGCTGTAAGTTTTCTGGGGGAGCATCTAAATCCGGTAGGAGTTGAGTTTAACTTTCTTATCCCGCTTCCCTGGTTTTTAGAGCTAAGTGCCTCCGTTAATAGCCCTGAAGTAGAGGTGGCTACTTTTGATCGTGATGAGAACGCAAATAATATTGGCAGGCTTCTCTACATATTCCATCTCTCAAACTTCTTTGAGCTCTCCGATGCTCTATCTTTTCTTATGGGAGGTTCCTTTGCAACAGGTTCTAACGGTACAGAACCGGGTAACCGCTCAAATCTCTATGGGATAGACCTGTTTGCAAAGTATCGTCCTCTGAGGAACAACCCTTACCAGGAACTTTGGCTGCAATCAGAGTTCATTTATAGACAGGCTGAAGTTCCTAGAGGCAACCTGGACGATTGGGGGGCGTATGCACAGCTGGTTTATAGATTTGCTAAAAGGTGGAATGCCGGGTTTAGATTTGATTTTGTGGATACCGGTGACCCAATTAAATTGGAGAAGGAAAAGGAACTTGAAATGGAAGATATATCTGGTTTTATTTCCAGACAGCATGAGCACGGAGAAGAAGAAAGTATCCTTGGTCTTTTCGGAAGGGAGAAGCGTTATGCTTTTATGCTTACATTTAATCCAACCGAGTTTTCAAGGATAAGGCTTCAATACGAGATTTCTGATCCGGTTTTTGAAAAGCTCTCACACGCGGTTTTTCTTCAGTTTCAGTACTCAATTGGTCCTCATGGGGCCCATCCGTTTTAATAAAGGGGGAAAAATACAATGGGAATATATGGGTTTGTTCGGGTGCTTGCTTTCTTTGCCCTTATATCTATACCTGCTCTGGATGTGGTTGCCAAGGTAAGGATAGTGAGTTCTATCCCAAACCTTGCATCAATTGCAGAGGAGATAGGAGAGGAAAGAGTTGAGGTAAAAAGCCTTGCAAAGGGATATCAGGACCCGCATTTTGTGGATCCAAAGCCCAGCTTTGTTCTTGAGCTAAACAGGGCTGACCTTCTCCTTTACAACGGTCTGGATCTGGAGGTAGCTTGGCTTCCTGTTTTAATCACAGGTGCAAGAAACTCCAAGATACTCCCCGGAGCTTTAGGCCATCTTGACTGTTCTACGCTAATCTCAAACATACTTGAGATGCCTACTGCCCGTGTTGACAGAAGCATGGGGGATATACACCCATTTGGAAATCCCCACTATACTCTAGACCCAAGGAACGGAATTGCAATTGCAGAAGGTATTGCAGAGAGGCTAAAGCAAATAGATCCAAATAACGCTTCCTTCTATGAGGAACGCCTTAGAGACTTTCAGGAGCGGCTTGCTGCCAAGATCAAAGAGTGGGAGAAAAGACTTGCTCCCTACAGGGGAACCGAAATTGTTACATATCACAAAAGCTGGGTTTATTTCTCTAACTGGGCAGGGTTTAAAGAGGTAGGTTATGTAGAGCCAAAACCGGGTATTCCACCCTCACCGTCTTATGTAGCGGAGCTTGTAGGGAAGATACGGGAGATGAAGGTAAGGCTTGTCATAGCAGAACCCTACTACCCACATAAAACCCCGGCTCTGGTTGCGAAGAAGGCTGGTGCTTCTTTTCTGGTTTTACCTTCGAGTGTGGGTGCACGTGAAGGTATAGATACCTACTTTGACCTCTTTGAGGTGATTGTAGATGAGGTTGTATCCATATTGGGAAGGGGGGATAAAAATAATTAAAAACGTAGCGGATGTAAAAGTAATCTGGAGACGATTGGGTTCTTGGATAAATGGATGATTTTATAATAAGACTGGAAAAGGTAACAATAGGTTACAACGGCAAGGGCCTGGTTGGCCCTTTAGAGCTTTCCATAAAGCGAAACCAGTTCTGGGGGATAGTTGGTCCCAACGGAGGGGGTAAGACAACGCTTCTTAAAACTATTCTCGGGCTTATACCCCCTGTTAGAGGGGAGGTAAGATACGGGGAAAGCGGTTCGTTAGTGTTTGGATACGTTCCTCAGAGTGGGAACTTTGACCACTTATTCCCGCTATCTGTAGCGGAGTTTGTGGCAATGGGGAGGTACTGCAGAATCCCGGTTGGGGTGGGTATTGGAAGAAGAGATTGGGAAGTGGTTATCAGGTACCTTAAGAAAACTGGAATATTGCATCTTAGAAACCGTCCCTTTAAATCCATTTCTGGAGGCGAAAGACAGCGTGCACTTGTTGCACGTGCTCTTTCAGGAGAACCTGACGTTTTGATACTGGATGAACCTACCGCATCCGTTGATGTAAGGGGAGAAGCAGAGATTATGGAGCTTTTAGAAGAAATTAGGGAATCAAAAGCCATTACAGTTTTAATTGTTAGTCATTTTCTAAATACAATTGTCAGGTTTGCTGACCACGTTGTCTTTATCGATAAGGATAGAGGTGCTTTTCTTGCGGGAAATAAAGAAGAGGTTCTTACAGATAGTGTGCTGGGCGATGTTTTTGGATTAGATGTAACCGTTAAATCTAGGATGTAGGTATATGTCTGTACTTAGTGAGTTTATGAACAGCTATTTCCTGTGGCGTGATCCGATGGTAGTGGGGATGGTGTCAGGAAGTATATGTGGTTTTTTGGGTGTTTATGTGGTTTTAAAAAGAATTGTTTTTGTAAGTGCAATGCTTACCCAGATTTCAAGTCTTGGGGTAGTATTGGCCTTCTATCTTCAAGGGTTCTCTACCCTGTTTTTTTTAACTGATCCCTCTTTGCTGTCCCTTTTCCTAACGTGTGCGGCTGTGTTGATTTTTTCTTTAAGGGAGAGATTTCTGTATATCAGTCAGGAAAGTGTAATAGGGTGGGGATATATTCTTGCTTCGGGATTGGTAATTGTTATTGGGGATAGAATAACACAGGGGAGCCACGATGTTGCCAGTGTTCTTTTTGGAACTGCAGTCGTTGTGGAAAGACATGAAACCATTACGGTTACCATTACCGCTGTAGTATTTTTTCTAATACACTGGTTTTTGTTTAAGGATTTTATCTTTGTCTCTTTTGATCCGGAATTGGCAAGGTTGTTTAGGTATCCTGTAAGGGGTCTAAATGCGATCCTTTTCCTTTCTATCGGGGTTGTAGTTGCAATTACAACGCGCGCGCTTGGTGCTCTTCCGGTTTTCGCCCTACTTGTTCTTCCCCCTGTGTTTGCACTCCTTGTAACCGATAGACTAAAACTGCTTTTTGTAATCTCTCCGTTTGCTGGTCTTTTATCAGCGGCTCTTGGTTACTTTCTCTCCTTTGTTCTCTCCCTTCCAACAGGAGCTTCTATAGCCCTTGTTGCAGTTTTTTTTACGGTTTTAGGGGGTATATGCCGCCGTTTTGGTCTTTTATTATAACCTGGGGGTTTTATATGTCTGCTTTATTCAGTAAAATAACTCTGATAAGGTTATGAAAAGGATAATACTTTACACGGGAAAGGGAGGGGTAGGTAAAACCACTGTGGCTGCCGCAACCGGGCTTCTTGCAGCAAGGAAAGGGTATAAGACATTGGTAATGTCAACTGATCCCGCTCACAGTCTTAGGGATGCCTTCAATCTAGAACTGGGTCCCGAACCAAAGGAGATAAGGCCAAATCTCTACGCTCAGGAGATAGATGTTTACTACTCTGTGGAGAAATACTGGGGTAAGCTTACGGAGTACCTTCAGTCGTTACTTAGCTGGATGAAGGTGGATGAGATCCTAACCCAGGAGTTTAGTGTTCTTCCCGGTATGGAAGAGGTTGCATCCTTTCTTTGGGTTAATCAGCACTTTAGAAGTGGTTTGTATGATGTAATTGTAGTTGATAGTGCTCCAACAGGAGAGACCCTAAGGTTACTTTCTCTTCCTGATATTGCAAGGTGGTGGATAGTAAAGGTATTTCCCATTGAAAGGAAGGTGGTAAAAGTAATAAGACCAGCGGTAAAGGTTGTAACGGATATGCCTCTTCCGGAAGAGCAAACCTATGATGCTATTGAGGACCTTTTTCAAAAGCTTGACTCCATACACAAGACATTTTCTGATCCTGAGATAAGCTCTGTACGTCTGGTTTTGAATTTGGAAAAAATGGTAATTAAGGAAACACAGAGAGCCTATACATATCTTAACCTCTACGGCTATCCGGTTGATTCTATAGTAATCAACAGAACCGTCCCTGGTGATTTGGATCATCCCTTCTTTGAGAACTGGAGTAAATCCCAACAGGTCTACAGAGAGGAGGTTGAGAACCTATTTAGTCCTATACCTGTATTTGAGGCACCGTTGTTTTCAGGAGAGGTAATGGGAGTGGAAGCTCTAGAGGAGTTTGCCAGTGTCTTGTTTAAGGAAGAGGATCCGGTTCGTATCTTTTTCAAAGGAAGACCATATGAGATAGTTAAGAATCAGGGGTTATATGAACTTCATATTAAGCTTCCCTTTGCATCAAAAGAGGAGATCAGGTTATTTCAGACTGGGGATGAACTTACCATACAGGTTGAAAACCAGAGGCGTACAATGTTTTTACCTAAGTTTCTGGCAAGGCTTTCGGTAAAAAGAGCCTACTTTCAGGATGGCGTGTTGAGAATATCTTTTAAGGGAAAAGAAAAAAAATTAAAAGAGCACCAATGATGAGAAACACCAAGTTCCCAGATGGATTTAAAATAGCCCTTATCCAGATGTCCGTTTCTCCTGATCCTCAAGCAAACATTAAAAAAGCGTCTACAAGGATTGAGCAAGCTGCTTCCATGGGAGTTGATGTGGTATGTCTTCCCGAGCTTTTTTGTTTTCAGTATTTCTGTCAAAGAGAGGATACCGCTTTCTTTGAGCTTGCCGAACCGATACCGGGACCAACTACGGAAGAGATGGGAAAAATAGCAAGGGCAAACAGGGTAGTTGTAATTGTACCTGTTTTCGAACGTCGTGCCTTGGGGATATATCATAACAGTGCTGTTGTGATAGATACTGATGGTGGGATAGTGGGACTGTACCGTAAGATGCACATACCTGATGATCCCCTGTACTATGAGAAGTTCTATTTTACCCCAGGTGATTTGGGATTTAAGGTATTTGATACAAGTATTGGGAGAATAGGGGTTCTTATCTGCTGGGATCAGTGGTTTCCTGAAGCAGCTCGCCTGGTATCGCTTATGGGGGCAAGTGTGATTTTCTATCCAACTGCTATTGGTTGGCATCCTCACGAACGCGAGGAGTTTGGACAAACACAGATCGATGCCTGGAGAACCGTTCAACGTGGACATGCAATTGCAAACGGGGTTTATGTTGCTTCGGTAAATCGCGTTGGATATGAGTCTTTATCATCAGAAGAACCGGGAATAGACTTCTGGGGTTCCTCTTTTATATGTGATCCGCAGGGTGTTGTTCTTGCAGAAGCCTCTTCGGACGGAGAGGAAATCGTAATAGGTGAGGTGGACTTTACACGTATAGAGTCTGTTAGACAGAATTGGCCTTTCTTTCGTGACCGGCGTGTGGATGCCTATGGTGAAATTACCTCTAGATTCATAGACAGTAAAAAATGGACAGACGAGATGAAGTAAGCACTATACCTCCCACTCCAAAAAGCTTGGGTTTCCGTATGCCTGCTGAATGGGAAAAACACGAGGCCACATGGCTTGTCTGGCCTTACAACAGAAGCGATTGGCCTGGAAAGTTTGCAGCAGTTCACTGGGTTTATGGTGAGATAGTAAGGAAAATAGTCCCTGGTGAAACGGTACGTATACTTGTAAACTCTCCGCTCCATGAGAAACGTGTAAGACGCATTCTTTCCCGTGTTGGAGTTGATATGTCAAGGGTTGAGTTCTTTCATATTCAGACAAACCGAAGCTGGATACGGGATTTTGGGCCTGTCTTTCTCTGCCGTAATGGTAAGGAGTTGGCTGTATCCAGATTCCGTTTTAACGGTTGGGCGCGCTACAGTGATTGGGAAAAGGATGATAGTGTCTCAGAATCTATTGCAAGGATTTTGGGTCTCCGTGTCTTTTATGCCACATACGGAGAGAGGGAAATTGTTCTTGAAGGGGGAAGTATAGATGTAAATGGGCGTGGAACCCTTATAACAACAGAAGAATGTCTTTTAGATGAGGTTACTCAGGTGCGCAATCCTGGTATAGGGCGAAGGGAGATTGAGGAGGTTCTCTGTAGTTTCTTGGGTGTAACAAACATACTTTGGCTTGGTGGGGGAATAGCTGGTGACGACACTCACGGGCACGTTGACGATATATGTCGTTTTGTGGGACCACGAACGGTTGTTTTATGCCGAGAAACAAACCCGAGGGACGTTAACTATCGTGTGCTTGAGGAAAACCGTGAGCGTCTTGAAGATATGAGGCTTGAAGATGGCTCAAAGATAGAGGTCGTATCAATTCCAATGCCAGAGCCGCTTTACTTTAATGGTCAGCGTCTTCCAGCAAGTTATGCAAATTTCTATATATCTAATTCTACAGTACTTGTACCTACTTTTAATGACCCCAATGACCGTATTGCCTTGGGTATACTTTCTGAGTTTTTTCCAGAGCGTTTGGTTGTTGGAATACATTCGGTTGATTTGGTCTGGGGGCTTGGCACGCTACACTGCCTTACACGTGAACAGCCATTAATAAAAGCTGACTTTTAATTACAGAATAAGGTATTTAAGGAAAGTTAGGGAGTTTGCCCACGAAGAACCATATAGTTGGACAGTAGGATTAGCCCCCCTCCAAAGATCGTTTCCATATCGATTGGTTGCTCAAAAAGGAGCAAGGCTATAAAAGAGGCACTTACCGGCTCAATAAGTAGAAGGATACCTGCAATTGAAGCTTGAACCTCTTCTAATCCTCTGTAGAAAAGCAAACTTGGAATTACACCTCCTATTAACCCAAATAAGGCCATGTAGATCCAGTAGGTTATGGGAAGTTCTATGGAAAACCTAAGAAGCTCGTTGTTATGTATAATAAAAGAAAGCACCACCCATATAAGCATAAGCCACAGTGCTGAGAAAAAACTCCATCCAAGTGTTGTTATTACATAGGGGATATTACTTATACTGCTTCTTCTCCCCCATACCACCCAGAGAGCAAGGAAGATCCCTGCAATCAAGGAGGGAACTGTTCCCCAGAAAGAGACTTTTGATTCTACTTCCCAGGGTTGAAGAAGGATATACACTCCAAGAAGTGATACTAAAATGGCTATTGCCTTTCTCTTAGTAATGGCTTCATCTAGAATCAGCTTTCCAAATAATACAGTCCATATAGGTTGTGTATAAAGTAAAAGGGCTACAACAGCTACTGGTGTGCCAAAGTACAGGCTTGTAAACTGCAAGACTTCAAGTATTGCACCAATAAGCCCGTAGGCTGTGAAGAAGTAAAGGGTGTCTTTGCTAAATGTAGAGGAAATTTGTGTAGTAAATGCAAATGGTAGAACCGTAAAAAAAATAAATAAGAGTCTATAAAAGGATAGCTCAAACACTGATAAACCTAAGTTTATAAAGAAGTGTCCTCCAGGAGTTATCGTTCCGTAAAGTAGCGCAGCGGCAATTATCATTACATACTCTTTCTTCATGGATCGGGCTTTCCAGGTTCTAAAGTTATAAGGGTTATGGTTATTTACTGATTTAATCTCTATTTTTATGTTCTTCTAGGAACCATTGTTTAATGTTAACCTATTAGACTGTTAAAGAAAACGAAACCTGGATAAGAATATGACCTCTATATGCAGGGATATAGAGAGAGTACTTATCAGCGAGAAGGAAATTCAAAATAGGGTAAGGGAACTCGGCAAGCAGATATCAGAGGATTACAAGGGGAAAAGACCAATCTTGGTTGCCGTTCTTAGGGGTGCAATTGTTTTTCTCTGTGACTTGATGCGGTATATGTCAATCCCGGTTACTGTAGACTTCCTTTCTGTATCTAGCTATTCTGGTCATATTCAGACGGGTGTGGTAAAGATTCTTAAAGACCTGGATGAGAACATAGAGCAGAGACACGTTATCCTGATAGAGGATATAGTGGATACCGGTTTAACGCTTAGCTATATAATAAAGACCTTGGAAACAAGAAACCCCGCCAATATAGGTGTATGTGCACTCCTGGATAAAAGGTCTCGAAGGGTTGTTGATGTCCCTGTTGACTATGTGGGTTTTGTGATCCCCGATGAGTTTGTGGTAGGATACGGCATGGATTACAACCAGAAGTACAGAAACCTCCCCTTTATTGGTGTTCTTAGAAGAGAGATCCTGCAGGGGTAGGGGATTGGTTTGGCAATCTAACCACTTGTCATCTTGGTTTTTTCTCTGGCATTTATGTTTGCTAAGGTTTCCATAGCAATTGAGGTATGTGCGTAACATGCTCCTGCTGCCATAACCATGGCTACATTTATGGCTTCAGCCATCTGCTCCTTTGTAACACCGAAGGTCAGGGCATCCTTTACACATCCTCTAATGCAGTAAGGACATCTTGTCAACTGTGCGCAAGCAAGCCCTATTATCCCTCTTTTCATTTTTTTGCTGAGTGCTCCGTCGGAAAAGACCTTTTTATGGAATTCCATAAAATGCTTTGATATCTCTCCACTTGCCTTTGCAAAGTGGTTTATTTCATGGGTTATATCTTTTTTAAAGAAATGACCTTCAGTAAGGGGAATACCTTTTTCTATAGCTTCGTATGCCTCAAATGCTATGCTTGAATACGCATAGGGAGCCCCCATTGCAAAGCGCATTGCTACATAGATTGCCTCTACTATCTCTTCATCAGTTGCACCGCTTTTCTTTGCAGTTGTTACTCTTCCCCTTATACAATAAGGACAGCGGGTTATATGAGCAGCAGCAACGGCTATTAACTCCTTTTCCTTTTTGGTAAGTGCACCGTCTTTAAAGACACTGTTGTGGTAATCTATCCATGCTTGATGGAGCTCAGGGTTTGTGTTTTTTAAAAGATTTATATCCTGTGAAATATCCTTTTTAAAGAAAAAGTCTGCCATTTCTTCCTCCTTATATTTTGACTTTTATGCAGCCTCTTTAGTTAGTATTAGATTTATTATTGCTTTTGCTCCTTCTTTAATTGGCTCTGTTGTTTTATGGGTTTTTACCATCATAATTGCCCCTTCAATTTGAGACAGTATAAGAGAGGCAATAAGCTTTGGATCTATATCTTTTCTAAATTCCCCTCTTTCTATGCCTTCACGCACACAGTTTTCCAAAGCACTTTCCCAGCTTTTAAAAAACCTGCTAAGTCTTATCCTAAACTTTTCGTTTAAATCACTCATCTCTATGGCAAGATTACCAAAGGGGCAACCCTTTCTACAATTAAGGCTTTGGTGCAACTTCTCTACACGTTTATAGAAGTTTTCCAGCCTCTGGGCAGGAGGTATGGAGGGATTTTTAAGAACTGAAGAGATGAAATCCTCTTCAAAGTTTTTTATCCTGGCATCGAGTATCTCTAAGGCTAATTCCTCTTTGCTCTTGAAGTGATAGTAGAAATTGCTTTTCGTTACCTTGCTCTTCTCTACAATCTCATCAACCGATGTTTGTTGAAAGCCCCTTTCGTGAAATAACTCAGATGCGGCTTTAAGTATCTTTTCCCTGCTACTTGCTTTTCTCATTTGTAGTACGAACCAGTTAGTCCTAATTATAACTTTGGTTTAAAAAACTTGTCAAGATGGTATATTGTTTTCCTTAGCGATGTAGTTTGCAGGACGGTTTAATATGAGAAGGATTGCAGTAGGCATAGATGTAGGCGGTACAAACTTAAGAGGAGCCCTTATAAGCAGTGATGGAAAGATATTAAAGAGGAAAAGTGTTCCTTCTGAAGCCGATAGAGGAATGGATTTTGTTGTTAAAAACCTTCTAAGGCTTATAAGGGATACGGTGGGGAACAAAGAGGTAGCAGGTATAGGAATAGGCATTGCGGGAATAATAGACCAAAAAAAAGGGGTTTTAACCCAGGCTCCCAATATAGCAAATGTAAGGAACTATCCTATAAGAAAGGCTCTTATAGAGCAAATAGGGACAGGGATTCCTGTGTTTCTTGAAAACGATGCAAACTGTGCTGCTCTTGGTGAAAACTGGGTTGGAAGTGGGAGAGAATCCAGTTCTCTTGTTGTTCTTACACTGGGTACGGGGGTTGGAGGTGGAATAATCCTTGGCGGAAAGCTTTGGAGAGGTGAAGACGGTATGGCAGGAGAAATCGGACACATAACCGTTGATCCAGACGGACCCAGGTGTAACTGCGGGAATTATGGGTGTTTGGAGAGTTTTTCCTCTGCCAGTGCTCTTAGGCGCAGGATAAAAGAGGTATTAGGTGGGGGGGATATAGAAGCTTCTATAAGACAGAGATTTACACGTGTATCTGAGCATAAAATACCCGAGGTCCTAAGGGAGTTGGCACTTAAGGGTGATAAACTGGCTCTCAGTTTGTGGGATGAGTTTGGAAAGGCTTTAGGAATAGCAATAGCTAGCCTTGTTAATCTCTTAAACGTTGATATGATTGTTATCGGTGGGGGACTCTCAAATGCGTGGGAGTTATTTATAAAAAGTGCAATTAGAGAGTCAAGAAAAAGGGCTTTACGTGCTCCTATAAGGAGGGTAAGGATAGAGAAAAGTACCTTGGGAAGTGATGCCGGAATATTTGGGGCTGGGTACTTGGTATTTGAAGGTTGTAACGGTCAAAACAGTTAGTGAGTGCTGGTTTATTCAGCTTTTTCTATATCTATAACGGTAAGGGTTGTTTCTGTTTCTTTGAGTTTTAGTTTAACCTTATCGCCTTCTTTAAGGTCTTTTAACTGCTCTGGGTTTTCAACCTTATAGCTCATTATCATGGCCCTCATAAAACCCGGAATTTCATCCTCATCAACTATTATTCTGTCGCCACGAATTAGCTTTAACACCCCTGTTGCGTTATGATATCTTGGAAACTCTGTTTCTTCGCTCTGGGTTTGTTTAGGAGACTTAAGCTTTACGATCTCTTGTTTTAAATTGACAATATCTTGTTGTATATCATTTTGGATCTGTTGAACTCTGCTAAGCTGCGTTTGCCCTATGTATATTAGACAGAGAGCTACTATCCCTATAATTAAAGAAATTAGTGATATTAGCTTCATCTCATCTATTCTCCTCTATTATATTTTATCCCTCAGGTTTTTCAACTTCTTTAGGTTTTTTATATCGTCTTCTATCTTCTTAAAAGGGGTCTCAATTATAAGGTTTATATCTCTTAGAGCAGGTTCGTTTACAATTGTTTTAAAGCACTCTATACCTATTTTCCCCTTGCCTATATGTTCGTGTCTATCTTTCCTTTCTCCCAGATCAACTTTTGAGTCGTTCCCGTGCAGAAGCTTTAATCTGCTAAATCCTATTGTTTCTGAGAAATGAGTAAGAAAGGAGTTTATTCCATCTTTAGTTCTTATATCGTATCCTGAAGCAAAAAGATGGGCTGTATCAAGACATATACCTATATCAGGGTTACTGTCCAGATGGGCAACTATTTCCGCTAGTTCTTCCAGCGTATCTCCTATGGTTGCTCCCTGACCTGCTGAGTTCTCTATAAGTAGCTTTGTTGAGTATTTGTTTTTATCCTCAAGTATTTGCTTAAGCCCTTCTATAGTTCTTTTAAGACCCTCTTTTCTGCTTGATGCTTTGGAGCTTCCTAGGTGTGTTACCACATACTTTGCCCCAAGAATGTCTCCTCTTTTGAGCTCTTCTTTGATTATTGATACAGACCTCGTCCTTATCTGTTTGTCGTCTGAAGCTAGGTTGATAAAATACGGGGTATGTATATAGTAGTCAAGCAGGTTATATTTTGTGCATTCTTGAAGAAACCTCTTAACCGTTTTATCGTCTAATTTGGGAGGGCTTCCCCCTCGAGGGGGCCTTGAGAAGAACTGGAAGCACTCACATCCAATCCTGTAAGCACGTTCAGGTGCCTTTTCAATACCTCCTCCAATTGAGACATGCGCTCCTACTTTCACCGTGGTGGACAGTTACTGTTTATCGAGTTTTCCAGCTAACCACTTCTCCATCCATGCTTTTGTTTTCTCAGCAAGTTCTTTACTGGATGTAAACGATACGAATCTGTTGTCCATATGTATACCCCAGTAAGTAATGGGTTTATGGTTTTCCCTTAGATGTTCTTCCTTGCTATACCCTTCTGGTATCGTTTTGCAGTTGCATTCAGGATCAACTGTAAACGGGGTTATTGTTATCGTCATTCTCGTTTTACCTCCTTATCAATTTAAGATGCTCTGTTTTTAATTTCGTTTTTGTTTGCAATTTGTGTGCCATTTCTTTTTAACCTAGTCACGATTCTTGTGTTTTCAAGCCCCCAGATTGATTCATCTCACAGTTTGTGCTATTTTCTGGTAAAAGATGCCCAAAAGAGTTCCAGAAAAGATTAGGACAAGGATCTTAAACGGATTAAAGAGTAGGGATGTTATCGAGCTTATGGAAGCACTCGAAGGGGTTAGGTTGAGTTTTAAGCATCTCTACTACTATGAACACAGTGGGTTGATAGTTCCCAGTATTAGAAAAGCCAGGGGAAGAGGGGTGCCGAAGCTCTACTCCATAGAGGATTTTATCGTTCTTAGGTGGCTTGTTTCCCTTCAAAAGAGGGGGATTTCTGTAAGACGTTTCAGGGATGTAGTAGGGTTTCTAAGGGAAAAGGTACCGGAAGTTCTTAGAAAACCACAGAGCTGGGTTTTAATAACTGATGGTTATTCGGTTAAATTCTTTGACAGGGTATCCTATAAAGCCCTTGATGTATTAAGAGACACTGGACAGTATCTTTTTGTTTTCCCCGTTGGAAAAGTGATAGAAGAAAGCGAGCAGGCAATAAAAGATTTGACCCTAAAAGAGTAGCAACATCTCTCTCCAAATTTTATAGATGCTATTTTATTGTGTTACACTATTACTGAGGTGCCTGATTATTGCTTTGATTTTCTATTTATAGGTGCTGGGATTTTGGGTTCATCAGGGGCTATGGCTCTCTCTAAAAAGCTTGAGGAAAGGGGGGAGAGTGGGCGTATAGCTCTGGTGGATGTTGATTTGGAGGGTGAGCACTCATCCACCCTTAAAAACGCTGGGGGTGTTAGGGCTACCTGGCGGAACCGGGCAAATATAGAGCTGTGCAGGTATTCCATAGAGTTCTTTGAGACGATTCGAGACAGAATTCAATTCCGTGAGCTTGGTTATTTCTGGATGCACGATGAAGAGTCCTGGAAGGAGATTAACAGAAACTACCATCTTTACAAGGAGTATGGACTACCGGTTGAGCTATATCCTCCAGAGGCTGTTTATGAGTTTTTGCCTTTTGTAGATAACCTGGATGATATAGCAGGTCTTTCCATATCAAGAAGAGCAGGGCTTGTAGATCACTACTCTTTAAGGGAGTACTATAGGGAGGAGGCAAGGAAAAGAGGGGTTATCTTCTTTGATAGGTGTTACGTGAGTGGAATTGTGGTCAGATGTGGTGAGGTAAAGGAGGTTATAGCCGATAGAATAGAGAGTGGTAATTTAGAAGAGAAATCCGAGGTGGTTAAAAGGTACCTTATTTACGGTGGTAGCGATGTTTCAAAGGAAAAGATATCGTTTGGATGTAATGTGCTTATAAACACTTCTGGAGCATGGGCACCGCGTATCTCAAGACTCTACGGATTTGTTGACGAGAGCATCAAACCCAGAAGGAGACATATGGTTGTTATACACTGTCCTCAGGTTGATCTATCTCACTATGGTATGGTTATAGATACCTCCGATGTTTACTTTCACAAGGATGCTGACAACATACTTGTAGGGTACTCCAATATGGATGAGCCTTATGGATACAACCTCGAATACGGCTTTGGTGGGTTGGAGGAAAACAGCTTGTTTGTAAAGTACATATGGTTTCCTCTTTACAGAAGGAGCAGCAGGTTTGAGAGGATTAAATTTATAAGGGGGTGGGCCGGGCTTTATGCAGAGACACCGGACAGGTCCGGTTATCTTGGAAGGGTCCCCGGTTTTAAAAACGTTTATGAGTGTGTGGCACATACTGGAAGAGGACTTATGATATCTTATGGAAGTGGGGTTGCGCTTGCTGACCTTATACTTGATGGCAGGTTCAGGAATGAATTGTGTCATGCAGCAGACCTTTCAAGGGAGAGACCATCTGGAGAGCTTTATGAGGAGTTACATCTCTAAGACTTTTAAAAAAAGAGAACATCTGGGCGAGAGAAATTCTCATCTTATAAAACATGGACCTCCCCCTTATTATGCTTATTTTGAACATCCGGATGGAAGCTGGTATATGGTTTGGATGACCGAGACCTTCCCTAAAACAGCACGTGGACATCGTTTTCATGTTCACGCCATGTACAACAAATTCAATACGGTTAGACCTAACTTGGAATCGAGATGGTACGAACAACCATATGGAATGAGGAACTGGGACTTTAACGATTTCGAGGAAGCAGTTTCTGAGTTTTACAAAAAGAGATTTATTCCCCGTCTCAAGCACGGGTACAGGCTTGTAATGGGTAATATCCCACCCAGCTGGTTATCCTGTAAGGAGCAAAGGGACCAAGATAAGGTTGTAAGGAGAACCCCAGATGAGTAAGGTTTTGAGGCCTAGAACGAGGCTCTTTAGAGTTGCAAAAGTCGATGAGATTAAGCCGGGCCACAGAAAAGTGGTAAACATAGAAGGAAGGGAAATTGCTGTTGTTAATCTTAATGGAAGGTTCTATGCTATGGATAATAGGTGTCCTCATGCTGGTTTCCCTTTAACTTATGCTCCGATATACAAGGGAATGATTATATGCCCCAATCACGGCTGGATGTTTAGTGCAGACACCGGTGAGTGTAAGACCAACCCTTCTTGCAGGTTAAAGACTTATAAGGTGTTGACCAATGGTAAGTATATAAAGGTTGAGCTTTAGTTGCTGTCAGCTTCGGCTAACTGGATTCCTTCCCTTGGGATTCTATTTCCATCTAAATATAGGTTTCCATCTTGATCAACACCAATCCTCCCTTTGGCTATAAGGTGGTGTACTGCAAAGGGCAGAATCTTCCATTCCCCTTCTTTACGAACCTTCTCTCTTATTTTCTCTATGTCTTCTTCTTTCAGGCCGGATATAGCTATAGGACGTGATTGAACCAAGGCAGGACCAAACCTTTCATTCTCTTTCTGCAAAAAAACTGTGCATTTAATTGTACTCTCACCTGCTCTTAGGGCCTGAATTGCTGCTTCTACCCCCCTAATAAGGTAGCTTTTTGTAATATCTCCAGGATAGATGTTTAAAACCCTGTTTCTGTATCTGTGTAAAAACAAGGTTCCAACCCTCCTTCTGTAGCCAGCAAGAACCACTAAATCAGGTATGCAGATTTCCTCGATAAGAGCAATCGTTGCTGCATCATAGAACTCTCTTGCAGTGTTATCATCTGGAGGTTTTTTTATGATATCAAAATAAAGCTTTGAGTTTAAGCTTACAACAGGTATGCCAAGCTCCCTGGCAGTTGTTGCTCCCTTACAACCTGGTACGTTTGTAAAAACAACCTCTATTCTGCCGTAGTTTTTCTCCCCCATACTCTCAAGTTTTTTCTGTTCCTCATAAAGTGCCAATAGGTTTGTCCCGGTACCTGAGATCAGTACAGCAACGCTCATGGGTTTATTCTGCGATTTGTATATAGGGTTTACTTTGTACATAATACTTTAGCTTATCTTGAATCTAAAAGTATATCTATACCATGAGCAATCTGGCTGAAAGGGTGATTACCGCTGCCTTTGGGTTACCTATTTTGTTTTTTATCTTCTATCTGGGTGGAATACCCTTTCTTATCTTTACCATGGTAGTTATCTTTGCAGGACAACTAGAGCTTTTTAAGCTATTGGGAGTTGGTGAGTCTGTTAAGGAAAGGGTAATTCTTTCCGTTTTGGGTTCGCTAACGGGTCTGGGAGCTTACTTTGGTTTCTTTTATCTGGGTCTTCTTTTTACCCTCTCTATATTGGCAGTACTCGTTATGCAGGTGGTGAGGAAGAACATGCTAGGTGCATTAAATACCTTAGGTCTTGTTTCCTTTGGCTTTGTTTACGTTGGGTGGCTTTTAAGTCATGCAGTGCTACTAAGAAACTTAGAGTACAGTTGCCAAACCAACAACCATCTTGAGGAAATGCCTCCCTTAGGGGATTGGGGTTTCACATATGTAGTTTTTGTGGTTGCCTGTGTTTTTGTAAATGATTCGGTTGCCTACTTTGTTGGTAGGTGGAAGGGGAAAAGGAAACTTGTGCCCAGATTGAGCCCCGGAAAAACAGTTGAGGGTACACTTGGTGGATTTTGTGCATCTGTGGTTACGGGAGTAGTTGTTGATTTCCTGTTTGGAAATCCATTTGGGTACCTATGGGCTTCTCTTATGGGGTTCATAGTTAGCGTGGTGGCTTTATTGGGTGACCTAAGCGAGTCGTTAATTAAAAGAAACGTTGGGGTAAAGGATTCAGGTGAGGTACTTCCTGGACATGGTGGAGTGCTTGACAGGTTCGATAGTTTGATATTTGCGTTTCCGGTATTCTACTACCTTACATTTTTAATAAATTGTTAACTGAGTTTCCTTTTCTTCTTTACCATTTCTCGATAAAAGTACCAGGTCTTTTATGCTCTCTTTTCCGAGAGCTTTTTCTATAGCTTCATCTATTCTCCGCATTACTTGATCAACTTGCGGTATGGATAGGAATCTGCTTTCTATCCAGAGACTCTCCTCAGTATTTTCTCCCCTTATTGATTTAAGGATATCTCTAAGCTTTATGGTTTCTATATCCCTTGCAGGAATATAACCCGGAGGGTTATCTGCGGTTTCAACAACCAGACCACTATTTTCAAGCTGGGTTATGATGTTTCTTATCGGTTCCTCCGGAAGTCCAAGGTGTTCAACTAGCAGCTCAAATGTCCAGGGTTTCTTTCCGTAGTAGTAATTAAAGCTTATAAGGTAGGTCACTATAAAACACAGTTTCTCTCTGAGCCTGTGGCTTAGTTTAAAGGCTTCTTTCTTAAGGGTAAGAAACTTTAGATTCTGATGGCAAAAAGATATCTCTGCCCCAATAAGGAGAATAAGCCAGTTTAGGTACAACCAGATCATAAAGAGTATGATTGTTGCAAAGCCTGAGTATATAGCTGAGTAGCTTGCCGAAGATACCACAAAGGAAGCAAAAGCCCAGCTTGTTGTTTGCCACATCATCCCTGCAATTGTCCCTCCAAGCAGTGCTGAGCGAAACCTTACCTTTGTGTTTGGAACCACTATATATATAGATGTAAAAACGGCTGAGATGATAACGTAGGGAATTAATTTCCCTGCAAAAAAGGAAAGTACAATGCCAATTGGTCGTATGGATAAGAGTTTCTGCACCGTATCGTTACTCATAATTGAGGTGGTAAGTCCAATCAAGGAGATTATGGTTATGGGACCTACAAGTACAAGGCTTATATAGTCGCTAAATCTTCTTGTGATACTGCGCGTTTTTTCTATCTTCCATATGTGATTTAAAGACTGCTCTATCTTGTGTATAAGGGATATTACGGTATAGATTAACATCAGGAGCCCAAGCGAACCTAAAACTCCCACTTTCATGTTTTCTACAAACTCCATTATTCTTTGGGTGATCTCATTACCTTTGGGACCTAGAGGGGCAAGGAAGTTATTAAGTAGAGGTTCTAACTCATTGTGCACACCAAGGGCTTTGAGAACAGAAAAGCTAAGGGCAAGGAGAGGAACAATAGAAAGCAAAGTGGTATAGACTAGGCTCATGGCCCTTAGGGTTATTTCTCTTTCTGAAGATTCACGTATGGATGCAAAGACTAACCTCAGTAGCTGTATAAAGAAGGCCTTGGGACGACTAAGGGAAGAGGTATCTATAAGCCACAGTTCCCTTCCCAGAAAGTCATTTAATCTCTTTACAAGGGCGATCATCTCCTGACCCTATATTATTCCACAATACTCATTAAAGCCTAAAAATGCAAATTTTAGTTTCTTGAATTTTGGTGTTTAAAGGCTTATCCTATTTGCCTAGTTAAAAACCATGTTGGCTAGAATTATTAGCAGGCTTTTCTGTGTTTTGGTTATGGTTATAGGGCTTTGTGCCTGTGCGGCTAAGTCTCCAAGTACCGGTCTAAATCTCCCTTCTAGGTCTCCCGCAAGGGTTGTTAGAGATTACCTTGAAGCCTTGAAGAACTACGATTTTGACAGATCTTATGATTTTATCTCTATTGGATATGCCGGTAATCTCGATAGGGAAAGCTATAAGATAAATATGAAACACAACTTGATTGACAACTTTAATTGGAGGTTGATCAATTATGAGGTCATAGGGGTGCGAATCATAGGAGACCAAGCCTTTGTAGTTACAGAACTTGAGGTAAAATACAGACCCCGAGGTTCAAAAGAAGATGAGCAAAGGAGAGTAAGGGTTCAGTATGTACTTACTGTGCTGGATAAAAGCTGGAAGATTACATCCGATGAGTGTGTGTTTAACTGTATAACACAGGATGAATTAAACAGAGGGTAGGTTATGATAAAGGTAGCTATAGCGGGTATAGCTGGAAGGATGGGTCGCAGTATAGCTTCACTGCTTTCTGGGGAAGAAGACATAAAGATTGTTGGAGCAACAGAAAGGCAAGGGCATACGGTTGTGGGAAAGGACATAGGTGTGGTTTTGGGAAGTGGGGAGTTAAACGTGTTTGTATCAGATAGAATAGAGGAGGCGGCTTCTTCTGCTGATGTTATAGTTGATTTTACAACACCTGCTTCAACACTTACAAATGCCAGATATGCTTCCAGATCCGGAAAGGCAATGGTCATAGGAACGACAGGGTTTTCAGATGAAGAGATTAAGGAAATAGAAGAGCTTGCAAAAAACTTTGCCTGTGTTATCTCCCCGAACATGAGTGTTGGGGTAAACGTTATGTTTGATATAGTGGGAAGGGTAGCCCGTCTATTGGGTGAGGATTTTGATGTTGAAATAGTGGAGATACATCACAGGCACAAGGTTGACTCTCCAAGTGGAACCGCACTAAAACTTGGACAGGTATTAGCTGAGGCTCTCGGAAGGGAGTTTAGGGATGTAGTTAGGCTTCAAAGAAGCGGAAATATAGGGAGGAGAGGTAAAGAAGAGATAGGGATTCAGTCAATTCGAGGTGGAGATGTAATTGGAGAACATACAGTCCTTTTTTTAGGTTCTGGTGAGAGAATAGAGATTACCCATAAGGCTTCGAGTCGAGAGAATTTCTCCAGAGGGGCTATTCGTGCCTTAAGGTGGGTTGTTGGAAAACCTCCCGGAATCTATAGCATGAAGGATGTACTGGGTCTATAAGACCGTGTAGTTTTTTTCTCTACCATATCACTGGCCTACTATGTTTAAGTTTGAAGTGGTAAAAAAGGATAAGGACACCGGTGCAAGGATTGGTAAGATTTATACAGACCATGGGATCATTACAACCCCTGCTTTCATGCCTGTTGCAACAAGGGCATCTGTTAAGGGAATGACACCTGATGAGGTTAGAGACCTTGGTTTTGAGATAGTTGTTGTAAACGCATACCACATGTACTTGCGCCCAGGCCATATAACGGTAAAAGAGCTTGGAGGCCTTCACAGGTTTATGGCATGGGATAACCCTATTCTTACCGATAGCGGTGGGTTTCAGGTCCTCAGCCTCTCAAAGGTTAGGAAGGTAAAAGAAGAAGGCATCCTTTTTAGATCCCATATAGACGGTAGTGAACATTTCTTAACTCCTGCTAAAAGCATAGAAATTCAGGAGGCTTTAGATGCAGATATAATGATGTGTTTGGATGAGTGTCCTCCTCATGATGCTCCCTATGAGTACATAAAAAGGTCAACGGATCTAACGACAAAATGGGCAAGGTTAAGTAAAGAGGCTCGAAGCAATCCAGAGAAACCGCTTTTTGGAATAGTCCAGGGTGGGGTTTTCCCTGAGCTAAGGGAAAAGTCCGCGTTGGAGCTTCTTGAAATTGAATTTGATGGCTATGCTATAGGAGGACTAGGTATAGGTGAATCCAAGGAGGAAACATACAAGATTGCAGAGTTTACCGCTTCTTATCTTCCCTACGATAAACCACGGTATCTTATGGGACTCGGAATGCCTGAGGATATTGTAGAGGCGGTGTCAATGGGGATAGATCTTTTTGACTGTGTATTGCCTACCAGGAATGCAAGAAACGGCTCTCTCTTTACAAATCGGGGAAAAGTGGTTATAAAGAATGCCAAGTACGAAAAAGATGATACACCAGTTGATGAAAGCTGTGGATGCTATACATGTACCAGGTTCTCAAAGGCATATTTAAGACATCTTTATCAGGCTGGTGAGATACTTGCTTCAAGGTTGCTTACGCTTCACAATCTCTACTACTACGGTTGGCTTATGAAAAAGATAAGAGAGGCTATAGAGAATGGAGAGTTTTCTAGCTTCAGATCCAGATTCTACTCAAAGGAGGTCTAGTATATTGAGGAGAGTAGCTATTGGCGTTACCTTGGCGGTGGTATATTTATACGGTTGCTTTCCACCACAGGGGCAGGATGGTGCTTCGGGTGGTTCCCCCTTTGTTGCGCTTGTTCCTCTTGTACTTATCTTTTTGCTTTTTTATGTGTTAATCCTTCGCCCTCAGCAAAAACAGCATAGGGAAAGGATGGAGATGCTAAAGAACTTAAAAAGGGGAGATACCGTGATTACAAGTGGCGGTCTCTACGGAAAGATTCTAAACATATCCGGTGATGTGGTAACTCTAGAGATTGCAAAGGGGGTAAGTGTAAAAGTGGCTCGATCAGGCATAGCAGGTCTTGCAAACCTAAATGATCAAGATAAGAAGGGAAAGGAGGATAAATCTGAGAAATGAAAAGGTCTTCTAAACACTGGATCACCGTAATACTTATTTTGAGTTTTCTCTCGGTAATCTTTTTAATTCCAACTTTTGCAGGCGATAGGCTTCCTGAGTGGTGGGGAAAGGTTTTTCCAAGAAAGGGATTGCGGTTAGGATTGGATCTAAAAGGGGGAATATACCTTTTACTTGGGGTAAGGGCTGATAAGGCTATAGAGCATGAGCTTGCCAACCTGAAGGAGGATTTGGTAGAGAAGCTAAATAAAGAGAAGATCCTCCCAAAGGGTTTTAGCAGCCAGGATAAAACCTTAACGATTAACTTTTTCTCCAAGGAAGACTTGGATAAGGTAAGAAAAGACATAGAAGCGGACTATAAGGATATACTGGAAGTAGAGGAAAAAGGCCTTTCGCTCCACCTTACCCTTAAGGATCAGTACATAAAAGAGGTTCAGAGAAGGGCAATAGATCAAGTAAAACAGACAATAGAGAACCGTATCGATGAGTTTGGAGTTGTTGAACCAAGTGTACAGAGGGTTGGGACAGACAGGATACTGGTTCAGGTTCCGGGAGCGTCAAGACAGGATCGTGAAAGGATCATAAATATAATAAAGCGTGCTGCTGTTTTGGAATTCAAGATAGTAAAGGATGCTGGACCGGATAAGGAAACACTTCTAAAAAAATACGGGGTTAAATCCGCAGATGAGCTGGTGTCTTTGGGGCTTGAACTCCACCCTGGTGATACTGGCCAGGAAAATGAGAGATACTTTATCACCGAGCATGAGGCTCAGGTCACAGGACAGTATCTCTCAGATGCAAGGCTGATATTTGATGAGTATGGAAGGCCAGCTGTAGGTTTTAGCTTCAGAGGTGAGGGAGCGGCTAGGTTTGGGAAACTCACAGGGGAGAATATAGGGAAGAGACTTGCAATCGTTTTAGATGGGGTTGTAAAATCTGCTCCTGTTATTCAGGAAAGGATCTCCTCCCAGGGTAGGATAACCGGAAATTTTACCCTTGAGGAGGCAAAGGATTTAGCTCTTGTGCTTCGTTCCGGAGCACTTCCTGTACCCGTGGATGTGGAACAAGAGCAAACCGTTGGGCCTTCTCTGGGTAGGGACTCAATTGAGAAGGGTAAGATTTCCATGATTGTAGGGGGTACAGCTGTTGTGCTTTTCATGATGTTTTTCTATAAACTTCAGGGTGTTATAGCAAACATTGCACTTGCTTTTAATATGCTCTTTATAATGGGTTTTCTCTCTGCCTTTGGGGTTACCTTAACCCTTCCTGGTATTGCTGGTCTTGTTCTTACACTTGGAATGGCTGTTGATGGAAACATAATTATATTTGAGAGGATAAAGGAGGAGCTTAGAGCAGGTAAGTCTCCTCTTGCAGCCATTGATGCGGGCTATGAGAGATCTTTCTGGACGGTGTTTGATGCCAATATCACCACGCTTCTTACGGGATTGATACTCTTCTGGTTTGGAACAGGGCCTGTAAAGGGGTTTGCTGTAACGCTTTCAATAGGTATAGTTTCTACCATATTTAGCAACGTGGTGGTTGCACGCGTAATATCTGACCTTATCTATGCGGAGAGGAGGGTTGAAGCCCTTAGCATATAAAGTAGAGGAGGTTTGTAAGTGGATCTTATAAAGCCGGATACGCATATAGATTTTGTAGGAAAGATGAAAAAGGCGTTTTTTGTGTCTGTTATACTGATCATAGTGGGGATTTCTTCACTTATATACCACAGAGGTCCAAATTGGGGGGTAGAATTTGTTGGCGGAACCGAAGTTCATGTTAAATTTGAAAGAAACGTTAAACCAGATGAGATAAGAACTGTCCTTGCATCAGCAGGTTATCCTGCTGAGTCTGTACAGCAGTTGGGCTTACCACAGGATAACGAGTACCTTATAAGGTTTTCCCCGAAGGTGGTGGCTTTTGAACAAATTCAGGGGTTTCAGGTGAAGGTAGAAGAGATCTTTAAAAGTATAGTACCAGGATCAAAGGGGGTAGATATACTTAGAATCGACTATATAGGGCCTAAGGTTGGTAGGGAACTTATAGAAAAGGCAATTGTATCGGTTCTTATAGGTTGCGTTGGTATACTTCTTTATCTTATGATAAGGTTTGAATTTGATTTTGCACTAGGTGCTGTAATAGCTTTGATCCATGACATACTTATAACTCTTGGGGCCATATCCATTACAAATAAGGAGTTTACACTTACCATAATTGCTGCACTCCTTACCGTGGTTGGTTACTCGGTAAACGATACCATTATAATCTTTGATAGGATCAGGGAAAACCTTAAGAAAACCGAAAAAAGGGATTTTAAAGAGCTTGTAAATGAGAGTGTAAACCAAACCCTCTCAAGAACAGTTCTTACCGTGATAACGGTATTTTTTGTGCTTCTGGCCCTTTTCTTTTTGGGTGGTTCTGTAATACATGATTTCGCTTTTACCCTGATTGTGGGGGTTATAGCAGGTACTTACTCCTCTATTTTTGTTGCAACGGCTTTTGTAATATACCTAAAGGGTAAAAAGAGGGTTGCTGCAAGAGGTGTGTAGAGAGAGATGGAGCTTTTTGCGTTCTTGCTTTTTGTATTTGTATCGATTTTAGGGCTTATATCCCTTGTTTTTGGTTTACCGGGAACGTTCGTTATACTTTGTGCAGCTATACTTTATGGCTGGTACCAAGGGTTTAGTGAGGTAACTCCTAAGGTTTTAGTGGTTCTTGGACTCCTGGCTGTTTTTGGAGAGGTGCTTGAGTTTATAATGTCTGTTGTGGGAGCCAAAAGGCAGAAGTCCAGTAAAAGTGCTGTCTTGGGTTCAATAGTTGGGGGAATAGCTGGTGCGGTTTTTGGAGCCCCGTTCCTTTTTGGAATCGGTTCTGTTATAGGGGCTTTCCTTGGAGCTTTTGTGGGTGCTTTCCTGGTTGAGCTTTTAAAGCAAAAGACAGTGGAGCAGGCACTGAGATCAGGATGGGGAGCTTTTTGTGGAAGGTTGTTTGGGGCTTTTGCAAAGGGTGTAATAGGTATAATCATGATAACGGTGGTTGTTTTATCGGTAAGACATTAAATTGATTTAGGGAAAGCAGGTGTGGTTTGATGATAGAGAGATTAGAAGATATAAAGAAACAGGCAGAAAATGAGCTAAGGAATGCGGTTGACGAGGTTACACTTCACAACGTTAAGGCAAGGTTTCTCGGCAGGAAAGGGATAATAACCGAGGTGTTAAAGGGTATGCGGGATGTTCCTCAATCAGAGCGGCCAAGGATAGGGCAGGCTATAAACGAGGTAAAGGAGTTTATAGAGGGTCTTTTTGAAGCCAGATTACGTGAGATTAAGGAGGAGAGAAAAAGACACGTTTTGTTAACCGAGAAAGTGGATGTTACCCTCCCTGGTAAGGGGACACGCCTTGGGAACAAACACCCCATAACGCAGGTTATGGAGGAGATAGTAGGTATCTTCGAACGTATGGGGTTTGAGATTGCAGAGGGACCGGAGGTAGAGCTTGACTACTATAACTTCGAAGCCCTAAATATCCCTAGAGACCACCCTGCAAGGGATATGCAGGATACCTTCTACATATCAGATGATGTGGTTCTTAGAACCCATACATCTCCGGTTCAAATAAGGGTTATGGAAAAACAAAAGCCACCTATAAAGGTTATAGCTCCCGGGAAGGTTTACAGGTGTGATAGTGATGTGTCTCATACCCCTATGTTCCATCAAGTGGAGGGTCTTTTGGTGGATGAGCGTGTAACATTTAGCGACCTAAAAGGGGTACTTACACAGTTTGCAAGGCTTCTGTTTGGATCCCATATTAAGGTTAGATTTAGACCTAGTTTTTTCCCTTTTACTGAGCCCAGTGCGGAGGTTGATATTGAGTGTGTTATATGTGCGGGCAAAGGGTGCAGGGTTTGTAAGAATTCCGGATGGCTTGAGATTCTTGGTTGTGGTATGGTTGATCCTGAGGTGTTTAAAAGCGTTCAGTACGATCCTCAGCACTATCGGGGTTTTGCCTTTGGTCTGGGTGTAGAAAGGATAACCATGTTAAAGTTTGGCATAAACGATATAAGGCTTTTCTTTGAAAACGATATTAGGTTCTTAAAACAGTTCTTATAGCATCTTATAAAAAGGAGTACGGGACATGGGTGTAAAACCTGATCACTGGATAAGGCGAATGGCTTATGAGTATAAGATGATCGAGCCTTTTGTTGAGGAACAGGTAACAAAAGGGGTAATTTCATATGGTTTATCAGCTTACGGATACGATATAAGGGTAAGTGATGAGTTTAAGGTCTTTACTAATGTCTACAATACGGTTGTGGACCCAAAACAGTTTGATGAGCGCTCCTTTGTGTCAATAAAAACAGATGTCTGCATAATACCTCCAAACTCATTTGCGCTGGGAAGAACCGTTGAGTATTTTAGGATACCCAGAAATGTAATTACTCTCTGCGTGGGTAAATCCACCTATGCCCGTTGTGGAATAATCGTAAATGTAACACCTTTTGAGCCCGAATGGGAGGGGTTTGTAACCCTTGAGATATCAAATACCACACCCCTTCCAGCAAAGATATACGCAAATGAGGGTATAGCACAGGTTCTTTTCTTTGAGGCAGATGAGGTTTGCGAGGTCTCTTACGCTGATAAGAAGGGTAAGTATCAGAGGCAGTTGGGTATTACTCCCCCAAAAGTCTAAGTTTGGTATGTTGTAAAAAAATTTTGAGATAATACTTTATATAATTAGCAAAAACTCCTTGAATTTATTTAATTTTGTGCAATCTTATGGTATAATTTATTAGGTTTGTTCTTGGTATATTATATAGGGAGGTAGTGTAATTTGGAACTGGAAAAAGATATGGAATTAGAGTACAAAAACAGCAATTCCTATACTGCTGAATCAATTAAGGTGCTTCCAGGGCTTGAGGCTGTGAGAAAACGTCCCGATATGTATATAGGAGATACAAGCTCAAGGGGTTTTCATCATCTTGTTTTTGAGGTGCTTGATAACAGTGTTGATGAGGCACTTGCCGGGTTTTGTAATGAGATAAGGGTAACCATACACAATGATGGTAGCATAACGGTTGAGGATAACGGTAGAGGGATTCCGGTTGATATACATGAGGAGACGGGAAAACCGGCTGCCGAGGTTGTTATGACCGTGCTTCATGCTGGTGGAAAGTTTGACGGTAAGGTTTATAAGGTTTCTGGAGGACTTCACGGTGTTGGGGTTACTGTTGTAAATGCCCTTTCCGAGTATCTTATTCTTGAGATAAGAAGGGACGGAAAAGTCTGGTATCAAAGATACGAACGCGGGCAGCCTGTTACCCCTTTAAAGGAAACGGGTAGGACAAAGAGGAGTGGGACGAAGATAAGATTTAAGCCGGACCCTCAGATATTTGAAGTGAGTGAGTTTAACTACGATATCCTGGCACAGAGGATAAGAGAGCTTGCTTTCTTAAACAGTGGGCTTAGGATACACCTTATCGATGAGCGAGATGGAAGGGAACAGGAGTTCTACTACAAGGGTGGAATAATTGCCTTTGTTCAAGAGCTTAACAGGAACAAAAACACACTTCATCCAAAGCCCATTTACGTTTACGGTGAAAAAGACGATATTATCGTTGAAGTTGCCCTTCAGTATCACGATGGATATACGGAGACAGTTTTTTGCTATGCAAACAATATAAACAATATAGAGGGTGGTACACACCTAACGGGGTTTAGAGGAGCTCTTACCAGAACCATTAACAAGTATGCAGAAGACCACGGGTTGCTTAAGAATGTAAAAGTTACCCTAACTGGAGAGGATGTAAGGGAAGGGCTTACCGCTGTAATAAGTGTGAAGTTACCAAATCCTAAATTTGAGGGCCAAACAAAGACGAAACTGGGAAATACCGAGGTAAAAGGTGTGGTTGAAACCTTGCTGAATGAAAAGTTGGCTACCTTCTTTGAAGAAAATCCCTCTGTTGCAAGAAAGATAATAGAGAAGGCCATTGAAGCTGCAAGAGCTAGGGAAGCAGCCAGGAAAGCTCGCGAGCTTACAAGGAGAAAAAACGCACTTGAATCTGGATCTCTTCCCGGAAAACTGGCTGACTGTCAGGAACGCGACCCTCAGTATTGTGAGCTATTTATAGTGGAGGGAGAGTCTGCAGGGGGTTCAGCAAAGCAGGCACGAGCCAGATACAATCAGGCAGTGCTTCCACTGAGGGGAAAGATACTAAATGTTGAGAAGGCAAGGTTTGATAAGATGCTAAGCAACGAAGAGATACGAACCATGATTACGGCTCTTGGCACCGGTATTGGAAAGGATGACTTTGATATCTCAAAACTTCGTTACAACCGTATAATCCTTATGAGTGATGCCGATATAGATGGATCCCACATAAGAACCTTACTCCTTACCTTCTTTTACAGACAGATGCCGGAGATCATAGAGAAGGGACATCTCTATGTTGCCCAACCTCCTCTCTACAGGGTAAAGCGGGGTAAGGAAGAGAGGTATCTTAAAGATGATCAAGAGTTTGAAAAGTATCTGCTAAGAATAGGGGTTGAGGGTATAGTTTTTAAAACCAACTCTGAGGGTGAGCATTTAGAGATTAAGGGAGATAAGCTTCTTGATATTATAGAAAAGTTTATATCTTACAATAAGATCCTTGATAGGATAGGGAGATGGGGCAGGGATAAAAGGATCGTTGATGCGTTTGCATGTAGGGCAAGCTTTAGAAAGAGCTCTCTTAAATCGGGCAACGAATCCGAACTGGATGGTCACCTGGAAGGAATTAAGAGGTGGATTGAGAAGAACTTTCCAGAGATAACCGCTCTGGACTGGCAACTTGAAGAAGACGAAGAACATAACTGCTCAAAGATTATTTACCACTTTAAGGAAAACGGTAGGAGTAAGACTACAGTAATTGATTTTGATTTCCTGAACTCTCCTGATTTTGTGGAGCTTCGTAACCTACGCAATGCGATTAAGATAGTAGGGGATCCCCCTTATATAATAGAAGAGGATGAAGACAATGTTCAACAGGAATTTCAGAACCTAAAGGAAGTTACAGACTATATATTTTCAAGGGCAAAGAAGGGTATGACAATCCAGAGGTACAAAGGACTAGGGGAAATGAATCCTGAGCAGCTTTGGGAAACCACAATGAATCCTGAAACTAGGGTGCTAAAACAGGTAAGAATTGAAGATGCAGTACAGGCTGATGAGATATTTACCATACTTATGGGTGACCAGGTTGAGCCAAGAAAGGAGTTTATAGAGAAAAACGCCCTTAATGTAAAGAACCTAGATATATAACCTTCTAAAGCAAAAAGTCTGCTAGGGCAGTTAAGTTATTAAATTCATAGTCGGGTTTGTATCTCCCAGGGAGTTTCTCTCCTTTTCTGTTGATCCATGCAACCTTGAATCCGAGTTCCTTGGCGGGTACTACATCGTGAACATAACTTGAAGAGACGTGCAAAACCTCATCTTTTTTTGTGGGTTTAAAAAGCTCAATCAGTTTGTTCCAGTGAGCGTGTGATGGTTTGTACGACCTTACCATCTCAGCCGTAATAACGCCGTCAAACTCTACACCTATTAGGTCGATTGAGTGTTTAATGATTTCGTTGTCTACGTTGGAGAGTATGGCAAGCCTGTATTTTTCCTTTAGCCTCTTTATAGCTTTTTTGGTTTCTTTAAAAGGTGGCCATGTAGCTATGGTATCTGCAAATACTCTTTCTTCACTACAAGAGAGTTTGATATTTTTTTCTGCAAATAGCCTTTTTACTCCTAGGATCAGAACCTCTTCGTACTTTCTGTAGGTTTCCTGCTCAATTTCAAGCTCAATCTCTATATACCTCTTAATGAGCTGATCTGTATCGTTATGTAAACCTTTCTGAGCGAGAATTTTTTTAAGTGCAATTTTCATACCCGATTCCCAGTCAATAAGTGTGCCGTAACAATCGAAGGTTATAAGGGTAAAACGGGTCATCTATCCGTATACAAATAACATTACGAAACTTGTTACAATGAGATTTAGTACTGCTAGTGGGAAAAGTACTTTCCATCCAAGTCTCATTACCTGGTCATAGCGAAATCTTGGAATTGTCCATCTTACCCATATAAAAAGAAACAGCAGAAAGAAAACCTTACCTATGAAGACGGCAGGTGGTAGGTACCAGTGCTTTTGTATATCAATTCCAAACCATCCTCCAAAGGGTAGAGGGTACCATCCACCCAGGAAAAGACAAACAGCAAGAGCTGAGGCAACTATCATGTGTGTGTATTCCGCCATAAAGAACATAGCAAACTTCATACTACTGTACTCTGTGTGGTAACCTGCGACAAGCTCTGGCTCTGCTTCAGGTAAATCAAAGGGAAGACGGTTTGTTTCTGCAAAAGATGCAACCATAAATACCAGAAAACCCAGAGCCTGCGGTATTGCAAACCAGACCTTTGATTGTGCCTCTACTATGTCATTTAATCTAAAAGAACCAGCTAGAGCTATTACTCCGAGGATTGAAAGCCCTAAGGACAGCTCATAACTTATCATCTGTGCAGCCGAGCGAAGCCCCCCTAAAAAAGAGTATTTGCTGTTTGAGGACCAGCCTCCAATTACAACCCCGTAGACACTTAGAGAACCTACAGCAAGCACGTAAAGAACACCTGCGTTTATATCTGCTATCTGTAGCCTTATGTAAACGGGTTCCTTTAGCAAACCAAGAAGGGTGGTGCTGAATCCGTAACCAATTGGAATTACGGCAAGTGCTATTAGCGCTGTAACAAGAGAAATAGCAGGAGCAACTATATAGAGAGGTTTGTTTACCATCTCTGGAATTATGTCTTCTTTGAATATAAACTTTAGTCCATCTGCAAGTGGCTGTAGTAGCCCAAAAGGACCTACACGGTTTGGTCCAAGTCTATCTTGAATAAATGCACTTATCCTTCTTTCAGCATAGGTAAGGTATGCAACTAGAGTAAGGACTACAAAAAAAACAAATGCTATCTTAAAGGTTGATATAGCTATATCTGTCCAGAGCATTTTCTCAGTCTTCTAAATAATAAAGTTCATTGCGGTTTCTTTATTCCCAATATACCAATCTTATCGTAATCGATTCCCTTGTAAACCGGAAATCTATCCGAAATCTCAAGCATTATTTGAGATGGGTGTGTGTAGTTAAAGCTGCGCTGATCAAATCTCTGTCCTATAAGGGCAAGTATTTCCCAATCTGGCCGTGCATTTCCAGGCGGAGGTATGGCTGCTCTTATTCTCTGTATTCTTCCCTGGTCGTTTGTAAAGGTTCCATCCTTTTCATAAGGACTCGCACCGGGAAGTATTATATGGGCAAGTTTTACCGTTTCTGTGAGCTTAAAGTCCTGAACTGTTAAAAGAGAGAGACGGGATAAGGCCTTGCTTAGCTTCTCTCTTTCCTCATCCCTAACGAGTTTAAAAAGGTCTTCACCTATTACATAAAGGGCTTTAAGTTTGTCTTCAAGGATTAGCTCCATCATGCGCTTGATGCCTGAATCTGTAGCCAGTCCCATATCTCTAACACCAGAGCTGTTTGGAAATGGATCAGGACTTATAAGACCAAACTTCTTCTCCCCACTCCATTCTATCGCATTTGAAAACACATTGCCAATGTCAAGAAAATCAGCAAGTTTCTTGACAAGGTATAGTTCTTCGTTGGTAAGAACAGGGGATGCTATAAAGGCAATCTGCTGAGAAGAATCATTTCTTAACTTATTTACTTTTGAAACGAAAGCATTAATTGCCTCATCCAGTGTAGCAACCCTTAATGTTTCATCTTCCCTTATAAAGGGTTCTCTAATACGGTTTTCGTTTTGAATCTCTCTAAAACCGTATCTACCTCTGTCGCATATCCAGTACTGATTTACATCCGGATTAATTTTAGGCCTTATACGTGCAATACGTCCTTTTCTAGGGTCTACCCCTACTGTTATATTGCATCCGTTACTGCAGAGTGGACATACCGTGTCTGTAAATTTCCAGTACCAGACTCTTTCTTCATGTAGTGTGTATTTATCTAAGAGAGCCCCTACAGGACAGAGGTCAATTACATTACCGGCAAGTTCGTTATCTAGGGGTTTTCCTGGAAAGATTACGATCCTCTTTCTGAATCCGCGATTGTCGTACCCAAGTTCCCCAGTTTTGGTAACTTCGTGCGTAAACCTTACACACCTTGTACACATTATACAGCGGTTTGGATCATATATTATTTTATCGCTTAGGTAGTATTTCCTTCTTACCTTTTTTTCCTCTGGCCCATCAAATCTGCTGTAGCCAGGTCCATGTTTAAAGGTGGTAAGTTGAAGGGGGCACTCTCCACCTTTATCGCAGATGGGGCAATCAAGTGGATGGTTTATCAGTGTAAACTCAACGGTTGCCCTTCTTGCTTTTATAGCTTTTTCAGAGTTTGTTTTAACAACCAGGCCTTCACGTACGAACGTGTTACATGCAGGCATTACTTTTGGGACTCCTTCAACCTCTACAAGACACTGTCTGCACTGAGCTACAATACTTAAAGCAGGATGATAGCAGAAGTGCGGTATTTCAATCCCCACTTTGGCTGCGGCCTGAATAAGATTTAAGCCTTCCTCTACTTCTATTTCTATTCCGTCTATGGTAAGTCTAGGCATAATCGGTCTTATATATAGAAACTTGAAAAATTCTATCTGAACTAAAACATATTGCAAGATTTAAGACCAGTTGTTTAAGCTTTTATATCCGTGTTATCCGATGTGCTATCCACCCCTTTTGTATCCTTATTTGTTTCTGTTTCTTTGTTTTCTAGGACTTTAGGAGTTGTTTCCCCTTCTTCATCTTCTATTTCCGTGTATATTGTTTGTCTTAACTCTTCCTTTGCTCTTTGTAGCTCTCGCATGCCGCGCCCAAGAGTCCTTGCAATCTTTGGAATCTCCTTTGGTCCAAAGACAAGAAGTGCAATTAAAAGTATTATCAGTAGCTCGCTTGTTCCTATGCCAAACATGTTCTGTGCTTTTATAAATGCTATCACAACAAAAAAGGTTGTTCAACTTGCCCTTTACCACTTAAATTCTTTTTCCCTTTCTTATATAATAGGAGCATCTAAATACCAAAGCAGGAGGCAATTTATGAAGGCTATAGTTTACCACGAGTTTGGAGGGGTAGAGGTGCTAAAATACGAAGATGTCCCAGACCCGGAGATTGGAGATGAGGAGGTTTTGGTTCGTGTAAGGGCAACTTCTATCAATCATCTGGATTTACGTCTCAGAGCAGGGAAATCTCCAAGACCTGTTAAGCTTCCACACATAGGAGGGGTGGATATAGCAGGGGATGTTGTGAGGGTAGGAAGCAGAGTTACCCAGGTAAATGAAGGTATACGGGTTGTTGTTGATCCCGTAATAAGATGTGGTAAGTGCAGGTTTTGTCAAATAGGGGAACAAAATATGTGTGTTGCTCCCAAGATAGTGGGGGTTAATCTCCATGGGGGTTTTGCAGAATATGTTAAGGTTCCAGCAGTAAATGTTGTTCCTATACCCGATGGGCTTTCTTATAATGATGCTTCTACTCTGCCTATATGTTTTGTAACAGCCTGGTACGCTCTGATTGAAAGGGGTAACATAAAGCCGGGTGAGACAGTTCTTGTGCATGCAGCTGGAAGCGGAACTGGAAGTGCTGCGGTACAGGTAGCCAAGCTTGCAGGGGCACGTGTAATTGCAACTGCGGGAAGTGATGAAAAACTTGCTCGTGTAAAAGAGCTGGGTGCAGATGAGACGATTAACTACAATAGCCTGGATTTTGCAGCTGAGATTAAGAAACTAACTGGTGAAAATGGAGTAGATTTGATATTTGATCAGATTGGAGCATCGGTCTGGGATAAAAACATACAATCTCTTTCAGCAAAGGGAAGAATGTTACTTATAGGGGTTGTTGGAGGAGGAATGGTCTCTGCAAACATTGGTCCCTTGATAATGAGAGACCTATCTGTGCTAGGTGTAACCGTATTTCAGGCCCCGAGAAGGAATCTAGTAACCATTGTTAATCTGGCAGCCGAGGGAAAGATTCGTCCGGTAATAGATAAGATATTCCCGCTTAAAGAAGCTCAGGCAGCCCAGAGGCTTCTTGAAGATAGAAATCAGTTTGGAAAGGTCGTTTTAAATCCTTAGCTCTACTGGGTTGCAAGTACCTCTACGATTCTGGGAAATATGTACTCAGCTACGTCTCTACGCGAACCCCCACCCGTTATTATAAGGTAGCGCCCATAACAGACTTCCTCTGCGCATCTCTTTAGCTCCCTTACAAGCTCTATGAAGAAATCGGGTGTGAGACCTATGTCGCCGTAATCTCCCTGACATGTATCGTGTCCAAGGAAATGAAATATCATCTCGGGTTTAAACTTTTTTACCCTTGGTATAAATTCAAGCCTTATAAGGTTGATATAATCTCTGTCCGTTAGATTCCAACCAGTTCTAATACAAACTTTGGTTTGTGTGTGGTCTTCGTACTCTGAGTTACAAAAGCAAACATGAAGGAGTTCAGGATCGTCTTTAAACATTTCTCTGTCACCGTCTCCATGATGACAGTCTGTATCAAGTAAACTAAACCGCCTTGCTTCTGTTGTTGTTCTAAGTGTATACACTGCAGGTGCAACACAGTTTAGATATGTTCCTCCCCAGGCATAACTTGGTCCAGCATGATGACCGGATGCACTGTTAAAGATTAAGGCGTTTTTTAGTTCTCCACTGTATACCATCTTGCTTGCCAATATGCATGCGCCAACGGAGTAAAATGCATTTTTGCCATACGGCTTGGTTTTTAAGCTATCAATCATCTCCTTGGTATGAAACCTTAACATCAGCTCTTCTTGTACCGGTTCATTCTCTATCAGCTTTACGTTGGGTAGCTTAAGGACGTTTCCCAGGACATCTGGAAAGTTTGCAAACTTGGCTCCTATTATTGGTCCCGGGTTTGTCTTTAGAATACGGTTAAAAAAAACCCCTGTTGACATCTCCTACTCCTGCTCTGGGTTATATTGTGTGTTTCTATCAAGTATTTCTAAAGTTACCCTGTGAATCTTTCCTCGTCTAATTTGTTGTACTGTAAATTTTATGTTTTTATGGGTAAAAGATACACCTGGATATATTGTTCCTTTAATTTTTGATTGAAGCCATCTTGCAACCGTTTGCATGTGGGTTGCATCATCAAGCTCTATCCCCACTATCTGAGAGAGTGTTTGCAACTGGACATCTCCACCAATCCTCCATATATTTGGGCTTATCTGGATTATATCTTGGGAGGTATAGTCAAACTCATCTTCTATGTCTCCAACTATTTCTTCAAGTACATCTTCAAGTGTTACCATCCCGACTACCTTTCCGCTACTGTCTTTTACTATTGCAAGGTGGTGTCGTTTTGCAATAAAGAGCTTTAACATAGTATTAAGGTTTATGTCAGGTGTTACAAACAGCACGGGTCGAATAAACTGGTCTATTGTAAAGCGACCAAGGTGGGATGCAAGTGCTGCAATCTCTTTGTAGTTTACGTATCCTATAATATCATCAACCGAATCACTCTTGCTTACGGGGTAGCGTGTATGAAAGTTATTCTTTGCAATTTCAAAGTTCTCCTCCAGTGAGAGATTGCTTTTAAGATAGATTATCCATTCTCTGGGTATCATAACTGAAGAGACTTTTGTTTCCCGGAGTTTTGTGGCGTTTATTATAATGTTTTCCTGTTCAGGCTCTATTATCTCCTTTACTTTTGCAATGCGTGCTAGTGTTTTTATATCAGCTATGCTTAAGCCCTGCTCTCTTTTCTTATTCCAGAAAATACGGGATAGTGCTTCTGTTAAGAAAATAACGGGCTTGAGAACCGATATGCTTACTCTCAAAGGTGAAACCAGCCAGGGTGCAAGGCTTTCATTATAACGTACACCGAGCACCTTCGGTATGATTTCTGTGCCAAAGAGTATAACAAGTGTAAATACTATGGAGAAAAGCCACAGCCAATTGTCCCCGTAGAGCTCGTTAAAAGCACCCCCTGCGATAATAGCACCTCCAGTGTGGGCTATGGTGTTTAGTATTAAAATGGCTGCAATGGGTCTATCTATGTTTTCTTTCATCTCCAGTAAAACGGATGCGTAGGTTTTTCCCTCCTGTTTCATGGTCTCCAGTCTGAGGGGATTTAGGCTTAATAGAACTGCTTCTGTAAGGGAACATATAAATGAAACCGATATGGCAGTTAATATGCTTACAGTAAATACAAAAAGCATGTTACCTCCGTATATATGTTATGTTTTGTATCCGTGTGATAAAGAAAGGTGAGAGTTTAAATTTGCCTTCTTGCCATGTTCTCAAGTCTTGCTATTCTCTCTTCAATAGGGGGATGGGTGCTAAAGAGGGTTTCAAAACCCTTCCCAGTTAGTGGATTTACTATAAACATGTGTGCTGTGGCTTCTGCTGTTTGTTCATTGACCCTAAGGGGTATCCTTCCGGATACCTGTCCAAGTTTTCTAAGTGCACTTGCAAGATAGAGGGGATTCCCACAGATTCTCGCTCCTGCTTCATCTGCCATATACTCTCTTGCACGTGATATGGCCATTCGTATTAAGAGTGCTGCCAGAGGAGCAACTATAACCATAACAAGAAGCGTTAATATATTTCCCCTGTCCCTTCCCCGTCCACCAAATATTGCGACCCATTGGGCCATGTAAGCCAGATAGCTTATTGCTCCAGCTATTGTGGCGGCTATGGTTCCAATTAAAATGTCTCTGTTTTTAATGTGTGCAAGCTCATGAGCAATAACTCCCTTTAGCTCTTCGCGGTTAAGCAACCTCAGGATGCCACGTGTTACTGCAACGGCTGCGTGGTTTGGGTTTCTTCCCGTTGCAAACGCATTTGGTGTATCTTCGGGAATCAAATACAGTTTTGGCATTGGAATTCCGGCCTTACTGGCAAGTTCTCTTACATCCTCATAGAGCTGCGGATAGTCTTCTGGTCCTATTTCTCTTCCCCTGTACATGGCAATCACTATCTTGTCACTCCACCAGAAGCTTATAAGGTTCATTACCCCTGCGATTATAAGTGCAACAAGGGCTCCATTCTTTCCCCCTATTGCTCCACCAGCCCAGATTAGGATAGCTGATAAAAGGGCTAGAAAGAGAAGGGTTTTTATTGTGTTCATTCAACCAACCCTCCATTGTAGTTTATTATCTATTATTATACCTGTCCCTTTTACCAATTTTTGTTATAATGATACTAAGTCGCATAAATTATAAAGCTAATGCAGATAACAAGTGAAAAGTATAATAGGATTATCCTAGAAGAGAAAGCTCTTTTAGAGGCGCTTCTATCCGAGCTAAGGTCTCTTTCGGACAAGGAACTTGAGGATAAGCTTCTTACGATAAAAGAAGGCTTAGAGAATTTTTTCTCCGTCGTTTTTATAGGGGAGTTTAGTACGGGAAAGTCATCTATAATAAATGCTCTCTTGGGGAAAAAACTCCTTCCAGAGGGTATAACTCCGACTACAGATAAGGTAACCATTATCAGGTACGGTGAGGAACCAAAGGAATACGAAGAGGAAGGAAAGCGTGTTATTTCAGTTCAAGATGAGAGATTAAAGGGGTTTCTTATAGTAGATACTCCAGGAACAAACGTGACACTTGAAGAGCATGAAAAGATTGTTAGAGAATTTATTCCAAGGGCCGATATAGTTTTTTTTGTAATAGGGGCAGAGAGAGCGGTAACCGAAAGTGAGACAAGGCTTATAAGATTTATAAGGGAAGAGTGGTTAAAGAACACGGTTTTTATACTAAATAAGATAGACATCGTTGAGGATAGGGATGAGCTTGAGAGGCTAATTGAGTACTCTAAGAGAGAGATTGAGCGTATATTTAAGATAAAACCTTTTCTCATTCCGGTTTCTGCCAAGCTTGCTATTCAGGCAAAGCTAACCGGTGATCATGAACTTTACCTTAGAAGTGGTATGGCAGAACTTGAGGAATATATATTCAGTGCTCTAAATGAGGAAGAACGCATAAGGGTAAAGATCAAAGGCTACTCCGAGCTTGCTTTAAACCTTTGTGTAGAGATAAAGAGGGTTTTGGAATCCAGCTTAAATCAGATAATTGAGGATACAAAGCAACTTGATGAATTTGAGAATAAACTCGAAGGTATAAAGGAAGAGATTCTAGAGAATTCAAAGCGGTTTACCGAGAGGATAAGAAGCAGGCTTTTAGAGTTTAAAACAAGGGGTATAGAGTTTATAGATGAGCTTATAAGATTTGAGAACATCTTCAAATTGATAAGGAAAGAAAAGATTGCAAAGGAATTTGAATCCAAGGTATCTACTCAAACGATTAAGGAGCTGGAAAAAGACCTAGAAGCCCTGATTAACTGGGCTGAGCGTTCAGAGCGAGCTTTAATGGAGAGTGCAATCGATTTTTATAACAGCTGCGTTCGCTCTACTCAGTTTAAAAGTGCTACAGGGTTCTCATACAACAGGAGCCGTTTGATAGATACTGTGAGACTAGAGCTTGAAGAGAGGAAAAAGCAGATTGATCCTCGTGTGCTTGGGGAGAAAATGGTTGACTCTGCAAGAGGAGCTATAGCATCTGTATTGGGTTTGCAGGTTGGCTCCCTTGCGTTGGGGGCAGCAGTTGTATCTGCTTTTTCATCCGTTATAGTTGATATAACGGGCATTTTAACCACAATTGCTGTTATAGCTACGGCTTTTTCACTGTTACCAAGAAAGAGAAGGAATGCTATAAAGGAGTTTAGTAAAAAGATTGATGGGTTAATAGAAGAGCTTATCTCAAGTGTGCGTTTCCAGCTTGAGAGGGATTTAGACGGAATAAAGCTTGGGGTTTTGGATTCTTTGATACCCCTTAAGAATTTTTATAAGACCGAACAGAAAAAAATTATTGCCTCTAAGGAGAGGGTAAATAGAATATACGGTGAGATATTGGCACTAAAAGAAAGTGTGCTTTAGCTAGCGAAAGAACTCCTGAAGAAATGCAAGAAAGGGTTCGGTCTGTATATCACCAGAGCCTATCATACTGCTTAGGTCTTTTGAAGATAACCTGCTTCCTTCCTCCCATATTCGCTTGATAAAATCTCCTGCTTTCTTCTCTCTCCACCATTCCTCATCGAATCTCTCTCTTAGAAACGTTTTTAGCTGAGCCTCCATTATATAGGCTTTTAGTTCTGTAGCTGTACGGAAAAAAAGATCCATATCATTTAGGTACTCATCCTTACTGTACTCGCAGAGCATAGCTTCTTTAAGCATCTGTCTGTATAGATCAGGTTTGTCATTGTAAAAACCATTATTCCTGTGAAGTAAGAGTTCATAGAGAAGCTTTCCCGAAAGGTACCGTACATCTGATATCATCTTTAGGCAGAGAAACTGAAGGAAATCAGTTCCCGGTTTTAGTTGCAGGTACCTCTTTAACCACTTGGGTTGAAAGAGGAGGTTTCTAAACAGACAACCAAACACTTTTACCGATGCTGAGTCTCCAAGCCTTTTAAATTCAAATGGATCCTCCGGTTCTTTGTATCGGTAGTAAAGAGCGACTCCAAGCGAGTGGAGAAAAGATTCATAGTCATAAACCCCTCCTATAGGATAACCCACAATAACTATCTTATTGGGTATCTCAACCGGTATGCAGAGAGCATTTACTGTTTTGGTATTTCGTTTTTCAAAGTCTAGTAAAATACCCTTTCCGATCTCAAGTCCCATTTCTTTAAGAAATGCCTCTGCTAAGGGTTTTAGCTCTATTTGGGGAAAGTTTTCCCTTAACTCAAAAGAGTTTAGAAGGTAGTGTAGATCATACGCCTTTAGCTCTGTAAGCTTTAGTGCCATCTTCTTTTTAAGAAACCACCTTAATAGGTCTCTATATAAGTATTCTGTATCGTTGAGCAGTGTCCTTGCTTGTTTCTCAAGTTCATATAAGTTTAGCTCCTCAATCTCGGCACAGAGTTGGAGATAATCTGGGAATCCAAGCTCTCTTGAGGTTTCGTGTGCTGTTTCAAAAATCTGAATGAGAATCGGTGTTAGCTTAGTAAGTATACTATCTCTTTTTATATACATCTCTTCTCTTTTTACTCTTAGTGGCTCTTTCTTTATCTCCGCTATTATTGCCCTGTAAGGGATATGTTTTTTGTCCAGTGTTATCTCCTCACCTGCTTCTATTCTTAAAATTTGATCCTTAAAACATGCAAACCTGCTTTCAACAGTAAAGCGAGCTAGAAAATCTCTTATAAGCTTAAATCCTCTTTCTTTTTCGTTTGAGAGTTTTACCATCTCAAAAAAAAGGTCATAATCACCAAGTTCTCTATATGAGTTATAGATTTCCTTAAGTTTGCTCTCTTTTTTTAACCCACAGAGATGGTCTAAAAGCTCACCGTTTAAGGCCTTTAAAAAGGCCTCTCCTTTCTGGCGAATCTCATTTAGTGTGCCACTATCCATGGTAAATAATATACTTAAAACCTCTTAATCCTTTGAAGTGCTTTGGGTTCTAACCGGTCTCCATTATGGAGAGATCTTTTAGTCCTTTTTTCTCCGGTGGTTTTATAAAGAAAGAAAGAAAAGCTGATACGTAGCAGAAGAATGCTGCAAGAAGAAACGGATAGAAGTATGCTCCGGTTAGGTCGTGTACGAATCCTGCAATAAATGGTCCTACAATTGCTGCTATTGAATAGGATGTACCAAAAAATCCGTATATTGTGCCAAGTGATCCAAGCCCAAAGAACCTTCCAAGGAGAGCCGGGAAGATAGGAACGGAACCGCTATAGAAAAAGCCAAATAGTATCCCAAATAGATAAAACGCCCATGTTTCATTCGTGGCAAGCAGCAGGAAAATTGAGCTTCCCTGAAACAGGAAACAGATAAAAAGAACCCTTTTGGGTTCTACAATCTCTGTGAGCAGTGCAGAAAGGGTTACCCTCCCGAATATGCTTCCAAGACCGATTGCAGCAGGGGCTCCAGAAGCCACTATGGGTGGAATCCCCAGGTCTATTGCAAAGTTAAATAGGTGAATTACAACTATCAAGAAGGTCATGAACCCAAAGAAGTACATGGAGTACATTAGCCAGAAGGTAGGGGTTGCAATTGCTTCCATGGCTTTCCAGTCTTTTTCTTCTGTCGTTGTGTTGTGGAGAGGGTTATTTTTTTCATTATCTAACCCGTAAGGCTTTAGGTTTTTATCCTCAGGAGAGGCTCTTAGAACGAGAGCAGATAAAGTGGATACCAGTATGATCCCTGCCAGTATAAACAGGGCTTTTCTTACCCCGAAAGAGGATATAAGCCATGCTGAAAGTGGATTCGTAATAAGACCACTTAGCGGGATACCGGTTGTTATAATACCTATTACAAGTGTTCTTTTCTTTACAAACCATCTGCTTACCAGAGCAACACACGTTATATATAGAACACCATCTCCAAGCCCAACAAGTAAGCCATAAGATATGTAGAGGTGCCATATATCTTTGGCAAGACCGGACAGAAAAACTCCAACCGAGACTATAACTCCTCCGGAAAAAACCACTACCCGCGGGTCGTATCTGTCTACAAGACGACCTCCCAGTGTCAGGGAAAAGGCAAGCACCAGAGATCTGAGTGAGAAGATTGAGGAACCTATAGCTCTTGATACCTCAAACTCCTTATTTAGGAAGGGAAGAAAGACTCCAAAAGAGTAGAGAAGAAGTCCATCAACAATAATCAGAATTAAAGAGGCTGCTACTATGTACCATCCGTAAAAGATCTTTTTTTTAAACATCTTACTTTTTGAAGGGCTGTTATTCTCTGCTCTGGTGGAGATAGAAGCTTAACTCTCCTTCTCTATCTCCTTGAGTTTTTCCCTTGCTATTTTTGCCTCCTCTGATTCAGGGAACTTTTCCATTAAGGTTCTAAAAAAGAAAACAGCATCCTTATTTCTTCGGAGTTTTATAAGCGATAACCCCTGTTTCAAATACGACTCAGGTACCCTTCTGTCGTCTGGATACATATCTATAAACCTTTGAAAAGCTAAAATAGCTTTGCGAAACTCTCCATTGGCGTAGTAAGTCTTTGCTTGAGAATATAGCTCATCCGGGGAGCTGGAATACCCTTGTTGTGAGGTTATGCTCTTTTCAAGTTCGTATAGCTTCTCCCTTATCTCTTTTAGATTGCGGTTAATCTGTTCCAGGTTTTGGTTTATCTGTGTAATGTCTTCTTGGGTTTTCTGCTCCAGTTTTTGAATTTTTGAGTCTGTCCTGTTTATCTCTGCCCTTAGTCTAGCCTGATCAGTGTAGAGTTCCCTTATTTGCTGGTTGTAGTTGCAACCTATATATACAGGTAGTAAGAGAAGTAGAGTTAATGCTATGGGTTGTTTCATGCTATTTCAGCTTTATTGTGAGTTTTTCTTCTCTTGAGCTTCTTTAGGCTGTTTTATTACCGTCCATTTCTGGAAGGGCTCAGGTTCAGCTTTCATCGGCATGCCAAGTATCTTTAGTGAGGACACTTTTCCATCTGTTATGTTTACCTCCACTCTATATCCTGTCATTACACTTGCAAGTTTATCCGGTGAAGCCTGCAGTTCGTACTCCATTTGTGTTCTGTCCTCTTTGATCTTTATCACCCTGTCTCCAACCAGGGTAACTTCACCTATTATGGTTTGGTTTGCACTGGCTCTTATTATGCTGATGAAAAGGAGAACATATATAGTTATTGCAAGCGTAACATATTTTCTCATGTTTGCACCTCCCTTCTCAATGTTTTATGCAATATACATACCAGCTTATTTTTTAAATGTAAAAAAAATGTCTGTGTAAAAACACACTGTGGAAACTGTGTAAAATTGTAAAAGAATTTAAAACCGCATTCATTAATTTAATTAAAAAAAAGGTAAAGTAAAGAAGGGAGTTAGAGTTTTTTATTGTTTCTTTAAGATGGCATGGAGATTGCAACTGACAGAGATAACACTTTTTTGGCCTCATCCTTTATATGTTTGATTGTAAAAAAACTGGTAAAATTTTAAAGGATTTAAATGGTTATTTTGCGGAGGATTTTCGCAAATTGAGATTGAGCAGACAGATCACTCTTGGCTATGTAATTATGTTCTTTCTAATGGTGTGCATAAGTGGTTTTTCAATATACAGCATTTACAAGCTCGATAAGGCAGCTTCCAATATAGAAGGACGCTACAATACCCTCTCAAGTCTCATATCAAAAAAGGATAGCAACGCTCAGGAGTACTTCAGTAACGAGATGCTTACAGATGCGATAAGGATTGCAAAGGAACAGGTAAAGTACTCCTATGTTAGTGTTATCACTGTGGTATTTGCCGTTCTTATGTTCGGTGGAATAATTACCCTTACAGTTCCGAGGTTGATAAGCAGGCCAATACTTCACCTTGTGGATGTTTCAAAAAGGGTTGCTGCTGGTGATTTCTCACGCAGGGTGGAGAGCATAAAGGGAAGCAGCGAAATAACGGAGCTCGTTAAAGCCTTCAATAACATGCTTGAAAGCATTGAGTATCACGAAAAGGAGCTTGAGAGAAAAAACAGGGAGAACCTAAGACTTCTTGAAGAGACAAGAAGATTCAATGAGGTACTTGAAGCAAGGATTGAAGAGGCAACCAAGGAGATAAAGGAGAAGCAGGAGGAACTTATAAAATCTGCAAGGCTTGCCACTATAGGAGAGCTTGCAACAGGAATTGCACATGAAATTAGAAACCCATTGGCTGGTATAGCCATAGCACTTGAGCTAATGAGAAAGGAGATTGACAGTGAGGAGCACAAACAGACCATAGCTGATATCCTAAAGGAAATAGGAAGGCTTGAGAGGATCGTTAAAGAGCTCTTACAGTTGGGACAACCAAGGAGTCTTAATCTGATAGAGTGCAGTCCTAATGAGATAGTGGAGAGAGCCTTAAGCCTTGTAAGTATGAAGGCAAAGGAAAAGGGTATAGTTATTGAAAAGGAGTTGCTCTCAGATGAGCTCTTCTACGTGGACCCTGAGCAGATAGAACAGGTCCTTATAAATCTTTTGATAAATGGGATCGAGGCTATAAATGGTTTTCCCGGAAAGATTACCGTCAGAACGGAAGACTCTGGGGACTTTATATGTATAAGCGTTATAGACAATGGGTGTGGTTTTTCTGAAGAGGAGAGGGATAAGATATTCCAGCCGTTTTATTCAACCAAAGAAGGTGGTACAGGACTTGGTCTCTCTATATCGAATCGCATTGTTGAGTTGCATGGGGGGAGAATAGAGGTCTCAGGTAATAAGGGGAAGGGTTCGGTGTTTAGGGTTTTTTTGCCAAAAAACCTTACAGTTAAAGAAGATAGAATGAAAGAAGCTAGGGTCCTGTGATGATGGGTGTTCTTATACTTGTGATCGATGATGAAAGACTACTTTGCAGGCAATTGGAAAAGGCTCTAAGTCAGGAGGGGTATAATGTGGTCTGTGCATTTTCCGCACAGGAGGGAATTGAGGTTGCTACCAAGGAGAATCCTGCTGTTGTTCTGCTTGACTTGAGACTGCCAGACGGTGATGGACTTGATGTTCTTCAAAGCCTTAACACGGTGCTTGAGCCACGCCCTGCCGTAATCATTATGACAGCTCACGGTAGCATAGAGACTGCAGTATCCGCTATAAAGATGGGGGCTTATGATTTTATCGAAAAGCCTTTTCACCTGGATAAGCTAAAGGTGGTCATAAGAAATGCACTAAGTGCTATGGAGCTTCAAAAGGACCTGAATACTGTAACCAGAAGGGAGCAGCAGAAGTACGGATTCGATGCGCTTATCGGTGAGAGTAAGGCAATGAGGGAGATTATAGAGTTGTTTAAGAAGCTTGTAGAGGCTGATCCAAAGACCATTCTTATTACGGGAGAGAGTGGGACTGGAAAGGGGCTTGCTGCAAAGATTTTGCATTTTAACGGTGTAAGGGCTGGGAAGCCGTTTATAGAGATTAACTGTGCGGCCATACCCGAGACACTTCTTGAGAGTGAGCTTTTTGGTTATGAAGCAGGTGCTTTTACCGATGCAAAGAAGATGAAAAAGGGTTTATTTGAGCTTGCAAATGGGGGAACACTCTTTCTAGATGAGATTGGGGATATGAGTCTTTCTCTTCAGGCAAAGCTTGTAAAGGTAATAGAGGAGAGAACGTTTAGAAGGATAGGGGGGACAAGGGATATAAGTGTTGATGTAAGGGTGATTGCTGCAACCAACCGTGATATAAAGGAGCTTGTTAACAAGAAGCTTTTCCGGGTGGATCTCTATCACAGATTGAATGTAATTAGCTTTGAGATGCCCCCTCTTAGGGAAAGGAAAGAAGATATACCTTTACTTACCGAGTATTTTGTTAATCATTTTAACAACGAGCTCCACAGGAGGATAACAGTTATTCCGGATGAGGTAAAAGAGGCGTTTCTTAACTATCACTGGCCTGGGAATGTACGTGAACTCAGAAGTACGATTGAGAGAGCGGTGCTTTTGAGTGAGGGTGAGAGACTAAATCCCAAGTATATTCGTCTGGAGGAATCTGATAGGGAAATAAGACTTGAGAGATCTGAATCTGACCTGGTTTTAAAAATCCCCCTTGGAGAGGTTTCGCTTAATGAAATAGAAGAGAGGGTTATAAAGGAGGCCCTCAACCTAAATAACTGGAACCAGACAAAAACAGCAGAGATGCTTGGTGTAACAAGGGAAGTTCTAAGATACAGAATGAAAAAAATGGGTCTGCTGGATTAATTAAACGGGTTTTTAGCTTTGGTTTCACAATTGCTTTCTGTCTTTTATCGCCTTTCCAAGGGTTACCTCATCCATGTACTCAATATCGCCACCTACCGGTATACCATGAGCTATACGTGTTACTTTTACACCCAGTGGCTTTATAATCTTTGCCAGATAAAGCGCTGTGGCTTCGCCTTCTACAGAAGGATTTGTTGCTATTATAACCTCTTTAACGTTTTCTGTTTTGAGCCTATTTATAAGTTCTTTTATCTTTAGTTCCTCTGGACCTATTCCTTCTATAGGGGAGATAACCCCGTGAAGTACATGATAGGTTCCCCTAAACTCTCCACTTCTTTCTATTGCTATTAGGTCAAGTGGTTCCTCTACAACACATATAATGGTTTTGTCTCTTCCCGTATCTTTACAAATCTCACACAGGTTTTCCGATGCAAAACTGTAACAGGTCTGGCAGAAAGTAACCCTTTTTTTTGTGTCAACAATAGCTTTTGAAAGAGACTCTGAAAAACCAGCTGGTGCTCTCAGTATATAGAAGGCAAGTCTGGTTGCATTTTTCTCCCCTATCCCCGGAAGCTTTGAAAGGGTCTCAATTAGCCGTGATATTGGCTCAGGTAAACCAGTTTGTCTCATCTTCCCATACTATATGAGTCCAGGGGGAAGGCCAAAACCTGAGGCTACCTTGGCTATCTCCTCCTTCATAACCTCTCTTCCCCTGTTTAGAGCTTCATTTACTGCAGCTGTGATTAAATCCTGAAGCATCTCTATATCGCCCTCTTTTATTATTTCTGGTTCTATTTTAATGGATACTATCTCGCCTTTGGCTTTTGCAACTGCAACTACCATTCCTCCTCCTGCTGAGGCTTCAACGATTTTCTCTCCTGCCTCGGCCTGTAGTTTCTCAAGCTGTTCTTTTACCTTCTCGGCCTGCTTTAGCATATTTTGAATGTTTCCACCAAACTTCATTCCCTACTCCTTTTCTTTTGTTTTTATCTTAATTATTTTACCTCCAAATATCTCAATGGCATCCTTTACGGCGGGTTCCTTACGTATGTTTTCCTTCTTTGTCAAGTACGAGGGCTCTCTAACACCGGGGTCAGATGACTTAACATCTATTTTAACTCGTAAGTCTTTGGAGAAAAATTCTCTTGAAATCCTTTTTAGGCTTTCCTGTGCGTCTTGACGCATCAGGTAGTCGGAGTGAATTGAGGGTGTATCGAATTCTATAAGCAAGGTACTGTTGTCAAGCTGGATTTTGCTTGCATGCTCTAGATGTGTACCCGTTATCGGCTTTTTAGATTTTACAAGCCTTATAAAATCACCTATGTGATTGCTTTCCTCCGTGGTGAGCTTGGTCTCTTCAGTGTATGTATCTGGTCCGTGTTTGATTCCGCCTGCTTCTCTATCTCCTTTGCTTTTTCCGTATTCCTTCTCTGCCTCCTGTAATCTGTCTATTTTCTCTATGATGTCACCAATTTTGACTGTGTCCTGAATAAGAGAGAGCTTTACCAGAGTCGATTCAAGGGCAAGTGTTGGATAAAGGGATCTCTGTATCTCTTCTGTGCTTCGTAGCATTAGGTCAAACATCATCTCAAGTTCCTCAATTGATCTGTTGCTAGAGATTTTCTCTAGATCTTTTATTTCCTCAGTGGATATGTCAGGGAGGTTTTCTCCTTCACATACTTTAAGTACGAGTGCATCTCTTATAGTTTTTAGTAGTTCTTCTGCAAACCGCTTGGGATTTATACCCTTTTCCAGTGCGCTGTGAAGGGCTTCGATGCTTTTTTTCGGATCTTTACTGAAAACGGCTTCAAGCGTTACCTTTACAAGGGATCTATCAAAAAGCCCAAGAACCTCTGTTGCCTCTTGAGGTTTTATTGTGGTTCCAAAAGTTGCAACCAGCTGATCCAGCATACTTAGAGCATCTCTTAGACTACCATCTGCTTCTTTGGATATTAGGTAAAGTGTTTCTCTTGGGACTTCTATTTCCTCAATTGAGGTAATCTCTTCGAGCCTCTTTCTTATTTTCTCTGCAGATACCCTTTTAAAATCGTATCTTTGACACCTTGAGAGTATGGTTGCCGGGATCTTATGAATTTCAGTTGTTGCAAGTATAAAAAGCACATGTGGGGGTGGTTCTTCAAGTGTCTTTAGCAGGGCGTTAAAGGCAGATTGTGAAAGCATATGGGCTTCATCTATTATGTAGATCTTTGTTTTACCGGATGAGGGTAGGTACTTTACGTTATCTATGATCTCTCTTATATCATTTACACTGGTGTGGGAGGCTGCATCTATCTCTATTACATCAAGAGACCTTCCCTCCGATATCTCCCTGCAAAAACCACACTCAGAACATGGTTCCGGTGTGGGTCCCTTTTCGCAATTAAGGGCCTTTGCCACTATTCGTGCTGTTGAGGTTTTCCCCACACCACGTGGACCTGAAAAGATAAGGGCATGTGCTATCTTCCTTCTGGATATGGCATTCTTTAAGGTTCTTGTTATGTACTCCTGCCCTATAACCTCATCAAAGGTCTTAGGCCTCCACTTTCTGGCAAGAACGAGGTATGACATCTCTTTACCTTAACCAGCCAGCCAGGTATACCGCAACGCTCAGGATGTCTTGCTACCGTTGCTCCCTTCCGGGCCTGGCGGGGTTCACAAGCTCCTGCCGTACGGACCTGGCTGGCTGGAACTTATACTAAAAATGCTCTATACGGAGAGGGTGGGATTCGAACCCACGAGGGAGCTTTTAACCCCCTACACGCTTTCCAGGCGTGCACCTTCGTCCACTCGGTCACCTCTCCATTGTAACATATCTAAAAAGATTCTAACACCAAGGAGTTCAATCTTCAAAGAAGGCCTTATGTTAATTGCCCTTGTACTCACACTTGCAAAGCTCTTTTCTTATAAAAGCAATTACGTTGTTTATGTCTTCATCCGAGAGTGTATTACCCCAGGCTGGCATAAGTGGAGACTTCCCTACTGCTGCTCCTCCCTCTTTAATTACCTTAAAAAGGTGCTCATCGCTCAGCGTGGATACATATGAGGCATCGGATAGATCCCTTGGCTTGGGCTCAAGGGCTGCTGCTGCTGGACCGTCTCCCTTTCCTTCTGGGCCATGGCATGATGCACAGATCTGCTCAAACTTTTCTTTTCCCTTGGATGGATCTCCTGCTGTGTTTTTAGCAACCACCATGCTCTTTACTTCTTCTTTTAATCCCGAGTATTTTTCCATGGTTTCCTCTTTTATTACACCTGCAGCCTCTTCCATCTCACCCTTTGCTTCTTTTCCCATTTGCCCGATGTCTTCTGCTACCTCCTCTGCCTTCTGCCTTACATCCTTTGCTTTCTCCTCAGCCTCTTCTTTTATGTCTGTGGCTTTTTCTTTTAAGCTCTCCACCGAACTTGTAACATTACCAGAAGCCTCTTTTTTCTCCTCTTCCTTCTTGGAGCAGGCAACCGCAAGTGAAAGTGATAAACCACATATCAGGGTTATAAAAACAGTAATTAGTCCCTTTTTCATTTTTCTCCTCCTGTTGGTAAATTAAGGGTTGTAGGTTTTATTTTATACTGTTTTTGGGTTTTGTTAAGAGGTAAGTGTCTTTTTCTGGGGTTTTGCTACCGTTTTATAAAGTAGTACGGAACTTGAGTTAAGGTGGAGTCCTGTTTATACTCGATTAACTAACTGGCATATATGTTCTTATTAAAGAGGAGGTAAAAATGGGTTTTGTTGAGTTTGTAAAGGATCCTGAAGGTGTTGCAACCGTTAAGATAAACCGGCCAAAGGTAAACGCGTTAAACGAGTCTTTGGTGGATGAACTTACAGAGAGTTTTCAAAGCATTTCGGATGATTCCAGCATAGGGTCTGTAATTCTTACGGGGGAGGGGAGTTTCTTTTCCTTCGGATTGGATGTTCCTGAGTTTCTGGGTTATTCAAAGGAGTCCTTTACCAAGTTCCTCTTTAAGTTTACGGATCTTGTAAAGTACGTTTTTCTTTTTCCAAAACCGGTTGTTGCTGCACTGAACGGGCATACAATAGCTGCAGGTTGTATGCTTGCTATGGCCTGTGACTACAGGGTTATGGTTTCTAATAAGGCAAAGATATCCTTAAATGAGATAACCTTTGGATCAACAGTCTTTGCAAGCTGTGTGGAAATACTTAAATTTGTAGTTGGGGGAAAGAATGCTGAAAGGGTGCTTTATTCAGGTACCATGTACACAGCCAGGGAGGCCAGGGAGCTAGGACTTGTTGATGAGGTGGTTTCCAAAGAGGAGCTAAAAAAGGCTGCTATGGAGGTTGCTAAAGAATTTGCAAAGAAGGATACCAATGCCTTTAGAAGTATAAAGTCGCTCTTAAGGGAACGGGTTGCTGAGGAGATAGGTAAAAGAGAAAAGGATTCTATATTTGAGTTTGTGGATATATGGTATTCTGAAAGCACTCGCAGGAATCTTAAAGATATAAAGATATACAGTTAGTGTTTGTTTTAACGAGCTTTTAAAAATCGGGTAAACTGAGAGTGAGCAACAATTTCTTAAGGTGAGGTGGGTTATGAGTATAAGTATGAGCCCTCAGGAAATCAAGGTATTTCTTGCGGAAAACAAGGTCTGCCGAATGGCTACCGTTGATAAAAACGGTATGCCTCATGTCATTCCAATGTGGTATGTAATCTTAGATGGTGATATATACATAGAGACAACTGGAACAACAAAAAAAGTTAAGAACATTAAGGCAAATGGGAAGGTTTCTTTGGTTGTGGATGCTGGAGAGTTTCTCTATGATTACAGAGGGGTTATGATGCAGGGAAGAATGGAGATTGTGGAAGACAGTGCTCTTTTTAAGAGGTTTCGAGAGGCTTTTGCTCAAAGGTACTTTGGTTCCGATGAACATCCGGGCTATAAGGTCCTTACAAGCATACCTAATCGTGTTCTTCTTAAGTTTGTTCCTGAAAAGGTTGTATCTTGGGACTATAGGAAATGGAAGTTTGAATAGGTGGGTTTTGGTTTCTTATGGTTAAAAGTTGGAGCGTGGTTAATTCCATTAAGTTAAACTCATACAGGGTTTTTTCTACCAGAAAGGATGTGGCTGTTTCCCCGGTTACCGGAAGAGAGCATGAGTTTTTTGTAATTGAAGCTCCTGACTGGATAAACGTAATTGCAACCACTCCGGATGAGCATGTGGTTCTTATAGAACAGTACCGCCATGGAATAGGATCAGTAACCCTTGAGATACCGGGTGGCATGATTGATCCGGGAGAATCTCCTCTAGAGGCTGCCAGAAGGGAGTTGCTTGAAGAAACAGGATTTTCTTCCGAGGAGTGGATCTGTCTTGGAAGAGTTCATCCAAACCCAGCTATACAGCAAAACGTTTGTTACACTTTTCTTGCAAGGAATGCAAGGAAGAGTGAAGAACCAAGCCTAGAGGATACTGAGGATATAGCTTCGCTCTTGGTTCCTCTAAGTGATATACGTAGCCTGATTGCAAAAGGAAAGATTACGCATTCCTTGGTTATCGCAGCGTTTTATTGGTATGATCTCTACAGAGAAACGGGTAGGGTTTTTGGTGTTACTTAGTCAGCTTGTTGATTCTTACTCGGTTGCTGATAATATAATAGGTTTTAGGGCAGGTGGCGGAACAGGCAGACGCGGCGGCCTCAAAAGCCGCTGGGCATTGCGCCCGTAAGGGTTCGACTCCCTTCCTGCCCATTTTTATTACTAGCTTAAAAGACCACTTGCTATTGATTCAGCGGCCAATTCACCTGAGTGGATACAATCAGGCATACCAACGCCTTCATAAGCACTACCTGCAAGTGCTAGTCCTCTGTGTGTTTTTACCCTCTCTTTTATCCGGTTTATAAGTTCTGTATGTCCAACACCGTATAGAGGCATTGAGTCTATATGACGGTACACGCACATAATCAGCGGCTTATTCTTTATGTGAAGAAGCTCACTTAACTCCCTGTGTGTTGTTTCAATTATTTTTGAATCATCCCATTCACAGGCTTTGGGTTGCATGCTTCCTCCTAAAAAACAACGAAGCAGTATATTTTCTTTCGGGGCACGCCCTTGGAATTTAATGCTACTAAAGGAACAGGCAACTATGTTTCTTTTCTCCGTTGCGGGAACCACAAAACCAAAGCCATTTAGCGGATGAGATATGTCTTCTCTTCTGTATGCAAGGTTAACCACAACGGATGAGTTGTAAGGGATTTCTGATAGGTCCTTTGAAAGGTCTGGGTCCAGTCCTTTAAGTAAGGATGCGGTAATATAGGCTGGGGTTGTAATTATCAGGCCATCTGCAAAGAATCTGTTCCCCCGGTGTGTGGTTATAGTCCATAACCCATTTTCCCTGATTATGCCCTCTACGGAATGGTTTAGCTTTATTGTGTCTTTTGGTAAAAGCGATGCCAGTCTTTCAGGGAGGGTTTGCATTCCATTTAGAAGAGAAACAAAAAGGCTGTACCTTGCACCGCTTTGGTTCTGTTTATCTCTGCCCTGCTCTTTCCTCATTGCCCTTATAAGGCTTCTGTGTTTTCTTTCCATTTCGAGAAGATGGGGTAGGGTTGCACGTAGACTTATGTTTTCTGGGTTAGCCATGTATATACTGCCTATCAGGGGTTGAACGACCCTTTCAAGTGCTTCACGGCCAAATCTGCGTATGGTAAAGGAGGCAAGGGTTTCATCGTCTTTAGTCTCACCAGGTATAAAAAGCTCCATAAGAATACGAAGCTTTCCTTTCCAGGAAAAAAGGGGGGATTTAAGAAACGGTATGAGTCTAGTAGGTGCAAGTACAAAAAAGCCCTCAGGAATGGGCTGTAGTTTGCCCTGAAGGACAACAAAGGTGTTTCTGTTATGTGTGTTGGTCTCTATAAGTTCTGATTCAAGCCCTATGCGCCTGCACAGGTTAAGTGCCCATGGCTTTGTCGTTATAAAAGAGTCTGGACCGTTTTCAATAAGAAACCCATCTATATGTTCTGTTCTTATTGTTCCTCCAATTCGGTTTTGTTTCTCAAGTAAGATGATTTCTATCTTCTGATTCTGTATGGAGCTTAATTCAAAGAGTCGGTAGGCTGCACTTAATCCTGTAATCCCTCCACCTATTACTATAACTCGCATTTACCTTGTTTGTGGTTCTGTAATATAGCTGTGAACGGATTCAGCAAGTGCATGGATAAACTTTGGGTCGTCATTAACTGTGTTTGCCCTAAGTAATCTTACCCCGCTCTCTTCTGCTACCTCTTTCGCTTCAATCCCGATATCGTAGAGCACCTCAACGTGGTCACATAGAAAGCCTATTGGCTGAACAACTGTGTATTTTACACCCTGTTTTGCAAGCTCTCTGATTACATCGCATATATCTGGTTCAAGCCAGGGATCCATGGGATTTCCGCTTCGGCTCTGATAAGCTATCATCCAGATTTGGTGTTTAAGTTTTCTTGCTATGGAGCTTGCCAAGGTTTTAAATTGCTCGGTGTAGGGAGATTCTTCTGCCATTCTAATTGGTATGCTGTGGGCGGTAAAAAGTAGAGGGGTATTTGTAAGCTCCTCTGGAGGAAGCTCAAGAAAACGCTCATATACCTTTTCCGCGCATGACTCTACAAACAGGGGATGATCAAAAACAGGAGGCAGGTACTCAACCTCGATGTTAATATTTCCTTTATCTAGGGCTTCTTTAACACTACGCTGATATTGATTCCAGCTTGCATCACATTGAAAGGGTGACATTATGATACCAAGTGCCCGTTTTATACCTCTTTTTGACATCTCGGTTATCGTTTCTGATATAAAAGGGTACCAGTTACGCATACCTACGTATACGGGAAGTTCGTATCCGTAGTCTTTTAATCTTAGCTCTAAGGCCTTTGCCTGCTTCAGTGTTATCTCGTTTATGGGTGACTTGCCCCCTATAGCCATGTAGTGATGTGCAACCTCTTCTATCCTCTCGGTAGGAATGCGGCGTCCTTGTGTAACAACCCTGAGAAAAGGGTATATGTCTTCTGTACTGTATGGGCCTCCAAAGGCAAGCATAAGCACTGCATCAAAGGCTTTGGTCATCGGTTTTTTCTCCTAGTGCTTGAGTACTCATGCACTGTATCTACCAGGGTAAGTACGTTGTCAACCGGGGTGCTTGGAAGCACACCGTGGCCAAGATTAAATATGTGACCTTCTCTTCCAGCAGCTTTGTCCAGAATCCTTATTGCTCTTCTTTTAATTTCCGAAGGAGTGGCAAGGAGTACAGCAGGGTCTAGGTTTCCCTGAATTGCAACATCATATCCGAGTCTCTTCCAGGCCTCATCGAGCTCTATCCTCCAGTCAAGTCCTATGACACTGCTACCTGCTTCTTTCATTAGATCAAGTAGCGATGCGGTACCCGTTCCAAAGTGTATTACCGGTACCCCCGGCCTTATTCCCTGAATAAGCTTTTTCATATAGGGAAGAACAAAATCACGATAGTCCTCGGGTGAGAGGCATCCTACCCAGCTGTCAAAGATCTGAACAGCATCTGCTCCCGAGTCGATTTGACGGTTTAGGTAGAGCAGGGTTGCATGTGTAAGCTTATCCATAAGCACATGCCATGCTTCAGGGTCTCTATACATTAATCCCTTGGTGTTTTCATAGTTCCTGGAGCTACCTCCCTCGATAAGATAGGAGGCAACTGTAAATGGAGCACCTGCAAAGCCAATTAGTGCTATTTCAGGGGCAAGTGCACGTCTTGATATCTCAACGGCCTTGTAGACAAAATCCAGTTCATCGGGGTTAAATTCCCTTAAAGTATCAAGGGCTTTTGTGCTTCTCAACGGCTTTTTTATCCTGGGGCCTTCACCCTTTGAGAACTCAAGCTCTACACCAAGTGGCTCCAGGATTAAGAGGATATCTGCAAAAATGATAGCTGCATCAACCCCCAGTCTGTCCACTGCCATAAGTGTTACTTCTGCTGCAAGTTCAGGGGTTTTGCATAACTCCAGAAAAGAAACCCTGGCACGTAGTTCTCTATACTCACGCAGGAAACGACCTGCCTGTCGCATAAGCCATATCGGGGTGTAGTCGGTAGGTTCGCGGTTACACGCTTTTAGAAACACAGAGTTGTTTACTTTTTTCTTGGGTACATCCCTATACCATATCATGTCAATTCTCTTCCATTGGCCTGTATCTACACCATTGGAATAGGCTATCTGCTTTCTGGTTAAAAGGTAGTGAGCTCGCCTTGCTATTTCTCTTACGAAGTTGCCCATCTTAGGGCTATTGGGCTCATAGTCTACAGTGAATCCAAAGTTGTTTAGCGTTTCTGTTGTGGTTGGTCCTATGGAGCCGATAACAACACGTTTTAGCCCTTCCCGAAGAGGTTTTTCAAGTTCTTTTTGCCTTGCAACCTCTATTAGGTGATAAACCTGTTGGGAGCTTGTAAACAGGACAACCTCTACTTTACCAAAAGATATGGAATGAATTGCATCAACAAGTGGCTTTATATCTTCAGGCAATGCCCAGCGGTAAACCGCAACTGGCTTTACCCTTGCCCCACGTTCTCTTAGGCCATTTAGGAGTTGTGTGTTTGAGACACCGTACTCCTGAACAGCAACGGTCTTGTTATTTAGTGGTAGTGTAGAATCCAGTGATGATAGAATATCTCGCCAGGTATTTGGCTCTGGAACTATGACATCAGGTTTTAACCCCAGTTCCCGTAAAGCTGAAACAGGTTTATGGCCTCTGGCAACTATGGTTGTGTTTTTTAGGGACTCTATAAACTTATCACGACTGTACTTTGTTGTAACTATATCTACAAGTGTACGGGTTCCAACCCCTGTAAGAAGTATTACTATGTCTATTTTCCCGTTAAAGAGTTCTTCTGCAAATTCAAAGGCTTGGGTTGTTTCTGATAGAGGAACCTCACGCATAGAAGGTGCAACTTGGGGAATCCCGCCATAGTAGGTAATCAACTTCTCTATTTCTTTTGCACGACGGCTTTCGAAAGCAACAACCCTCATCCCATCAAAATTAGCTTTCATATATCTTGTGTTCCCGTGGTTGGTTTAGTTGTTTTTTTTAAAGAAAGCCTCAACATATATGGAACCCTGATAAGGTTAGCACAGGGGTATATGGGGGTCAAGTTGCTTGACTTAAAGCCTGGCTTGATATTGTGGTTCCCGTTTTTTATAATCCCTAGGGGGGTTAAATGAAAAAGATAGAATTCTACTATGATATAGCCAGTCCCTACAGTTACCTGGCTTCTACCCAGATAGAAAAGGTGTGTGAGAGGTGTGGTGCTGAGCTTGATTGGAGGCCTTTTCTCATCGGGGGGGTATATAAAGAGACAGGGAATCGGGCTCCACTTGAGGTTCCCAATAAAAAGGCCTATATGATAGTTGACCTTAAGGATTGGGCACGCTACTACGGAGTAGAGCTAAACTTTCCAGAGCTGTTTCCACTAAACAGCTTAAAGGTTATGAGGGGTGCAATAGTTGCAAAGGAGATTGGCAGGATAAGAGACTATACCCATAAGATGTTTAGACTCTACTGGGTAGAGGGGGAGGACTTAAGTAAAGATGAGATACTGAGGAAGGGCGTTGAAGCCATTGGCATGGATGCCGATTGGTTTATGAAGCGCATAGGGGATCAAGATGTAAAAGATAAGTTAAGGGAAGAGACTTCTAAAGCGGTAAGCAAAGGGGCTTTTGGTGCCCCCACGTTTTTTATAGGTGAAAGGATGTTCTGGGGAAATGATAGGTTGATGTTCGTTGAGGAGTATCTTAAAGGAAGGCTCTAGGTTAGTAGGGGTGTTGATTGATTTTGGCTTTTTTGTAAGTAAATTAATCTAGGTTTTAGCTTCCAGCTGATGGTAGATGGCTAAATAAAGGAGACATATGCACATGTATTACGGATTTAATTACAAAAAAGGGGAGTTTTATGCTGAGGGTGTTCCTGTTAGGGAAATTGCAAATGCAGTTGGAACCCCTTGCTACATCTATAGTTATTCTGCTCTAAAACATGGCTTTGAAAAACTCCACAGTGCGTTCTCAGATATAGGAGCGTTGATCTGTTTTTCCGTAAAGGCAAACTCTAACCTGGCAGTTCTAAGGGCCTTTGCTAACTTTGGCTCTGGTTTTGATATAGTATCTGGAGGGGAGCTCTTTCGTGTTCTAAATGCAGGTGGAGACCCTTCAAAAGTGGTTTTCTCTGGAGTTGGAAAAACAGAAGAAGAGATGAGGTTTGGAATAAACTCCGGTATCTTGTTTTTTAATGTTGAGTCCCTAGAGGAACTTTACGTTTTAGATGAGGTGGCAAGAAAAGAGGGAAAGAAAGCCAGAATTGCTATCAGGATCAATCCCGATATTGACCCAAAAACTCATCCTTACATATCCACTGGGCTTAAGAAAAGCAAGTTCGGTATAGAGATTGAGAGGGCTTTGGATGTATACAGGGAAGCGCTAAACCTCAAGGGGATAGAGGTTATTGGAATAGATGCACATATAGGTTCTCAGATATTTGATGTATCTCCTTTTGTAGAGTCTGTAAGAAAGCTGGTTCAACTTGCAGGTACTCTAGCAAAGGAAGGAGTGGACATTGAATATATAGACATTGGAGGTGGGATAGGTATCCAGTACAGGGAGGATGAAAAACCACCACCGCCTGATCTGTTTGCACAGGCAGTAAAAAGAGAGATTGCAAATACCCCGTATAAACTGGTTTTGGAGCCGGGACGGGTACTGGTTGGAAACGCAGGAATTCTTCTTACAAAGGTTCTCTACACAAAGGTGGGAGCGCTTAAGAAGTTTATTGTTGTTGATGCTGCAATGAACGACCTTATACGCCCTGCATTTTACGATTCCTACCATGAGATTCTTACCGCTTATGAAAGTGATGCAAAAAGGGAAAAGGTAGATATCGTTGGACCTGTGTGTGAATCCGGAGACTTCTTGGCAAGGGATAGGATGTTTCCTGTGGTAAAGAGGGGAGACCTTCTTGTGGTTCAAAGCGCAGGAGCTTACGGTTTTGTGATGTCATCCAACTACAACTCACGTCCACGTGCTCCTGAGGTTATGGTAAAAGGGGAGGAGTTTTTTGTGGTAAGAAGGAGAGAAGCGTATGAGGATCTTATAAGGGGTGAGGAGATTCCGGGCTTTTTAAGGTAAGATGCATTCTTTAATGTTAACAGATTCCAAGGTGCCCAGGGAATGGCTCTCTATCATGGAGGATCTCCGTGTTGGAGATATTGTTTTTGTCCTTGGTGCAAGTGATACTGGAAAAACCACCCTTATAAAGTTTTTAATCAACGAGTGCGTAAAAAAAGGTAAAAGAATTGCCTTTGTGGATAGCGATATTGGTCAGACCTCTATTGGCCTTCCCACAACTATAAGCTCTTCTGTTTTTTCTTCAATTGAGGATTTAAAATCCCCCAAAATAAACTCTCTCTTCTTTATAGGCTCTACTTCTCCCCATGGTAACCTCCTGCAAATGGCTGTAGGGGTGAAAAAGACCACGGAGTCTGTGCTCAGGCAAAGACCTGAAGTTGTTGTAATAGATACAACTGGTTTTGTACATGGACCGGCTGCCACTGAGCTGAAGTATCAGAAGATATCGCTGGTTCAACCCAGCCATGTTATTGCAATCCAGAGAGAGGCAGAGCTGGAACCGCTCCTTAGGCTTTTGTCAAACTCTTTTGAGAGTTTAAGGATCATTAGATTGAATCCGTCACTGGATGTAAGGGCTAGGTCATTTGAAGAGAGACTTGCAAATAGGGAGAGGCGATTTGCAAGGTACTTTTCCAGATCATCTATTCTAAAAATAGAGCTTGGAAACGTTTCCCTAAGAAGAGGCTACTTTGGAGGTGGTCTTCCCATTTCAAGCTCTCGACTTTACGAGATATCAAAGATTTTTGGAGCTGATTTTCTCTATGGGGAAGAGGGGAAGGATGAGGCTCTTTTTATAGTGCGTTCTCCAGGATACATTCCTGCTCTTGTTAGTAAGGTTCAGGGTTTTATCCAAAAGAGCTCTATAAGGATTGTTCCTTTAGGTGATCTTGAGGGTGTTATAGTTGGTCTGGGAAATAAAGGGGGATTTGTTCTGGGCTTGGGTATTTTTTCTGGCATGGAGGAGGGAGTTATAAGCATATTAACACCCCTAAGGGATGTTTCACGTGTTAAGACGATAACGTTTGGTACCTTGAAACTAGAGCCTTCGGGGAAAGAGGTGGGAAAGTTAAGTTATTGACCGGATTAACTGCATAGGATATTTTTAATTCTTAAACTAAAACTTAATAATAAGGGTTCTCTTTATGATTTGGGATAGCAGCGTTTTTGAGTTTATAAGAAAGGGTGGGATCTTTATGTATCCCATTCTCCTTTGTTCCATTGTGGGGCTGTCAATATTTCTTCAGAAGATGTGGGTTCTTAGGGTAAAAAAGATACTTCCCGAGGAGTTCTTAAAGCAGTTCTATGAGTTTCTTTCTCAGGGAAGGATTGGGGAAGCCCTTGTTCTTTCACGCTCAAATGACTCCTCCATTGCGAGAATTGCAACCGTTGCGCTTGAGAATGCTTGTAAAACAAAAGAGGAGTTAAGGGAGGATATTGAATCTGCGGGTAGAAGGGAAGTTCAGGAACTTGAACGTTATATAGAGGGACTTGGAGCAATTAGCAATGTGAGCACACTTCTTGGGCTCCTTGGTACCATATCTGGTATGATAAAGATATTCAGGGTAATCTCTGAGCAGCCTATAGTTGATCCCCCAAGCCTTGCAGGTGGTATATCTGAGGCACTCTACACCACTGCCTTTGGCCTTCTTGTGGCTATACCGACATTTATAGCATACAAATACACCATGGGTAAGGCAGAATCTCTTGTGGTTGGTCTGGAAGAAGAGGGAAGAAGGATAATGGAGGAGGTAATAAATGCCAATGAGAAGGCTGTTAAGTCAAGGGAGGTTTTAAGGTAGTATGCGATTTAGGGGGCAGACAATAAAGAAAAGCGGTTTTGGCTCAACAGTTGACCTAACTCCTATAGTGGATACGGTTTTTAACCTTCTTATATTTTTTGCGCTTTCCCTGAACTTTGCTGCTACCTCTGGAGGTATAAATGTAAAGCTTCCAAAGGCTCAAACGGTTGAGCCTGTAAAGGCAGAACAGCTTACAATTAATCTGACCAAAGATGGAAAACTGTATCTTAACGATAAGCTTATAACCTTAGATAAGCTCAACGATACCTTAAGGCAAAATCAAAAAAAGGATTCCCTGATAGTGATTAGAGCTGATAGTTCTGTGGAACATGGAAGGGTAGTTGAGGTTATGGATATCGCAAGAACTAACGGGTTTTCAAGGCTTGCTATAGCGGTTGAAAGGGCTTCTGGCAACAACAGATAGCTTTTTGTTGACACCTAATTGAATTCTATGTAACTTTTCGTTTTCAAAAAAACTTTATTTAAAGCTCTGTTGGCTACTCTTCTGCGGCTTTTAAACCGTTTGTTTACCGTTTACTTTGGATTTTTGATAGTGGGGGTCTCTTTTCTTTCCTATATGTATCCAGGGTATCTTAAAAATCTGACCTATCTTATTACCCCTTCTCTTGGTGTGATAATGTTTGGTATGGGAATGACACTTACCAGAGCGGATTTTAAAAGGGTTGTTTTAAGACCCCATGAGGTTGCTCTTGGCGTTTTTGCTCAGTATGGGATAATGCCTTTTGTTGGGTTCGTTATTGCAAGGTTCCTAAGACTTGAGCCTTTAATTGCCGTAGGAGTTGTTGTGGTTGGTTCGTGCCCTGGGGGGACGGCTTCTAATGTGATTACCTACTTTGCAAGGGGAGATGTTGCCCTTTCTGTTACCATGACCTCTGTCTCTACTCTGCTCTCACCAGTTTTTACCCCTGCACTGGTGTACCTTCTTGCTGGAAAATGGGTTGAGGTTCCTGTAATGCGGCTTTTTTTGTTCACATTACAAATAGTTCTTTTTCCAGTTGCCCTAGGGGTTTTTGTCAGGGGGTTACTGGGTTCAAGGGTAAATAGGGTTCTTGGTGCTTTACCTGTGATCTCCTCAATCACAATCATTTTTATTGTTGGGGTTATAATCGGGGCAAGTGCAGATTCCTTACATGAGGTTGGTCTTAGAACCATTGCTGCAGTGGTTATTCATAATACAGTAGGGCTTTTTTTAGGTTTTTTATTGGCTAGACTTCTTGGAATGGAAGCCTCCAAAGCAAGGGCAGTGGCTATTGAGATTGGTATGCAGAACTCAGGCCTTGGAGTTGCCATTGCAAAATCGCATTTTGGAGTTATAGCAGCACTTCCCTCTGCAATTTTTAGTGCGTGGCACAATATCTCCGGTTCTGTGCTTGCATGGTGGTGGAGAAGATGTGACAATGATTTAGAAACTTCTCGTATTTAGCTGGTATAGGTGAAAAAAATGGGTTTTAGAACTTACTTAAATGCCCAGAGCGTAAAGGCGGAGATAAAGGAAAGCAGGTATCCAATAAAGGGGTATCTCTTTTTGGTAAGCACTGCTTTCTTTACTGCCCTTTCTTATGTGTTTGGAAAGGCTGTTAATAAGGAGCTAAATCCCGAAACTGTTACCTTCTTCTGGTTCTTTAGCGCTTTTTTCTTTTCTCTCTTTGTAGTTATTTTGCTTCCTTCGCAGAGGATGGAGATTAAAAACATAGGAAGATACCTACCTATATTCTTTTGGAGCTCTGTGGTTACTGCAATTGGGGCTGCACTCTGGATCCTGTCCCTAAGAACAATAGGACCTCCTCTTACCTCCTTTCTTATGAAATCTCAAACCCTTTTTTCCCTGCTTTTGGGGATACTTTTTCTGGGTGAGAGGCTAAACAGGTGGGAGATGTTTGGCATAATAGTTACAATAACGGGGGGGGTAGTGGTTGCGTATCAGAAAGAGGGTTACCTTATACTTGGAACCTTTATGGCTCTTTTGTCTGCTTTCTGCTACTCCCTTTTGTCTTTTCTCGTAAAAAAGATTGCGCAAAACCTTAACATGCTAACGGTTGCTAACTTAAGAGCTTTAGGCGTTTCAATTGTGGTTTTTGCATACCTTATTGCAACAGGTAGGTTCCAGGTTCCAGAACTTAGGGATCTGTTATTTATGGCCTTTGGTGGGCTTACAGGGGCTTATATTGCAAAGGCGAGCCAATTCCAATCTATTAAGCTTTTAGATGTTTCCCGTTCAACTGCTGTAATGCCTATGGAATCTCTTTTCGTCGTGGTTTTTTCCTATGTTTTCTTTCACGACCTGCCATCGGTAACCAAGCTTCTTGGGGGAGCTGGTATAGTGGTTGGTGTGGTATTTCTGGTGGTATTTCGCGGAACAAAGGTGGAAACACTATAGGTGATTATTTATTTTGCCAGCTAGATCCGTATTCAATCTTGATCTTGTTCTGTATCTCTCGAGAGCAAGCTCTATCAGCTTTGATATGAGTTCGGTAAAGGTAATCCCACTTACCTCCCAGAGCTTTGGATACATGCTTACAGGTGTAAAACCTGGTATTGTGTTGATTTCACTAACAAAGATTTTATCTGTGCCTCTCTGTATCAGGAAATCCACCCTGCCCATACCTGAACAGTCTATTGCTTTAAAGGCTCTTATAGCGTAGGTTTTAAGCTTCTCTAAAAGCCCTTGATCCAAATTTGCGGGTATGATAAGTGTGGTATTATCTTCTATGTACTTGGCTCTATAGTCATAGAACTCCCTGTTTGGAACTATCTCACCTGGTAGCGATACAATGGGGTTTTCATTTCCTAGGACGCTGATTTCTACCTCCCTTGGGTTCTCGATTGCTTCTTCGACTATCAATCTGTGAGAGAATGAACCTGCTATTTCCATGGCTTCATCGAGCTGTTTTTCGGTTTTAACCTTTGTTATGCCTATGCTTGAGCCAAGATTGGCAGCTTTTACAAAGCAGGGTATTCCTATTTCTTGTACTATGGTTTTTTTTATCTCTTCCCTATTTGTTTTCCACTCGTGAAAATAAAGGCCAAAGAACCTAACAACGGGTAGCCCGGTTTCCTTAAATACTGTTTTCATTATAATCTTATCCATCCCCACTGAGGAGCCAAGAACTGAGGCCCCAACAAATGGAATCCCCATAAGCTCAAGTAGCCCCTGAACTGTGCCATCTTCACCGTATGTTCCATGAAGCACAGGGAATATAACATCCAGTTTGTGTTCTCTCTCTATCCTGTTTCCACGTATTTCGTAAAATACCGGATTTTTGGGGTTTAATGAGGGAGAGAGAAAAGACTCTTTATCCGCTTCCGGGGTTCCGTTATCCAGCCAGTTCCCAAGGAAGGCTTTTCTCCAGGTTCCAGTCTTTTCAATAAATATGGGAAATACGTCGTATTTATCGGTATCTATGTTTTTTAAAACTGATCTTGCCGAAAGGAGTGAGATTTCGTGTTCAACTGATCTACCTCCAAATACTATTCCTACTTTTACCCTGCCCAACTTACTCTCCAGAAGGGGAATTTAACCAATTTGGGTACACAATTGTTGGGTTATTGTCAAGTTGGTGTGCTTTTGCAAATAAGTACTTATTAAGGTAGACTCCCTAACATAAAAAGAATTAACGGAAGAGAGGAGGATAGCTATGCAGAAGGTAGTAATTTGTGAACCGTTAAGAACGGCTATAGGAACTTTTGGTGGGTCTTTAAAGGATTTCCCAGCTCCAACTTTAGGTGCTATAGTTGTTAAAGAGATTCTAAACCGTACAGGTATAGATCCAAAGTTGGTCGATGACTGTATAATGGGAAACATTCTCTCAGCGGGTCAGGGAATGAATCCCTCAAGGCAGGTTGCTTTAAATGCTGGTTTAAGCATAGAAACCCCTGCCTATACGATAAACAGGGTATGTGGTTCAGGTCTTCAGTCTATAGCGCTGGCAGCTCAGGCTATAAAGGCTGGGGATGCTGAGTTGATAATTGCAGGTGGGATAGAAAATATGAGCGCTGCTCCTTTCTACCTGCCAAAGGCACGTTATGGTTACAGGATGGCAATGCCAAAGGATGAGATAGTTGATGGAATGGTGTATGATGGATTATGGGATATCTTCAATAACTATCATATGGGGGTAACCGCTGAGAATCTTGCGGAGATCTACAATATCTCCAGAGAGGAGCAGGATGAGTTTGCTTATAAGAGCCAGATGAAGGCAAAGGCTGCAATAGAGGCGGGAAAATTTAAGGATGAGATTGTTCCGGTTATGGTGCCTCAAAGGAAAGGCGATCCAATTCCGTTTGAAACCGATGAGCATCCACGACCCGATACAACTCTAGAGAGCCTTGCTAAGCTTCGCCCTGTGTTTAAAGCCGGTGGGACTGTAACTGCTGGTAATGCCTCAGGTATTAACGATGGTGCTGCTGCTATGATTGTTACTACTGAGGAAAAAGCAAAAGCACTTGGTTTAAAACCGCTGGGGGCAGTAGTTACCTATGCTGTTGCTGGAGTTGACCCCTCCATTATGGGTATAGGTCCGGTACCAGCCATTCAGAAGGCCCTTTACAAGGCAAAGCTATCGCTTGACGATATTGATCTCGTTGAGTTAAATGAGGCTTTTGCTGTTCAGTCCCTTGCTGTACTTAGGGATCTACCGATTCCTGAGGAGAAGTTAAATGTAAACGGAGGAGCAATAGCACTTGGCCATCCTATAGGGGCTTCTGGAGCTATCCTCACTGTGAAGTTGCTTCATGAGATGAAGAGAAGGGATAATGCCAGATTGGGTCTTGTCTCCCTTTGTATAGGTGGTGGTATGGGAATAGCTATGATCCTTGAAAAGATTTAATTAGAAACTGGTTGCTTAATTTGGGGCTGGATGTGTATCATCTGGCCCCGCATTACACAATGGTGATTTTGTATTCGCCTTTACTTGTAAAAAGTGATTTAAATTTCTCGGGAACATTTACAACCTTCTTCGTTGCATAATCAAAGAACACTATACCGGTTTTTGCTCTGGCAATCTCCCTTTGCGTTTCTTTATCTGTGATCCTGTAAACGAGATCACAACCGTATTTGTTAAAGTCGCAAACTGCTATATCAATCTTAACCGTTTCACCGTAGAATGCCTCCGACCTGTAGATCACTACGAGATCTGAAACTATAAGGCCCCAGCCCTCTATATTGAGCTCTGAGTAGCCGTATTCTCTAAGGAAACGTACACGTGCTTCATGAGTCAGGGATACTACCGAATCGTGTCCTAGATGACCACCGTAGTTTATATCGCTTATACGTAAGGGAATCTCCGTAGAGAAATCAAACTCTTGTGGCAGTTCAATTTTGATCCTGGCCATTTTGTAAGAACTAAATTATATATGCTAGTTGCTATTAAACAAGTACCTGATAGTGAGTTTCTGGATTGACTTTTGAACAAGGTTTTTCTAAATTTAAGTAATATATAAGGGAAGCTAAAAGAGGAGAATGTGGCTATGAGGATAGAGAGAATGGATCTTGCTTCCATAAAAACGTTTTTCAGCAAGTTAATCAGGATGAGTTTCTTTGACCTTGGAAGAGAATGGGATAATCAGGTGGTTTCCTATCTTGCAAATATGCTTACAGAGTTTGTAAGAACCGAAAGGCTATACAGGTTTACCGATGCCGAGGGAAGAAGAATACAAACGGTTGTTGAGATGCTTATTGAAAGTCAAAACCGCCCTTATGAGAACTCTGAGTGGGAAAGGGAGCTTAGAAAGTACATAGGCGATTTTACCCTGTTTATGACAGGTATTTTCAGGGATTATATAGCAAGAGGGTCATATCTTCGTTACTACATAAATGAAGGGACAAAGTCTTATTTCTTTGTTTCAAGATACGATTTGGAAACCGGTAAGGGAGATCCGGTTACCTTTATCAAGCTTTCCCAGGATTTTGAGTTCTACTCAGGTGCCCTTGATTATATGAGAAAGGTATACTTCCAACCTGGTAAATCGGGTGATCCTTTCTCCAGTTTCGTTGCCAGATTATCTAAAGTACAGCACTAGTTAGTTATTTACCGGAAGAACCAGAACCCGCATTTCCTCTCTTTTCTCGAATTTGTTGGCAAATGCTTTAGCTTCCTTTTCTGACTTCCAAAGCCCTATTCTAACTAGATAGAGGTTGTTGTTAAAATCAGTTCCCGTCTGAATATATGCAAAATACCCTTTTGTATTTAGGGTATCAAGAAGGCCAAGGGCACTTTCTATATCTTCAAATGCAGCAAGCTGCACCACATATGCTTTCCCCACACTCTTTTTCGTTGTTGAGCTTTTTATTTCCCTTAAATCAGGCTCTAGCAAACCTCTATCCTTCATGAAGCCCATTATATAAGGGCTTATGTATATTCCTGCTATGATCCCTATTAAAAAGGATAGCAGTAGAGGTTTTATTCGGCTTTTTTTATTTCCCCTTTTCATACTGGCTCCTTCTATTATTTACCACTTCTGAAATAAGGTATTATCTCTTTGGAGAGACTCTGGAGTGAGCTTCTACGATCAGGGCTAAAGTCCCTGAATATAAAGTGGTTAACCCCTGCTTTTAGGTAGTCTTAAACCCTCTTTATAACATCTTTTGTTGAACCTGCAATAACAAAGTCAAGCACAATGTCCCTTGTATAGTATTTTGCCCCCATTTCCCTAAATTTCCTTAACATCTCAGTATCATTTGGCATTATCCTTGTATACTGTAATCCCTTATACTCCTCATTGATCTCTATGTTGTATCCGGCTTCCTCCAAGAGTTCAGGCCATATAAGTGCGTGCTTGATGGGCTCAAGAGTCTTGTAGGCTTCATCCTGGTTCTTGGCAATAGAGGTAAAGATGTATATGCATTTCTCTATAGAACCCCTGCTGTTTGCACGCGCTTCTTCCTCAACTGTGCTTGCTTTTTTTGCAAAGAGACTAGGTGGCATTGCGATTGTAACCCATCCATCACCGTATTTGCCGGCTATCTTAAGGGCTTTGGGAGCGGTAGCCGCTATGTATATGGGGATTCCTTCTTCTCTTATAGGGGTTATCCTGATCTCTGCCTGTGATAACCTGTAGAACTCCCCGTTAAAATCCACTGGATTTCCCTTCCACAGTGCTCTCATAATCTCTATTGCCTCTACAGTTCGTTTAAGAGGTTTATCCCAGTTTATGCCATATGGGTCTAGATTCATTTTTTCCCCATATCCTATGCAGATAAATATCCTTCCATTTGATATGTGATCAACTGTGGCAAGTCTCTGAGCAAGAATTGCTGGATGAATTCTATGAGCATCTCCTATTGCTCCCATCTCTATCTTTTTGGTTTGTGCAGATGCTGCTGTGATAATGGACCACACCTCAGGAGTTATGGCTTTTGCTATAAAAACCATGTGATCCGGAAACCAAACCGTATCAAATCCCTTTTTCTCGCAGTTCTTAACATACTTGATAAGATTTTCTACGGATTCACCTGGTACGGGAGCTGATATTCCGAATTTAATCATTTCTTCTCCTCCTGTCTTTTAGGTTTTAAAAATTATATCATTTATATGAACACAGCATCTTGATTTTTTTTCAGTGTGTGGTTATTATTCTCCCCGATTCAAGAATAAATCCCCAAGGAGAGGGACAGAGGTGGAGGTAGAGAAATGGAGAAGATAGAGAAAGAACATATGAGTAAGCATGTAGACATTGAGTCTAAGAGGTTTTTCTTTGACGTTAAGGAAAACCACAAGGGAAAGTACCTGAGAATAACAGAGTTAAGTGGTGGAAGATCCTGCATAGTGATTCCACTTGGAGGGGTTAAACTCTTTAGGGAGAGATTGGGTGAGATTATAGAAGAAGCCCAAAAACTAATCGAGGAAGAGGAAATTTAGTGGGGCCAGGGGATTTGTAAAGGTTCCCATAAATACTTATTATTATTTTAAAGGGCGGTTAACTCAGAGGTAGAGTGCCATCCTCACACGGTGGAAGTCACTGGTTCGAATCCAGTACCGCCCACCAGCCCTTTGCTTCTTCCCTGCACCTGTTTGCAATGGTAACAAGGGCATCAACGACTTTGGCATCATATGTCGTTTCCCTCTTTTGCGGTATCTCGGATACTGCTTCAAGGGATAGGGCTTTGCGGTATGGGTGGTTTTTAATCATGAAAGCAAAGGCTTTTACGACACTTACACGTAAAGTTTGCTGTTCCTTTTGGTTAATGTTTAAAAGAATAAGTGTAAGTGCCCTCCCGAGTATCTAAGTGCCTCTTTATATCCGTTCTTTAAAGTATGTTTAAAGAAGTCTTTTAAAAAGGTTAGGTGTTTTTCCTCTTTCTCCATTACAGGGTGGCTTGTTTTTTGGTTTAGAGTCGCTTTGCATTAAGCACCCTTACTTCAACCTCTTCTGGAATGAAGTTTAGGAATCCAATGCTTATGTTCTTAAAAACCTTTTCGCTGTTTGGAGGAAGAACATCGTTAATCTTAATCTTGCTTGAACCCAGGGGTCTTTTATCAGTTCTTGAATAGAAATCAACGCTGAGTTCTATGTTTGTATAGGGTATCGTGCTTTTGTTCTCAAGTATTATCTCCTGAAATACCCCCATGGTTCCTGTAATCCCACTCTGTAGCTTAAATCCCTTAACCACGATATCTGCCTTTGGAAAGGCTTCTTCATCTGTTTTCTTAAACGGCGTCTCTACTATCTTTGAGGCTTCCTTTTCTTCGGTATCTTGCTTTTGGGGTTCGGTGATTTCTCCAGGCCCCTTCTCGAGGGCTACCTCTTTTTCTGAATGCTCACCCGGCTTCTGGGTTAGGGGTTTTTCCTCAGATGCCCTTTCTTTTCCATCCTGGGTTTTTGTACTTTGCCCTAGCTTCTCCCTGTATCTTTCAGCAAGTGATGGCTTCCTCTGGCTTTCATCCGGGGTCTCTACCTTTTGAGACAACCCGGGTTGTATTTCCCCGGCAGTCCTCTTGTTTTTTCCTTCTGTCATCTTCTCAGCTATCCTGTACTTTAGCTCTTTTGTCGTTATCTCTTTTGCATCGGCTACGGTAATTATGGCTCTGCTTGCATTTGGGTGTCTAAAGCCAACATTTACGTCGTAGAAGGTCCTTGTGCTTCTTGCTGGAAGGACATCATGTATGACAACCATTGTCGGTCCAAGTTTTGGTATGCTTCTGCCAAGATACTCAATTTGAAGCTTAATGTCCTTATAGTGGTTTTCGCTTTTGTTCTCCAGTGTTATCTCCTTTAAAATGCCTTCGGTAGCATACTGACCACCTGTCCAGCTCCACTCCCTTACCACAATTGAGTTTCTTGCGATGCCTGAGGGTGTCTTTTCCGGAGTGGTTGGTTCTGCATCTACAACTCTTATTGTGGCCTTTTGAAGATCAGAATGCATTATCCCGAAGTTAACTCTGTAGAATGTTTTCTCGCTTCCTGCCGGAAGTGTCTCGTGTATTGTTGCTCTTAGGGAGCCAAGGGGAATGTCGTTTACGGTATAAAAATCTGCTTCTATTTCTATGTTTTTGTAGTCCAAATTACCCTTGTTCTGGAGGGTTATCTCTTCAAGTATGCCTTCTCTCCCAATCCCCCCGGATTGCCACCTGTAGTCCTTAACCAGTATTACCTTTCTTGGAGATTCAACCTCTTTTGCTTCTGTATAGATGTGATGGATAAAAAAGGTAGCAAGTAAGATAAAAATGACAGAAACGCTCAGTTTGTATAACTCTTTAGTTCTATAATTCATAGCTTTACCTCTGGATTTTTTACGGAATAAGATTATACAATATTAAACCCAAAATAATAATACCCTCATGTGCTCGTGATTGTTATTGGATGTTAAAATAGCTTCTGCGAGCACAAAAATACTTGATTAGTGTTTAGGAAAAATGGTATAAGAATATTGCGTGATCTTGATTAAAAACCAAGGAGGGGCTTTAAATGCCTACCTATATATTGCTTAGCAAGCTTACACCAAAGGGTAGGGAGACTATAAAGGAGAGACCGGATAGAATCAAAGAGGTGGATATGGAGCTGGAGAATATGGGGGTTAAAGTGGTTGAGCAGTATGCTACCTTGGGACCTTATGATTTTGTAAACGTTGTTGAAGCTCCCGATAATGAAACCATAAGCAAGGTATCTGTTGAGCTATCGTCACGAGGTACGGTTGAGATAATGACCTTACCGGCTGTTCCTGTAGAGTCTTTTATATCCTCTGTATCCTCACTTAAAAAGATGCTAAAGAAGACCGCGGCAAAGAAAAAGGCTACCAAGGCGAAAGGTAAGTCCAGAGCAAGGAAAAAGTAGGGTTTGGTAGTTTGCTGCCTTATAGAGAGATGTTCTTTTGACTACTTTTTCCGTTTTATGTAAACTGGCTTTTTAAGAGATGGGAAAGATTAAGGTTCTTCCCGATGAGGTTGCATGCAGGATCGCAGCCGGGGAGATAGTAGAAAGACCAGCTTCTGTTGTTAAAGAACTTGTAGAAAACTCTATAGATGCCTTAAGTAGCCATATAAGAATAGAGCTTAGAGGAGGGGGGAGAAGGCTTATAGCCGTTACTGACGATGGGGAAGGAATGAAAAGAGACGATGCTCTCCTTGCCTTAGAACGTCATGCAACGAGTAAGATACAGAGTTTGGAGGATCTTTTCTCTATAGAAACGCTTGGGTTTCGTGGGGAAGCTTTACCTAGTATAGCTGCTGTTTCCAGGCTGAGGCTTATAACAAAGGCAAAGGATGAAATTCTGGGTGTTAAGATATCCGTTGATGGAGGAACATTAAAGGGTGTTGAGGAAATAGGTTGTCCACAGGGAACCCGAATCGAGGTAAGGGATCTTTTCTATAATACCCCTGCCAGGCTAAAATTTATGAAATCAAAAAACACAGAGCTTTCAAACATAATTGATACCGTTCAGAGGGAGGCTCTCTGTTATCCGGATATAGGATTTGACTTAATTCATGAGGGAAAGGTGCTTCTTCACTTTAGAGGTGGTGTAGCACTGGAAGAGAGACTGGCTGAGGTATTTCCAGGGGTGGAGTTGTTCCCTGTACTTGGTGAGTACGATGGGGTAAAAATCTATGGTTTTATGGGGAAGCCAGAATACACTGCCACTACAACCCATAAGCTGTATATCTGTGTAAACAGACGTCCTGTACGGGACAGGTTCCTGTTGCGTGCGGTGGTTGATTCCTACGGAAGAATGATTGATAAGGGAAGGTTTCCCCAGGGGGTTCTTTTTTTAGAGGTTCCTACGGAGGAGGTGGATGTAAATGTTCACCCAACAAAAACAGAGGTAAGGTTCAGACAGGCTGAGTTGGTAAGAAGCTCGGTTTTAGACTCAATAACCCGGATGCTGGGGTGTGTTCCTTGGATAACTGCTAAGCCTGCTTATGAGGGTAAGGTAGAAGTGCTTTCTTACAATAACGAGTTAAAATCTAATGAGTGCTTAAACAAAACCCATTTTTACCAAAAATCATATAGGGTATCTGATAATAAAGATTTTTCGTTTACCTCGGGAAAAACCCTTTTTAAAAGGGAGGGTTTTTTCTCCAGTTTGGAGATTATGGGACAGCTGGGGGGTCTCTATATAATTGCAGCTTCTGACAAGGGAGTGGTAATTATAGACCAGCATGCTGCCCATGAAAGGGTAAACTTTGAGAAGATAAAAAAGTCTTACGTACAGGGAAAATTGGAAACCCAGGAGTTACTGATACCCCAATTGGTTGAGTTCTCTCCTGGGGAGGCTCAGTTGTTTATTGAAAATAAAGAGTATATAGAGTCTATGGGGATAGGATTTGAAGAGTTTGAAAATGGTTCCTTTCTCATAAGAAGGATTCCAGCGGTTTTACCCCAAGTTGAGATTGGGAGACTTATAAAAGATATGCTTTATGAAGTTGAGTTACTTGGAAGAGGAAACGGTTTTGAAGAGACTATGGATCGTTTGTTTTCAACACTTGCATGTCATGCATCTGTGCGTAAGGGAGATGAGCTTGGTAGGGAAGAGATAAAAGCCATTCTTAAAGAACTTGATCTGACAGATTTCCCACATTCATGTCCCCATGGAAGGCCTGTATCAATAAGGATTTCGTTTGAAGAGCTTGGCAGGATGTTCAAGAGAATCTGATATGAAAGAGCAGATAATCCTTAAGTTAAGGGAAAGTGCAGAGCTTAAGCTTAAGTTGGCAAAGGAGTCTATAAGGGAGATAGAAGAGGCTGCGGACATGGTATATAAAACGCTTAAAGCGGGTGGGAAGATTCTTATCTTTGGCAACGGAGGAAGTGCAGCAGATGCCCAGCATATAGCTGCGGAGTTCGTCAACAGATATCAGAAAGACAGAAGGGCTTTACCTGCTATAGCTCTTACTACCGATTCTTCAGTTATTACCTCTATAGCCAACGACTCTTCCTTTGACAATGTGTTTTCAAGACAGATTGAGGCCCTTGGACGAAAGGGAGACATTGCATGGGGGATATCAACCAGTGGAAGATCCGCAAACGTGGTAAAGGCACTTGAGCTTGCAAAGTCCCTGGGATTAAAAACACTGGGTTTTACAGGGGGAGATGGGGGTAAAGTTAAGAAGGTTGCAGACCTTTGCCTGGTGATTCCAACAGCATCTACACCCAGAATCCAGGAATTACACATAACGGTAGCCCATATTATATGTGAGCTGGTTGAGGATCTGTTTCTCAATAAAAAAGAGCCTTCTAAGTGATTAAGTGATGAGGTACTATCCTGTTGGCCTGGATATTCGGGGAAAGAGGTGTGTAGTTATTGGGGGAGGTGGTGTAGCTGAGAGGAGGGTAAAGCGGTTACTTGAGTGCAAAGCAAGGGTTTTGGTAATAAGTCCTTGTGTTACCCCCTACTTAAAAAGGTTAATTGATAGAGGCAGGATAGAGTATATACCGAGAAAATACAGGGAAGGAGACCTTGTGGGTGCCTATATTGTCATTGCCTCTACAGATGACCCTGAGGTTAACAGCAGTGTTGCTAAAGAAGCAAGGGAATTGGGGATCTTAATCAATACCACAACATCTAGAGAACTCTGTGATTTTATAGTTCCATCTGTGGTAAGGAGAGGAAAGATTGTGGTTACGGTCTCCACTGAGGGAAGAAGCCCAGCCCTTTCTCAGGAATTGAGGGCTAGGTTGGAGAAAACTCTGGGGAAGGAGTATGAGGTTTTTTCGAGAATTCTTGAGGCCTTAAGAAAGAAGCTTCGTTCCATGCCTTACCCCTTAAGAACACGTTTGTTTAGGGAGCTTGTTGTCTCGGATATACCCGAGTTACTAAGGAAAAAGAGGCTTAAGGAGGCAGAAAACAGGTTTAGACAGATTACTGGACTGGATTTTAAGAAAATTGGGGTGGATCTTAACTTGATTTATTCCTAGGTGTTGAACATAATTCAAGATATATGAAGGTACGGTGCCCCAGGTGTAATAGAGTAGTTGAGTGGGAAGGAAATGAGTGGAGGCCTTTTTGTTCCGAAAGGTGCAAGCTTATAGACCTTGGAGCCTGGGTTTCAGAGGAATATCGTATCTCTGGTGAACGTGTTTCCTACGGCGATGATATATCACAATCGGAAGAGGACGGGGAGTAGCCTTGAGTTATATCATTAAACTCATATACATATCAGAAAGGATGGCTATAGGTTTCTTTGAATCTGCTCTTGAATCAAACCTGCCTGCTGAGAGGGAGGTAGAGGTAGAAGGGGTTCTGAGGGAAAAGGGTAAACATACCATGATGGCAGTTAAGAGGCTTGGGGAACTTGGGATGGATACTCCCAGGAGGGGAGGAGATATAGCAGAGAGGTTTGGTGAGAGCGTTGGAAGGGTCTTTAGTGTGTTTGGCTGGAGGGGAGCTTACTTTTTGGTGTGGTTAGGTAACGGTATAGAGAATCTTATACTTAAAGTTGCTTCTAGGTTGTGTGGTAACAACGGTGACCGTAAGATACTTGAGGCTATGATGCTGGATAAAAAAACACAATAAACAGTGTAACGGAAAACCACTTTAACAGGAGGCAAAAGCTAATGGCAGTAGTTGACACAAGTGGTTTTTATAAAGGGCTAAAGATAGAATACGAAGGGTCTGTTTGGGAGATAATAGAGTTTCAGCACTCAAAAATTGCCCAGCGCAGCCCCGTTGTTAAAACAAAACTTAGAAACCTCATTACCGGGGCTGTTCAGGAGAAGAACTTTAGATCAGGAGATACCTTTAACCTGCCAGATATTGAAAGGATAACCATGCAGTTCCTATACAAAGACCATCTTGGATACCACTTTATGGACTCTACGACCTACGAGCAATATAGCTTTGGTGAGGAGCAGTTAGGGGAGGCTATAAAGTTTCTTAAAGAACAGCAAGAAATAGTTGTTCTTTTCTACAAGGGAAATCCAATAGGGGTTGAGCTTCCCACAACCGTTGAACTTGAGGTCATTGAAACCGAGCCCGGTGTAAAGGGTGATACCGTATCCAGTACAACAAAGCCAGCAACGCTTGAGACGGGAGCGGTGATTTCTGTTCCCCTTTTCGTGGATGTTGGTGATATAGTAAAGGTAGATACAAGAACCGGGGAATACATAGAGAGGGTTAAAAAGAAGTAGTTTATTCCCAGTATTTTTCTTCTCTGAGTTTGTATCCCTTATTCCCCAATCTTTTTTTTACATCTCTGATCATTTCTGGGTGACCGCATGCATACACGATTGTGTTTGCTGGTTCCAGCGAAAACCTCTCTATGTACTTCTCAACGATTAGATTGACCCTGCCAAACTCTCCGTGCCATCCTTTATTCTTTTCATCTTGAGGCCTGCTTACCGTGGGAATATAAACTATGTTTGTGTATTTCCTTGAAAGTCTTTCAATTTCATCTTTGTATCCAAACTCGTTGTGGTAGCTGGCTCCGTGTAGTATATAGAATCTGTGAGAACCTGATCCGGTGCGTATGTATGACCTTAGCATGCTGATAAATGGAGCTATCCCAGTTACGGTTGCAATCATAAGCTGGTTAGGATAGGCTGCATCCAAAAGAAGTGTCCCTTGTGCCTTTGGCCTTAACTCTACTGTATCTCCTATCTTTTTATCCCAAAGCTGAGGGGTTACTCTGCCTCCCGGAACCTTTTCTATAAAGAACTCTAAGAATCCCTCATGCGGTGCTGAAGCAATTGAGTAATCTCTTTCAATACCTCCAATTACAAAGGTACAGTACTGACCGGGAACAAAACTGAATTCCTCTCGGGTTCTTAACTTAATTATAAGCAGCCTATCGGTAAGCTCAATGCGTTCTACTACAGTTGCTCTTATCAGATCCAAAGTCATCAAAGACTATCATAACGAATTTGTATTAGTGTACTCTAACAGTAAAACAATGATACCATTTATTTATTTTATTTGTTCGCTGTTAAGACGAAGACTCCATTTTACATCTATGGGCCTTTGTAGTGTGTCAAGAACAGGACAGTGGGCGTTAACCGTATCTGCAAGCTCTTTTATCTTAGCTGGATCAGCTGGGCTCTTTATATCAACATCGTATTCGATTTCGCTAAATCCGGAAGGAACAGGTGCTATTCCAAAAAGCCCTCGTGCGTCTAGACGCCCCTTTACCGTTATCTTTACGGAGTCTAACGGTATCCCCAATACGGCTGCATAGGCAGCGTATACTATTTCCTGACAGGTTCCTAAAGCTGCAAGAACGAGTTCTACAGGATTGGGCCCCTTATCAGTTCCTCCCAGCTGGGGTGGTTCATCTATGTCCAGAGTAAACTGCCTTATCTGTGCCTTTGTTAAAAAACCTTCAACAAGCTCTGTATGTGCGTCAAATTCAACATTGGCTGGAGTGTCGGGGGATTTCTTAAGCTTATCTATTATTTGAAGCAGTTTATCTGCGAGGGTTTTACTGTCTGAGACAATCTCAACAGTTTGTGTTTGCATGGTAACCTCCTTAAACTCCCTGAACGGGTTTTGGTATTGGATTGAAACATGTATCTTGCAAATTATATGCCAGTTAAAAAAACGTTTGTTTATACTGGTTTATCCGCTCCCAAACACTCTATAAGGTGTTTATTTTGTAGCCAGACTGTGTATTTGTTATCAGGTAGGGGGTAGTATGCTTCTTACCACCCCCGTCACCAAGGCATTTAGTTTTTTGAGTTGAACCTGAATGTATCGGTTGTGGCTGGGGGGAGTACAGGGATTTCCAGTGCCTCTTTAGGGATCTCTCCCGTTAGTGAGTCCAGAAAAGCTACGATTTTATCTACTTCATCTTCTGAAAGGGTAATACCAAGCTGCACCTCTCCCATTATCCTTACCGCCTCTTTTATGTTCCATACCTTCCCATCGTGAAAGTAGGGATATGTTCTTGTTACGTTTCTTAATGAGGGAACTTTAAAAACGTATCTGTCCTCCTCTTTCTTGGTTATTTCGTATCTTCCAAGGTCCTTCTGGTATGGATAGGGCTTTACTATGCCAAATTTCTGATACATTCCCCCACCGACTCCGATGCCGTTGTGACAACTTACACATCCTTTTGAAATAAAGAGCTTTAGGCCCTCCTTTTCTTTTTCGGTTAAGGCTGATGTATCGCCGTTTAAAAACCTATCAAACCTTGAGGGTGTTACCAGTGTTCTTTCAAAGGCAGCTATGGCCCTTGCAATGTTATCGTATGTTATGGGTTCCTGGCTCCCACCAAATGCCTTTTTAAATTCGTCTACGTATTCCGGTATGCTTTTTATCCTCTCTACAACGCTTTTTTCATCTGGCATTGCCATCTCCACCGGATTCAGGATTGGGCCCTTTGCCTGTTCTTCTAGGTCTTTTGCCCTTCCATCCCAAAACTGTGCTATGTGAAGACCTGCATTCAATACGGTGGGTGCATTTCTGCTTCCCCTCTGAAAACCATGCCCGATTGATGTTTCTAGATTGTCAACTCCATAGGTGGATATATTGTGGCATGTGTTACAGCTTATAACACCGCTTAGTGAAAGCCTTGGGTCAAAGAAAAGCTTTTTCCCAAGCTGAACCTTTTGAGGGGTTGTTGGATTGTCTGAGGGAGCAGGTATCTCTTTGGGCAAAGGTTTAAAAAAGATCTGTGCCTGTTTTAAAAGCTCACTATCTTGTGCTAATGTTCTTGTTAGGGTGGATAAGGTCAATACAAGGATCAAAAACCCTATAAGGGTCCTATTAAACTTCCTCATCTTTCGTAACCTCCGCTTCAATTTTTATGCTGATTTAAAGAGCACTTTAAGCTTGGGGTTTTAATGGTACTCTTGGAAGAGAGTTATTATACCAGGGGAAACAACTTGGACAAGATTTTTTTACTCCAGCTGAAATATGTGTTTTACTAAGGAGTTAAATAGATTTTTAAACTCGATGTCCTCTATGCTGTGAAGCTTTCCTCTCGGGTCAATGTAGAGTTTACCGATCTCTACAAGCCTTAATATCTTGTTGTAATCAACTTCGATTTCTTTCTCAAACTTTCCTCTTGCTTTTTCGTACTTCCGTAACCAGCTTTCTTTTGGGCTGAAAAGATATGTATCTAGGAGGTGGTTGTATGTGATTACACATATTCCCGGAACGTATATGACATCTTGCTCTCCTCCACTTTTTGTTAATAGGCGTTTGTATATAACCTTCATTTTTTTTATTCAAAGAGATGAGCTAGCTCTGGGTGCCAGAGTTTAAAGTGGTTTTTATGAGTGTCTGCATATGTTCCGTAGATATAGTGTTTATCGTAGAATTCTAAATCCAGGTGGTGGGCTTGAAAGACAAGCCTTACAAACATGGGATCTAGAAAGGCTGGAAATCTTCCGTAGTTTTCATAGACGTAGGTACAGAAGTCTTTTACAATCTGAATCCTTTCCTCTGAGGGATGATACTCGTCCTTTAGTATCTCACCTGGATTTCTGTACGGATACGGGTTTCCCTCTCTCCAGAACTCTCCCCTCATCCTTAAGAACTTATCAACTGCTTCATTCATATCTTTAACGTAAGGTGGGCAGAGAGCTTCAAACACACCGTCTCTACCTACTGGGACCGGGTTTTTTAGGCTCCTTAGGGTTTTTTCAGGTGTTATGAATCTGAATCCAAGACCCCTGTATGAGGGGTCTACTCCAAGGGCATAGTGGGGAAGGAGACCTGTAAACGCCCATCCTCCAAGGCCAAGTGCCTGAAGTGCAAGGTTCATGTTTTGACATATAAAGGCCTGCTCAACGTTTAGGGTTGTAAGAACCCTCAGTTCAAGGTCAAAAAGGGACATCTGTACGTCTTTCTTTATATAGCCCTTTGCAATCCACTTATCGAGGCCACACGACCTTCCTCCATTTAGCTCATCTATTATGTTAAAGCCGTATTTGGAACCAAAGTATATAAAGAGAAGAACCATGTATTCTACGGTTGTATTTGTAACGGGTATAAAAAGGGTTGTACCTGGTTTGTTGGTATTCCATGCATTAAAATCAAATAAACCTGGTTCTCCCTTGGGTAGGTCAGCTCTTGTGTCTTCAAGCTTTATCTGGCTTCTTTTAAATAACTGAAGAATCCTTTCCAATCTTTCCTCATCAGATTTGTTCTGAAATATTGCAACCTCTCCTGGCTCAGGCATAAGGTCAAAGAGCTTTATCATATAAAGACCCCTGTCGTTTGTATAGAAAAGCTCTGTTGAGTGGGAGTTGCAGGAACACGGCCAGGATCTCCCAGTCCACTGGAATAGCCAAGAGATGCCGCTTCTTGGAAGGTCTCCAAGGGATAAGCCAGTTACTCCGGTTCCAGCCCATATGAGAAATGCTTCTTCCAGTTCGGAGAGAGGTATTGGATCAAAGCGGGATCTGTATTTTAGTGTTCCTTCTGTTATCTCCATTCCAAGTCCAAATCTTCTTGAGCGTCTTGAGAAGATTGCTTCAAGGAGGCTAAAATTTAGGGCAACGTTTAATCCCTCAGGTATTCTCATGTATTCCTCCTTTCTTGGGTTTTTCCTTTAATAATATCACGGTAGCTGCTTGGTTTGGAGTCAGTGTTAGGAGGGTTTGAATCACCTGAAATAAGGAATTATCTTCTCCGTTAAGGTCTTGTATCCGGAATCGTAGTCTGCACTGAAATTGTGTATTATAAAATGATTTACCCCAGCTTTTATATAATCTTCTATCCTCTTTATACAGTCATTTGCTGAGCCGCACAGGGTAAAGTCAAATACCGCCTCCTTGGGAAAAAGTTTTCCCACCTCTTTTAGTTTTCGGTTTTGAAATTCATCCGTTATTACTGCTTTCATGTAGCTGTAGTTTCTGTACTCCTCAGGTATTTTTATACCATATGCTTCTTCAAAAAGCTCTGACCAGATTATTATGTGCCTTAGGTTTTCAATAGCCTCAAATGCCTTGTCTTTGTTGTCTGCAATCGAGGCAAATATGTAGAGACACCTATCAAAGGTTTTTATCTCACCCTGTGACTTTCTCCTCCATTCCTCTATCTCTTTTCTCTTCTTCTCAAACAAAGAAGGAGGTTGGGGAAGGGTTATCCAACCATCTCCCAGCTCTGCGGCTGCACGCAGGCTCCTTGGTCTATGTGCTGCAATGTATATGGGGACTTTTCCCTTTAACGGTCTTGCATCCAGAAGTGCCTTCCTAAACTGAAAAAACTCTCCGTTGAAATCGAAGGGTTCTTTGCTTTCCCATAGTTTTCTTATTAGCTTTATCACCTCAACCATTCGTGAAAGTGGTCTATCCCATTTTATCCCGTATGGATCAAGGTTCATTGCCTCTCCGAGCCCTAGCCCGAGTATGAACCTTGCATCAGTTAAATGGTCAATTGTTGCTAGACGCTGTGCAAAAACGGCGGGGTGGTGCCTGTGGGGATCAGATATAGAGCCCATAAGTATCTTTGTGGTTGTGATCCCTGCTGCCGCAATTGTTGAAAGGACATCAAAAGCCTGTGGTCTTGAGGTAAAAACCAGATGATCTCCTGCCCACAGGCTATCGAAACCTGAGGCCTCTGCACGGTGTATAAAGCTAAGAAGTCTTTTTGGTTCTTCCCCTGCAGGGGCTACAATTCCAAATTTTAAATCAGGCATTAAGAGCTTCCTTCCCGGAGATTATAAGAGGAATTGTAAACCGAAGTTTTTTTAAAAGCAACAAAAGGAAGCTCTTTTTACCTGATTTACTCTCCAAGTAACCTGAGCAGTTTATCTTCATCTTCTACTTCATCTGCAAGTATTTCCTGAACCATGAGAGCTGTAACAGGATCCGTATGCTGGGTTTTTTTGTAAAGGTTGTTGTAGAATTCAATTGCTGCTCTTTCATCTTCAATACTATCTCTTATCATCTTTTCGAGATCTGTAGGATCTTTAGGGGGTTCCTTGTATGTGGAGTAAGAGTATTGAGGCCAGTCTGATGTATTTGTTATCGGGGTTCCCTCCAGTTGTAGGATCCTCTCCATAAAGGAGGAGACATGTTTCCACTCATGATCCGACATCTCCTCAAATATTTTTGCTATTGGCTCTGAGTTGATACCTGATGCCATCTTCGATAGCAGTTTATACCTATAGGCTGCAAGTGCTTCAGCAGCCAGTGCACTGTTTAGGTCTCTTATGAGCTCATCAATATTTATATCAACTATCTGTGCTCCCTTTCTTTTCATCTTCTTCACCTCCTGTTTTATAAATGGTAATTATTACCATATAATACTTTATTTCATTTGTCAAGCAAAAAAATACGATACTCAGAGCGTTTATAGCGATTCTTTAAAGAGGAAATACAAAGCTCAGGATTTACTCTGACAGTCCTTACATATACCGTTTAGTTGAACTGTGTAACCCAGTACTTTGTATCTTGAGAGGGTCTTTTGAGAGAAGTCCAGCTTGCTTAGGGATTCATCGTAGAAGTCCTCTACTTTTTTACACTCAACGCAGACCATGTGGTGGTGAGGTTCAAGGTTAGCATCGTAGCGTGCGGCATTGTAGAGTATGTTTACCACGGAGACAAGCCCAAGCTTTTCAAAGGTTTCAAGGGTTCTGTATATCGTTGTAAGGGATATGTTTGGATAGTAGTTCTTGATTTTCTTGTATATTGCCTCAGCGCTTGGGTGCTCATCAGTGTTTGCAAGTTCCCGGTATATTGCAACACGTTGAGGGGTTATCTTTATACCAAGCTCCTTTGAGCGTTTGATGAAATCATTAACCCGTTTTTCCACAATAGCATTATCTACCTTCATTGTAATTAACTCCACCTAATATATTATATTATTTTGATTTAAATTTCTAGATATGGTCTCTATTTATGGGGATCGGGAGGTTATTGTAGTTAACTGCTTTAAGGGTATCCAAATATGGGATTAGTTGAGGATTTAAAAAAGCAAAGGATTGTGGCCATAGTTAGAGCTACAGAGTATAGTACAGCTTTAAAGATTGCGGAAGCCTTTGTTGAAGGAGGACTTAGACTTATAGAGGTTGCTTTTTCATTCCATGGAGCAGAAAAACTTGTCCGTGAGTTAAGAAGTAGGGATAACTTGATTGTTGGGGCGGGAACGGTTCTTGACATTGGTATGGCAGAAACTGCTATAAGTTCAGGAGCGCAGTTTATCGTATCTCCTCATACTGATCCCCAGATACTCTCTTATGCAAAATCAATAGGCATACCTGCTATACCTGGAGCTCTTACCTCTACTGAGATAATAAGTGCATGGCGTCTTGGAGGGGATTTTGTAAAGGTGTTTCCTGTAAGGTCAGTTGGTGGGGCATCTTATATAAGATACATAAAAGAAGTCTTTCCTTTTGTTGAGATTATGACAACTGGTGGTGTAACAGTAGATAACTTTTTAGAGTTTTTAAGTGCCGGTGCTTCATTGATTGGACTATCAACCACACTTATAGGAGATTTAAGGGCTTTTGATTTTAACCAGGTTGTTGAAAGGGTAAATACAGTTGTAGAGAGGATGAGCAGTTTTGATATAAAATAGAGGCTGTCTTTAGCGGTGTGCTACAACAATTTAGGAGGGATGCCAGATATGAGGATACTTTTTGTATCTCCCGAGATGGAGCCACTTGCCAAGGTTGGGGGGCTTGCTGATGTGGTTGGCGCTTTACCCAAAGAGCTTCAAAAGCTTGGTTGCAATGTTAGGGTGGTCATTCCCCTTTACAGGCAGGTAAGAGGCTATGTAAAAAAGGCTGGTCTTAGGTTAAGGGATCTAAAAAGGGATGTAACCGTCTGCATTGATTTCCTTCCTTATAGGGGGAAGATAAAAGAAGTGGTTCTTGGGGATGTTTCCGTATATTTGCTTGAAAACGATATTTTTTTTAATCGTGAGCATATATACTCCACCCCTCAGGGCGATTATGAGGACAATGACCTGCGTTTTGGTTTCCTCTCAATAGGAGCGCTTGAGGTAGCAAAGACGCTCGGTTTTAAGCCAGACATAATACACTGTCACGATTGGCAAACAGCCCTTGTCCCTGTCTCTCTTAAGTGGAGAAAGCACCTGAGAGATGACCCATTTTTTAAAGAGTCAAAGACAGTTTTTACCATCCATAACATTTCGTATCAGGGCCTTTTCGGTAAAGAGCTTCTAGAGAAGTTTGGCTTACCTTGGTACATATTTACCCCTCAGGGCATAGAGTTCTACGGAAAGGTTAACCTCCTTAAAGGGGGTATAATCTACTCGGACTTGGTTACAACTGTAAGCCCAACCTATGCAAAGGAAATAAAAACCCCGGAGTATGGCTTTGGTCTGGAGGGGGTTCTCCGATGGATTTCACAGGATCCGGGTAGGCTTGTTGGTGTTTTAAACGGCATCGACTATGAGGTGTGGAATCCAAAAACAGATGAGGCGCTTTATGCCAACTACGATTCAGATAACCTGGGAGGTAAGCTACAGAACAAGGTGAGACTAAAGGAGGAAACCGGCCTCTCCAAAAACGGAAACAAACCGCTTATCGGTATAGTATCAAGACTTGCTGAACAAAAGGGTATAGACCTTATTGTCGAGGCATTTCCTCAGATATTTGATCTGGGGTTTCAGATGGTTGTTCTGGGTTCAGGGGATGAGAAGTATGAGCGTATGCTTGAAAATGCAATGAACACTTATAAAGGAAATCTCTCTGTAAACATTGGATTCAATGATCAGCTTGCCAGACGGATCTATGCGGGAAGTGATATGTTTCTTATGCCTTCTAGGTTTGAACCCTGTGGTCTTGGACAGATGATTGCCCTGCGTTACGGGAGTATCCCGGTTGTCAGGGGAACGGGGGGATTACTGGATACGGTTATTGACTATACAGTGGACAAGAAAAGAGGAAATGGCTTTGTTTTTCACGAGTTCTCAAAGGTTAGTCTGCTTGATGCTCTTATAAGGGCTATTTCTGTATACGAGAATGAGGTTGAGTGGAGAGAACTGGTAAGAAGGGCTATGAATGAGGATTTCTCTTGGGGTAGCTCCAGTCGAAAGTACCTTGAGTTATACCATAGTTTGAGAAAGAAAACACCTTAGTTGTTGGGGTAATTCAGTTTCTATGGTGTGCTCAATACGTTGAAACCTCTGGACACGCCTCTGGGTTTAAAAGGGTAAATACCTTTTGAAAAAGGGGTTTTGAGATGAGAAAAGGCTTTTTAATACTTTCGCTTTTATCTATGCTTGTATTTAGTTTTAATATTGAGAAAAAAGCAGAGGCTCATACAACCGTTAATTTAAGTTTTTTCTTTGATGCTCTTTCTCCTTACGGAGATTGGGTGTATGTTCCAAGTTATGGGGATGTGTGGTTTCCTGTTGGGGTTGATCCATCCTGGATGCCTTACAAAAATGGTCGATGGGAGTGGTCAGACTATGGCTGGTTGTGGGTCTCTTATGAACCGTGGGGATGGATCACGTATCATTACGGAAGATGGGTTTTCCTTGGACCGTACGGTTGGGTATGGGTTCCGGGAACAGTGTGGGCACCAGCATGGGTTACATGGTTTATAACCCCAGGCTATATTGGTTGGACCCCTCTTCCCCCTGATGAGGTTATTCACCACCATCACCACCACTATAATCCTTCTTTTAATCACTGTGTTTTTGTTCCCTCTGGGAGCTTTTTGCACCATAACGTAAGTTACGTCAGTGTTTCCCCTCAAAAAAACCTTACCATCATCAAGAACGTAAAGAGTGTTACAAACGTAAAGGTGGTTAATAACAGGGTAATAAACTATGGCCCAGAACCTCGGTTCGTTGAAAAGGTAACACGAAGAAGGATTAAGAAGGTAGATAGGGTAGATACTGAGGGTTCTCTTCCCCTAAGATCTAACCCTGCAAATTATAATCCGCTGCCTAGGAAAAACCTTTTAGATAACGAGAAAAGAAGGCATTTTTCAACACAGGATAAGGTTAAGAGTGAGAACCTTTTAAACAGGACAAAAGGAAACTGGGTGACTATTAAGGATCGTCAGAATATGCACTCTGGTGTACCTTACCGGGGAAAAGGATATGAAGAAAACAAGAGAAAAGGTTATAGAAAGGAGGTTACTAAAGACTTTAAGGTTTATGGGCGAAAAAGGGATTTCTCCCTAAAAAGGGATACCCCTTCTGGTAAAAGGACTTTAGGTGCCAGAGTTGATGGAAAGCACAGAAAAAGATACACTCTTGGGGATTAAAAGAGCTTTGATTTAGGTGTTGCTATCCAATAAACTCTTCTCCTAATGTCTTTACTAAGAAGATCCGAACTTGCTGTCCTGTCCGTATTTGTGCTGGTCGGGGCTTTCTTACGCATTTACCGCATAGGTGAAAAAAGCCTCTGGCTCGATGAGGCTATGAGTGTGTGGTTTGCCAGACACCCTATTATAGAGATTGTTTCTGTTCAACCTGCATCCGATGTGCATCCACCACTTTACTACTTACTGCTTGGCCTTTGGATAAGGGTGTTTGGTGATGGCGAGTCTGAAGTAAGACTCCTATCTGCGTTCTTTGGTGTCTTTAGTATCCCTTTGCTTTTCCTTATTGCAAATGACCTTTTTGGAAAAACAGTTGCCTTAATTTCAGCCCTTGTTTTGTCGTTATCGCCCTTTCATATCTACTACTCTCAAGAGGCAAGAATGTATACTATTGTAACATTCTTTGTCTTGCTTTCTGTTTTCTTCATGGAGAGGATCCTGTTTGTCAGAAAAAACACCCGAAAGATGGTTTCTTTCTATGCCTTTGGCTACGTTATCTCAACTGCTATTGCCATATACTCTCATAACATAGCCTTACTTTTACTGATGGCTCAGGTCCTTTTTCTTATCCTGTTCTTTCGGAGGTATAAAACCCTGGTTTGGATCTTGATAACCTCATGCCTTTTCGTTTTTGTCTTCTGGCTTCCCTGGTTGTCTTCTTTCCTGAAGCAAGGGTTTTCAGTGATAAAGAGCTTTTATGCTCCCCCACTAACCCTTGAAAGTATAGTGTCTCTTTTTGCTACGTTTAACAACGGACCTCATTTCTGGTTATTTAACTGGATGGATATTGGTTTCTTGAATTTTTTTCGTGGAAAGTTGGTTACGATAGCTCTTATATTCTTTTCCCTTCTTTCTGTTAAAGGGAGCTTTCACCTGGTTTCACATATACGTCCTTTTGTTTTTGTGTTTCTTATCTTCCTGATTCCGCTAGGGGTTGAGATACTGGTAAGTCTGAGATATCCAATACTTGCTCCTCATACCCTTATATGGGTATCTGTACCTTACTATGTATTTGTTTCCTCCGGTGTGGCATCTATGTTACCCAGACACAGAGTTTTATTTGCTATCTCGCTTATTTTTTTAGTGTTTTTTAGCCTCTCTTCAGCATACACCTATTACAGTGGTTTTGACAAAGAACGCTGGGATCTTGCTGCCGGTTTTGTCGCTGATAATTCAAGGGGAGATGAGCTTGTTATATTTAATTCAAGCATCGGTCAATTCCCATTTGATTACTATTTTAAACGCCATGGCGTTTCTCTTAAAGAAATGGGATTTCCAGAAAACTACAGGGAGAAGAAAACACGTGTTAGAGACCTTTCCGTTTTAGAAAAGATTGCACATTCTTATGATAGAATATGGCTTATATACAGCCATGAATGGTTTACGGATCCGAAGACACTTACAAAGGCTGCTCTTGAAAAAAGCCATTGTGTTTTAAAGGAAAAAGTGTTTAAGAGCAAACAAAGTGATATAAAATGTTATCTCTTTGAAAGGTGCTTTAGATGAATACGGAGTTTAAAGAACACAGGGAAAACAGAAGAGTGTATCTGGGTGATCTGGATGAGTTTCTTGCAGCTTTGATTTTAGAAGAAAATGGAAGGGCGGTAAAGATTTCGGTAGGTAACGAAGCCCAGGGCTTTGTAGATGTAAGTGTTATTGGGTTTACAAATAGATTAGAAGACGCTGAAGGAGTTGACTTTGAACTCTCTCCATGTGAGTGTCTTGACCTGGAGGTTGTTGATGTATCCAGCCTGTTTGGTAAAAGCGTATTTACAAGTTCAGCTTATGAGTTATTTGATTTCCTGCTTAGCTTCTTTAACCGCATTGAGTGTATTGTGGATTTTAGTGAAAACGCCTGGAAGATAAGGATTACAAAGCTTGAATCTCCATAGTAGAAAATACAGGGTCAGTATCTTGGTCTCAGGGTATAGTTGTGCTTTATGTACTCAACAATCTCATCAACTAGGCGATAGTATGCAAAAGGAACACCCCCGCTTAAAGCCCCTGCCTTGGATACTCCTTCAAATGTTGCCTCTGCAATTACCCTGTTTTCGGCCTTATCTACAAAACGAACATGGGCTGTAACCCTTACGGTTCTTATTGCCTGCTCATACCATTCTTTTGGCTCAACGTTTACTATGTTGCCTTCCATTACAAGAACTCGCTCTCTTATGCTTACAGGTGAGCGACTTACCCCTATAAAGATTTTCTCCCTCTCCAGCCGTTCTGCAATCTCATTTGGTATTCTCCATGTTGCATCTGGAGGTATTGAGCTTACAGAGGTTTTGAAATCAGGTATCTCTATTATAAGATACTCTGCGAATCCTCCAACAGGTGGATTTGTCTGAAAGGTTCGTTGACCTCCACATGATGATAAAACAACTAGTACCATTATGGTGGACAGTATTGCATATACTTTCTTCATCTTTACCGGTAAAACCTCCTTGTAGTGTCTCTAGAAAGATATTCTCACCTAATCTCTATAAAGTCAAGAAACAGAAAGCTTAGAAGTACTTTATAATTCTGTAAAAGGTATCTCTCTGGGCTGGTTTGAATCCTGCACTTCTTATTATGTAAACCAGTTCATCAACCGTTGCCCTTAACCTATTCTCTGCACAGCCAAGGACGTTTTCATCATAGAGTGTTCCACCGAGGTCGTTTGCCCCGAAATGAAGCGATATTGAGCCCATTTTTTTTCCCTGGGTGAACCAGGATCCCTGAATGTGAATAAAGTTATCCAGGTATATTCTAGAGAGTGCAAGCACCCGTAAGTACCTGTCTCCTCCTACCTCCTGGGGTACTTTCCTCTCAAGGAAGGTATTTCTTGGTTTGAATGTCCAGGGAATAAAGGCAAGAAAGCCCTGTGTTTCGTCTTGAAGGTTTCTTATCCTTTCGAGGTGTTCGATTATGTCTTCGTCTTCCTCTAGGTGTCCAAACATCATGGTGGCTGTGGTTTTAAAGCCAACCTGATGGGCTTCCCTCATTATCCTGATCCAGGTGTCTGCATCTATTTTAAGAGGGCTGATCTTTTTTCTTACCCTGTTACTGAGAATCTCGGCCCCACCACCTGGAATCGTTCTTAATCCAGCTTCCCATAGTTTCTCAAGAACCTCTCTTGTGCTGAGCCCTGAGTACTTTGCTATTGCGCTGATCTCAGGGGCAGAGAAGGCATGAAGATGGAGCTCGGGAATTTCTTCTCTAGCCCTTCTTACAAGCTCCAGATAGTATTCAAGCTTTATAGCTGGATTATGTCCTCCTTGAAGTAGAACAGTGGTTGCTCCATTATGAAAAGCTGTTTTCATAATCCTTATGAGCTCATCTATAGAGAGGGTGTATGCATCTGATGCCCCTTCCGGTCTCCAGAAAGCACAGAAAAGGCATTCTGTATCACATACGTTTGTATAGTTAGGGTTAGTGTCCGTAACAAAGGTAACTATGCCTTCGGGATGAAATCTCCTTCTAACAAAGTCTGCTAGTGCTCCCATCTCTAGGGTATCTGCTTCACGAAGCAGTAAAAGTCCTTCCCTACAACTCAACCTCTCTCCGTTTATAACCTTGTTTATAACGTTTTTAACCTGCATTGTGTATTTATGCTTGTAAGGACTACGCAATATATTATAACGACTTTTTTGATATTCCAAGTACTTGAGAGAAATGTTAAATAAATGTAGATTATTTATGGATTGTTATGTTATCTATTTTGATTCTATCTTTTCTATTATTAAGCAATTTCCCCGTATCCGGTCTTAATTCCCCTGTTGAAGAAGAGTGGCTTGGAATCTATTCCGGAAACACCAAGGTTGGCTATTCTCATATCCTGGTTAAAGACGGTGAGGTTTACGAAGAAACAAGGCTTAAGATGACCGTTCTTGGGACTACTCAGGATGTGGTTTTAAAAACAAGCTATACTCTAAACGGGTATGCTATAGAGAAGTTTGATTTTTCCATGACCGCTGGCTCGGTTGACCTTGGAGCTGTAGGGAAAAGAGAAAACGGCCAACTTAACATAGAGGTGACATCTTTATCTGGAAAGCAGAAGCTCCTCTTTCCCTTAGAGGAGAGGGTTTTAGCTTCCCCCCTTATTTTTAGATGGATTGTAGCGCAGCAACCTGCTGTTGGCCAAAGTTATGAGGTTACAGTGTTTGATCCAACTTCTGTCTTAACGGGGGTATCTCCGGAAGATTTAAAAGCAAAGATTGCTATAGAGGCAAAAGAGAAAGTAAAAATACCACTGGGTAGTTTTAGTACCTACAGGGTAAAGATTTCTTTTATGGGCTCTAGTATCTTATCTTGGATAACAGATAAAGGTGAGGTTATAAGGGAAGAGGTTTCTCCACCGGGTTTTGTTTATGTAAAGGAAACTGTAGAGAGTATTCAGGAGCAGGCTTTAAGTGAGGTGGATATAATAGAGAAAACCGCTATATCTTCAAATGTTTCGCTTGGTGATCCAAAGAGGCTAAAATCTTTGACCGTAAGTGTTGATGGTCTGGATTCTACAGAGGGTCTTGACCTCCAGGATGGCAGAAGACAGTTCTTTAAAGGGGATCTCATTGAGGTAAGGATTGAGGATCTCTCTTCTGTAAAGCCTTATTACTTGCCCTACAGTGGTAGGGAATACAGAACCTACATGGAGCCCGAGCCGTTTATTCAGAGTGATAGCCCTGAAATCAGGAAGGTTGTAAGGGGTATTTTGCAGGAAGAAAAAAACCCGATTGTGGCTGTTAGGAAGATAAGCAAGTGGGTTTACGAACATGTGGATAAGGTTCCAACAGTAAGTCTTCCCAATGCACTTGATGTTCTTAAAACAAGAAAAGGGGATTGCAACGAGCACGCTATACTTTTTGCCGCCCTTTCTCGGGCTGCGGGTATACCAACAAAGGTTATACAGGGTGTAGTGTTGCTAAATGATAGGTTCTACTACCATGCATGGAATGAGGTGTTTGTTGGTGATTGGGTTTCTGTTGATTCTACCTTAGGGCAGTTTCCAGCAGATGCCTCGCATATAAAGTTTGTAGAAGGTGGTTTAAAAAAGAGTGCGAATCTTATGAAGTTAATTGGTAGGATTAAACTCGAGGTAAGGGGTGCTTCTTAACTCATGAAGGGAATTAAAATTAAGCTACTTGGCTTTTCTATTTTATTAAACCTGGTTTTCCTTGGGGCATGTGCTTTTAGCAACGGAGCGGAAACCAGGCTCTATAAGGGAAGTTCAGGTGTGGTACCCGCTACGTATAGCGATAAACATAAGGCCTATTATCATTTTATGCTCTCAAGGCTTTACTCCCTTAGAGGGAACCTTGAGAAGGCACTAAGTGAGATTGAGATTGCTGAGAAATACGACCCGGATTCAGCGTTTTTAAAGTACAATCAGGCAATTCTTTATGTAAATCAAAACAGTTTTGAAAAGGCTTTGAAAAAGCTTGAGGAAGCTGTTGAGCTGGATCCTGGGTTTGCTCCTGCACATGCTTTACTGGGAAGAATACTTGCTTTTTCTCAAAGCAAAGAGGATAGGGAAAGAGGTATAAAGGAGCTTAAAAAAGCTATCGAGCTTAATCCCGAGGATGCGGACTCTTACCTTTTTCTTGGTATCGTGCTATCAGAGCAGAAGAGGTACGATGAGGCCCAAAGGAGTTTTGAAAAGTTGATAGAACTGCTACCGGAAGATGAACGTGGATACTATTTTATGGGAAGACTCTTTTTTGAAAAAGGCGATCTGGAAAAGTCAGAAGAGTACTACAGGAGATCCCTTGAGATAAATCCAGAGTATCCTTCAGCCCTTATAGATCTTGCTCTGGTTTATGAAAAAGCTGGCAAACTGGAGAAATCCGAAAGCATTTACAAAACCCTCTCCTCTCTTTTTCCTCTCAGCCCTGAGGTTTATATACGTTATGGAAATTTCCTTTTCAGGATAAACCGTTTAAATGATGCTGTGGAGGAATTTAAGAAAGCAGAGCGGATTGACTATGGAAACCTGGATTTAAAACTTAGGCTTGGTCTTCTTTACCTTCAAAAGGGAGACTATAGAAAGGCCAAGGAAGAGTTCGGATTTATTCTTATGGGCAATCCCGGAGACGAGCGGGCCAGATACTATCTTGCACTCTGCCACATAGAGCTTGGGGAATACAAAGAGGCTTTGGATTTGCTTAACTCAATCCCTCCCGATTCTACCCTATACGAAGATGTTCTGATTCAAAAGGCCTACCTGTTAGAGAAGAAGGACGACCTGGATGGGGCTTTAAAAGTTATGGAAGATGCGTTTGGTCGTAACCCTCAAAGTGAGAGTATAGTTAACTACCTTGGAATACTCTACAGAAAGGCTGGCAGAGATAAGGAAGCAGTTAAATTATATGAGGATTTTGTAAAGAGAAACCCGGCGAGTGAGGTCATATACTACTCTCTTGGGGTAACCTACTATTTCCTTAAAGAGGAGGATAAGGCCTTATCAACGATGAGAAGGGTTATTGAAATTAACCCCAACAATGCAGAGGCCTTAAATTTTATAGGTTATACCTATGCGGAAAGGGGAGAAAACCTTGATGAGGCTGAAAGACTTGTAAGAAAAGCACTGGAGTTGTCCCCTAACAAGGGGCACATTATAGACAGCCTAGGGTGGATTTATTACAAGAAAGGGGATCTGGATAAAGCAGTTGAACTATTAGAGGAAGCAATTCGTTTTACCCCTGATGATCCCAATATAATGGAGCATCTGGGAGATGTTTATCGCGATAAGGGAAATGTGGTAAAAGCACTGGAATACTATGAAAAAAGCCTCAAGCTGAATGTGGAAGGGGATAGTGAGCTTAAAGAAAGGGTGGAAAGAAAGATTCATCTGTTAAGAGAGAAGCTAAATGTCAAGGCTGGGAAATGAAAGAAAGGAAATTCTTGTTTTGTGTCTTTTTTCTTATGGTGTTTCTTTTCCTATCCTGTGCCAGAAAGCCTCCGGAAATTGACCTTAGCAAAGTCGATGTTAATGAGCTATTGAAAAGGGTTGCTGAAGCCCAAGGGAAGGTTAAATCCTTAAAGGGTCTTGCTTACGTAAATATAAAAACCCCTGATAGAAGCGTTTCTTTTAACCAGGTTACCGTTGTGCAGGAGCCTAATCTGTTACGTATTGAAGCACTTGCTCCATTTGGAAGAACAGCCGGTATGGTTATTTCAAATGGAGAGGAGGTTTACGTTATCTTTCCACAGGAATACACTGTGTTTAGAAGCCTTGAAGAGTTTGATCTCTCTTTACTATATCCTGAGCTTCCTCTAACCATAAGAATAGATGATCTCGTTAACCTGTTCTTGGGGCGTATTCCGCAGAGGATTTACCTTGACAATGGTATAAAAACCAGGCTGAGTGCGGATTCAGAATACTTAGTTTTAACCCTATCTAAAAATGGCAGAAGCGATGTTATCTGGGTAAACCCTCTGACGTATAGAATCGAAAAAGCTAAGTTAAATCTTAACGGGAGTGTTTTAGGGGTTTTAAGATTTAAAAGGTTTAAGGAGTTTGGCAAAGGGGTTCTATCGCCGCAGGAGCTTGAGCTAAAAACGGAGGGTTTTCGTATTCACGTTATATATGAGGATACCTTTGAGGTTAATGGTAAGGTGGATAGGGAACTATTTAATCCAAAACCCTACATAGTAAGATTTGAAAAAAGGAACTGAAATTTTTATAATTAGGTTGGGATGTTAAACTGCTTATTCATTTTTTTAATCCGGATTTCTAGAATGTCTATCTGATATCTTGGAGAGTTTTTTATAGTGAGTAAAACAACGCTAAGTGGTGTGTTTACTATAAAGAACAAACTGGGTCTTCATGCCCGTGCAGCTGCAACTTTTGTGCGGCTCTCAAACAGGTTTTCTTCTGATATTAAGCTCATAAAGGATGGTTATGAAGTGGATGGAAAGAGTATACTCGGTGTTCTTTCCCTTGCTGCGGTTAAAGGTAGCCAGGTAGAAGTAATTGTTTCAGGTGAAGATGCCCAGAAAGCCTTTGAAGAGATAAAGAGCCTTATTGAAAACGGTTTTGGAGAGGGAATACAGGATGAGGATTGAGCTAAAAGGTATAGCTATTTCTCCTGGGGTTGCACTTGGTAAGGTTGTTCTGCTCAACAGGGCAAAAATGATTGTTGAGCGGAAAAGAATAGATCCTTCTTTGATCGAGGCCGAGAAGGAAAGGTTTTTGGCTGCAGTTGATAAATCAAAAGAACAGTTACTCTCAATTAAAGAGGGACTTGATCTAAAGGATGGGGAAGACCACCTTCAAATACTTAACTTTAACCTCATGATGCTTGAAGATGAGCTGTTTTCCGAGGAGGTTCTTAGAACCATAGAAAAAGAGGGAGTAAATGCTGAATGGGCTATAACTTCTGTTTTATCCAGAAAAAGTGAGGCTTTTAAATACGTAGATGATATATATATGAAGGAGAGGCTAGCAGATATTTATCATATAGGACAGAGAATTCTTAGGAACCTTCATGGTGTTCATGATGAGATTGTGGATCTGGAGGAAGATTCGGTCATAGTGGCTCATGATGTGTCTCCTATAGATGTGGTTGGATTTGCAAAACACCGTGCTGTTGGTCTTGTTACCGATATAGGGGGTTCAACTTCACACAGTGCTATAGTGGCAAAATCTCTTGGTATTCCCACGGTTATGGGGCTTGAGGACATAACTCTTAAAGTATCTCCGGGAGATCTGATATTTGTTGATGGCTTTAAAGGTGTTGTTGTGGTTAATCCGCTTGAAAGTGAGCTGGAAGAGTTTAGAAGGAGAAAGAGTGAGTTTCAAGCGGTTGAAAGGAAACTGAGGAGTTATGTTAACCTTCCAGGTAAAACTCTTGATGGAAAAAGGATAAGGGTAAGCGCAAATATCGAGATAGCAGATGAGGTTGATATGGCTATATGTTATGGAGCTGAAGGCATTGGTATGTATAGGACCGAGTTTCTCTTTACCGGCTCTGTTTACTTTCCTACAGAGGATGAGCAGTTTGAAGATTACAAAAGAGTGGTGACGACTTTTAACTCCCCCTATGTAACCATAAGAACTCTTGATATAGGGGGGGACAAATTTCCAGCTGGTATGGAGCCCTCAAAAGAGCTAAATCCTGCTTTGGGGCTAAGGGGTATAAGGTTTTCACTTAAGGATGAGAAGGTGTTTCGCACCCAGATAAGAGCGATCCTTAGAGCAAGTGAGTTTGGGCGTATAAGAATACTGATTCCTATGGTTTCAACCCTTATTGAAATACAAAGGGTAAAGGAGATAATAGGTGAGGTGTCCGGTAGCTTAAGCTTTAATCCCTCCTGGGAGATTGGGGTTATGATTGAAACGCCCTCTGCTGCTATTATGGCTTATGAAATCGCTGAGGAGGTTGATTTTATAAGCATAGGAACAAATGATTTGATCCAGTACACCCTGGCTGTTGATAGGGTAAACGAGCACGTCTCTTACCTCTTTAACCCGTTTCATCCTGCGGTTTTGCGCCTTTTAAATCAGGTAGTAGAAGGTGCTTCTTTAAAAGGGATTCCAGTAGGGGTATGTGGAGAGATGGCAGGGCAACTTGCTTGTGTTCCACTTCTTGTCGGAATGGGGGTGGATGAGCTTAGTATGAATGTTCACGCCATCCCTAAAGTGAAAAAGCTACTTAACTGTATTACTTTTAAGGATTCGAAAGAGATTGTAAAAAATGTGTTAAAATTAAAAACTGCGCAGGATGTAAGAGAGTTTGTTGTAAGCTCGATTATGGAAAAGTGGGGAGAATCTCTCCCGGATGAATGTATTAGTGAAATACTATGTGATTGAGAATTTCTAAATTGTGTGCCCCCATAGCTCAGCCTGGATAGAGCGTCGGACTTCGAATCCGCAGGTCGGGGGTTCAAATCCCTCTGGGGGCGCCAATAATTTCAAGGACTTACAACAACCCATGATTACAGCAGTTACCCATTGTCAGTGAAATTGTCAGTAGCTCGTTCAAAAATTTTTTTAGAAAGTAGCTCTACTGCTTCCTTTAGGGAGTTATCCGGGTGAGAATAACGCATGGTCATTTTAATATCACTATGCCCAAGTATCCTTGATACTGCTACAATGCTTGCTCCGGCTTCAATCATCCGGGTAGCACAGGTATGCCGTAGGTCATGGAACCTTAAACCCTGGATACCCGCTTTCTTACAAGCCCTTTCAAAAGCTTTAAGTGAATCCTCACGCTTGTAGGGTTTGCCAACCTCTGACAGGAATACGTATTCACTTCCACCTGATTTAAGCCTTTGCTCAAGTAAAAGGGTTCTTAAGGTTTGATTTATGGGGATCCTTCTAGTCCTTTTTGTTTTTGTGTTTGTGTGTTCAATTGTAATCACGTTATTCTCAAGGTCTACGTTTTCCCACTTAAGGGTTAAAATCTCACTCTTTCTCATTCCAGTATGCAAAGCACAGGTAACTATAGCTCTAAGGCTTGGATTACAAGCTTTAAGGAGCCTTTCTTCCTCTTCGTAGGTAAGGATACGCTCAACCTGATTGTTTACAGGGATAAGCCCGGCTTGAGAAACCGGGTTTTCTCCGTAAAACTTTTTCCACCTTTTGGCAAGGTTAAAAAGCCTTCTAAAGATAGCAAGCTCGTTATTTACAGTAGCAGGTTTAACAACCTTTAGCCTTGCTTCCTTGTAATCGTCAATATCCTTTGGAGTTATGTCTTTCAGCTTACGGCTTCCAAAAAAATCACACAGGTGCTTAAGTATTCCCTCATCCCTTTTCCAGGAACGTTTCTTAACAGTATCTTTCTGGTAGGCAAGGTATTCTTCTGCAAACTCAGATAGGGTAGGGATCTGCTTTGGGAGTAAATCAAACTCCCCAAGGGCAATCTTCCTTTCAATTTCTTTTAGCATCTCCTTTGCTTGGGTTTTTGTGATGATCCCTTTCTTACCAAGGGTTCTACGGTGAACCTTACCATTTACCCGGTATTCACACACCCAGGAATTACCCCTTAAAAATACGGTTCCCATGGTTACCTCCTTTGTTTAGTTTCTTTCTTTTCCTCCGGGATGTATTCAAATAAATCACCGGGTTGAATCTCTAACACCCGGCATATTGCATCCATTGTGTCAAAATCTATCCTTGTGGTTTTCTCATGATAGAGCCTTGATAGGGTAGTGTAGGAAAGCCCGGTTAATCGCTTTAACTCAAGGATATGCATTCTTTTCTCTCCAAGGATTTTTGAAAGGTTGCATTTAATCATAGGTGTTTTCCCCTTTTGGTTTTTTTTAAGATTATAAACTTTACTGGCTATTTTGTCAAGGATAGCATTTATTTTGTTTAAAAACCTATTGACAAGATAGATAACATGCTGTATAATATGATTAAAAAGTTAAACAAAAGGGAGGTAAAGGAAATGATAGAAAAAGCAAACGTAGCCAAAAATAAAAAGGCCCCAGGACAGGTTAGGGCCATGTCCCAGGGCAAAGCAAAAAACGTAGCTAATACCAAGGATAACACACTTGATGGTGATAAAGCAAGGTATCTAAAAGGGATCCAGCTCTATCAATCCGGTGCTGTTGAAATAGGCCCGGATGGTATGTTTTACTGCAATGGCTACAGGGTAAACCCGGATAACAGGATATCCTGTGAATGCAAAGATTTTCAACTAAGAGGTCGCCCTTGTAAGCACCTATACGCAGTATGGCAGTTTCAAAAGCATGGGATTCCAAGGGATTCACTTCTCTGGTTTAACTGATTAGCCACTAGCCCCTGGGGATCATCTCCCTGGGGGCAAAAGGTTCAAGGGTTGCATTTTCAAAAAAATCACGTTTGCTCAAAATATGTGGGTTCTCTAGCCACAAGCTTTTCACTTCTCTTGTTTAGTAGGAATAGGAACCACAACAATCACAGGTTCCCCAAGGTGTAAGGTTCGTAACTCCCTATCCGGTGGTATATCGTAATATTCCCTCTTTGCTTTCTTTGCCCGCCCTTCCATCCACTTAGTAAGCTCTTTAACCTCCATTTGCTCAATGGTTTTAGTTAACTCCCCAATCATCTGTTGTGCCTTTGGGCTTTGATACCATTCAGCTACCCGGATGAAAAACTCCTGGGGGCTAATAATGGGTGGTAAGCCGGGATCTTGCTCAGTATGGGTTTTAGCGTTTACAATGCTTTCCAGCTTGCTTAATCTTTCTTTTAAACTCATTGTTTGCTAAGCCCCCTGACCATCTGGACAATATCTGATTTTATCATCCGTTTGGGAGAAATGCCTAGCTTTGCTTCAATCTCACTTAGGCGTGATTCTAACTCCATCGCTTCAAAAGTTCTAAGCATGGTGGAACAAAGTTTCGCTATACAATTGCCTTGCTCAGGGGTTAGCTCGCCAGCTATCACGCCGTTAACTGCATAAATCAAGATGGAACGTAGGTGCTTTGGGGATGATCCCCTAAGTTTTCGTTTCATGTCAGGAACCTCCTGTTTTCAGTCTACCATCCTAAACAAAAAATTAAATAATTACCGCCACTTACAATCAACCCGGCTTTGCCAAAGTATGTCAAATACTTCATCATCAACTGGTAGGGGATCAGCATACTCTTCTAACGCAACACAACCCCGCCTTGCTTTGTAGCTTCGCTTAAACAGGTGACCACTTTCACAAAGGAACCTCAACGTAAAATCAGCACCGGAGCCGTCGGAATACCAATCAAAGTGTGACGATAGCATATGGACGCCACTATTACCACAAACTGGGCAGATTAAAAGACGGTGATTCTTTCTCATTAGTGAACAACCTCCGTTTGTGATTTTTGAGATTTTTCAATCACCGGTTGTGTGTGCTTTCGACAAAGTTCCTCATTCAGCAAAGCGTCGGGTTTAACCCTTAGTGTGACGCAGGTGCAATTTTCTTTTAGTCGCCAGCATCCTCTGCAATGTCGCTCTGCAATGATACAATCACAGAAACCAAACCAGCCTACTCTGACAACTATCGTTTGGGCTTCAGCTTGTCGCTCAAGTAAATCAATCAGGTGAAACAAATGAGATAGCCAGTTGTCAGGAACCTCTCCCTTTTCCTTCAATGCATTTAAGCAAGCTGTGACGCCAGTTTTGATTCTGGTTGACAGTTTTTCTTCCATCTTTTCGTCACCTCCTCACCTTATGTTTTGTCACCTCCCCCCTTCCAGGGGTCTGGTTTTTTTGGTTTATCCACGGCAAAAATCCCAGCAGGTGGGGTGATTGGTTCCGTGCAATCCGGGCAATCCCCACCACCCGTGATTTTATTGGGACAACTTTCACTTTTATTGGGACAGTTTTGAGGTTGTCCCAATAAACGCATTTTTGAACCTAACTTATTGAAATCATTAGATTTTTTTATTGGGACATTTATTGGGACATTTATTGGGACAGGGTCAGGGGTATTTTCAGGGCTAATAAGGCTATAAACCTTCCCGGATTTACGCCCCTTACCTTTAAACTCTCCCCTAATCAACCCTTTATCCTCTAACCGCCTTAGTGCTTTCCTAACAGTATCATAGTCTTCACCTAGCCTCATAGTTATCTCATGGGTGCTTGCATCACCTTCTTTTAACAAATCAACTATCCTATCACCGACGGTTTCTGTTTGGAATTCTTCATAATCCCCTACAGGTTGCCAAACTAAACTATTTGGGTCAAGTGACAACACAATTGATTTAGGCGTCTCCGCATCCTTTAAAATCGTCTCTAGTGTGACACGCTTTGTCTCGTCAACACCTTTGATTGGTTTTAAAATAAGCAAGCCGTCGGCTACACCGGCTATTGTTATTGAACCTTGAATTAGGGCAAGCGGATCGTCGCTTGGGGTTTTCCGGGTGTGATGGATAACTAGCACGCAGGCCCCGGATTCCCTAGCTAGCTCTTGCAGGGGTCGTAAGACTTCGTTCATATCTTCGGCACTATTAAGCTCCCGGCCCCTAAACAGATTAACCAGGGGATCAAGGACTACCAGCTTTGGCCTTAGCTCTAACACCTTTGCCCTTAAAGCTTCCATGGTCTTTTTATCTGTTAGAATGCAATGGCCTATGTAGAAGTGGAAATCCGGGTTAAACTTTCTTGGATCCCCTAGCATCCGCCAAAGCCTTTTCTTTAACCGGGTTTCTCCATCCTCTGTTGAGATAAAAAGCACGGTGCCGGGGTTAACTTTCTTTCCCCAAAAGTTTTGATTACATCCCACCATGATTGCAAAGAGAAGGGCTAGCAAACTTTTTCCAGCTTTTGGCCTTCCACCCAAAACGACTAAATTCCATCTCGGTAACAGGTCTTGGATTAGGAATTCGATTTGAGGTTCCTCTGCCCCTATTAGCTCAGTCCAGCTTATGGTTTTTAATTCATTGCTCATTGCTTGCTTAACGTCCGGGTAGCTAAACACGGAATCCAGGATCCTTACAACTTCAACTTCTGGTAAAGGTGGTCTGCACCGGGCTTGGTTTACTGCAAGCAAAAGCTCGCTAGCTTGTTTGTAATCAAGGCCTCTGGATTTAAGCAATCCTGCAAGGCTTGTTAGGCTATCATTTCGTTGCCCTTCTAGAATTGAAATTTGATTGAAAACTTTTTCATAGTTTTTGCTTTGCTTTCGCTCATTCAAGTGAGATTGTATTTCATCAAGTAGCCACCTTGGTGGTTCCTTTAGCAGTTCCCAATCACGTGGTTTCTCCCATCGGTAAGGAGTCCCTTCAGGGTGGATTGAAGGTGGAACCACACAATAACCACCGTCGGCCTTGATGTCTATTCCCGCAATGCCTTGAAGCCCAACAATGCAAGGTATTTGCTCAATTCCATCTGGATACTTGAAAAAATATTGAACACCGTTAAAGGTGATATTTCTCAAAGCATCAGGTAGGTCTTTATCCTCTAAAAACTTCTGTGCCCCCGGGTGTTTTCTAAAATCCACATCTAAAACAAGCAACCCACTAATCCGCCCGGTTACCACGCCTACGTTTACCTTGCCATTGCCAAACCACTTGATGAGTTCCTCTTCTGTAACCCTCCTGTGCTGATACTCACGCCATTGGATTAGTGGTTCTTTGCTTTGAAAACGGATTGGGATCACGTTCCACCCTTTTTGGTGGTATAGTTTGGCATACTTTAGGGTTTCAGGAGTTTCATTTGATAAACCCGGTTTTCCTTTAACCAGTTCTACAATCCTTGTTAGCATCCACCCATACCTCCTTGCTTGGGCTTTTGTGCCTCTAACCACTTTTCAAGGTCACTCTGCTTTACCCTTACAACCCTCCCAAGTTTTATCACCGGGAGCCTTCGCTCGGCACTCAACCTCTGGATGTAACTTAAGCTAACTTTAAGCATTTGTGCTGTTTCACGTAGTGTTAGATATCTTTCTCTTTCCATTCCAAAACCTCCTAGCAAAAGTTTTTGTTTGTGGGGTTGACCAGCAGGTATTGACTAGCAGGGTGGGTTTTTGTAAGATTAAAGCAAAGAAAAACCGGCTAGCTTCTCCCGCTAGTCAAAATCCCCAAGCCCAAGGTACCGCCCACCTTGGGCATTTTTTTAAGACCTATAACCACAATAATAGGAGTTGTCAAGTAATCCAAAGATGTCAGTGAAATTGTCAGTAAGCTGGTTATGATTCTCTGCATCCTTGTATAGCTCTATGCAGTTTTATTTCTCCAAAAATTGAGTAAAATCAACCATTTGTGTGGTTCTATACAATCTAGTATAGCTTGATATAATATCCCTAATAGTTCTTCGAATCCGCAGGTCGGGGGTTCAAATCCCTCTGGGGGCGCCAATAATTTCAGTGAGTTATGTTAAATTTTTCGGTATACCCAAAATCCCGTGGCTATACTTTTGGTAATACTTTTTCAGGGTTGGAGGGAACTAGGCTCTCTACAGCCTCCCTTAAAGAAGCATCCGGGTGCACATACCTCATTGTGGTTGAGAGGTTTTGATGGCCAAGTATTCTTGATACCGCAACCACAGGAGCTCCTGCTTCAATCATCCTGGTTGCTGCAGTGTGGCGGAGATCATGGAATCTAAGCCCCTCGATTCCAGCACGCCTGCAGGCAAGAAGAAATGGCTTTTTAAGTGAGTCTTCCCTGAGATACGGCTTTCCCCTGGAAGAGAGAAAAACAAACTCCTTATGCCCCGTTTTTAACTTCTGTTCCCTGAAGACAACACGTAAAAACGAGTTAATTGGTACTTTCCTTGGTTTTTTTGTCTTTGTATTTGTGGACTCAAGGGTTATAAAGTTATTCTCAAGGTCAACGTTTTCCCACTTAAGCCCTATAATCTCACTTTTTCTCATACCCGTGTTAAGTGCGGTGATTATAATAGGGCGAAGCCAGGGGGCACTTGCAGAAAGAAGCCTCTCCTCTTCATCTCTTGTAAGGATCCTCTCTTTGTGATTAAGCTCCTCAAGAAACTTTACCCTGGACACAGGGTTTTCTCCAAAGAACTTCCTTCTCTGCTTTGCAACATTAAAGAGGTTTTTAAGACAGGCAAGCTCACGATTAACAGTTGCAGGCCTTTTGCCTTCTCTAAGACGTTTTGTCTGGTAGTCCTGTATGTCTTTTGGTGTAATTGAGTTAAGTTTCTGTCTGCCAAAGAAGTTGCACAGGTGCTTTAAACTCCCTTCATCTCTTCTCCACGAGCGCTTCCTTACAGTGTTTTTCTGGTAATCAATGTATTCCTCTGCAAACTCAGATAGGGTTGGAACCTCAGCTCTAAGCTCATCAATCCTTCCAAACCTTATCTGCTCCTTTATCTTTGCAAGAAATGCCTCAGCTACCGCTTTGGTAACCTTTCCTGCAGGGCCAACTGATTTTACATAAAGTTTTCCTCTGTACCTGTAGCGAACATACCAGTATACAGAGGCCTTACCATTCTTTAACCTGCGTATTCGTTTAAAAACACCCATGTTGGCTAAAAATCTACACTAAGATGAGTCATAAAAAAATACTTATCAAAGATATGTTTCTTTAGTTTCTTTTTCCTGCTCTAGTGTAATCTCTCCCTTTAGAAGCTTATCAATAAGTGTAACAACCCTGTCGTTTGCTAAAGACATAGACCACCCACACAGGGAGAGAAAACACCCCCAGAAGTGCATGTCTGAGGAATCAAATGTAAGGGATATGGGTATCTCTTTAGACCAGTCCTTAAAACCAACCTCGCCCCTGTTTATCCTGTTTTTTACGTAATCCCTTATAAGAGAGGTTATAACAGAGCTGTAGTTATCCTGGTTATATCCGTTTAGAATTAAAAACCCTTTTAGTTTCTCTTCCAGACTCTTTGGTAACCAGATCTCTACCCTTAGTCCCATAACCCTCTATGGAATTTAATACCCGTTTCATTAAAAATTCAATACCCGCTTATTAAACAAAAATGCCGTAGCTCCACTCAATATGGAACTACGGCATTCTTTATTCCCTACGGGAATTAGAGTTATTTCTACGGGATACCCATATCGTATCCCGTAGCTATCGTTTAGAATATGTTTCAATTCCCTACGGGAATTAGAGTTATTTCTACGGTGAATAAACTCAAGAAACGCTGCTCTTATTCCATCAATAAGTTTCAATTCCCTACGGGAATTAGAGTTATTTCTACTCGTTCACTCACTCTCTCAACCATTGTCTTATCAAATGTTTCAATTCCCTACGGGAATTAGAGTTATTTCTACTTAAAAATGATTAGATTTAAAAAACTATCAAGTTTTCTAAGTTTCAATTCCCTACGGGAATTAGAGTTATTTCTACCTCTCGAACCAGTTTCCCTTGAATTCCCCTCTATAGCCTTGTTTCAATTCCCTACGGGAATTAGAGTTATTTCTACTCGTTCACTCACTCTCTCAACCATTGTCTTATCAAATGTTTCAATTCCCTACGGGAATTAGAGTTATTTCTACGGTAAGAAGAAGAGAATTGTAGATGGTAGTATTAAATGTTTCAATTCCCTACGGGAATTAGAGTTATTTCTACAAAATGTGTCAAATACTGCACTGATAGAATTGCAGTTGATGTTTCAATTCCCTACGGGAATTAGAGTTATTTCTACAGTACCCTTATTTTCTCTAATGATTTAAATGAGTTACAATGCAGTTTTCGAGCACCTCAAGTTATCAACAACTTATCCACAGGACAATTTTTGTCACTGTTACGTAACCTATTTAAATCACTTGATTTTCTAAATTCGAGCAACCCCCCACTTTTTTGCATTCCCTCGATGCTCGATGAAAATAATTATCATTATTACCTGATAAATATTAAAAATTAAGTTTTCAAAGAACTAATTAAAAACCTTTAACCCCATTCTAGTAAATCTTAAAATCTGTGTCAATACCTTTTGTTACAGAGTGCTTTAGTATTGATTCGTTCATTTCAGGTGTGTTAGAATAGGAGTACCGGTGGTGGGCAGTTGGCCCGGAGTTATTGGTTTAAGGCTGCGGGATTGATCTAAGAGAAACTATGATTTTATTGCTGTGATTATTTTCATAAACTTCCGATTTAACCGCGCACAACAAGTAGCTACGCGGTTTACCTATTGGCTGACTCAAATACTCGTCTACGCATAACACTTCCCATACCGCCATACGTTATCTGCAAGTGGCGCGGAGGAGTCAGTAACAATTAATGAAGAATTGCTTGAGTTGGTAAATGACTTTGAAAAGGAAGAAAAAAGAAGAAAAAAGGGTTCTGGCCCGGGAAGACCCTTCAAAGAGAGGGAGTTCTTGCAGGAAGCATATCTGAAGACCATGGGCCTCTTTATGCACTATGCACTCGTTGGAACCAATGTAAAATACGCCCCGATACATCAGTTTGGAGGGCGTGCCGGGAAGGGACACAGGGCAAGAATTCCAGCAAGGCCATTCCTCTCACTTACGGATGAGGATAAAGACGAGATAGTTGAGGTGTTAAAGGGGTTTCTTGATTCGCTTTAGATTTGCTAGCTGGATATCTACGACTCTGATTGTGTATCTGCTATGAGTGAAAAAAAGCGAATTTGGTGAGTTGCTTAAGTACACTGCTCTGGGCTATACAGCAGGACTTTTACTTGGTGCTTTATTAGATTTTATGGGTTTACAGCGCAGTCCTATCGGGCAGTGGATTGTTCGCACTCTCGCAGGAGAGGGAGAAAGCGTTTTCGAAGGAATTTATGCCCTCTGTCAGCGATTACGTCACTCAACAAAATCCATGGCTGAGGCTTATGGATTTGGTAAATTTCTAGGGATGTCCGCACCGTGGTTTATTGATGGAGGGAGCCGTCTTCTAGATGTAAATGTTTATGGAGTAGAAGGATTTTACATACCATATTTTTATGCTTTCAGTGATCAGATCGGAGCCAATATTGCATGATTGTTCTTTCTAAAGAATAAAGAACAATCATGGTTAAAAGCTATTGAGCAATATGTTCACCATCCTGTGATGTTAACCAGTCTGTTAATTATTTTATTTGTTCCAGTAGGGTTGCTGGTAGCCCGTCTTATAGGATTTAGTCCAACCACACAAATCTATACAGCTTTAGAAACCATTGCAGCAAATCTCTGTTGGGTTCCTCCATTAGTTGGGTGGTTAATAGAGCGGTATCACAGAAGCAGTAAAGATACCCATGTAACCTAATAAAAAAACATATCCGACTTTTGTGCTTTATAGAATTAGGAAGAGAAAGCCTACTGAGGACCTGAGCTTTATGTTTATATAGAGTAGTAATCCACTGTTGCCATCAAACAAAACTGCGCTACCCTTATAAGTAGAGGGATAAGGTAATGGATAGAAAACGTCTGGGGGAGATGCTGCTTGAAGCAGGAATTATTAATGAAAGACAGCTTGATCAAGCATTAAAAGTACAGAGTGAAACCAGAGAAAAACTGGGCCAAATTCTTATCAGGCTGGGATATATAACCGCAAATACCCTTCTTGAGTTTCTAAGCAGACAGCACGGCACTCAAGGTATAGATCCTTTTAAAGAAGTTGTGGATGATGAGGCCGTTAATTCAATATCCGAGGCCTGTGCCAGAAAATACAGGGCGGTTCCCATAAGGTTTAAGACAGAGGGCAGAACAAAAAAACTGGTTGTAGCGATGGCTGACCCTTCAAATCTGGAAGCAATCGATGTTATTAGATTTATGAGTGACTGCACGGTAGAACCCGTTTTTGTAATGGAGGAGCAAATTAATTGGTTCATAAATTACTGCTACAACAAGCAGTTACGCTTTGACTGATAAGACACGACCGTACTGGTTTTCCACAGCTCTTAAAGCCGATTGCTAACCTGATGGTAATTATCAACTTCTTCTTCTTTTGTTACCCTTAATCCTATGTTAGCCTGGATTAGTTTGAAGAGAATAAGCCCGCTAACCATGCAGAATACAAACACGCTTACTGCACCCACTACCTGTGCAATTAAAAGCTTGGATCCACCTCCGTAGAGAAGACCCTTTTCAGTGTGAAACAGACCAAGAAGGATTGTTCCAAGAACCCCTGCTGTTGCATGTGCGGAGATAGCACCTACCGGATCATCAATGCCGAGGCTATCAAGTATCCGAACTGAAAATACCACTATAGCACCGGGAAGCAACCCAAAGAAAACAATTGCTGCCCAGGGATCAACAAAGGCACATGAGCAGGTAATAGCTACAAGCCCGGCTACCACTCCGTTAAGTGTCATTGCCAGGTCGGGCTTGCCAAAGGTTATCCATGCGGTAATTAAAGCACTTATACCACCCGCCGCCGCTGCCAAGTTAGTATTTGTAGCTGTCCTTGCAATAAGTTCGACATCTGCTCCCATAGTGCTACCAGGGTTAAAACCAAACCAGCCAAACCATAGGATGAAAACACCAAGTGTTGCAAGGGCAAGGTTGTGACCTGGCCAGCCTGCATGAAAAAAACCAGCATTGCTGTTAGAACGGTCCAGATGGTGTCAGCCCAAAATTTTGCTTCCGGTACTGCTTCCATCTGTTCCGTCTCGGGATTTAGCACCTTTCCATCCAGTGCATAAACTGATACAGATATAAGCAGAGTGAATATCAAAGCAGAAGATAGGATAAGTGTTAATTTGTTTAACCTCTCTTTACCGGGTAGTAACCCCTTCATCTCCTGCTCCTCCTTTGAAGAACTTATTCTTCCTAGATGGCGTCCTTTCCCCTTTCACCTGTTCTTATTCTTATGGTTTCTTCTACAGTTGAGATAAAGATCTTTCCATCTCCTATAGTTCCCGTTTTTGCGCTTTCCTCTATCGCTTCAACTATTTTTGGTACTATTTCATCAAATCCCGTTTCGTCGTTCTCGTGGATTATCTTCTCCAGAATGTCCCTTATTTGAATGGCTTGCATCGGTTTATAAAATACACTTTATGAATTATTGCACAACGAGCTTTTAAGTAGAGTAGGGATAGAGGGAAAAGTTTAGAAAGTAAAGGAAGTAGTTATTCCGTAATCGTGGAATTGCCGGAAAAGTGCAATAACCTTTTTTCCCTGCTACAAAAAATGCTATGGTATCTTGAAAAGCTTTATAGATACTCTATCACATTCTTTAGCTTAATCCTCAAACTCTATCTCGTGTTTATACCATCCTTTGTGCTTACCCCTGTGCCATCCATATGGGTTGCCGTGATACCATCCAGGGGGACATGGAAATATAGGGGCAGGTTGCACAATAACGGGTGGAGGCAGAGTTATAACAGTAGGAGGCACAACAAAAACAGGAGCAGGGGCTACAAAAACAGGGGCAGGAAAACCTACACCAAAGCTAAAAAAGACATCTGTCTTTGCCATTGAGTCGGTTGATATAAAAAAGGCAAAAAGCAAGCTTAAAAAGGCCGTTAGAAGTGCTTCTTTCATTTCTATCACCTCTATTGTGTTGCTGCAGGCAAGAAAACCCTTGCCTGCAGCCTTGTTTTCTCTATTTACTCAACCGAAGCTGGAGGGGTTGGTGTTGGGGTAGGCTCTGGTTTCTTTTCAGCATAAGTGGAACTTGCTACAGAGAGTGAAAACAGCGCAATTAAAAGCAGGGTTACTATTTTTTTCATGTTACATCACCTCCCTAAATAAAAAATTGCAAGTTGCATGCCAGATAAAAAGACAATGAATATCAGTCTGTTCCAAAAACAATGTGTATATTTACACAGTAAAAGCTGTGCAATAATACACATTGCCTACCGCCTTTCCACTAGTGCTGTAACAACAATTCTTTTTTTCATCATACCCAGATCCTGATTTCTCTTTGAATCTGTAATTATCCCACCGTGAAAGTTTATAGAACCAAATCCTGCTTCCTCCAGAAGCTTCTTTAAGCTCTCACGGGTGTAGAGCCTTTCAGCATAGAACTGATCCACAACTACACCTCTTTCCACGTGAACGACCACTTCTCTGGATATAAGGCGCCCTTTATCAGAGGAAAGACAACGTTCCCTGCATACAAAGTGCTTCTTATCTATCCACTCCCATGATCTCGGTTCAAAGTTCTCCTTTAAGTACTTTCCATCAGCAACGTCTATAAGAATCCTTCCCAGTGGTTTTAAAACTCTAAACACCTCTTTCAGCACCCTTAAGTCATCCTTGATGTTCTCAAAATAGCCAAAACTGTTTCCAAGTATCATAACAACGCTAAATGAGTTGTCAGGGTATGGAAGTTTTCTTGCATCACCTTCCCTGAACTTGACTTTTAACCCCTCCTCTCTTGCTTTGATTCTTGCTTTCTGAATAAGATAATGGGAGCGATCAAGTCCATCTATGTTCATGAACCCTAGCCTTGCTAGCTCCAGGCTGTGTCTTCCTTGTCCACAACACAGATCAAGAATCCTATCCTCATGTGATAACCCAAGGATAGAAGAGAACAAACTAACCTCTTCTCTGGTGGTGTTTAAATCACATACAACATCAGCATCGGTTTTAAGATAGATTGAGTTAAAGATATGTTGCCACCAATCTGGCTTAACATATTTCTCTAGGTTGTGTAGGGGCCCAAGACATCTTTTATTTACTGTACTTTGTGATCCTTTCATTTCATTTAACAAAAGAAAAGGGGGTAAGTGTCTGTACTTACCTCCCTTTTTGACCTTTAGTTCAGGTTACTGTACCCCTTGGGTATGGGTTTCAGGATGGCTTTCCTCATGCATTGTGTCAGCATCTGATTGAACCTTTCTTATAGAGGTTACTTTTCTCTCCT